>Ga0209353_10000281_pt1 | contig 31904 bp, 26 predicted proteins | sample LauGreSpBDMM15SD_2_FD_187561 | JGI IMG/M metagenome (GOLD analysis project Ga0209353, IMG submission 187561) | Freshwater lake microbial communities from Lake Michigan, USA - Sp13.BD.MM15.SD (SPAdes) (version 2) | ecosystem: Environmental > Aquatic > Freshwater > Lake | place: Lake Michigan... | reverse complement strand
AATACAAGTACGCAAGTAGGTTCGGCTCAATATGTAATTACCCCAACAGGACCAGCACCAACTTCTTGTGCAGGTACACCTTCAAATTTAGATGTAACGGTAAATCCTTTACCCGTAATTACCAGTGCCAAAACAGCAACTACCTGTAGCGATGCACCATATACTTATACCTTTACTACCGGACTGTCTAGTACGCCAACCTTCAAATGGACCAGGGCACAATTTGGTGTCAATGCAGCAAATTCAGGTACGACCAATGCTTCATTCACAGAAACATTGATCAGTGCAACTTCAACAGTAATTACCTATAAACTTAACGCTACCACCGCAGCAGGGTGTACTAACTTATTGGATGAAAACTTAGATGTTGCCATTGCACCACTACCAACAGGTAAATTAACGATTGCTCCACAAGTATGTGATGGAGATAGCCCTGTATTGAAAGCTACGATTACTGGTTCGGCTCCATTTGATTATGTGGTTTCAGGAGGAGGAATGAGCCCAGAAACAGTAACGGCAAGTAGCTTAAACACGACCACAAGAAATGTTACCCCAGGAGTAGGAACAGCTACTTATGCCATTACAAACTTAAAAGATGCTACTGGATGTACAAGTGTAAGCATGAGCGGAATTTCTACCCAAGTAAACCCATTGCCAGAGGCAGTAATCAGTTATGACCAACAAATCTGTCAAGGTACGAGTGCTAAATTAGGCTTTGACTTGAGTAGCGGTACAGCCAATTACAATGTGACTTACAAATACTATCCTGTTACTTCACCGGGAACAATAACCACTGTTCCGATAAACAATTTAACAAGTTTGTCAGATACTTTACTGGTGAGTCCTTCTACTTCTACGGTGTACAAAATAGTAGCTGTAACAGACAGTAAAGGTTGTAAAGCAATCATAGATCCGCTCAATGAAGCCACCATTACCGTAATACCAAGACCAAACGTGGTGCCAAGTGCATTGAGTACTATTATTTGTTCAGGAGGATTTCCAAATGTGAGTTTAGTTTCTACAGCAGTAGGTACAGAAACAGGAACTAGCTTCAAATGGGTGGTAACCAATCCTCCAAGTAAAGTGAGTGGGTTTACAAATCCAGGAGCAGGCGCAACCATACTTGATGTGATCACAAATGCTTCGGGCAGGGATGCAACCGTTAAATACAACATCACACCAACTTTCTTAGGCTGCGAGGGTGCTGCTATAGATGTACCGGTAAAAGTGAGGGCTGAAACAGAACCTATGTTGGTAGACCAAAGCGATATCTGTCCAAATACCAATCTAAAACTAAAAACAAACAGTTTTCCAGTAGTAGGAGGTGCGTATTACATCTGGACAGTAGATCCACCGGTAACTACTACCAGTGATAGAGATACTTTAGCACTGACTTTAGACCAAGATGAAACGGTTCAGGTAACCTATATTGATGCATGTGGGGTAGCGCATCCATCGCCAGTAGTTTCTTTAAAAGTAAAACAAGAAGTCACCATCAGCTATACACATGGTGACAGTTGTATGGGTTCAGTGACACCGTTTACACCCATCAATTTAATGGCTGCAACCACGACTGTAATCGATGGTTGGAAATGGAATTTTGGCAACTACATCATCGCTGGTGACAGCGCCTTAAGTACCAAAATGCATCCTGAAACCACGTTCCAATACAATGTTGCAGGTACTTACGATGTTACTTTGAAAGCAATGTCTGAAGGCTGTGAAGTGGGAAAAACGGTAGTGCCAATCAATATCAAAGACTGTACAGTAGAAGTAAAAAACACCATTACCCCAAATGGCGATGGTGCCAACGAATACTGGGTAATCAAAGAAATTGAAAACTACCCAACTGCAAGTGTAGAAATCTTCAACCGTTGGGGCACATTGATCTGGTCTTGCCAAGGCGATTGTGCCAGTAAACGCTTCTCCGGCAGAAACGAACAAGGACAAGAACTAGAACAAGGCACCTATTACTACGTATTAACCCTCAACAAAGGAAAATCTATCATGAAGGGTTATATTTCCATCATCAGAGATCCTGGAAATTAAAATAAATTATCAAAGAAATATTAATTATAAATTATTATTTTTGTTACAGTATATATTAAAATTGTTAAAATATGAAAAAATTAGTTGTATTCGCTCTTTTGGCACTTTTGATGAGTTCTTGCTTGAATCAAAAAACAGGAGCTCAGCCTTGGCACCCAGGTACACCAAAACAACAAAGATAATTACATAGATGTTAGGAGCAGTTAAATCATTATTATTGCTGGCTTTGTTGACTTTATTGTTATTGACTTCATGCAAATCAGGTGAAGGAAGTGGTGGTAGAAGACAACCCAAAAAAGGACCAATTCCCTGTCCTCTGAAAGATTGTTAAAATGACCCAAATAAAAAATGCCAATGATTTTATCATTGGCATTTTTTATGGTCAAAACTATTAACAAAGTCTGCTTAATATTGGTTTATACCACAATACAGATATCATTTTCCAAACCACCCCATCGTCTCCATGTGTTGTGATACAGTTGGCAACACATTTCGGTTACAACCATTGTGGGATGTTGTATTTTCAAAACAACAAATGTGGTATGTTGCCGAGTAGATATAACTGGAGAAACTAACGTCATTGAAGGTTTCACCCTAAGCCTTTCACAGAAAAGTACGTGAAGCTCTCAATCATACGGCTCTTGTTATACAAATCATATCCAATTATAATTATCACTCCTCCTTGAGGGGTACCTTCTCCTTGTGGCTCTTCTAGTTTACCATTTCTACCTTCCATGGTAGCTTGTAACCATCTTCGGATGTACATCTTTACCCAAGCTTCTTCTACATGCTTCTCTAATGCTTTTCTAGTAGTTCATGGTCTATTTCATCAAAGAAACTTTTGATGTCCATATCCACTACCCATGCATAATTCCGTAGATTTTCTTGTACTTGTTGGATGGCTTGATGTGGACTTTTTAAGGGACGATAGCCATACGAATTACCATAAAATTGGGTTTCTAATCTTGGCCCTAGGTAACTCTTGATGACTTGCTAGGCAATGCGGTCACTTACTGTGGGAATGCCTAATGTACGAGTACCTCTTTGGGATTTGGGTATCTCAACCGCTTTTACAGAGGGTGGAAAATAACTTCCTGAAGCTAATCTATTCCAAATTCTATAATTTTATACAGGTTCTTTGATATGTCAGCTTGAAACTTTGTCAATCTTTCAATGTCTAACCATGCACTTCCTTGGTTTGCTTTTACCTTCTTATACGCTTTTCGCACTATCTCTTTGCTGATGGGTACCGTTCTTGATTCTTTTTCAAATAGTTAGCTCATCCTTTTGCTAAGTTGGTTGCTTTTCTGAAACTATATAACCTGCCCCCTTTGCTCCTTTCCCATTACGGAATATCTTCGCTACTATGGAACAGTCCGACTGGCTAATATGCTTCGGTATTTCTACCTTACAGGTACTTCCTGCTTGTACATTTTCCCTTATCATCATATGTAGGCGCTCTCGTGTTTTCGTAAAATAGCCTAGGTAAAATTCATGCCTCCTTTATGACGATTGGCTTGCAGCCAGTAAGTAAGTTCCTGCTGTAATTATTCACCTGCATGTTGGACTACAAGCTTTTGACAATGTTTTAGCCTTATCGACACTTCATCAAAGGTTCACTTTCGTTCATCTCTTTTACCCGCACCTGATTCGCTTCTGGCGAACCTTTACCTCTTCCGTTCAACGCCAGCTTGTTACCTTGCCAGCACCGAGAGGTGGTTTGCAACCTTCGCTTACACAACGATTGCGATAGAACTACTATCATCTAATTTACAATTTATGAAACAACTATTGTTTCATCTCACGACACACCCCACAACGGCGGAAACCGAGCACTCTAAACAGAGCACTGTTAACCCTAAACTCCCTACCGAGGCAACATCAAATCGTATCGGTTTATTTCTTTTGTAATAGTGAGGGAATTGCCAATAATCCAGGGATTAAATTTCATCACCACCGCATAGTTGAACCCCATTTTACGGCACCAATCCTGAAAATTAGGGATGCTACTTGTAATTGGAAATAGTCGGATATTGAGTTTAAATTTTCTAGGAAATTTCTTGAGTTTGTATTTCTTAGGATATTCCAACGCTTCTTTATAGGCCAAAATTTTATACAAATACCTCGACGATTCACGGTTTAATTTCAAGTCGTGGTAGGAATTGGAGCGGTGCCTTTTGCATGCTTTGATCATGGCCGGCATTCCCATATTGTAGGACGCAGCGGCATTGGTCCAGTTTCCGAAATATTTTCTGGTCAGGTTAAAAAATTTACAAGCGGCATAAGTAGACTTCACAGGATTGTAACGTTCATCGATTTCATGATTGATGTGGAGACCATATTCAAGTCCTGTGCCTTTTACAATTTGCCAAAAACCTACCGCATTTTTGTTAGAAACACACTCGGCTTGTAAACTACTTTCTACCACGGCAATGTATTTGAAGTCTTCAGGAATACCTTTTTTCTTAAGAATAGGTTCAATAATAGGAAACCACAATTCTGCATTTCGAAGCATGATGGCCATTTCTGTTGAATGTCGCGCTACGTTTTTGAGTTCTCTTTCAAACATTTTAAGTTTGGCTTTTTGCTCAAAAGGAAAATGTTCTCCTGCAAAAGCGTATTTTTCAAAGTGAGCAATATCAAAGACAAATTCATCATCCAAATAATCAAATCGATTCAATTCATAGTGCTGATAACCAATATACATCAGTATCAGGCATACAAATACGCAGGCGATTTGGAGTGTTTTTTTAATCAACTCAAAAAATTTAAAGTCCTAATTTTTTTGCCTCGTCCCAATAAAGATCCATTTCAGCCAAGGTCATTTTTTCCAATACCTGGTTATTTACTTTGGCTTGATTTTCCAAATAGTTAAACCTTCGAATAAATTTCCTGTTGGTTTTTTCTAGCGCTGTTTCAGGATTAATTTTTGAGAAGCGTGCAAAATTTACCAAAGAAAACAACAAATCGCCAAATTCAGCTTCAGCAGCTTCCGAATTGTCGGTGGTAGTGTTTAGAAACTCATCTTCAAATTCCTGTAATTCTTCTTTCACTTTGGCCCACACATCGGCTTTATTGTCCCAGTCAAAACCTGCTCCTCTGGCTTTGTCCTGAATTCGAATGGCTTTTAACAAAGCAGGTAATGAATTTGGAACGCCTCCTAAAACTGTTTTTTCGCCACCTTCTTTCAATTTAATTTGTTCCCAGTTGCGTTTTACATCTTCCTCATTATCCACTGTTGTATCGCCATAAATGTGTGGATGACGAATAGTCATTTTGTCGCACAAGCTGTTGATTACATCTGAAATGTCGAAATCATTGGTTTCAGATGCGATTTTAGCATAAAATACCAAGTGCAATAAAATGTCTCCAATTTCTTTTTTAACTTCCTGCAAATCATTTTCCATAATGGCATCAGCCAATTCGAAGGTTTCTTCAATGGTCAAATGGCGTAAAGAAGCTATGGTCTGTTTTTTATCCCAAGGACATTCATTGCGCAACTCATCCATGATGGTAAGTAAACGGTCAAATGCCTGTAGTTTTTCAACCCTTTTCGGATCTGGATATTTCATGTTTTAATTTTAGAATTTGTGTTTCTTTTTTTACTAAACAAGCACTCACAACGCATCACTCTTTTTATACCTTACAAAAAGGTACAAATACAATACCCTTGAATACCTCAACAATAAGGGATAACCTAAAATGACGATTCCCAAATTAACCCCCATAACCACTTCAATAGGCTGGTTGAAATAGATATGCAAAATGACCAAACTTGCGATGACCAGCAGCACTATAAATACATAACTCACATACATGGCCCCTGTCCAAAATCCGGGTTCTTTTTCGAAATACAAGCCACAGGAATTACAACGTTGGTTCATCGCCAATAGGTGTTTTAAGTGATAAGGGTTTGAATCCATAAACAAATTTCCACGATGACATTGAGGACATTTGCAGTTGATAATTCCGTATAAAAGAGATGTTTTGGCTAGCATAGTTTTAAAATTCTTGAACCCTTCTGGCTATGTTTAACCTTAACCCTACATTAAAAATGAGGGCTTTTTCATGGACTAAAATATTGGAATATGTTCTTGCAATCATTTCTACATCCATAAATAAATTGTGCTTTAACATATAAGTTGCTGTACCACTTAAGTAAATTAATTTACTAGAAATTCCCTGACCAATGGTGTTTCCAAACAAATGATCCTTCGCTACTTTGTCATAAGGTTTAAAAATGTTTCCACCAAAGTTACCAGTAGAATCATTGCTTGAGTTTGGGTCTACACCTATTTTGGCATAAATCAATTTACCAATTAATTGTAACCTGTTGATTGGTTGAAAACGCATAATTCCAATGAATTCATTAAAATTAGCGCCATAAGGATGTGCCAATGGTTGACCATAATTGGTGTAATTGGTATAATTGTTAAAATGAGCATAAGTATAAGGCCTAACAATATTGGTTTCCAATTGAAAATCTAAGGTAGAAACGTTGAAAACATCAATCGCTTTTAATCCTAGTTGTACTCCTTGTTTGTTGGTCCACGACCCATTGCCGGCTTTGATGTTTGCAAAAATAAATTCATCAATAAATAATTGACCATATAATGAAAAATGTCTCAAGGTGTTTAATTTAAAATCCATTCCAATGTTCGCATTGTCGGGACTACCATTTTGTTGTTCGGCCCAACGGTAAAAAATGACAGGATTCATGTAGTTCAAATCAAAACTGCCTTGTTTGTTCGGGTCAGATCTTCCAAATACAATGCTTTCAAACAAGCCGATGTTGAAGTTTTTGGTGACATTTAAACTCAAATGGTGTAAAGCAAAATATTTACGAGGGTACAAATTGTTTGGGCCAAAATCATTGGGTCCCAGGGCATTCATTTGTGCAAACAGATTGGTGTATTTAAACTTCCAAACGGTTGTTTGTGCTTTTAGGAAAAGGTAACTGTTGCTAAAGTCAGACAAGATCAAGGAACGAACGCCATTACCGATAAAGTTTTTGTCGTGTCCAAATTGTAAATGAATGTTTTTGGTGGCGTTAAAAGTAATGTAACCACGCGCAGTAATAAAATCAGTGGCTGTTTTTTTAAATTCTTTGTGAAATCCTTCCCCAGGAATTGCTCCTGTATTTGCAATAAAATGGTTTACATAAGTGTTGTAATTGATTTGGTTGTCGGTCAGGAAAGAATAAAATCCCACTTTTTTATTGATCATTCCTCTCATTTCAACCCCTTTGGTATTGGTATAACGGTAACCGGCAGCATTGGTTTCACCACCCATTTGTGTTTGTAGTACGGGATTTACCTGAATTTCAAAATCACTGTTTTGGTAGTTTATAAAGGCATTTGGTTTTTTATACAATACTTTTAAAAAAGGTTTTTTGCTATCAACTTCAGTCGATAAGTTTTCCCAATTGTCATGGAGTAAGTACGTATTGTTAAAATTGTCTTGTTTTGATGCATGAATGGTTGAATCTGAAAGTGTATGTTCTAAAAATGCAGCAATATTTTTTCTTTGGTAGGGTTTAAAGGAGGTATGACTGTAAGCTTGCTGCCCAGATTTGATTTCATTCCTGTCAATCAAATAGTTATAATCAGAGTTTAAAGGTGCATATACGCTTTGTGCAAAAGTATTTTGTTGACTTATTAAACCAGTAAGTACTAATACCGCTTTTAAGAGACTTTTAAACATATATTTTTTGTTCCAAATATAATTTATTATGGCTAACAGTTTTATTATTTCTTTAAATAATTGAAATTAGCAGATTAAAGAATACTAATTACCTCCAATATGTTATTAATTTATACTACGAATATTACCTCAAGGGTAAAATACTCATTTGATTTAATTTTTAAACATATTCTTAAAATAGAGTATCAATTTACTGAAGACAAAGAACTTTATTTCAATCATTTTGGCGCAAAGTTTAGTTTTGGCCCTACTAAAATAGTGGAAGGATTATTTTTTGGTGCAGCTACGATTTTGTATGAAGATGACATTCACAAACAAAACCTTGAAGCCATAGATTGGAATGGTATGAAAGGATTTTTTGCGGTAAAGGATTTGGGTTTTTTGCCTTTTGATCCATTTGCTACTGCATTTTATATGACATCAAGGTATGAAGAATATTTAGCTTTACATAAAGACCAATACAACAGGTATTTGGCAGAAGAAAGTTTGGCTTATACTTATAATATGTTGGATAAGCCTATGGTAAATTTTTATGCTTTGGAAATAAAAAAAATACTTCAAAGTTTTTATCCTTCTATTAGTTTCCCGGAATCAAAGTTTAGATATGTTCCTACTTTTGACATTGATGTGGCGTATCTTTATACCAATAAAGGGTTGATGCGATCTTCAATTGCCTTTTTAGAAGACTTGTTAAGGTTTAGGTTTAACAATTGTTTGGATAGAGTGTTGACATATTTAAACGTTAAACCTGATCCTTACGATACTTACAAAAAACAATTTGAAACAAATGACAAATATAATTTGAATCCACTTTATTTTGTATCGTTGGGTGATTTTGGGGGCAATGACAAAAATATTCCTCACCATAATAAAAATTATATTGCCCTGATTAAAAAGTTAGCTGAAAAATATGAGGTTTGTTTTCACCCTTCTTTTGGTTCAACGCGTTCAGAGAAACAGTTATTTATTGAAAAGCAAAGATTGGACAAGATTGTTGGTATTAAAGCAACAAAATCAAGACAGTTTTTTAATAAACTTAATTTGCCAACCTATTATCAGAGATTACTTGGATTGGGTATCACTGATGATTATTCTATGGGGTATAACAATCATTTAGGGTTTAGAGCAGGAATATGTACCTCTTTTCCATTTTTTGACCTTGAGAAAAATGAAATGTCCCAGTTGATGATTCATCCATTTTGTATGGTGGATAAATGCTTCAAACTCCATCTTCGTATTCGTTCTACAGAAGTAGTTTATCATTCAAGGGTCATGATGGAAGCAATAAAAAGTGTTGGAGGCGATTTTACAGTAATTTTCCACAATGATACCTTAGGTACAAAAAAAATGTGGCAGAATTGGAAAACCATTTACCAAGACATTTCAAAAATCGCCAAAGAATAAGCTTCGATACCAAGTAAAAATTAAATCAAATCAAATATGTTAAGCAATGTCTTGAGTTTTTTTACAGTAGTGTTGTTTAGTATGTTTAAGTTTTTTGCCGGACCTTTAACAGGCTTGGCGTTGAAACTACCTTTGTTAGCAACCATTTGTGCTACCATATTGGGGATGATGGTCAGTGTGCTTTTTGTAAGTTTTTCGGGTCCGTTCATGAAAGAAAAAGTAATCAACCGCTTTTGGCCAACGAAGGTTTTGTTTTCTAAAAAAAACCGTAAAATCGTATCTGTTTGGAAAAAATATGGCTTGGTTGGTGTAGCCTTTTTAACCCCAATATTGTTAAGTCCAATCATTGGAACCATGATTGCTGCCCGATTTGGGGAAAATCCTCCAAGAATAATTCTTTATATGTTTGTTTCCGCTTTGCTTTGGGGAATTGGATTATGTGTGATTTTATATCAAATCAAACAAGTTGTTGCATAGCGTTGAATGTTTTGGTTCATTTATTCAACGAACATTACTCATCTAAAATTTTAAAAATCTTACTGACCACCGACGCATCCCATCCGCGTTTGTTGCTCAACACGATAATGGTTGATTTGTCACAAGGACGTCTTGCAAAATAGGGACAGAAGCCATGCCATAAACCTGCGTGAAAAACCACTTTGCTGTCGTCGTCCTGAATATTGGTGCGCCAGCCGAATCCATAATTTCTTTTGCCTTTAAATTCTTTGTTGGCTGGGGTATAAGCTTCCTCCAAGGTACTCAATTTTACTATTTTCCCACTGTAGAGTCCTTGGTCCCATTTGAACAAATCATTCACACAGGAGTAAACACCCTTGTCGCCAGAAATCCCATCCAAATAATCATGACCTGATGGAAACCAGTTACTTAAATGCCCTGTCGCAATATTTGTTTTATTGTTCAAGGAACCAAACGTGAAAATAAAGGTATTGTTCATTCCCAATGGTTCAAACACATTTGATTGCATAAAGGCTGGAAATGGCATACCTGTTAATTTTTCAACTATGGCGGCCAAAATAGCATATCCGGTGTTGGAATAATCGTGTCTTCTGTCAGGACTAAAATTTATTCCTGGCCTTTTGTCAATCATCAACTGAATCAGGTCCTGGTTATTGATGGGGGTTTTTCGGTCGGTGATATGGTCACAAAACCACATGTACTCACTTAAACCTGAACGGTGCGTGAGCAGCATCCTGATGGTGATGTTTTTATAGGGGAAATTGGGGTAAAATTTATTGATATTGTCTTCATAATCAAGCTTTCCTTGTTCTTTCATCATCATGATGGCAACGGCAGTAAATTGTTTTGAAACGGAAGCCAATTGAAAATCTGTATTGATATTAAGCGGTTCACGCTTGCTGTAATTGGCATATCCAAAAGCATTTTTATACAATACTACCCCTTCTTGGGCGACTAAAATACAGCCGTTAAAATATTTTTTTTGCAGTAGGGTTTCAATCTTTTTAATTTTTCCGGTAGCATGAATGTCTTTCAAAACATAATAGCTCTTATCAAGTTCAACGTCAATTAAATGATACGCTTCATGGGGTTTTGCTGTGGTGGTTTTCACTTCATTTTTAACGCCACAACTTAGCATCAATGAAGCCAATACCCACCATATAATTTTTAAAAACGTATGCTGCATAAAGCAATTCTCTATTTTTTTAATTCTGAAACGCCCCCTGAAATAATAAATTTCATCACTTCTGCGGATGACATTTCAATTGGGGTCACGTTTTGTACGGGAACAATGAAGAGTTCGCCGGAAAAATTATAGGAATGCGGTAAATAAACTGCAATTTTATCCTTGATTCCTAAAGCAGATAAATCTGTTTGGGTAATAAAACCGATTTTTTCAATTTCTAGTTCCGGGTTTAATTTCACCAAAACTGGTTTGTTAAACTTTTTATCCGTGCCTACAAAAGCATTGACCAAATCTTTGATAGAGGTATAAATGATTCCTAAAAAAGGCGTTTTTGTAATTGCGGTATCGATAAAATTGAAAAGGGGTTGAATAATTATCGTGGAAGCTAAATATCCCAAACTGGTAATAGAAATTAAGATAATCAGTATTCCCAGGCCGGGTATTTTAATATGGAGTAAACCATCAAACCATTTGATTGTAGATACCGTTAAGCTAACCGTAAATGCCAATGGAGCGGTGAGTAATAATCCCTGTAAAAAGTATTTTAATAAAAGGGCGCCAATGTTCTTTCTCATAGGCCACAAATTTAAAACAATGTAATTGTAAATGGCTAATTAACGCAGAAATATTACAGGGCATTGTTTAAATACAACACTTGGCTTTCACCGATGCTGTTTCATCCAGGTAGGATTAAAAAAGCTAAACTACTGCGTCACAAAAACAGAATTATTCCTAAATTAATAAAGAATGTCTACATTTTTTGTATTTCTGTAAATATGCTTTTACATTTGTCGATTACAGTATTAGAAATAATATAACACAGCAGTATGCCACATCTTGATTCTCCGTCCGATTTCCTTCCTATCTTGATGCAGTTTGCTTTTGCTTTAGGGTTTGTGGTCATCACCATGTTAGCGACCCACTTACTTGGACCTAAACGCAAAACAAAACACAAACTAGAATCTTTTGAATGCGGTATTGAATCCGTTGGTAATGCACGTAATCCTTTCTCTATTAAATACTTCCTTACCGCAATTCTTTTCGTTTTGTTTGATGTGGAGGTAATCTTTATGTATCCTTGGGCGGTAAACTTCAAAGCACTTGGCTGGGAAGGTTTCGTTGAAATGTTGCTATTTATGGCTTTCTTATTGTTAGGTTTCTTTTATGTCATTAAAAGAAAAGCCCTGGACTGGGAACATTAAGATTTCTAATTTCGAACCTTACATTCGAAAAATTATACTCGGTTTATACCCATTCATAAAAATAAACGCATTAGCAATATGGCAGATATACAAAAAGCCCCCGATGGAATTGAAGGACCTGGCTTTTTTGCTACAAAATTAGATGATGTAGTTGGTTTAGCAAGAAAAAATTCAATTTGGCCATTGCCTTTTGCTACATCTTGTTGTGGTATTGAGTTTATGGCAACCATGGCCAGTACCTACGATTTCGGTCGTTTTGGATCTGAACGTCCAAGCTTTTCTCCTCGTCAGGCGGATCTTTTAATGGTGATGGGAACCATCGCCAAAAAAATGGCTCCTGTATTACGTCAGGTTTATGAGCAAATGGCTGAACCTCGTTGGGTAATTGCTGTTGGAGCCTGTGCTTCGAGCGGTGGAATTTTTGATACTTACAGCGTTTTACAAGGCATTGATGAAGTGATTCCTGTAGATGTATATGTACCAGGTTGTCCTCCAAGACCAGAACAAATCATTGATGGCTTCCTGAGAATTCAGGACATGGTAGCAAAAGAATCTTTGTCAAGAAGAGGCTCTGAAGAATACAAACGTTTGTTGGCTAAATACGATTTTCAATAATAATGGCAGCACTTACAAACGCAATAGTACTCGAAAAATTAACCGCCAAATTTGGAACAGGAATTCAGTCGCATGAAGCGCCTTATGGCATGCTGACCATCGTAGCGGATAAAAATATCAATGTTGACATCCTGAAGTTTTTGTATGATGACGAAACGCTTCAATTCCAATTCATGACTGATTTATGTGGTATCCATTATCCACATCAGGAATTAGAATTAGGGATCATTTATCATTTACACAGTTTACAAAACAATGTAAGGGTAAGGTTCAAGTTTTTTGTATCTGCTGCTGAACCTAATATTGCTACGGCAACTACTGTGTTTGCTTCAGCCAATTGGCAAGAAAGAGAAACCTTTGACTTCTACGGAATTATATTTGATGGTCATCCTGATTTAAGAAGAATCCTTAATGTGGATGAAATGGAAGCATTTCCTCTTCGTAAAGAATTTCCATTAGAGGATCCAAACAGAATAGATAAAAAAGATTACTTCTTCGGAAGATAGTTTCCAACCGAAGGTTGGAATTTTAAATTTTGAATTTTTAATGTTGAATTCAAAAAAATTGATAATGGCAAATGATAAATTTTGAATTCAAAAATCAATTCAAAATTTAAAATTTAAAATTCAAAATTAACAAAGAAAATGTCACAGCACTTAACCCATAACGAACTAGTAAAAGAGACCACGACGCTAAATCTGGGTCCTACGCATCCTGCAACCCACGGTGTGTTTCAGAATGTACTTGAGGTGGATGGCGAACGTATTATAAGTGCTGAACCAACCATTGGATACATTCACAGGGCGTTTGAAAAATTGGCTGAACATCGCCCTTTGAACCAAATTACACCACTTACTGACCGTTTAAACTACTGTTCCTCTCCCATCAATAACTTGGGTTGGCACATGACCGCGGAGAAATTACTGGGATTGGAAATGCCAAAACGTGTGGATTACATGCGTGTAATTATCATGGAGTTGGCGCGTATTTCGGATCACTTGATTTGTAACAGTATTTTGGGTGTGGATACAGGAGCTTTTACTGGTTTCTTGTATGTAATGCAACAAAGAGAAAAAATCTACGACATCTATGAAGAAATTTGTGGTGCACGTTTAACAACCAATATCGGAAGAATTGGGGGTTTTGAAAGAGATTTTAACGATAACGTATTCAAAAAAATAGATGCTTTTTTAATTGAATTCCCCATTGTATACCGCGAGTTTCAAAACTTGTTTGAACGCAATAGGATTTTTATGGACAGAACCATCGGAGCGGGTCCAATTTCAGCTGAACGTGCTTTAAATTATGGCTTTACGGGTCCTAACTTAAGAGCCACAGGGGTTGATTATGACGTAAGGGTGATGAATCCTTATGCTTCTTACCAGGATTTTGAATTTGATATTCCTGTTGGAATCAATGGTGATACTTATGACCGTTTCATGGTAATCAATGAAGAGGTTTGGGAAAGTCTTAAAATCATTGAACAAGCAGTAGACAAAATAAAAAAAGAACCTAAAGGCATTTTCCACGCCGATGCTCCTAAAATTTATTTACCTCCTAAAAAAGAGGTGTATACCAATATGGAAGCATTGATCTACCATTTCAAAATTATCATGGGAGAAGTAGATGCACCTGTAGGGGAAGTATACCATTCGGTAGAAGGTACCAACGGTGAACTTGGATTCTATTTGGTAAGTGACGGTGGCCGTACGCCATACCGTTTACACTTCAGAAGACCTTGTTTCATTTATTACCAAGCCTATCCTGAAATGATCAAAGATGGTCTTATCTCCGATGCTATCGTTACCTTAAGTAGCCTTAATGTAATTGCTGGAGAACTTGACGCTTAAAAGTTTACGGTTTACATGTTATCGGTTATCAAGTTTATGAGCTAGATATTTAATTATAAAAAATCTGACTATAACAAAGCACTTGAAAACTGAAAACTGAAAACTCGACAACTTAAAAAAAACCGAAAACTGAAAACCGAAACTCTAAACATGTCAGAGTTAACAACAAAAAAAATTGAATTTTCTCCTGAGGCTATGGCCATAGTGGAAAAGTATATCAATAAATTTCCGGAAGGAAAATCCAAATCGGCACTTATATCTATCCTGCACTTGGCACAAGCGGAGTTTGAAGGATGGTTAAGTCCTGAGGTAATGGATTATGTGGCTTCTATTTTAAACATCAAACCCATTGAAGTTTATGAAGTAGCCACTTTCTATTCTCAGTATTACATGAAACCTCAGGGGAAATATGTAATGGAAGTTTGCCGTACCGGACCTTGTTGTTTGAATGGTGCGGAAGAAATTATAGAATACATCTGTAACAAATTGGGCATCAAAGAAGGGGAAACAACTGCTGACGGTATGTTTACTGTAAAAGGAGTAGAATGTTTGGCCGCTTGTGGTTCAGCTCCCATGATGCAAGTAGGGATGGATTACCACGAACATCTTTCTGAAGAAAAAATAGACAGCCTGATTGGACAATTTACGGCTGAAAACAAAGTATCAAGACCTTTCTGTTAATGGCAAATATAAAAATTCTTACCCAGCACATCGACGTTCCCGGAATTGAAACGATTGACGTTTACCGCCAAAAAGGAGGTTATGCGTCAGTTGAAAAAGCATTGAAAACGATGTCACCTGACGACGTTACGGAAGAAGTAAAAAAATCAGGATTAAGAGGTCGTGGAGGAGCTGGTTTCCCTACAGGAATGAAATGGAGTTTTGTAGATAAAAAATCAGAAAAACCTCGCTATTTGGTGTGTAATGCTGATGAAAGTGAGCCTGGTACATTCAAAGACCGCTATTTGATGCAAAAAAATCCTCATGCTTTGGTGGAAGGCATGATTACTTCTAGCTATGCTATTGGTGCCAAAACATCTTACATCTACATCAGGGGTGAAATGATGTATGTGGTAAGAATAATTCAAAAAGCAATCGACGAAGCCTATGCAAAAGGGTTATTAGGTAAAAATATATTGGGTTCAGGATACGATTTAGAACTTTATGTAACTTGTGGTGCTGGTGCTTATATCTGCGGAGAAGAAACAGCATTGATAGAGTCGCTTGAAGGCAAACGTGGTAATCCTAGAATCAAACCTCCTTTCCCTGCAATTTCTGGTTTATATGGTTGCCCAACGGTGGTGAACAATGTGGAAACCATTGCAGCGGTATCTTGGATTGTGGTAAATGGTGGTGAAGAATATGCTAAAATTGGTGTGGGTAGAAGTACTGGTACCAAATTGATTTCAGCCAGCGGACACTTAAACAAACAAGGCGTTTACGAAATAGAATTGGGATTGCCTGTGCAGGAATTTATCTATTCAGATGACTATTTGGGTGGCGTTCCTAATGGTAAAAAATTGAAAGCAGTAATTGCCGGAGGATCTTCTGTGCCAATTTTACCCATAGCAATGTTGTTGAAAACTGCTGCAGGTGAAGACCGTTTGATGTCTTACGAATCACTTTCTGATGGTGGTTTTGCTACAGGAACCATGTTGGGTTCTGGTGGTTTTATTGCCATGAATGAAGATACTTGTATCGTAAAAAATACCTGGAACCTTGCTCGTTTTTACCACCACGAATCATGTGGACAATGCAGCCCATGTCGTGAAGGAACAGGCTGGTTAGAAAGAGTATTACACGCCATAGAATCAGGTCATGGAAAACAAAGTGATATTGATTTATTGGTGGATATCGCTAAAAAAATAGAAGGAAATACCATTTGTCCATTGGGCGATGCCGCCGCTTGGCCAGTTGCAAGTGCGATTCGTCACTTCAGAGATGAATTCGAATGGCACGTTGCTAACCCAAAAGAGGCTTCTGTGAAAGGTGCGGTATATCCGGGTATAGTGATGAGTGTTTAGTGTTGAATGTTTAGTAAAAGAAATTTAGACACAACTATAAAATAGTATAACGTGCTTAGTTTTGAGTGTTGAATGTTTAGTAAAATAAACATTGTTACTCATCTAACAAATATAAAACTGTAATTCAGTTTTGAGTAAAAGAAGAGGAAGAACATTTTAAGCCAAAGGTGTAAATTGAAAACTGTTAACTGAAAACTGTTAACTGAAAACTAATAAAAAAAATGGATCTATTTAAAGTAACAATCGATGGAGATGTAGTTGAGGTGGCGCCAGGAACCACTATTCTACAAGCTGCTCGCCAGTTAGGAAAACATGTTCCTCCTGCGATGTGTTATTACTCAAAACTGGAAGGTTCGGGTGGTAAATGCCGTACTTGTATTGTTAAAGTAACTCAGGGTTCTGAAAAAGATCCTCGTCCGATGCCAAAACCTGTGGCATCTTGCCGCACCATGGTGATGGACGGAATGGTGGTAGAAAACGAAACTTCTCCTGAAGTTATCGAATCAAGAAAAGGCGTTGTTGAAATGCTCTTGATCAACCATCCTCTAGATTGCCCAATTTGTGACCAAGCGGGTGAATGTGATTTGCAAAACCTGGGGTATAAAAATGGAATTCAAGCAACGAGATACGATTTCCCTAGAAGAACTTTCAAAAAAATAGATATTGGTCCTTATGTACAACTGCACATGACCCGTTGCATTTTGTGCTACAGGTGTGTATTTGTTGGAGATCAATTGACCAATAAACGTGTTCATGGTATTCTTGGCAGAGGTGATCATGCAGAGATCAGTACACATATTCAACAAAATATTGACAATGAGTTTTCTGGAAATATCATAGATGTTTGTCCAGTGGGTGCATTGACAGACAAAACATTCCGCTTCAAAAATAGGGTTTGGTTTACCAAGCCAATGAAAGCACACCGTGAATGTGGTACTTGTAGTGGAAAAACCAATGTATGGACGCGCAATGGAGAAATTCTCCGTGTAACTGCTAGAATGGATCAATGGGGAGAAGTAGAAGATTTCATTTGCAATACTTGTCGTTTTGAGAAAAAAGATGCCAAAGACTGGACCATTGAAGGACCTGCACATATTCCAAATAATTCTGTAATTTCACAAAATCATTACGAAACATTGGCCGAAAAACCAGTGGTGCCGATTCATCCAAGCATTCATACGCTAGGGCCAATCAAAGAATTGCCTTTCAAACCTTAGTTTGTTGACTGAATAAAATAATAAAAGTAGTGGATGAACTATTGGCCATCACTAATAGCTTAAGAACATCAATATGACGATAGACATAATATTTAAATTAATTCTCATTGCATCCATTTTCGGGCTTAGCCTGGTTACTGCAATGTATTCTACACTCGCAGAACGTAAGTTTGCAGGTTTTTTTCAAGACCGTTTGGGTCCTGACAGGGCTGGTCCTTATGGTTTGTTTCAGCCTTTGGCAGATGGTTTGAAACTATTGACCAAAGAAGAAATTATCCCTGAATCAGCCAATACCTTTTTGTTTTTAGCAGGACCATCATTGGCGATGCTAACGGCTTGTATGACCAGCGCGGTTATTCCCTGGGGAACTTATATAGAAGTTGATGGCCATAAATTACCCTTACAAGTAGCTGACATTAACGTTGGAATTTTGTTTGTTTTTGGGGTTGTATCTCTTGGTGTTTATGGGGTAATGATTGGTGGATGGGCATCAAACAATAAATTTTCTTTATTAGGTGCCATCAGAGGTGCTTCTCAAAATATCAGTTATGAAATTTCCATGGGCTTGTCAATTATTGCTTTGGTAATGATTACAGGTTCTTTGAGCATGAGAGAAATCACTGACCAACAATCAGGTTTTCATGGCATGAATTGGTACGTGATCAAACAACCTTTGGGCTTTTTGATTTTCTTAATTTGTTCTTTTGCAGAAACCAACCGTACGCCATTCGATTTGCCTGAATGTGAAACTGAATTGGTAGGTGGATACCATACAGAATACAGCTCTATGAAATTGGGCTTTTACCTCTTTGCAGAATACATCAACATGTTTATCTCTTCAGCGGTAATGGCTACTTTGTATTTTGGAGGATATAATTTCCCATTCATGCATGATTTGGGTTTGTCTCAAAATGTAGTCGCAATGTTAGGTGTTGGCGCATTATTTATCAAAATTTTACTTTTCATCTTCTTCTTTATGTGGGTAAGATGGACTGTGCCAAGATTCAGGTATGACCAATTAATGCGTTTGGGCTGGCAGGTATTGATTCCTCTTGCTATCTTGAATATTATTATCACAGGTGGAGTTGTGTTGTTCTTCCAGTAATTTGTTCCTCTTGAATAAATGCTTCAAAAAAAATGAAATCGCTAACCAATAGATCTAAATTAGTTGTTAACAAGCAAATGACTTTCATGGAAAGAATTTACCTTCCTGTGATCGCAAAAGGCATGTTAGTAACACTAAAACACTTTTTCAGAAAAAGTGTAACCATTAGGTATCCTGAAGTAAAACGTTTGTTTGCTGCTGCTTACCGTGGTTTGCATGTGCTTAAAAAAGACGAAAACGGTGCAGAAAGATGTACTGCTTGTGGTCTTTGCGCCCTTTCTTGTCCTGCAGAAGCCATTACCATGACAGCTGCAGAAAGACAACCGGGCGAAGAGCATTTGTACAAAGAAGAAAAATATGCATCAATGTATGAAATAAATATGTTGAGATGTATTTTCTGTGGTTTGTGCGAAGAAGCTTGTCCTAAAGAAGCTATCTTTTTAACCAATGAAGAATTAGCACCTTCAGTATATGACAGAAAAGATTTAATATTTGGTAAAGATAAATTAGTGGAAAAAGAACACAACCCTAACGGTAAAGTGAGAGGTGGTGGTCCTTTAACAGAAAGATTGTATCATGGATAAAATGTTTTATTTCCTTGCCTTCTTGGCAATATTGAGTGCTTTGATGGTGGTATTGGTCAAAAATCCAATCCATAGCATTTTGTATTTACTGGTAACTTTTACAAGTATTACAGGACATTATATTTTGTTCAATGCACAATTCTTGGCTGCTGTAAATTTCATTGTATACATGGGAGCCATCATGGTATTGTTCCTGTTTGTGATCATGTTTTTGAATTTGAATGGTGAAACAGAACCTCAAAAAAGCACCCTGGTTAAGTTTGCCGGTGTAATTGCAGGTGGTTTATTGTTATTGGTAATGGTTGCTTCTTTCAAAAAAGCAGTAACAATTCCGATAAATACTGAAGTAGATACTCAAATTGGTTTGATCAAAAATCTTGGGATGGTGTTGTTTAAAGACTATGCCTTGCCATTTGAACTTGCTTCTGTCTTGTTTTTAGTAGCAATGATAGGTGCCGTGATGTTGGCTAAAAAAGACTGGAAATAATTGGGTTGTCTAGTTCTCAGTTCTCAGTTTACAAGTTCAAAACTTAAAAACTGTGAATCGAAAACTTGAAAACTCGAAAACCGAAAACTTGAAAACACTAAAATATGGATAGCGTAATTAAAATTATTCCTCTTAATGCTTACATCATCTTAAGTGCTGTAATATTTTGTATTGGAATTGTAGGGGTATTGACAAGACGTAATGCAATTATCATCTTCATGTCTGTGGAGTTAATGTTAAATGCAGTAAACTTATTATTGGCTGCTTTCTCGTCATACAGCGGAGATGCCAACGGACAAGTTTTTGTGTTCTTTATTATGGCAGTTGCCGCAGCAGAAGTCGCCGTGGGTTTGGCCATTATAGTAATGATGTACAGAAATACAGGTTCAGTAGACATTGACTTGTTGAATAAGCTCAAAAATTAGTAACAAATAGTTCAAGAAATAGACCTTATTATGATTCAGTTGGTTTGGTTAATACCATTATTGCCCCTTATAGGATTTACCATTAACGGTTTATTCAATAAGAAAATGCCAAAATCATTTGCTGGAATGTTAGCAAGTGGAATGTTGGCAGCAGCTTTTGTAATTGCTTTTAAAATTTTCCTTGAAATCAAAGACTTGCCAGGAATGATTCCTGCGGTGCAGTTATTTGATTTTATCAATGTAGGACAATTAGTAATTCCGTTCGCCTTTTTGGTCGATCCATTGTCCATTTTAATGGTCATGATCATTACCGGAGTAGGTTTTCTGATTCATATTTATTCTATGGGTTACATGCATGACGACGAAGGTTATGTCCGTTTCTTTGCTTACCTGAATTTGTTTATCTTCTTCATGTTGTTGCTGGTGCTTGGTTCAAACTATGTCATCATGTTCATCGGTTGGGAAGGTGTTGGTTTGTGTTCTTATTTGTTAATTGGCTTCTGGTATAAAAACCAGGCGTATAACGATGCTGCTAAAAAAGCATTTATCATGAACAGGGTAGGAGATTTAGGTTTCATCCTGGCTATATTCTTAATATTTGTCACTTTTGGTTCGGTTGAATTTACAGATGTGTTTTCTAAAGCCGCCACGCTAGAAATTGGAGTACCTGTGGTTACAGCAATTACCATACTGTTGTTTATTGGTGCCATGGGTAAAAGTGCTCAACTGCCATTATTCACCTGGTTGCCTGACGCCATGGCTGGTCCAACGCCGGTTTCTGCTTTGATACATGCTGCAACCATGGTTACCGCTGGTATTTATATGATTGCACGTTCTAACATTTTATATACTTTATCTCCAGTAACTTCTTCCATTGTTGCAGTGGTGGGTATTGCCACCGCAATTTTTGCCGCCACTATTGGTTTGGCACAAAATGACATCAAGAAAGTATTGGCCTATTCTACCGTGAGTCAATTGGGATACATGTTTTTAGCATTGGGCGTTGGCGCTTATACTGGAGCATTGTTTCACGTCATGACACATGCATTCTTCAAAGCCTTATTGTTCTTAGGAGCGGGTAGTGTCATTCACGGAATGGGTGGAGAACAAGACCTGCGTAAAATGGGTGGTTTGAAAAAAGCGTTACCAATTACTTTCTACACCTTTGCTATTGGAACAATTGCCATTGCTGGTATTCCTCCATTTGCTGGTTTCTTTTCAAAAGATGAAATCTTAGCCCATGCGTATGCAGCATCACCTTTATTTTGGGTACTGGGTGTTATTGGCGCATTGTTGACAGCTTTCTACATGTTCCGTTTATTCTTCCTGACTTTCTTTGGAGAATTTAGAGGCACAAAAGAACAACAACATCATTTACATGAATCTCCAATGAGCATGACTTTGCCATTGATTGTATTGGCTGTTTTAGCGGTAGTTGCTGGTTATGCCAATTTCCCTGAAATTTTTGGAGGAAAACATTATTTACAAACTTATTTGGCGCCAGTTTTTGCAGCTTCAGTAGCAAAATCAGCAGGGAATCATTTGAGTCATAACACAGAGTTGATGTTGATGGCAGCTTCTGTACTTGGTGTATTGATTTCAATCTTTGTAGCTTACAATACTTATATTTCTAAAAAGGTAGTTCCTGAAGCAGAAGAAGCAACCTTATCTCCTTTACATAAATTGATTTATAACAAATATTATGTAGATGAAATTTATGATGCTTTGATTGTAAAACCATTGTATGCCTTATCCACCTTTGGACACAGGTTTATTGAATTGGGAATTATCGATAACATCGTAAATGCTATGGGTAGTATTACCCTTTTAAAAGGAAAAATGTATGCTAAAATACAAACAGGTCATACCACATTTTACTTGTTTGTAATGGTATTGGGAATAATAGGTATTCTTGCTTATAGCCTTTTGTTTAAATTGTAAGTATAGTTTCAAGATAATTGATATAATAGATGATGACATTAATAGTACTCTTTTTGCCTTTTGTAGCTGCTTTATTGCTGTTATTAGTAAAAGGTGAAAGTGTTAAAAAAATAGCTTTAGGTTTCGCTTTAGCGGAATTAGTACTTGCCCTTATGGTTTTGAATCAATACATGATTGATCCCAAAGCCTTATCATTTACCTGTTTCTGGATTACTTCTTTAGGAGCACATCTCAACATTGATGTAAGTGGAATCAGTATGCTGTTGGTATTGCTTACAGCGGTATTAATTCCATTAATCATTCTAAGTACATTCAAACACGATTACAAAAATCCTGCGGCGTTTTATGCGTTGATTTTAGCGATGTCAGGAGCATTGATTGGTGTATTTGTAGCCAATGACTTATTGTTGTTTTATGTATTTTGGGAAGCAGCTTTGATACCTATCTATTTTATTGCAGCCTTATGGGGTGGTGAAAATAGAATTAAAGTAACCTTCAAATTTTTCTTATACACAGTAATAGGAAGTTTGTTCATGTTGATTGGGGTGATGTACCTTTATTTACAAACCAACGTTCCTCATCCAATTACCTTTGAACCTCACCATAGTTTTGATTTCGACCATTTGGTGGCTTTAAATTTATCTTTCCAGGAACAGTGCTGGTTGTTTTGGGCTTTCTTTATTGCCTTTGCCATCAAAATGCCAATATTCCCATTTCATACTTGGCAACCAGATACGTATACCGAAGCTCCAGCAGCAGGTACCATGTTACTTTCAGGGATCATGTTGAAAATGGGTGTTTTCGGCGTGTTGCATTGGTTGATGCCGATAATGAATGAAGGCTTTTATGCCAACGCCAAAATCGTGATTACGCTCGCTATCATCGGGGTGGTTTACACTTCTATATTGGCCATTATGCAAAAAGACATGAAACGTTTGATTGCCTATTCTTCTATTGCACACGTTGGTTTGATTGCAGCAGGTTTGTTTGCGGTGAATGAACAAAGTTTACAAGGAGCCGTGATACAAATGTTTGCACATGGGGTGAATGTGGTAGGTTTATTCTTCATCATTGATATCATTGAATCAAGAACAGGCACAAGAGACATTGCTTCTTTAGGAGGAATTATAAACAAAGCGCCAAAACTGGGAGTATTGTTTGTCATTATCATGTTGGGTGCTGTGGCTTTGCCATTGACCAATGGCTTTCCAGGAGAGTTTTTATTGCTGAATGGCATATTTCAATACAATGCCGTATTGGCCGCTGTTGCTGGTTTAACGATTATTCTTGGGGCAGTATACATGTTGAAAATGTATCAAAATGTAATGTTAGGAGAAGTGAATGCTTTGACTGAAAAATTTACAGATTTAACCATGACTGAGTTTGCGGTGCTTGTACCAATAGCTGCTATTGTGATTATCACAGGGATTTATCCACAGTATTTCTTAGATTTAACTCAGGGAGATGTGGATCATTTATTGAAATTAGTGAATACCAATATTGTAACAATTAAGTAATTATGATCACATTAGTAATACTTGCTTTAGTCGGTTTGTTTTTAATGATTGCAGGCCTTTTTGACATTTCAAGAAAGGCTGTATTCGGAGTAGCCATGACTGGAATGGTAGCTGCTTTGGCTGGAAATCTTTACATGTGGGACAAAGTTCCAATGGCATATTTCAATAGAATGATTTTGATTGACAATTATGATGTTGCTTTTATTACAGCAGTGTTAGGGGTATCCATGTTTTTGTTTCTATTGTCTGAAAACTATTTTGGCAAGATTCAAAATTACCTGACAGAACATTATGCCTTGTATATGTTTTCTTTGGTGGGAATGATAGCGATGATATCTTTCAACAACCTGGTAATGTTATTTATTGGCATTGAAATTTTATCGGTGAGCTTGTATATTTTGGCAGGTAGTGAAAAAAATAACCTGTCTTCCAATGAAGCATCCTTAAAATACTTTTTGATGGGAGCTTTCGCTACAGGTATTTTATTGATGGGAATTACCCTGATTTACGGTGCTTCTGGATCTTTTTACTTGTCTGGTATTGAACAATACTTTACCTCTGGAAATGAATTGAGTCCTATTGCCTACATCGGTATGTTCCTGGTTTTGGTGGGAATGTCTTTCAAAGTATCGGTTGCTCCTTTCCATTTCTGGACTCCGGATGTTTATGATGGTTCGCCCACATTCGTTACTGCATTTATGAGTACAGTGGTTAAAATCGCTGGATTTGCTGCTTTCTTCAAACTGTTCTATATCTGTTTTTCTAGTGTAATCCATTACTGGGTTGAAGTGGTTTCAGTACTGGTTATCTTAACAGTTACTATAGGAGCCATGACAGCCATTACACAAAAAAGTGTAAAAAGATTGTTGGCTTATTCCAGTGTTTCTCATGCAGGTTATATGCTGATGGTGGTGCTTGTTGGAGCTGATGCTGATAATTTAATGTTTTATGTGGTTGCTTATTCCATCAGTTCAATTGTAGCTTTCAGTGTTTTGATGTTAGTACAGGAAGCTGCTGGAAATGCTGAAATTACTTCTTTCGAAGGTTTGGCTAAAGTAAATCCTCTGCTGGGGTTTGCGATGACAGTGTCTATGTTGTCATTGGCTGGTATTCCATTAACTGCAGGTTTTATGGCCAAAGTATATATTTTGACTTCTGTTTTCAATGCTGGTCACGGTATTGTAGTACTGGTGGCTATCCTGACAGCTATGGTCGGAATTTATTATTACTTCAAAGTAATCATTGCCATTTACTTCAAAACAGCTACAGAAGAGCGTAAATTATTTACTTATAATTCAAGTAGTTTGTTCAAAATAGTATTATTTATAGGAATAATTGCTATTATTGTATTGGGGATTTGTCCTGATATTATTCATAATCTTATTTAATTAACACTGTTCACCCAATAATCAATTTCTTATGGCATCAATCGGAGGAGGAAACTCGACGTCATCTTCAAATTACGATTCAAGTAAAAACTATTCAGTACCCTTATCGCTTTTAATAGGTTTATTTTTCATGATTGGTTTTATTACCGTAATGAATGATGTGCTTATTCCAAGTTTAAAAGGTGTTTTTAACATTACTGAAAACTGGAAATTGATGATGATTCAATTTTGTTTTTTTGGTGCTTATGGTATTATGTCTATTCCAGCAGGTTCTATTATTGCTAAAATTGGTTATAAAAAAGGATTAACCTTGGCCTTGTCTATCATGGGTACTGGTTTATTCATGTTTGTTCCAGCAGCCTCAATGATGTCATTTGAATTTTTCCTTGCTGCCTTATTTATTGTGGCTTGTGGTTTAACTATTTTACAAGTAGCCATCAATCCTTATATCATTTCATTGGGTCGTCCTGAAACTGGTGCTGCTCGTTTAAATTTGGGTGGTGCGTTGAATTCTACGGCAACATTCATCGGTCCGATTATTGGTGGAGCATTGATCTTAAAACCAGGTTTAATTGATGCGGTTGCAAAAGCAGATGCAGTAAAAGGTCCTTACATTGTTTTGGCATTGATTACCATTGCCATTGGTGTATTGTTATATTTCATTACCCTTCCTAAATTGGAAGTAGAAGAAGAAGTGAAAACTACAGACAGTTATGGCAAATACAAACACTTGCTGTTTGGCTCAGGTGCCATCTTCTTTTATGTCGGTGCTGAGGTTGCTATTGGTAGTTTGTTGATTTTGTACCTTCACAAAGAATTTGGTGTAGCCGAAAAAATGGCTTCTTCCTTGGTCGCGTATTACTGGGGAAGTGCCATGATCGGTCGTTTTATTGGTTCTGCTTTAGGACAAACGATCAAAGCAAACGTTATGTTGGCAGCAGTTTCCATTGGAGCAATTATTCTTGTAGGTTTGAGTATGGTAGGTTTTGCAACGCCAATACACATTCCGGTAATGGTAATGAATACTGATCCTAGTTTCTCCCTTATTTTTGTAAACCAATCAATACCTTTAGCAGCTTTCTGTTTGGTACTTGTTGGATTGTTAAACTCAGTAATGTGGCCATGTATTTTCCCATTGGGCATTGCAAAACTAGGAAGTTTTACTTCTAAAGGATCAGGTTTAATGTGTTCTATGATTGTGGGTGGTGCTTTTATTCCATTGATTCAAGGTGCAATTGCTGATTCTTATGGTTACAAATTCAGCTTTATCGTTTGTGTAGCATGTTATTTATACCTTTTATTCTTCGCATTAAAAGGACACCAAACTGATTATCTAGACGAAAAAACAAAATAGTAATTGTTTATTCATTCATTCATTCATTCATTAAAAAAGGGAATCTCTACACGAAGAGTTTCCCTTTTTTAATGTGTAAAATATATGTTGTTTGGATTTTATAACAAATACATTTTTAATATAGACCGTTTGTGTCAACTTTAATTTTATAATTCTGTAAATTTAAATAGGAGCTTATTTACAATGTGTTATGAAATAAATATTAGGGCGTTTCCGCCGCGGCGGATCGCGTGTTCGGCACTCGTCCCGATTTTTTCGGGAAGCTCAAACATCCCGAAGCATCGGGACGAAGCATCGGGACTACCCGCTAACGCAAAGCGGATGTACTAAATCTTTTTGTGTTTTTTTATGAAATCCCGGTGAAGCAATTAACCGGGATTTTTCGTGTTACATAAAGCCCTGAAAGGGCGAAACAAAACAACATCGGGCAACGCCCGATGATACTGGCGATACTGGAGATACTGATGACGATGATGATACCCGATGATAGATGATGATGACCCGATGATACTGGAGATACTGATGATGATACCCGATGATAGATGATGATGACCCGATGATACTGGCGATACTGGAGATACTGATGACGATGATGATACCCGATGATAGATGATGATGACCAGATGATACTGGAGATACTGATGACGATGATGATACCCGATGATAGATGATGATGACCAGATGATACTGGAGATACTGATGACGATGATGATACCCGATGATAGATGATGATGATGACCAGATGATACTGGAGATACTGATGACGATGATGATACCCGATGATAGATGGTGATGACCAGATGATACTGGAGATACTGATGACGATGATGATACCCGATGATAGATGATACTCCGATGGTGATGACCCGATGATGACTGATGATACTTCAACGCCAGGTGATGGGCAAATCCTTTAAGTCGTCAACTCCTTCACAATTCCAAGTACTGTTTTATAATTCAGAGGAAACTCCAGCAATACGTGTAAGAAGCTCAATAAGTACATCACCATAAAACCCAGGCTGTAATCGTAAATATAAATGACTATCGCAGTGAGCCAGGCGACAAGTACAAAAACAAGCCGTAATTTGGGTACTTCATGCCATTTGATAACGGAGGTCTTGGAAAACCAATTGAGGTAATGGTAGGTGTAAGCAAAGGCTATAAAGCGCATCACCATTATCCCCACGGTAGATTTATAGACGCCATCGACATTTGCCAATTCAGTATAACCCAAATTTGTTAAGATGGTAAAATTCATTGTTAGGAATAACTTGAAATTAGCCACCCCAAAATCACTCACGATATAATTCCAGCTGATGGGTAAAATCACCACAATGGAACATAATACATACATCATTAAAGAGATATAGCCAGATTTACTTTTTGACTTTAATGCTCCATACCAAATAAACAAGCCAGTAAAAATGCTTACATGAATAATGGTAGGCATATAAACCATAAAGATCAACCTGAAAAATTCTAATTCATAAAATAAGATCAGCAGGAATAAGGCAAACAATAGGAACATCATTCTATACAACCACTTTTCTATATACACCATCACAATAGCCAAGGCTACGGACAAAAACACAAATGAACTTACCCAGCGTACTTTGGCGGTGAACACATAAGAAACCAAAAACACACCTACAGCAAGTAATGCAAATGGAATAAAATCGGCTTTGAACTTGCTGTAATAATTTTTATCATGCAACCATGATATTTCCGTGAGGTAATGTAAGGGTCCCAAAATGCCATAGGAGATTAAAAAGACTTCAAATGGTAAAATTACTGCTGCAACTGCTGCTATCAACATCAAAAAAATATTGGTATAATTGAGTTGGTCTAAAGTAAGTTTTTCAAACATGGTATTAAGTATTCAGTTAACGGTATTCGGTTAACTGGTTTAAAATATAATTCATTCCAAATTAATCAAAAACCCTTTAAAAACAAAAATCCCGTCACGTTGAATAACGAGACGGGATTTTTGAATAGACAATTTTATTATTGCTTATTTTTGAACTTTTGTTGTAATGGTGATAGAACCATTTGGAGATGAAGTTCCAGGAGCAAAAGTAGTTACTTTAATTAAGCCTTTTTTACCAGCATTGTTTAAGAATTCATACACTGTGTTTGCACTAGAAACTGCTACTTTCTGAGAATTAGAAGCAGTTACAGTTAAAGCAGATACAAATGAATCATCTGTAATGTCATCAAAATCAGAAGATGATAAAGCACTTACTTTGAAATAAGTAGCTGTTCCACCATTATCTCCTTTTAATCCACTTTCTAAACCTGCAGTTGATCTTTCAACAGCAGATAATAAATAAGGTGTTACAGTAGGAGTTCCTAGTTCTGCATACGTAATATCAATAGAACTTGCATTTGCTACAGAAGTACCAGAAGAATAAGCAGTACCTGTAGAAGAAGCAAAGAAACCTGGATTAGCATTAGATTGTGATCCAAGTAAAGTAGCTGACGATGTTTGAATAGCACCTGGAATTGATATCACTAAAGATTTTGAAGCAGTTGCTCCTTTAGAATCCGTAACTGTTATTGAAAGTGTTCCTGCTGCTGAAACAGTATATGAGACACTCCCGCTATGTGAAGTTTTAGTTGTAAATCCAGAAGTTTTAGGAAAACCAGGAAGAGAAGAACTTGATGATCCATTAGAAAACTTTGCATCAATAGTAGTAATATTTTCACCTGTAGTTGCAGTATATTGTAACGTAATAAGATTTCCAGATGAAGCTGTTACACTTGTGAATGAAGATAATGCATTCCCGTCTTTATTCCCACCGTCTATTGAAACAGAAGGAGCCGGTTTTGCTTCATCATCTTTGTTACAACTTGAAAAAAATACTGAGCCAGCTAATGCTAGCATAGAAACTAATTTGAATGATTTTTTCATGAAAGTTAAGTTTAGTTTATTGATTGTTAAAGTTTATTTAAATTAAGATTAGTTGCAAATAAAATTGTTTTTGATAAGTTTTCCAAACATCTATGTATAAAGAAATTGTAAAGTTTATACTTCTTCAATCAATACACATTTTCCTGACACCATATCTGCCTCTACTGATTTGAATTTAACGTCCCTGGCAATAGTCCCATCCATATATTGCACCGTTACTTTGTCATTTCTGCCGGGGCCTTTGTCAGCAATTATCGGTGCTTTTTTGGGTTGTTCCTGTTCTTCCACTTCCGGGCTTTGTCTTCCGACACTTAAGACCGATCGGGCTTCTTCTTTATTCTCTTTGTACACTTGTTTCGGTGCAATTCTTCTTGGAGCGGCTTCCTGCACGTCAGAAGTATCTACCTGTGGCAAGTCGCCTTTGAATAAGAAGTGTATAATTTCTTCATTTACCTTGTTCACAAAAGTTTTAAACAAGTTAAATGATTCCATTTTGTAAATCAATAATGGATCTTTTTGCTCATAAACCGCATTTTGTACAGATTGTTTCAAGTCGTCCATTTCTCTCAAATGGTCTTTCCACAATTGATCAATGATAGACAATGAAGCAAATTTTTCTTTGGAATAACTTAATTCATAGCCATTGTTGCTCAAAGCTTTGTTCACATTGCAAACTACGGTCAATTGTTTTTTTCCATCAGCCAATGGGAATACTACGTTTTCCACATTCACTCCCTGGTTTCTCAAATCTTTAAGAATTGAAACGCATTTTGTTCCCAAACTCTCTTTGCGGGCAGTATAATTTTTTACCGCTTCATTGAATAGTTCTTCGGTAATGTTCTCAGGTTTTTCTTTTTCAAATTGCTCATGGTTGTATTCTGGAGCAAATCCAAAGATGTTGATAATGTTATACCTGAAGTTTTCGTAATCTTTAGACATTTTGGTATTGCTGGCAATGTCCTGACAACTGTCATACACCATGTTCAATACATCTGTTTCTAAACGCTCTCCAAACAAAGCATTTCTACGACGTGAATAAATAACTTCTCTTTGGTTATTCATAACATCATCGTATTCCAACAAACGCTTACGCATCCCAAAGTTGTTTTCCTCTACTTTTTTCTGTGCACGTTCAATAGAACTGGTAATCATAGCATGTTGAATTACCTCTCCTTCTTCAAGACCCATTCTGTCCATCAATGAAGCAATTCTATCAGAACCAAACAAACGCATCAGGTTATCTTCCAGGGAAACAAAAAACTGTGAAGACCCAGGATCTCCCTGACGCCCCGCACGACCACGCAACTGTCTATCGACCCTACGCGATTCATGGCGTTCTGTACCAATAATGGCCAAACCACCAGCAGCTTTTGCCTCAGCCGTAAGTTTAATATCCGTTCCACGACCCGCCATGTTGGTTGCAATGGTTACTGCGCCCGCTTTACCAGCTTCCTGAACAATTTCGGCTTCACGTTGGTGGTGTTTTGCATTCAGTACTTCGTGTTTGATTTTGCGAATACTCAACATTCTGCTCAATAACTCTGAAATCTCTACCGAAGTGGTACCCACCAATACTGGTCGGCCTTGTTCATTCAATATTACAATTTCATCTGCAACCGCATTGAATTTTTCACGAACACTTCTAAATACTTTGTCTTGTGTATCAGCCCTTTGAGTTGGTTTATTGGTTGGAATAGTTACTACATCCAATTTATAAATTGTCCAAAACTCTCCCGCTTCAGTTTCTGCTGTACCGGTCATACCACTTAATTTGTGGTACATCCTGAAATAGTTTTGTAAAGTTACTGTAGCATACGTTTGGGTAGCGTCTTCTACTTTTACATTTTCTTTCGCTTCAATGGCTTGGTGTAATCCATCAGAATAACGACGCCCTTCCATCACACGACCTGTTTGTTCATCAACAATTTTTACTTTGCTGTCAACAATGATGTATTCCGTATCTTTTTCAAAAAGTGTATATGCTTTTAACAATTGATTTACAGAGTGAATACGGGCTGATTTCTCAGAATATTCTTTGATCAATTGTTCTGTATTTTGAAGTTTTGTAGATTCCGTTAACGTTACATCGCCTTCAATTTTGGCCATTTCAGTTCCCAAATCTGGCAAAATAAAGAAGGTTGGGTCTTCACCTTCTCCAGTAATCAGGTCAATACCTTGTTCGGTAAGGTCAATAGAATTGTGTTTTTCATCAATGGTAAAATACAAAGGCGCATCGGCTTTCGGCATTTCACGGGAATTGTCTTGCAGGTAAAAATTTTCTGTGGTTTGTAATATCTTTTTATTCCCTGATTCACTCAAAAACTTAATCAAGGGTTTGCTTTTTGGTAAACCTCTGTAAGCCCTGAATAAAGCTATACCGCCATCTTTTTCGTTGCCTTCTCCAATTAATTTTTTGGCTTCCACCAAATAGCCATTCATTAATTTTTTCTGCGCATCCACCAATT
>Ga0209353_10000280_pt1 | contig 31926 bp, 28 predicted proteins | sample LauGreSpBDMM15SD_2_FD_187561 | JGI IMG/M metagenome (GOLD analysis project Ga0209353, IMG submission 187561) | Freshwater lake microbial communities from Lake Michigan, USA - Sp13.BD.MM15.SD (SPAdes) (version 2) | ecosystem: Environmental > Aquatic > Freshwater > Lake | place: Lake Michigan... | reverse complement strand
CCAACGGCGTGAAAATGCTCACTAAACGGCTACACCATTCATTGCGAGATTCGTGTAAGTTCGATATTACGAAATCGTCCATTTACATTGAATAAATATATCATTTTTCTCAATTCAACGAGTTTGGATTTGGTTGGCCACACACAACATGAGCAGCTTTTCGTTACGATATTCCGGCTTGATTTTGTGGAAATACATTACAATCGTCGCGCGCTGTTTGTCGGTTAGTAGGGGTGTCGATTTGATCCACTCTACAAAATCCATGCACGACAGGCCTTCTTCATATGCCGCTGCTATGAGATTCACCCACTCATTATATGTTTTGTCCAAGATTACACCAATATTTGACGCAAACCACGTATTCGGCCTTATATCTTGGACATAGGTTCTGTGTAAATGATATTGATGGAGATTCACTATGTTCGCACTCTCGTCCATGTATTCGGGAACATATATTTCACAAAATCTAGATAGAATGGGATTGAGCATTTTATGTTTGTTCTCTACCACAATGAAAAACCGCGTGTTGTAACTGAATAATTCAATGCATCGACGCATGGCCGATTGAGCATCGATCGTTAGACTGTCCGCGTTGAACAAGACAATCGTCTTGAATTGGACTCCCTGTGTCCCTTTGATGTTCGTTTTAGCGAAAAATTTGAGTTCATCGCGAATAAATTTGATTCCCTTTCCATGTGCACAGTTCACAAACATAACGTTGGACTTCAATTTGTGCTTTTCTCCGTTGTATATCTTATTCACGAAATCATGCACCAATGTGCGCTTACCTGTTCCGGACGCGCCGTGAAACAGCAAATGTGGAATGCGATTGGAAGCCAGGAATCCGTCCAACTTTTGTTTTATATTTGTATGCAATGCGGTGATTACAGGAGGGGATATGGATTGAGCCGTCTCTGTATTCATGCTATTTTATGTAATTGTAAGACTACATTTATATTCATTTAGCGAGGATTGTTTTGTGCGTATATTATAAAATGCACCATACTCGGAAAAATCGGAGTTCGAAGAAGAACAAATCCAGGGATTTGAAGAAGAACAAATCCAGGGATTTGAAGAAGAACAAATCCAGGGATTTGAAGAAGAACAAATCCAAGGGTTTGAAGCATATTAAGCGTTCAACACAGACTCGAAAAGTAAGGGGGGGATTTGTTAGACGAGTTATTGCGGCGGCTAAAAAAGCGGCGGTCACGTTCGCCCAACAAATAAATCCAAATGAAAATAGATTACCCTTTGCAGAAAACGAGAAAATAGCCATTGAAGTTATTAAAATGGTTGAAGACTATGCTGAATCAAAGACACAGACAGACGAAGAATTAAACATTTTGCTCACAAAATATGACGCGCTAGCCGTGTCGTCACTGAAGTGTAAAGATGATAAGTGTAGGGCTGCAAAAAAAAAAATGTTAGAGGATTTAATTGAAATTGGTGATGTCTTGCTGGGAATACTAAAAGATAGAATTTCTAACATGCAGAAAATAGACTTTGCTGGGTTTACATATTATGATTCTTTTATTGATTTACAACCAACAGTAGGTAAAAAAATTGAAGCATTTAAAGCTGCATTGAATAGCAAATCTGATGCACCGTTAATCCCACCCAAAAAACCAAAGTCACACAGCGAGGCAGCGAACTATAATCCCAACGAAATAGGCTACGTAGAGGTAGACGGTGCAAATGTAGGCGACAGAGATGTAGACGACGGATATGAACCCAGCTATGAAGACTACACATATGAAGATCAATAACCACGTTATAGAGCGGATTCACGTCATAGTGCGTAAAACGTAATTACGCAACCTTAACAATCTTGGACATTTCCTTCGTTTTCACATAACGTTCCGAAGCCATAGTGCGCCGCCGTAAATTGCATTGTAAACAAGCCAATACCACATTATCGCGATTATGCCCCTTGGAATTGTCCAAGCGTTCCAATGTCCATTGTTTGGGTTCACGAACATATTCATATAAAACCATTGTTTTTTCCTTACAGTAATAACAATTCAGTTCAGACGTCTTGAATAAGTCCAAGACATCTTGGAATTTCACAAATTCACCCTCGGAAAACAGGTTTTTGAACCGGTCTTGTGATGCATATCCACAAATCTTGGTGCGAATATGTTGTGCGATCATCTTGGACGCGCCTTCATCTTCACACATGTCCAAGAGAATATGCAATCCAGACTCTTCTTCTTCGATCAAATTGCCCGAAATATCCGACCATTTCGCGGTTTGGGTAACAATTCGGTGTTTTCGCGGTTTTTCTACGATTACCTTTTTCGTCTTCTTGGACATAGTTTCAATTGGAATGACTAAAGTCTTTGTAGTATCGTTCATTTTATTCGGTTCGTATGATGATACGTCATATATAAATCTGAATGTTACTATGTAAATAACCCAACCGTATATTTTATTGAAACTTATATATTACATTTGAAAAGAAGATAGATACAATAGGGTATATAATATAAAGGAACGGACTATAACTATGTTTACACAATCTGACGCCCCTACAAACAGCGTGGTCACACCACAACCAGTCTCGGTTTCGACCCCCTTCATTCCAGGGTTGTCTGGAATCCAGACTGGACCCGCGTCAACAATGAATATCAATGCGCTAGACACATTGCTTGAAACCGAAAAACAACATAATAAAACGGAGCCGTGGAATAAGTTAGACAAGACGGTCAAAATACAGAAGTTGCATTGTTATGCTGAAAAATACGGCAAGGAGAAATGTTTGCCCGTAAAGGAGGTCAAAAGTTTGAAGCAATTTTTCATAAGTTGCTTGGAGAAGGGGAAATTATTAAAGACCAAGGATGTAGCATACGACAAAGAATCGCGCGAATTGACCGGCATTCCCGCACTGCATTTTAATACAGACAAACACAATTTTACATTACGTATATTAGACACAAAGCGTGTTTCGACATTGAAATCGCTCACGCCCAAGCGCGTTACCGAAATCGTCGCAGAAGAAAATTGATTGTAAAACAATACAAACAAACGGTTTGTATTATTCATCAATGGAAGAAGATTCTATATCTACAACAGACTCTGAAATGGGGGCATTCAGCGAATTCGCCACGCCCTTCTTCAACGAAATTCTATCGTTGCTAACCGGTGTGCGCGAGCCAAAAGAACCATTCATAGACACTCTCGGCGACGACGATGTGGTCGAAATGACGACCACGGTGTATGAATTAACAGACGAATATATTCGCGAAAACATATTCGATATGCAGGAACCCGCATTTCACACCAAGATGGTCGACTACATTACCGCGTCACTATTTGATTTATGGTCAGACGCAGATTTGTGTAGTCACGGCGAAGACGACGATGACCCGGAAGACGATTACGACGATGTCCGCGAGTTTATCAGTCATATTATTGACGACTATTTTCAAATGAGTCGAAACTGGAACACTCATGTCCCACTTCGATCGATTCTACAGACAGAATCGAGATTATGTGTGAGCAAATCGGACATGGCGTGCAAAATATCCAAGATTCGAGATATACCACAGCCCGAACAACGAACACCGGAATGGTATGAATTTCGTCACGGTCTAATCACCGCATCCAATTTATACAAGGTATTTGGTTCAGAAGCATTGCGCAACAGTTTGATTTACGAGAAATGCCTTCCTCTGAAAGAAGATAGTGACTGTATGGGTGTTATACATGTAAATACAACCAGTCCTATGCATTGGGGGCAAAAATACGAACCGTTGTCGGTCATGTTATACGAAAAACTGTATAAATCAAAAGTGGAAGATTTTGGATGCATCCAACACCCACAATATGCATATATTGGGGCATCGCCCGATGGAATCATCACAGACCCGTCGTCGGATCGTTACGGCAGGATGTTGGAAATTAAAAACATTGTAAATCGCGACATTACGGTTCCTTCAAAAGCATATTGGGTGCAAATGCAAATCCAAATGGAGACGTGTGACCTAGACGAATGCGATTTTCTAGAGACGCGATTCAAAGAATACGAAGACGAAGATGCATTTTACGCAGACCCGCGCGAACATCGCGGCGTGATTCTCTATTTTGTAGAACGCGTCAGTATTGGCGGGGCATCTAACGAAGGCGAAGGTGGATATCCACTTGCGCAACAATATTCCGGCGCGCCCAAGTATGTATATATGCCGCTGGACGTCGCGGTAAACAGGGAATCCATTAACGATTGGATTGAATCGACTCGCACCAAAATGCGCCGGTCGTGGTCATTATATACTACCCTATATTGGTATCTAGATGAAATTTCATGTATATTGGTCGAGCGAAACCGCATGTGGTTTGCATGTGTGCAACCCATGATTGCAGACACATGGAATACGATTTTGAATGAACGTGAAACCGGTTACGAACATCGCGCGGCAAAAAAGAAACTGATGAAATTGGAGGTGGTCGACGGCGAAGGAGGCTGCGATACAAAGCAAATCAAGAATTTGCCGGTGGTCGGAGGGGTGTGTCTGGTAAAACTCGAGTAAAGGGCATGTTATTACACAGAAAACGTATATTTTTTTCAGTCAATACATATTTGAACCAATATCTCCCAAAAAACTAAATTGCCTAAATGAATTATTGCCCCAAGACCTGCGATTCTTGTTCACATATAGAGTCGTCTACCTTGCACTCATGCATAGCGGCTACTAATTCGCCTTCAACACTCCTCTTTGAAAGAAAATCTGCACGAGTTTGTGCGTGCCGTTTTGCCGTTTTAACTGGTGACATACATGTTGTATGACCACTATAAGCCCCTTTATCAAAAAACGTATTTATTTCATTCTTAAGCGCACGATATCTCATAATTCAACTATAGAATATACACCGATATTTTCACGTCTTCGCATTTATGTCGTTCTATGAAAACGACATAAATAATATAACCGAATAAATACAAATACAGTAAGATGGCGTCATTTGCAGAGGAGAACGAAATGTATGTGGTTAAGCGTAATGGAGAACGCGAAACCGTATCGTTCGACAAAATATTGCAGCGCATAAAAAACACGGGCGCAGAGGCCGGAATACAGATTAATTATACCACCTTGGCTATGAAAGTCATTGACCAATTGTTTGACGGTATTTCGACCACCCAGCTCGACGAACTCACGGCCGAACAGTGTGCGTCTCTCGCATCAACCCACCCCGATTATAGTACATTGGCCGGTCGCATCGTCGTATCGAATCATCAAAAAAACACGTCGGGGACCTTTTCCGAAGTGGTCGCAATGTTATATAATTTCACAGACAAGCGTGGAAAACGTGCACCATTGGTTTCAGACGATTTGCATAATATAGTCCAAAACCATGCACCCGAGCTGGACGCCATGTGTGATTATTCGCGCGACTATTTAATCGACTTTTTCGGATTCAAAACCTTGGAACGAGCATATTTAATGAAAGTAAATCAAACAATCGTAGAGAGACCACAACACATGTGGTTGCGCGTTGCGCTCGGCATTCACGGTTTCAATCTGAAACGCGTTCGCCAAACATACGATTACATGTCTTTGAAATATTTCACACACGCCACTCCAACCCTTTTTAACGCAGGAACACCTCGCCCACAAATGTCGTCGTGTTTTTTACTCGCCATGGAAGACGACAGCATTTCGGGGATATATAACACACTCAATGACTGCGCGAATATTTCAAAATGGGCTGGCGGAATCGGCTTGCATATTCATAATATTCGTGCGACAGGCAGTCATATTCGCGGAACGAATGGAACATCTAACGGGATTGTTCCCATGTTACGAGTGTATAATAACACCGCAAAATATGTTGACCAGTGCCTTCACCCAGAAACAATTGTATATACTACACAGGGGGCAATGCAAATTCAGCACTGTGAACGCGGCGTAACATCGTCTTATAATATACACGGCACATCGGAAGTCATCGAAAATGTATTGGAATATTCATACGAAGGCAAAATGTTAGAAATGAATACAATGCATTCGATTTTTCCGTTGAAAATTACGCCGGAACATCCAATGTATGTATTACGCAACCAAGCAAAAGGACTGAATTATTCAGTCATACAAAACCGATTGGAGAAGGGACTCGCACAAATAGAATGGGTTGATGCGAAAGATGTGGGGGAAAACGATATGGTCGCTTATTCAATTCCGTCATTTGAAGCAGACGTTGAATCTATATCTATAGACGACTGCAGAATGTATGGTATTATATTAGGCGACGGATGCATGAATCGCTCAACCGAGAGCACCGGCTATATATCCTTACATACAAAAAATAAGACCGATACACGCGATTTTGTAATCAAATATCTAGAATCTCGTTCTATACAAGCGAATATCACTGTCGATGGTAATACTACACGTATTCGTTGGAACCGACATTTAGAATTGCCTTTCCGATACAATGATTTTTACGATGAAAATAAAGAAAAACGAATATTACCAAAATGGCTGAATTTACCAATTGTAAAATCCAACGCTATTTTACGAGGATTGATTGAAACCGATGGGTGTAATGGCGAAAAAGAGTTAGTTTTCGATAGCACGTCGCTGAACCTGATCGAAAGTGTTCGGTTTTTGTGTTTGAGAAATGGTATTCTAACGAGTGGATATATACGAGACCGTGTTGGAGAAAAACACGAAACCAGTAATGGTATCATTGAGAACAAAGTAATCGCATATTGTCTGAGAATTCCAAGAACCGTCGAAATATGCGAATTAATGGGATCGGAATACAAACCCGGCAACTTTTTCAAATTCTTCCGGCATCAAAATCTGGTCTTCACTCGCGTAAAAAACATCGAGGAAACCGTATACAAGGGGGTAGTATATGACCTGCAATTGAAAAATGAACACAATTACATGATTCATAATGGGATAGTGCACAATGGAGGCGGAAAGCGCAACGGCAGTTTTGCGATGTATTTGGAACCTTGGCATGCAGACATTGAAGTATTCCTACAAATGCGAAAGAATCACGGAGACGAAGAACTCAAAGCCCGCGACCTATTTTACGCCTTGTGGATACCCGATCTTTTCATGGAGCGCGTAAAATCAGACGGTGACTGGACGCTGATGTGTCCAGATGAATGTCCTGCATTATCCGACGTATATGGAGATGCATTTGAAACACTATACACCCACTACGAAAAAGAAGGCAAGGGTCGGATTACCATGAAAGCGCGCAAACTATGGTTTCAGATTTTAGACGCCCAAATGGAAACCGGAACACCGTATTTGTGCTACAAAGATGCCGTGAACAAGAAATCGAATCAGAAGAACGTGGGCATCATCAAATCATCCAATTTGTGCACAGAAGTCATGCAAGTTTCTACACCGGAAGAAACGGCCGTTTGCAATCTAGCCAGTGTCGCACTTCCGGCGTTCATCGACCATTCCACCCCAAAGCCAACCTATTGTTTTGATAAACTCCACGCAGTCACAAAAGTAGTAACCTATAATCTGAATTGTGTGATTGATAGCAATTATTATCCCACAAGCAAAACGCGGGTCAGCAATATGAAACATCGACCGGTGGGTATTGGCGTCCAAGGGTTGGCCGACACGTATATTCAAATGAACATACCATTTGATTCCGACGAAGCGCGGGAACTAAATCGACTCATTTTCGAAACCATGTATCACGCGGCCTTGGAACAATCGTGCGAATTGGCGAAGGAAGACGGGCGGTATGAGTCGTTCGATGGCTCGCCCGCGAGTCAGGGGATATTGCAATACGATATGTGGGGCGTGACTCCGACAAAAGACCGTTATGATTGGAGTTCATTGAAAGCACAAATCAAACTATATGGGTTGCGCAACTCATTGTTACTCGCACCCATGCCCACCGCGTCCACATCGCAAATACTCGGCTACAATGAATGTATCGAGCCAATTACGTCGAATATTTACAGCCGCCGCACCTTGGCGGGGGAATTTATCATGGCGAATAAATATCTAATGAAGGACCTATTGGCGTTGGGATTGTGGAATGAGCAGATCAAAAACAACATTATTGCGAACCACGGTTCCATTCAACATATTGAAACTATCCCCCTCGAAATACGCGCAAAATACAAAACCGTGTGGGAAATACCTATGCGCATACTCATTGATCAGGCGGCCGATCGAGGCGCGTTTGTGTGTCAGAGTCAATCGCTGAATCTATGGATGGAAGACCCCAATTACGGCGCGCTCACGTCAATGCACTTTTACGCATGGGGGAAAGGGCTCAAAACCGGTATTTATTATCTACGCCGCCGTGGACGCCACCAAGCACAACAGTTTACCATTGAACCCAGGAAACCCAAGCAATCCGAAAATGAAGTATGTGATACATGTTCCGCGTAATTGAAATCAAAACGTAAAACATATAAACAATTGGAGGCAGAATGTGTATTTGATATGAAACTCGACTGTGTGTTGACTGCATGCAATACAAACCCTACATATATGGAATTTATTCCCATTTTTGTAAAAACATGGAATAAGTTATATCCCAATGTAGATGTAAAAATTGTCCTTATATCTCACGTAGTTCCACCAGAACTTCACGAATATACCGCAAATATTATATTGTATCCACCATTTGATGGTATATCAACCGCATTTATAAGTCAGTATATTCGGCTGCTATACCCGGCTATATTGAATTACAAGAATGGTATCATGATAACCGATATGGATATGTTACCTATGAACCGAACGTATTACACGTCTAATATTCAAAATGTTGACGACGACAAATTCGTCTATTTACGTAGCGTGTTATTACAGAACCTAGAGATAGCCATGTGTTATAATGTGGCTCGAAATACAACATGGGGCGATATTTTTTCTATATCGACGATCGAAGACATACATCAACATATAAGAGCAGTATATTCGAGAATAACCTATGTGGATGGACATAACAAGGCTGGCTGGTCTACCGACCAACGCGAGTTTTATAAATACGTAATGAAATGGAATAATCGAACAAATAAGATGGTTATTTTTGATGATGCACAGACGGGATACAACCGTTTAGACCGATACCCTTATCTAGACCGATCTCCGAAATTTAATTTATCGACGACGACGATCTCACACATTCAAACCGGAAAATTTAGTGATTATCATTGTTGCAGACCTTACTCGAAATATAGGGACATCAATGATAAAATATTCGATTTGCTATAAAATTGAAAAGCTTTTTTTGTTATAGCATATCTCATCTTATTCGTAAATCATATTATTTGATGCTACAATGTTCGGGTATACAGTTGCAATCCTCATTCTCATTCACATCACGGCTTGCTTGTCCGCATCCCGTGATGTTTTAGTTGTATTAGGTTCTGCCGATGAACGCATTCTAAGTGAACGCGTTTCGGCTGCTATACAATATATTCAAAATTCAAACGATCGACCCATCGTTTTATTCATATCAGGCGGTGTTAAAAACGCTATATTCGACAAGGACAACGTATTATCAGAAGCATCCAAGGCAGCCGGCGCGTTTGATAAAATATCGATGAATCACGTGGAAATAGTTCTCGACGAACAAGCCACCAATACCGCCGAGAATTTTGCCTATTTGAAACGATGGGTTAATTCTACCTTCATGCAAGACGATCTTCCCACGTTTGTTATTACCACCTCAGATTTCCATCAAACTCGAGCGGAACGTCTATTCAACGGGTTTCTACCCGACGTAGTTCCTCAATGGAACCTTAGTAAAAGTTACTGTGCTCGGTGCTGGTCAGACGAATCAATACACATAAAAAATATAGGAAATGATATAATCAAAGCCAAACACATTCTCAATACAAACAAATAGATGATAGGAATTTGCTTAGGTGATAAAATTGAAAGGCTTTTTGTATCACTATTCAATGCAAAAATCGTTCAAAATGCAGGAAATAAATACAGAACTGTGTTGTGTATGTTTGGAAACAAACACAACATTACCCAAAATACAAAAATGGAAGTGCACGCACTCCTTTCATGCGAGCTGCATCGAAGGATGGAACCACAGTTGCCCCATGTGTCGAACCCATACATTGAGTGCGGCCAATGGTATGGAAATATCGTGGACAATATCGCGAAACCCGAGAAATACATTGGACATTGAATTCATGAAATCGGTGAGATGTGTGCCGGCCGATCTCGTCGATGTCTACAAACGCAACTGGAAAGACCAGGATTGCATTGCCCAAAATCACCCCATGGTCTATAGTCACCCATCGGGGGTAGTTGTAATATGCGAACATTGCAATACGGTTCAGTGTTTCGACCTGTAAATTATTACGGGTCAAATCTATGCATCGTTCGCATTTTTTATTCTTCGCGTTTTCGAGAGTATTTCCATTTTGCGTGAACTGCTATCGAATAAACTCATCGCATTGAATATGTGTTTGTTCAAATGGCGCCCTGATTCAGATTTACGTTGTTTGTATTTATCCAATAAATCTTCGTATTCTTCTTCGTCTTCATAATCATCTTCATTCGGCGGTCTTCCTACCTCTAACTCCAATTTTTTACTAAATTCGGACTGTAACGGCACAAACGCCTTGTTTATCGCGTGTCCTATGCTGGCTCCCGCTCTTTCAAAACCATCCACATATTTGATAAACTCGGCTTCTCCGTATAACTGTCGATCTTTATCTTTCTTTTTCTCTTTTACATAATGAATTCCATTTTTTACGTCGGTTGTTTGAATAAAATTTAAGTATTGCGGATTTTCTTTCAAACATGTAAACATTATATTGTAAACGTTGGTCGCTAAACACATTTGGTTATTTGCGATGCTTCGATAATTTTCCATGAAAAATTTGGTACATTGCTTCACATATCTGTCTGTGAAATCGTGGATGGATTCTGCATCTTTGCAGGTAGTTGTTAGATAGAAATTGAGAGTGTTGTTGTTGGTCGTATTGTTATTGGTGATATTTCCCATCTTTGGAATCACATCGATCACTTTATTTACTAAGTCATTATTTTTCATTTGCATTTCTTGGTTTTGTTGCTGCATTTCTTGAATTTTTTCCATCATCACCATGAACATAGATTTCATTTCACTCTTTTCGGCTCGCTCTGCTGTTAACTCTTCTACTAACTTTTCGATCACAACGTCCCTGTTATTCGGTAGTGGCTCTATGGTTTTATCTTTCTTCACTTCTGGAGTTGCTAGTAAATTGCATTTTTGTTTGTGATTCCATAACGATGAGGCATGTTTATACGTAGTTCCACATCCACAATTATATTTTTCGGCATTTTTCGGCATTTTATCGTATGTATTACTTCGTATTTGATGTTTCACGGTTGATAGATGTTTAGTATAATTACTATTTTTGCTGCATACAAAGTTACATAATTCACAATTATATTTTTCGGCATTTTTCGGCATGTTTTGTTAGTGACTTCGTTGTATACTCAACGAAGAGAAAAAATGCCTAAACGTATTCCGCGCCATTTCATTAAAAAATGTTGTGCAGTCATCAGACATTTCAAAATAGCAAACGACTGCATTCTGGTAACAATCGTAAAATCCGAAAATCGCGAAATATAAAGATCCTCGAATATTCCTTTTTGGAACTTTTTATAATAATCCAAAAAGTTCCATTTTGAAAAACTTTCAACTATTTATTTCTTATAGTTTTTAGACCCTTGTGGGAACTTTCCCACAGTAGAATTACTATTTTGCTGCATCTCTGTAACATTTCGTAAAAATCCGAATTTCACGAAATATAAACCCACCCTTATCTTACCCTTCTATGTCGGGGATATGTTGCGGTAATAAAACCCACCGTCATACAATTAGGACATTTACAATAATCTTTACTGCCGCGATATGTTGCCTCGCAACTAGGATGCATGTGTATATTACATTTTAAACAAGATGCACTAATATCGGTAACGGTTATTTCGTCTCGACAAATCAGACACTGGGGCGGTGCGATTTCACGTCTAAGCATATTTCCCATGTATCTTATACGCGATGTAATTCTATATATTTTTCAAAAAGGACAAAATGTCTTCCGTCAATTCAGACACTCGATAGAATAATCACTGGATGTAATGGTGATGTATGAATAATCCAATTCCAAGAAGAACATCGCAGAATAGCGCGACGCTAGCCAATTGACTTTTCATAAAAGCATATATGGCTGCGGTCAAATAAAGAGAACCGTGTAAAATGCGATAATTTGCCCACCACGTGTTTCCACCGGCTTCTGCTGCATCTAGGCGTTGGTTGGTAAAATACAAATAAAATAATCCAAGGGCAATGGTAAATAGAATTATACTATAATATTGCAGCCAGGTTCTATCTAAATACAGTGGGACTACTGCGAGTCCGATTCTCATCGGAATGCATCCAATCAAAAAGTATAGTTTGCTTTGGTCTTTGTTCAACATGTTATAGTACCCCCGGAAAAAAACATCCCTCTCTCCCGCCCCCATAAGACGACATTACGTAGCAGGGAGTGCGACGGGTCGAAATTGAATATTTGGAAACATTTCCAATGAAAGGTCAAATTTGAACCGCAATTTTACGAAACAGCGTAGACATACGTAGGTATCTACGAGAGAATTGTGTAAATCCTGGGGAGACATACCAAACAATCGTTCGTATAGCTCAATCAATCTCGGACTCTTCAAATATGCCCGACCCTCTTTCGTCTTGCGCTCGAGATTGCATACTTTGCGACCCATCTGCATCGTGCAATACAATTCCTTGCCTGACGTTTTTTCAAACTCGTCGTTGAATATCATACTGGTATCAAAGGTTTGCGATTCGCTTTGTCGCGCCATCTCGACGCGAATCATGTCTCGATCAAACTGAATATTGTGTGCGACAATCATGTTGCAGAGCATATATTCCTTCTGAAATTCGAGCATGGCGTTCGCAATGGTAGTGCCTTGGTCGCATTTTTCGCGTGTAATGCCGGTGAGTTCAGTGATTTTCTCGGAAATCTCGACCGTGGACGGAACGTTGATATACAAATCGACCGATTTGACCACGCGCCAATACTGCGTATCGAATATCACAAAACTAATTTGCAATATATGGGGGAAATCGCTCAATGGAACTCCAGCTCGGTTCTTGGGTAGGAGCCCGGTTGTCTCGACGTCGAATACCATCACTCGACGTCGGTTGGGTTTTTCAATAAATGTGGTCATATTTGACTTAGTATATTGGTGTATTATGGCTAGACACGAAAATCAATTTTGTAAGGCATTATTCTACTATCCGATACTTGGTATAAATTCGCCGTAGGGCTTCGTCATCGTCTCGTTTACAGGCCGCAATTGATTCATTGTAATACGGGAAGGGTATATCAACTTGTTTATCTTGGACGGACAGGTGTTTGAATTTCTTTTTGTAGGTTTCGAAATCGCAACTTTCGTAATGTTGGACGAATACGTCGGATAATTTGGGCATGGGGGAATTTGGAATGCTTGTTTTCATGCGATGGGGGCCATTTGCGGTAACGTCGGGTGCTACTCGCCCACCACTTTTCCCGTTTCCATAGCTTACGCATTTGTCTGGTTGTTTCGAACAATCTACGAAGATAGATGCGTCGAAACAGTTGTCTGCTTCCGATGGAATCTTGGAATATTTCGCCTCGTGGTTTTGCATCCAGAATGTGCGGACGTTTTCGGGCAAAGATGCGATTTGATTCAAGTCACCTTGGAGTATTTCGTCGGCATCGACGTGGATTAGCCAAGTTACTTGTGGATTGTCCAAGGCGGCCATTTGCAAGGCCTCATTTACCCAGGCATCTTGACGTTTCTGAATATCTTCATATTCGTTTACGCCGGACGATTTCCCGGACATGACGGTCACATCGGGTTGACCCTTTAGAAAGAGCTCTAGGTCGGGAGTTTCTTCTAAACGAATGTAAAAATACCGGATTCCAAGATCGCGGTGTTTGGCTAGCCATGTTTCGATGTTTTTCGGTTCTTTCATCATAGAGACGATGCCTATGCCGGTTTTTTTACGGAAGAAGGATTCAATGGAAAAAGGCTCTTTTGGAAATTCGGCCATTTTCCAGGCTAGATATTTTGTAATGATTACGTAAAAACTGGCGAAAATGACGCAAATAGCGACGAACGTGGCTATGTTGATCCAAGTTAAATATTGACTGCTTTTAGAGAGTTTCATTTAACATATTTAGATAAATAATTTATCTGGATATTGTATAAAAGTATAATGGCGGCAATACCAATAACAGCAGATGATATTGAGGAGGTACTGGGAAGAAACCTTTTTACAATGAATAATCCGCTTACGTACGAGTCGGTCGCCACTGCATTGTTTGACGAAGGCAGCATTAATATATTAACGAGAGATGAATTCGAAGCGGCTCTCATTACTATGGATAGAAATACGTTTGCAGCCACTACTAGTGATGCTGATGCTGTTGATTTGATAATTACAAACGCCACTATTGCGGCTGCTATTAACACTGCTACTACTGCTACTGCTACTGCTACTGCTACTGCTACTGCTACTGCTACTGCTACTGCTACTGCTGCGATTACACTTCCCGAATTAAGTACTGGATATAAAAATGCAGGCGGAAGTCACGCAATTGCGATTGCAGGTATTCTTACAAAAAAAGACGAAACGGGGACTGCAATGACTAGTAACACGGCTATCGATATTTTAAACGGAACCGCTAAAATGTATGCTGGCGTGAAAGGTGAAATTAAAACAACCCCTGATAAATTCACACCAATAAGTTGGGTATATAGATTATCGGATAATGATAACAACACTCTTGAAAATAATCGATCATTGACTGCAATTGCACTTACGGATACAGTTGCTGCTGAAGAAATGTATAATCAAATTGTTAAATTGGCGGAGACAAAATGGAAAAGCACTAAAAAGGAAAATTATAAGAGGTTGGGTACCAAAATACCCGTTGGGGGGTGGATGGGCGGTCAAAGATTCCAATTATTATTCAAATACACGCCCGTAGACAAACCTGCCTTGGTCACCGCCGAAGCCGCAGCTAAAAGCGCAAAAGATGCCGCCGACGCCGCCGCCACCGATACCGCATTGGCCACCACCGCCAAGACAACCCGAGCAGCCGCCGACGCCCTCAAACTACAAGGTACCGGTTTTATACGTTACGGCAATAGTGATACGGATATTAAAAGTTTCAGCGTAAAAGACGGTGTAGTTACCACAACTGACGACGCTAACATGGTTTTGTCGCAACTCCTTGTCGATTTGTTAGACGAAAATATGACTATTGGTGGAAAAGAAAAAAAACCTACACCTATGCGTACAATGGGTGGCGCTAAATCCGCCCGTAGAAAACGTAAAATGGGGTCTTCCAAGAAACCGATAACTATAAAAAGGAAAAGAAGTGGTGCATCAAGAAAAAATCGTTCATATCCGAAACGAAAGTAAATAGTTTACAAGCTTTAGCAACGATAAAGTATCTTCATAATATAGTTATGAATATAGTAGATAATACGGTCAATATAATAGGTCGAATCGACCCAACAAAAAAAGATACAATCGGAACAAAAGAATTTACCGAACAAATAAAGGAACAAATGGATAAATATGCAGGTATCAATATAGACGATAAAGAAGATGGTCAACATGCTATATGTGACCTGCAATACGTGCTAGGTTATTCAGGAACAGTGAAAATAGATTGCAAAGGAATAAATACATCCGAGACCCCGATTAAAAGGAACATGAAACTGGTAACCAATTTGACTCCGGACAATATTGGCGCCAATTTACCGAACATATTGAAGGATTTAGATAACACCATGATATTGCAGGGACAATATTTTATAGTGGCGCATTTACCATATGACGATTCTAAAAATATAAAAGCCGGCGGTCGCATGATGTTGGTAAAGTTTCTTGATAATGAAGATAAACTTGAATCATACACTAGTTATGATAATGTGCAGAGCACCGATCATAAAATAACACTCGGGACGTCTGAAAAATATAGATTTATAAACGGTAAATACGTATCGAATAAGAAATCGGCGACAAAAATACAGTCAATAGTTCGAGGGATAAAAGCGAGACAGGCGGCGAAGAATGATACAGCAAGAGCAGCACAAGTAGTAGCACCAGTACCAGTTCCAGGAGCAGTAGCACCAGTAGCAGCACCAGTAGCACAAAGACAAGAAGAAGCACAAAGACAAGAAGAAGCACCAGTACCAGTAGCACCAGTAGTAGCAGCCGCAGGAGCAGGAGACGCACAAAGACGAGTTGATGTTAAAGCGGATGTAGCCAATATAAACGCAATAACTGCATTTGAAACGTTGAAGAAAATGCTCCCCGAAAGATCGGCTCGTCAAAAAATTAAGGGATCCCTAGTAGAAAATCCAGAATATACCGCTAAAAAGGCTACTGTTATCGGCGAGGCTAACAACTTGATCGCAGCCTATAACGGCAAAACCGTCGGCGAAACAAAAAAAATACCTGAACTAAAATTGTCTCCCGAATCAAACAGATACGCGATAATAAAAAACATCGACGATGTAATCAAACAAATGAACCCAAATCCTAAGGGAGGAAAATCAACTCGACGTAGACGTAAACTGAATCCTACGCGAAAAAAGAGTCACCACAAACCAAACACAAAAAGGAGGTTCAATAAGGGTGTATCAAAAAAGCGAAAAATGCGCAACAAAAACTAGTCTCCCTTCATTTCCATAAAATACCGAGTATTTCATGGAATATTTAGTCAAATTCGGCAGGAATATTTTCCACACAATCGGACTTGCACATAGTATCAACCATGTCGTCGATTACCTCGCGCACAATTTTTTGCGCAGCCGCCCCCTCTTGTGTTTTATTCGGAATATATTTTTTATAAATATAGTGTTCACCACAATTCTCAAATGCGCGTCGATCCACACCGTGAACGAATTTGTTATCGCAAATGCTCCCAAGTGTGCTCGAGTTGTCTGACGAATCCACTGCACCCAGTGTTCGAACACACGGGGAAAGCCAGCACAATGATCTCAATTCATTCAACAGCGAGCAATATATGAAATCGATATTTCGTTCAAATGGATACCTGCTTTTGATTAAGGGAATCGCATCTTTGTGAATAAAATAGGCACATGTCCCCCATTGGCGCATCATATTATACAAATTGTCGCCGATTCGATTATATTTGCGCTGTGGTTCGACGAAGCGAGGGTGTGTATACAATTGAATATATTTTGACGCACAGCTTTCCGCTCCCTGCAATACATAGTCGATGTCTTTTAGAAACATCGGGGTAAAAATGTAGGTGTCGTCTTCCAAAACCAAATTCCAGTCGGTCGGACTATTTTTCGCAATTTCTTCGAGAAGCAATTGATGGGATAAGTTGCAGCCCAATTTTCCGGGAGAACTTTTGATAGAATCAACGTATCCCCGGGTGCTATATTTATTCTCAATGGCGAAATCAGACGTTTTTTTGAAATTTGCGACAGAGTCTACTGCGACAAACAAGTTTGTGCGAATGGATTGATTCATGTGATTATAATTTGCGACGCGTGCGGCATTTGGTGTATATACAATCATCCATGTTGTAAATTCCATTGTAAGATATAATAATGTAGTAAAAAATGTGTTCATACAAACGGGAATAAAGTATCTAAATAATGTAAATGGATAATTCAAAAATATGTGTGACGAGCATCAATTATGATTCGGGTCGAATTGCGACGTGTGTGGTAAGTATCAATGAAAAGAACTATACAGTAAGATGGGTAAATGAAAAATATGAAGTAGCCGCTGGAGGAGAGGTTGTAAACTGTGGCGCCGCGACTAAATCCGGGGCTAAACCGGGTACTCCTGATGCTTCTAAGGCTGTTGCTTCTGCTTCTGTTGTTCCTGTTGCTTCTGCTTCTGCTTCTAAGGCTTCTGCTTCTAAGGCTTCTGCTTCTGTTGTTCCTGGGGCTGCTCCTATTCCTAAACCGGTTGTACCAACCTCATTTACTACCCATGAAGAATTAATCGAACGCTTAATGACTGACCAAAAACTCAGGCCCGTATAATAATTATGCGCTCGCATTTGCGAAACACGGTTGTTCGACAAATGTTCGAAGAAACGATTCTGCGTCATATAGCCAGTTGCGCATTTTGCCTTGCAATACAGAGACCTCAACGTTATCATTCACATCCAATTTGAGAACCCTTGTCTTTGTGTGTTGGATCCATCGACCATGATATTCGTGGCATTTCTGTAAATATTCCAGTTCGATATTGGATTCGCCGTCACGGGAGCGTTTCGCGACACGTTGGTAGCAGACCTCCGGTTCTGCTTCTACATAGATCATACCATTCAATGTGAAATCTCCTTCATATTCGGAAAAGTAGCGTTCATAAATATCATACATCACATCGTCAATGAGTCCATCCGCGTGAAGCATCTTCGCAAATATATGTTTGTCGGCGTCAAGAGAGCGTTCACAAATCACGCCGACGCAATGGGGATTTTCCTTCAATATTCGTTTCAGTTCATGCAATCGCGTAGTATAGGCCATAATTTGGAAGGCAAATGCGTATTTATCGGGGTTTGCATAAAATTTGGATAAAATTGTATCTCCTTTTTGGTCACGAATCGTGTCCCAAATGTGAACCGGTTCTCTCAGGAAAATCCATCCAGACCGTTTGCCTAAATGAGATTCTAGGTTTTCGAGAAAGGTGGATTTGCCTGCTCCGATATTCCCTTCAAGAGACACGATAATTGGGCGGGACATTATACTATATAATATAATATGTATCTAAGTTATTATATTATAAACAAGGCATCGCGAGGTTTCAATTTTTACTTACGGAGAGACGCACTCTTTCTCTTGCCCTTTGCGGATTTATTTTTCTTGCCGCCCATCACGGCACGCTTGACGCTCTTTGCCGTTTTTCTGGCTGTGCGGGATCCCTTGCGTGCGATCTTCATCACCATATCGGAACCTTGTCCCGCTACCTCGGTAACAACTCCAGCCCCCTTATTGTATATTTTCTTGGCGTCCATCAGGGCGTTCTTGAACTGATAGTTTTTGTTTGTCTTGCGATTCATATGAAACGTTTTTTTCACAGCGTCTGTCCAAGCAGTCATACTATAATTACTCAAGAGAAAAAATAATATATATAATGGCTAAAATACGAACGCACCTTATTGAAAGAATTTGCCGATGGTTTGCATGCCGGTTCGCTTGTGTTCGATCTGGGTTAAGAATTTGTCGAATAGAAGTGTCTTAATCTTGGCGGAACAATATTTCTCCTTTTTCTTCATAAAGGTTTCCATGTCCGGGTTTTCGGTATCTATGCGCGCTACATCCTTGCGATACGTTTTAATCGCAGCGGTTTTGCGTTGATGTTCCCATATTGGTTCCAACGCTAGACCGAAGAGTTGTTGCAGCGGTTTCATAAGTTGATTAGTGATATAATGCGTGTAGTCGATTGGTATATTTTGCTCTAATATATGCTCGGGGGTTTCTATTTTATCACCCATGAGTGCTTTTTTATCGTGATTCACAATAAATACGAATTTCATGCGCTCGCCGGGTTTGGGGCGATTTCCTGGGTCGCGTTTACCAATGCGTTCTGCAAGCACCCAGTGTCCGATTTGCATGGGATTTTTGTAATCGCTGCGTAACGCTTTTGTGATGGTGAGTTTTTCCATAGGAACCGTTCCGGCGATAAGGTTATCGAGCGACAGGTTCAGAAATTCGATGGCCTTTTGGATATCATTTTCTTTCATGAGAATATTCAGAATGCCGCCGTATGTGTCTTTCAAGTAATCGCACGAGTCGCGGCGTTTCAGAGACAATCCCATATATTTCATGTAGCCCTTATTTGGGTCATCTTCATAAAGCATGCCGACATATCGTTTTTTCGAAAGGAGAATGAAGGGCATGAGTGTTTTCTCATATTCCAATGATTGTGGTGCTTTTAAGAATTTTGAACAGAGTGCACCCACATCTTGTCCGAGTTCAATGGTCATATCCAATGCTTTCTGTCCGCGAATTTTCGCGCCCGTTTGCGGGTCTTCGAGATTCATGGTAAAGAACACGCTGTCTGTGTCGCCGTACACATATTCTGCGTTGCATTTTACCAGACCGTGACTTTTCGTTTCGAAGAGGCGGCCTTTGTAGACTTCTTCGATCATGCGTTTTGCGTAGGTAATCATCATACGACCGGTTGCGGTGGTAGAGGCGGCCACATCTTGTTCGTAAAACGTGGATGTGCGTGCACCGCATTGACCATATAGCGAGTTCGCCGTTACTTTGTAACCGAGTTGTCGCTTATCCAAAATGTTCTGCATAAAGGGGTCAGATTCGGATTTGATTTTCTTGCGGGTATCTTTGCGAGCTTTGAGTAGCTCCTCCAGAATCGAAGGCATGACCGACTTATGGTCGTCGGGCAATTGTGCCCAGCGGCAGACCTTTTTACCGGACACGACTTTGACTGCGCTAGATGTGGGGGTCTTGCGGACAATCTTGTAAGTATCGAATTCGATGTCTATATACTGGTATTGGGGGAGATTATCGTAGATATATTTCCCGGTAGAATCCGTCTCGCCCGTTTCCTTTACCAACGTCCCATGTAGGTCATATTCCTTTGTCCACACCTTGCTATCATGCGAATAGTTCTGACTAATCATCGAAGATGGATATAGGGAGGCATAGTCCACGCAAGCCACAGGATTGTCCATATACATGGAACATTTTGGGGGAAGCACGATCGCACCTTCATATCCGTCGCCGGACGACGATTTCTCCAAATCGGGCATGAGTGTATCTTTTTCCCTGCATTTTTTCGCGACGTAGCTGGTGAGTTTGATACCTTGGCCGCGAAATACGAGGAATGAGATTGGGACACTGCATATGCGGGACATTTCGACATATCCGGTGATTACGTCAATTTTGGACATGAGATGATGAACGAGGTTGCAATCTTGAATACAGTATTTTGCGACAATTGCGCGGTCTGCAGCGGATCCCTTGGATAATCGAAAGATGTCTTGAGGCGAGACGTCGTCTTTGGCCATGCCCCACTTTATGTTTTTAGCAGTCTCGTTGGCCATTTCGGTGCCGCCGATGACTATCACATTGTATTTGGTGGTGCATTCTTGTCCCTTAATTATTTCAGATACTTCGCGCTCACGATCAATGTCCAACACGCGGAATTTCTTGCCGTCCTTGTAATAGTCGGATGTGAATCCGCTCAATTCAAGGTGAATAAAATCGCCAACATGAAGACCAGCGAGATTTTTACTGAATAGTTCGGTGACTGCACCGTGCGTTGCGTGAGTGGTATGTGCGATGCGTTTTACACTATCACTGATATATTGTCCGGCGACGTCGTCGAGTTTGTAGGAAGCGAGATTGAAGTCGCGGCGAAAGTAGGTATACATATCAATTTGCAGCCGACCGGTTGTTTTGTAGAATCGAAGATCGTATTCGCCCGTGGCGAGGACAATCTTGGTATTTTCGATGGATAATTCGCCGTCTGCCTCCGTAGCACAGACCTCGTCGCATTTCCTGGATAATTTCAGGAATTCGCGGTCACAATGATTTTCTTGCGCTCTACGAAACATGAACTCGTAGTCAAAGCCGAAAATGTTATAACCGATGATGATATCTGGATTTTCCTTTTGTATGAGTTCTCTCCATTTGAGAAGCAGTTCTGACTCGGTTTGCGTGGTTTCAATAACCGCACCCGCGACCGGGTCACATGAACCCAATACCAAACAGTGGTTTAGATAGGGTTCTGCATCTCCGTATCGAAGGAAGGTTGACCCGATGAAGGTTACTTTGTCTCCTTCCAATCGCGGAAATATTTTCGTGAGAACTTCGTTTGTGTATTGGATTTTCGCATCACGTTCATATTTGGGGTTCAGCAAGATATCGACCAAGGTGTGTTTTTCCTCTGTTTTCCCGAGTTTTTTCACGGATGTGCGGGTTTTCGTCCACACGGGTGCGGATTCGACTTCAACGGGCGCGTCGCCGTCGCCGGATGGTTCGTCGTTGTTTCCCATCTGTTCGTTGATTTGTTCAAATATTGCTTCAAGGTCGAGTAATCGACTGCTATCTTCTTCGCCATGGACGCCCTTGATGGGTGTATTTTGCAAAATATCGGCCAGTGAATTTACCGTCGACTTGGAGGGCATATTTTTCGGATACACGACGTCGATATTTTCGAATTTGTCGAATGAGAAGGCGGTGAGAATGCAGCGTTTTAGCAACAATTTCGCGCGCATTACATCGAGTTTTTGCGACGATGCTTCCATACGCATGAAAACGTCGGCAATATTGATGGCTAGACGTTTATATGTTTTCACGGGCAAGGGGAAATCGCCATGGCTGCTGCTTGCTTCAATATCAAAGCTGCATATTTTATACGGGACGATGGTTTCCTTTTCGGGCAAGGGTTTGATGTGGGAAATATCGCAAATAAATTCGTAATCGCACGTAGTAGTTTTGGTTTCGGGGGTTTGTGCGCGAGTGGTGTGTATGAAGACCCACCCAGACGGACTCACATTGTGGATATGGAAATAGCGAAGAAGAGGAGGGATAGTGCTTTCGTATAATTCAAGGGTGGTGTTTTTGAAAACCATGGGAGTCAGTCTGCGATATTCGCGCGTGTCTCGTCGTTCTTCTTCTGTTAAATAGGTATACCATAGACCGCGCACCTTGTTCATCGCAACCGTATTAAGGAAGGTGATTTTTGCGAATTGGTGTTTTTTCCCACCGGTGAAACCATATAATTTGTGATGGTCGACAATTTCGATTCCGACGATAGCAGAGCTATGAAACCGACCGGCACAACCGCGAATGTGATGTAACAATTCAAGAGCGTCTTCGCGTTTCCAATCATCGCCGATCCGAATATAGAAGAAGGGTTGATAATTATCAACATATGCGCAGCACGTTTCGCCCTTTTCGTTGATACCAAACATTTGGATGACGAATTTGGTGGGTTCAAACCCTTTAGTCGGTTTTTTGTCGTGGCTGTCTACACTAGATTCGTCGGATGCGGGTTCATTGCTTTGGTTATATACGTGAAAATCGACAAGGCGAAATGATTTGCCGGAGATTGAACGTTTTACTGTGACTACTTTCCTTTGTTCCATAGTAGATAGAATGGGCAAGTTAGGTTTATTAGGTTTATTATTGTGTTGTTGTAAATTTACAATGTTGAAATCAATCAATTTTGTATAATATGATTGTATATATATAATGATTCAATTCCTATCCACTGTTATACTCGCATTTATTTTCATGCCGGGGGTATTGTATAAGATTCCCAAGGGATACCCGTTAATCGTGATAGCCGGTATACACGCCGTTTTATTTGCGATAGTATATATGTTGATGCAAAAGTATGTGTTTAGTAACTATGTAGAGGGTATGTCTCCTGCTGCAGATGGAAAAGTCAACGAAATAACCATACCGGCTGGTATGAGCAACGACGATGCATTGAAAGAGATGGATAAGCTATCTACACCAGACAAGAAGGACAATGATGAAAATGATGAAAAAATAACAGCCATCTTGAGCAAATTATCGGTTGAAACAACAAAAGAATTGTCGAAGTTATCAGCCGAGCGCATGACCGCTCTAGTGAAGATAATCAACGCCATGGATTTGGATAAAATGGATATGTTTGTGAAAATGCCCGCCGATAAGATAATAGAAATGATTGATAAATCATTGAAATAGAAATATACGCCATGTAAGTGAAATGGCGCATATTATTGATTGAAACTAATTGTAGCAGAGCAATCTGCGGTATACCATCGCAGCAATTGTTTGAATGTTCGCTCACCGGAATAATATTCCAACTTATTGTCGCATATCTTGAATAGGGTTGGAAATCCGTCGGCACTCACGCGCTGGTCGCCCTCGGGGAAGTATTTTAGATTTAGGCGTTCTAGCAAAGATTCGACTGAAATGCCGTTTTTTTTGTTTTCAGTTGTGTCGCCAATGCGCGCGAATTCAAACGCGGTGTTGCGCAAACTGCGACCTTTTCCGAGTTTGATGTATTTTTCCATTTTATTCCAAATCGGTTTCAAAGATTTGCAGTGCCCACACCAGTCGGCGTAAATGAGTCCCACCACAACTTTTTTTGTTGCGACTCGCGGAGTGCGACGGGTTCCGCGAAGTGTATTTGATTTTTTACCCTTGGTTTTTTTTTTACCGCCAGATACAGAAGGTTGCGTCGGCATATATGTTTACCTTAGAAAATAGTGCCGTGTATATTATTCTATCTATCTAAATATATAGAACGCATCATGAAAAGTATGTTTCCGATAATAAAGACAAATAGTTATCAATACGGGCTCACTATATTATTGATTGTTGTATTTTTAGCAGGTATTTATTTTATATTTTGGATGGGTAAAAGCGATAAATGGGCGAAAACGGAAGATGAATTAGGCGAAATGCGAGGTACAGTGGCTGCACTTGTATCGTCGCCATCGCCTTCGCCATCGCCTTCGCCTTCGCCAAGTAAGGCAATTGATACTGTAGGAGAGGATATGTGTCCTACATTGTTAATCAAGCGCGGGAAACAGCTGATGTTATTCAATAAAAATATGCCTGAGGTTCCCAAGGAAAATCCCGTGTTTTTCGACAATTTAGATCAATATATGGCTTATGTAAAAATTCAGCGCGAGGTATATAAACAAGATTGTCCTGTATTATTCTTGCAGGAAGAAACGAATGCACAGGGCGAAGAAGTATATCGTCTCAGACGTCCGGTGAATAATGATATCACGGTCGACCCTCTCATGTTAGGCTCGGTAGCAGATTATTTTCAGAACGCAACCAAAGTATCGCCGAATTTTATGCCGCCCGCTGGGCCGAAGGCATATATTCAGACGCCTCAAAATGTGGCTCTATATGGGAATACGACTACTACTGCAGTAGGCAGTTCTGGTGAACCCACGGTGCCCTATGTAGATTCGAATCGAACAAAACCGTTCAACCAAGGAACTTATGGATTTGACCCAACGAGTCAATACACTGGTAGATATACGGTTCTAGATCAGATTCACGATTCCACCAAGACGCAAAATCCCGATGGTATTAGTGATAATGCGATGGATTCCAATTGGGGTGGAGCGGTATTCACCGCGGATAAAATAAAGACGGGTAAATATAGTGAAAATGCAGTTGCACCGCCGACGGTTCCGAGCAATCTAAAATTCGATACTTATCCCAACGCGGAAAATAGACAACCAATCAACACGTCTCCCGCCTCAAACTAAATATTCGAGTATACTTTTAACGATGTTTTTTCCAAGCTTGCGTGTTTTTCCGCGGCTTTCGCACACAATATCATTCATACAATTTTCGTCTTTTTTCGCCTCATCGATTAGAATGGAAATGGTGTGAAATTTGTTCATAATTGCGATTGCAGAAACTGTGCTAATGCCGGGTATTTGACATAACAATATTTGACCGATGTTTTCAGGTGTAATATTGTCCTTTTTCGTGCGTTTTACAACACTGCAGTATGCAGGTGGTGGCGCATCGGGTGTTGTTTCGATATGCGAATACATTTGATTTCCGCGAGCGAGTTCGCGCAGAATTTTGTCGGAACTATTCAGAATCCACTCAGCGGTTTCGACCATAGAATTTGTCCGAATTACGCTAAATCCTTTGAAGAGCTGGAGTGAAGTCATGGCCGAATATACGATTTTTTTCTCGGCCGGGGTTCTTAGCTGCATGAACTGTCCTTCAATGATATAGACAATTCGATGTCTTTCGATTCCAGAAGCGTGGATGAGACGATGTGATTGCTCTTCGTATCTACCATCTTTGATGCTTGCTATTAAATCGGATAATGATTTCCGCTCAATGATGAGTAACTCTTTATCGTCGTCGTCCAAGAAGAGGATGTCGCCTAAAGGAATGACGCGTTTTTCTGTGGATATGGGCGATTGAAAAGATGTATATTTTTCATAGAGGGTGGTTTCACGCTCATCAAATACGATTTTCATAATGTATTGTAATACAATACATTATTACGTAGTTATATTGTTTTGAAAAAGCATTTAAGCACCGAGATGCAGGCTCCAGTAAGGAACTGGGTGCAGAGTGCTGCCGATGGGACGGGAAATACTCACGTGAGGGTTTCTAGTGTGACGAAGACCAAACACCACGGGTGAACCGTAGTCATATAGAGTGTTTCGCGAACCAGTGCCGGCCAATGCTGCGTAGAACCAATTGTCGCGACCAATCTGATAAGGGAGTCCGGCCTTTTTATCACCGCCACCCTGGTAATAATTGGTGCTTGCGTTGGAACCGATGCGAATACCATTTGCGGAAGTCATTTGTCTCGTTGTTAAACCAGCCATAATTATATACTATAAAAAGACAAAAAATTGAAAGCAAAAGATCTTTGTAAACAATTTAGATAACTAGGTCTATATATTATTAGATTGTTGGATTCATATTATTTGATAAATAACATGAAACCGACTGTAAAACCGAATACCGAGCGAAACGCACACGTTCTGGATGATGATATTCGCGTAGAGAAGAACCAGAACGGCCAGGATGTGTATGTGTTTGACCCATATAATCCCCTAAATAAGTCTATTTCAAAAACGGATATTAGTGAACTTTTGCAAAAATATGGGATCGACGCGCCGATTCACAATTGTGAACTATATAAGCGTGCATTTATTCATCGTTCCCACCTGCGTCGACCCGATTTGGAGAATGAACAGAATGGTGTCGTGATTGTTCCTAAACCAGACGATTGTTTACCACTCAATACAAAATCCAACGAACGATTGGAATTTGTGGGAGATGGGGTATTGGAGTGTATAACTAAATATATTCTATATAGGCGATTTCCAAAGGAAAATGAGGGTTTTATGACGGAGAAGAAGATTGCTCTTGTGAAAAACGAAGCAATTGGGCGTGTCGCATACGAGATGGGTTTGCATAAATGGGTGATTTTGTCTAAAAATGCGGAGCAAAAGCAAACGCGAACGAATTTGAAGAAATTGGGGTGTTTGTTTGAGGCGTTCCTGGGTGCGCTGTTCCTCGATTTTAACAAGATTGATGTGAAGGATGAACACGGATGGTTTGAGAACACGTTTATTACGGGTCCGGGGTTCCAAATGGCGCAGATATTTATCGAGAATGTCTTTGAAAAGCATGTCGATTGGATTAATTTGATTCGCAATGATGATAATTACAAAAATATATTGCAAGTTCGTATACAGAAAGAGTTTAAGGTTACTCCGGATTACATGGAATTTGCGGAACACAGTGTGGAACATGGTTATCACATGGCGGTATATTTGTGTTTAGGTCAACAAATACATTCCGTTTCACCCGGTGCGGCAAGTGATATAGGCAGATTTACCAATTTTGCGGACATTCACCAATATATGTCTGAGAATCGCCGTGTATTTGTTCGGTTGGGTTCGGGTGTTCATAAAATCAAGAAGAAGGCCGAACAGATTGCGTGCGAAGAAGCGCTTCGTGTATTGCAGAATTATTAAGTGGGATATTTACTGAAGGGATACAATGATTCGAATAAGTTATTGGAATCATTTTTTTGTTTTATGAATACGACTGGTAAAAATTATGACGTTATAATATATTGATAATATAGGTAAATATATTATGCCCATCTTGATTAATATAGCAGCTTTAGGTATAAAACCGTCACCGCTTACGAAACAGCGTGCTGGTATCGAGGTAGGAGTATTTTGTAATGGGCGTGTTAACTCGGTAGACTGTGAAATCCCCGGAAAAGGGGACGGCAAAGCCCCCGGAAAAGGGGACGGCAAAGCCCCCGGAAAAAGGGTGGACGAAGCCCCCGGAAAAGGGGTTGATGAAAGCCGTGGAAAAGGGGACGGTGAAGGCCTTGGAAAAAGGGTCGATGAAGGCCTTGGAAAAGGGGACGGCAAAGTCCCCGGAAAAGGGGATAATGAATCTCCCGGAAAAAAGGACAATAGAGTATTTATATTGGATGTTAGGACGGCTCATACTATTGACCGTGAATCTATTATGCGTGAACTAGCCAAACGAGGGATCAATCGCGTTGGAAATAAGAAATTACCACAGCAATCTGCAATTTTAGAAGAGTCCGAGATTGATAGTGTATTGCCTCCTTCTCCCGAAAAAATACAGTCTATCACGCAAGAAATTCAGTTTGAGATGCCGAGTGATGATTTGGAAATAGAACCATTGCAAATTGAAGCTATTAAAAAGGGAAAAAAGGTGGTAATAAAGAAGGGTAGAAAGCCTCCGGCAAAAAAGGGTGTAAAAGAAGTTTCTGGTCAAAAGGAGTCTGACCAAAAGGAGTCTGACCAAGAGGTTTCCGCCCCAAAAGAATCTGACCAAGACGGGTCTGACCAAGAAGAAACCCTTACATTTGAAAAACGCGTCCCGTCGGCAGTGGTTGAGCATAGGTTGCAAACGTCGTCATTTTATATGAATAATCGTAAAAAGTTTTTGTCGCAATTGATGCCCATGTTTTCAAACTATAAACGTGAATTATCAAACTCAGACAAGGTTGCGTCGTGTGACGATACAAGTTCAGCAAAAGGAGAGTCACGTGACTTCAAACTCATGACTCACCAAAAGGTTGTGAGTGATTATTTGAATTTATATACTCCATATCGCGGTTTATTGTTGTATCACGGCTTGGGATCAGGTAAGACATGCACGTCGATCGCAATCGCGGAGGGTATGAAATCTCAGAAAAAGATATATGTATTCACGCTCGCTGCATTAAAGGCAAATTTCTTTGACCAAATGAAGGTGTGTGGTGATCCGATATATAAATTGGACCAATTTTGGGAATTTATTTCGACCGACGGACAGCCCAATTATGTGAAGGTTCTATCTAAGACGTTGAATTTACCCGAGGAATATGTTCGTAAACGCAAGGGTGCGTGGATGGTGAACGTAAAACACGCGTCGAATTTCAATGATTTGGCTGATTCCGACAAAAAGAGTTTGAATGAGCAATTGGACGAGATGATTCGTTCAAAATATGTGGATCTCAATTACAACGGGTTAACTAAAAAAATCATGAGTGATATTACAGATAATTACAAAAAGAATCCTTTTGATAATTGTGTCGTTATTGTGGACGAGGTTCATAATTTTGTAAGTCGAATTGTGAATAAAATGCGCGAGAAGACGTCTATTTCCTACAAATTATACGAGTATTTGATGTCGGCCACAAATGCACGCATTGTCTTGTTGTCCGGCACGCCTATTATCAATTATCCAAATGAGATTGGTATTTTGTTCAATATTCTGCGCGGTTATATCAAAACTTGGACTTTTCCATTTCAAATCATGGAGGGTGCCAGTTCGCCTTCAAGAGATGCTGTTATGGAGTGGTTTAAACAAGAAGGTTTGAATCGTTATGATTATGTTGAATTTAGCGGTCAACAATTAACCATAACGCGAAACCCATTTGGATTTGTAAACAAGTTCAAATCGAGAACTACTTTAAAACGAGGTGGTGGGTCCAAGAAGAAACGTCGAATCGTATCAAAAGGACAATCTAAGAAAAAACGCATAGCCGATTCAAACAAAATATTCACCCATGCGAACGGTCTTGTCCAGATCAATGACCCGATACCTGGTTCCAAAATAGACGAAACCGACGAGAACCGTATAGAACGTATTGCCGCGGGTGTGAATGTTCAGCGTGGAGGAGGTGCATTTAATGACTATGAAGGCGTGGAGTTGGACGAAACGGGTAATATGAACGATACCGATTTTAAACAGGTTGTGATTCGTATTCTTGGAAAATATGGACTTCGGGTTGAGAATGCGGCCAAGGTCAAGCTCGTTAACAACAAGTCTCTGCCCGATGTTTCAAAGGAGTTTTTGGAAATGTTTGTGGAATTAGGTGCGAAAGATATGAAGAATGAACGTGTTTTTCAAAGAAGGATTCTTGGACTTACGTCATATTTCAAGGGTGCGAGTGATGGATTATACCCTAGATTTGTTCCATCGGATCATGATAATATATATCATATTGAACGAGTTCAGATGAGCGCATACCAATTTGGAATATATGAAAAGATACGTGCCGATGAAAGTAAACGCGAAAAACAAAACAAGAAGCGACAGGCCAAACAAGACAAGGCGAAAGAGGCGGAGAATTTGTTTAAAATTCCTTCGACATATCGAATTGCGTCGCGCATGTGTTGCAATTTTGCTTTCCCTGACCCGCCCGGACGGCCACAGAAACGCGATGGTGAAAAAGGCGGCGACGACGAGATGGGTGAAGAGGATTTCGATGAAGAAAAAATTGTATCTGGACGTGGGCAGAAAAAAATAGCAGGAGGACAGAAAAAGAAGAAGGCTAAAGATGATACAGAACAAGAGGAAGAAGAAGAGGAGGAAGAGGTCTTGGATAAAGAAGAGGAAGAGGAAGAGGAAGAGGAAGAGGAAGAAGTCTTGGATACAGAAGAGGAAGAGGAAGAAGTCTTGGATAAAGAAGAAGAAGAGGAAGATGAGGAAGAAGAAGACGAGGAGGTCTTGGATAAAGAAGTTTCAAAACTTGTATTGAAAGACGCACCCGACATTGAATTAGAGGGTGTAGAATCACTCGATAACCAAGATTCAGTTTCCGAAGAGACAGCTAAACCAGACGAATCATTAGATTATCCAAAGCGAATGTTACGTGCTCTAAACGAGCTCAAGGGACGAGCAGAAGAAATATTCAGCAAGAGTGGATTACAAATGTATAGCCCAAAGTTTTTAAAAATCTTGGAAAACATACAAGACAAGAAGAACATTGGGCTCCACTTGTTATACAGTCAATTCCGTTCGATGGAAGGTATAGGTATTTTCAAACTGGTATTAGAGGCAAATGGATTTGCGCAATTGAAGATTAGAAAGGTAGGTGGTGACTGGGAAATAGAAGAGGATGAAGGTGATAAAGGAAAGCCCAAGTTTGCACTTCACACGGGGACAGAGAGTGACGAAGAAAAGAAGATTATATTGAACATTTACAATTCAAAATGGAAGGAAGTCCCGTCGGGTATTGTGTCTGCATTTCAAACACAGGGTCATGAAAATAATCATATGGGGGAGGTGGTTCGCGTATTAATGATTACGGCTTCTGGTGCGGAGGGAATCAATCTAAAGAACACTCGATTTGTTCATATTATTGAGCCATACTGGCATATGGTTCGTCTAGAACAGGTGATTGGGCGGGCGCGGCGCATATGCAGTCACCAAGACTTGCCGCCAGACTTGAGAACAGTGAAAGTGTTTTTATATATGTCTGTTCTTTCGCAAGAACAGCAAACCCCCGGTAAACATATCGATTTGAAGAACAGGGATGTAAGTAAATTGACGTCAAAGAGTGCTGCCGAATCCGCAAACTCGACACTCTTGGAGCGATATGTGCGACATCTTAAAACTACTCCAATTGCGATAACAACAGACCAGCAATTGTTTGAGAATGCTCTTGTAAAAGATCATGTAAATTCGCAGATTCTGCATGCCGTAAAAGAAACCGCAATGGACTGTCGTCTATACGAAAAACAGAATAAATCAGAGAATCTCGTTTGTTTCAACTTTGGAACCGTATCAACCAATGCATTCGCAACTTATCCAACAATTGCGCAAGATCTAGCATCAAAGGATGTAGACGAGACGCAAGAAACGAAGGTGAAATTGGTAACAATTACATATAAAGGTGTAAAATATGCTATGAACGAAGACACGGGGGATTTGTTTGATATAGAAGAAGCCATGGAGAAGTTGAAAGATGCGGATGCAAATATGAATGAATTAACTGTGATTGGAAAGAAAACGGGAACAGGTAGTCGAATTCAAATCGAACTATTTGACGTATAATAAACGTATGAATATATTCTTGTATATTTGATTGAAATATACACGAATTTAAGCTATATGAATGCTA
>Ga0209353_10000276_pt1 | contig 32077 bp, 45 predicted proteins | sample LauGreSpBDMM15SD_2_FD_187561 | JGI IMG/M metagenome (GOLD analysis project Ga0209353, IMG submission 187561) | Freshwater lake microbial communities from Lake Michigan, USA - Sp13.BD.MM15.SD (SPAdes) (version 2) | ecosystem: Environmental > Aquatic > Freshwater > Lake | place: Lake Michigan... | reverse complement strand
CCACCCAGTAGGAGCTGCGGTCTGCTGAAAACTCATACGTGTTCCAGCCGGAAAAGCCGGTGCATTTGTAGTAGAAGCCCATGCGGTACCGGTAGACGATAGTATATTACCTGCTGTACCGGGAGCTACGGCACTTACAACTCCTGCTGTTCCTACTAATGCTCCTGTAAGGGTAGATTTTAGTGTTGTATTTCCTAATGCTGTTAGGTTATTGCCTGCAATGAAGTTACCTGTAGTAGCAGCGTTACCGTTTATTACCCCACCAGCTGCAAACCCTGTCTGCACAAAGAAGTCTAGCCCATCACAATACACTGTGTATTTGCCAAAAGGAATTGTAGCTCCAACCCCGGTAGCAGTCCGTATAATTATGTTCTTATTACCTAGTGGCTCATCAGTAAAGTTATCAATGATATAGGTCTTTGCCACTGCTGGGGCTGTTACATAGCAGTCGGCAGAACGAAGTCCTGTAAACTTTAGTACTGCTGTTCTAGCTTCATCGGCAGTACCTGCGTTAGCAGTTAAGATATAATTACCAGAACCGGTGATAGATATTGTAGTTACAGCAGTTATAGAATCAACTAGCAATGAGCATATGTTCTTGTTGGTCGTATCACCCCAAGATCCTGACTGCTCACCGTTGGCTATGTTCTCAAGTCGTAGGTTATTTGCGTAAGTTGATGGCATTAGTCTTTACTCGCAATAATAGAGTCATAGTATTTAATGGCTTGGGTAAGTGGATGGTTATGTGAAGTGCCACCCCCTGCAGGATAATTAGTCGCTGCTAGTAAATCATGGTCATCGGGGTTAACAGTTCTAGAACCATCTATTGGACCATCATGACTATAGCCCTGAGAAACAAAATATGGAGTAGTGTTACCTGACCCGCCTGTATGGGTATGGATTGGCATTTCAGCAGTTGTTAGCGTGTGCGCCCCAGTAGCAGTCTGTGCAGCCCATGTACTAACCCCCACAGATCCGCCAGAACCCCCACCAGTCCCAGTAACAAACCTAAGAATGGAATCATTAATGGCAGCAGTCGTGTCCTTAGTCCAGCCCGTAGGAGCAGTTGCCTGTGGAAATATGAGCTTAGTACCTGCTGTAAATGGAGGAGTGTTCGATGCTGAAGCCCAAGCCGTACCATTAGAAGTCAATACATTACCAGAAGTACCGGGAGCTACTGCACTTACAACCCCCGCTGTTCCTACTAATGCACCTGTAAGGGTCGTAGCTAGTGTTGTAACCCCTGCAACCCCTAAGGTTCCTGTGATTATCTCATTACCCGTAACAGTCCCACCTGCCCCAAACCCTGTTGATATAAATGTATCAATACCATCACAGTACACGGTGTATATACCAAAAGGGATTGTGGCAGCTACAGCACCTGCATCAGTGCGGATAATTAGGTTTTGTTTAGCTAGTGCAAGATTGGTGTAGTTATCAATGAGGTAGGTCTTAGCAACGGTAGGGATGTATATAGTACAAGCAGCAGCGATATTGCCGGTAAACTTTAGAACTGCGTTTCTAGACTCATCAGTTACCCCATTATATGAAGTAAGTGTATAGGTAGCTAACCCTGTAATGCTTGTTGTAGCTAACCCTGCAATAGAGTCAACTAACAAAGAGCATATGTTCTTGTTGGTCGTATCACCCCAACTTCCAGATTGCTCGCCGTTGGCTATGTTTTCAAGTCGTAGGTTATTTGCGTAAGTTGATGGCATGATGGGCCCAAGTATGTTCGTGTATTATATATGAATTTTTTTAGACTCTATAGCTTTTGTTAGACTTTCTAGCTGTTTTATTAATTCTTGATCTGGCGCATTGAGTTGCAGGATAGGGTCATCAGCAGCTATCAACTTAATATCCTTTGGAATTAGCCCTGCAACTTGCAACCTCCTAAAAATCTGGGGGCAAAGCATAGCATTGTTTATCTTTGCTGGAGAAGGTCTACCATTAGCAATTATCTCCGACTGTATTTCCCTAGCTAGCACGACTGTAAATTCATTTATTGCATTTGCTTCAAACATCATATCATCTGTATAACCAGCAATACGAGTAGGCTCAACCTCTACATAAATCTCAGCAATCAATTTCTCAAGTACTTTAATCTCGTTGCGATTTAGCTCAAATGCATGTTTTTGGTCATCTAGGATGGACTCTAGTTCTATTATTTCAGCCTGCAAAACTAAGATAATGTGCGTCAGCGCCGGAAGTTCTTTAAGATGTTTTAGCTCAAACAACTTAGCTTGATACTTTAACTCAGCACATTCTTCTAGGGCCGCAGCACGTTTACGCCCAACCAAAAAACCTTGGAGCGTTTTTAACTTTTCCCAAGGAGTGCTACCTATTACTTGGTAGCGATAGTTAAATTCTGAATTTAGATTAGATGCCATATTATGTAAGAGAATACCCAGCAGCGCCGAGGCCCGCTCTAACAGTACCAACACCGGTAACATCAGTACTAACAACACCAGTATCGGACACTAAGTTAGTTATTGATACAACGGCACCAGTAAAACCATACCCAAAGATTGCCTTATCTGCACCATATCCAGCAGCAGCAAGAGCATTTCTAGCAGTACCAACACCAGCAGTATCAGTTGCAACAACACCCGTGTTTGATACTAGGTTAGTCTTTGATACACCAGCGCCATTATAACCATACCCAAAGATCGCCCTATCACCACCAAACCCGGCAGCAGCAAGTTGGTATCTAGCAGTACCAACGCCAGCAGTATCAGTTGCAACAACACCCGTGTTTGATACTAGGTTGGTTAGTGATACGTATACTAAAGCATTAGTATATCCATACCCAAAAATTGCCTTGTCTGTATCATAACCAGCAGCAGCAGGCGCACGAGGAGTACCAACACCAGTAGTATTGGAAGCAACAACACCAGTATTTGACACTTTGTTAGTTATTGATACATAGGCACCATCATTACCATACCCAAAGATTGCCTTGTCTGTACCATAACCAGCAGCGGCAGGATCTTGTCTTGCAGTGCCAACACCAGCAGTATCGGAAGCAACAACACCAGTATTTGATACTAGGTTGGTCATTGCGTAGTTATAAAAATCTAGTTCATTCCAACCAAACCCAAATATTGCCTTATCTGCACCGTATCCAGCAGCGGCAACTCGGCCCCTAGCAGTACCAACACCAGCAGTATCAGTTGCAACAACACCAGTATTTGACACTTTGTTAGTTATTGAGTAATCAACACCAAGATATACATTAACACCATACCCAAAGATTGCTTTCTGTGTACCTTGTATGAATGCTCTAAAATTTGCATAAACTGCAGTAAGGGCACTTGTCATGTTAAGTTAGTACCTGAGATTAACCACGTTGTGGTAGTCATTTTTATTGCTGTTGCAGAACCATACTGAGCCAGTGATCTACTTCCTGTAGTACCACTACTTGATGACCGATATAGTGTATCAGTAGCAATTGATATTGTTACAACTTGAGATGTCATATTAATAAATGTAATAGCTGTCCCAACAGGATAAGGCACTGAGCTATTAGCAGGGATAGTAAATGTTCTTGCATTTGCATCCGTTGTTGGATGATATATTACTTTGCCACTATCGGTTAATACAGCAGTATAATTAGCAGATTGCGGGTTAAATGGAAGATTTCTAAATCCCACTGCATCAGTACCATCGACAGTACAATTAGACAAAACCCCAGAAGTAGGTGTTCCAAGTAATGGAGTTATAAGTGTTGGGCTTGTGCTTAATACAACTGCGGTAGTTCCAGTAGAGACAGTCACTCCAGTACCTCCTGAGGCTACAGGCAGCACCGCAATAGGAGCAGGCAGCGCATAAGGCAGTGTGTTTACTGAGGCAGCTGTATTAGTTCTATTTCTATATATCATATTAGGCCGCTATCTTAGTCCAGACAGTAGATTGTGTGTCGTTTACAGGAGTCCAAGTTGCTGTTTGGGCATCGTTTACTAACCCCCATACGGTAGGGTAGCCTATGTACCCTGTAGCCTGCACACCAATAAGATAGACAGTGGCTTTAGCATCTACTACTACATTACCGACTTGCCCTGTGCCTTGAACACCCGTTACTGCAAAGTTCTGGTTGGTAATAAATGTAACAGTACCTATCTCTCCAGTACTTTGTACACCAACAACCTGTACGTTTATCTCACCGTGGTTTAGTTGTATGTCCGCAAAGGATGCTGCGGCGAATGGTGTAAAGCCTAACATCTACGGCTATGCAGCGTAGGTTCCAGCATTGCCAACTCTGGTGCTTCTCCAGTAACTACCGCGTAATGGGGTAAATCCAGAAGTGGGTGAGGTTACATTAAGCCTCAAGTTAGAGTTCGATGTGTTGTTTTCCAAGTGAATAAAGAACTTATGGACATGTACTGTTGTAATTGCCAGCGCACCAGTAGCAACAAAAGCTTGGGCAGCTGAGAGCGAGCCCTGTATTGCACCAGTTAAGTTAGCGCCAGTAGGTGTTGAGGTATTACCCGCTATCGGGGAGAAATTAACATCCACGTTCATAGAAAGTGGAGCTACTGAGTTTGTTAATGTATATAAGTGCGTACCAGCTACCGATCTAGTAAAGTAACAAACAATCTCAATATCATATATACCGTTAGCAGCTAAAGGGATGGCGGTGCTTGCTGTCTGGAAAAACGGTGTAATGGTAAGGACTGTGACTAATGCATTATTAGCCACCATTGTGTAGTACTGTACTGATGGAACATAACCCCTACCTGTTGCAGTTGTGTTGGTAAAATAACTTCGGTTCCCATCATATTCCATTGCACCGGCTACTGGAGTTGTTAAGTTAGTGCCAGAAGTTAAGGTCAATGATGGGACAGCCGTTGTACCAGCTGCATGTATTGGGTTGGTAATAGTTGGTGCATTGTTAAATACCACAACGCCGCCAGATGAACCTGTTTCATCAGAGAGAACCCCAGCAAGCTGAGCTGATGTAGTTGATGCAAAAACACTAAGATTGTTTGCTGTATATGCTACTGTCCCACCAGTGCCAAATGCCACCGTGCTTGCATCAGTCCCATTGAATGTAAGTGTATTGGAAGCCGTTAGGATCTTAGCTGCCGCTATAGCCAATCCACCGCCAAACGCTGCAGTTATACCGTCTGTACCAGTAAGGGTTAAGTTGTTGCTTGTAGTTAAGGTCTTGCCATCAGTACCCGCTAAAGTAATGGAGTTACTAGCGGTTAGAGTCTTGCCATTAGCAATGGTTAATGTTGATCCAGTTGCAGGGGTGGTTAGTGTAACCTTGTTAACTGATGTCGCTGTAGCAACCCCTAAAGTTGGCGTAGTCATTGTGGGGCCAGCCTCCCTTACAAAGACTCCAGTGCCTGTGCCCGTGTATTCAGCAGAGGTAGAGTGAAAATACTCTGTTGCGGCTCCGCCCTGCAACCCAGCTAAGTCATTGTGTAGATTAGCCAGAGGTGTATTAACGTGGGTATTTCTATCTTCACCATTGTAGGTTAGTGATATAGTCCTAGTGGCATTTGAAGTAACAAACCCAAGAATACCCATTTTTGTTGCAGCAGTAACTACTGTTGATGGCTGAGTTGTAACCACATCAAACACGGTGTAGTTAGGAGATATAGATGTTATTTCTGGAGTAGTAATTCCAAACAGTTTCTTCCATACAGTGCCAGCAACTGCTGACTCATTTGTATATCCGCTAGGTGTGGTAATAGTTACTACAGTATCAGAGGTTCTAGCTGTTATCTGATATATACCTTGTGGGGTCTGTAAGTATGATGCAACTGTATTTGTAGCAGAAGCATCTATTGCCGCAGTAGCAAATGGCGTTCCTGATGATGCTGTAGCTGTGCGGCTTGATCCTGTGCCTGTAGTAGTTACAGTGCCAACTACAAATGGAGTAGCTGTATATATCTGCCTAGTAATGGTTGTAACAGAGCTACTAGCAATGCTGTCTACACCAGCCCATATTGTAAAATCATATATCCCGGCATCAAATATGAGTCTATTCAGTGCAACAGTGACAAAAGCAGAGAAAAGCACTGTGTTACTAACTGCCGTACCTGTAATGACCTGTTCTGCCGTTGTTACTGGGATGGATGCAAAGGTAAGAATAGCTACGTCATTGTTAGCCCCTGTTGCAGTTATGACTGGAGTAGCGTTATAAAACACAACTCCTGTCCCAGCTGACGCTGGGTTTGGCGCAACATTAACCCAAGCCGTGCCGTTATACCCAAGCAACTGGTTAACTGCTGGAGATGTTATAGCTACCGTTGCCAGACTTGCTAGAGGCAGTCCAGTAATGTTCTGACCATTAAAGGCCACTGCATTACCTGCAGCATCAAGGTTTACTGACTTCTCTGAAGGATAAGTTACAAATACATCCTTTGTGCCTACTGGAAGATTAACTACAAGGTTACTATTGCTGGAGGATAAGATTGTTGTACGCGCTAATGTACCTGCACCAACAGTGCCAATACCCACTTCCCAGTCAGTACCGCCAGAGACAGCTATAGTGTAGTAACAAGTATTACCATTACCAATTGCTGTGGAGAATGTCTGGTAGCTATCCAACGCTCCATTGAGCGTCAGGGTTCCGGTACTTACAGTAGTGCTAGTCTCGTATACACGATCTGCTAGAACAAGTGCCATTTAGACCCCCTTAGGCGATACGTATTAAAGCATTAGTAGCGTCTGGAGTAGGCATAATTACAGTAAAATCACCAGCAGTTGACGACTTATCACTACCAAAATCAAGGACTGCCACTGCTTTATTACTTTTGCTAGAGTTATATATCAATGCTCCACGGGCAGTTATAGTAGCAGTAGTCCATGTAGTGTTACTAAAATCTACAAACGCTGTGGTACCTGACAGTGTAATAGCCGCACCAGATAAGATATTCCCACCCGCTGTATACCCCGCGCCAGCAACCTCATTAGTAGCTGCATAGACGGTAGTAGCGGCACTTAGTGTAGCTGAGGAGGTATAGAGAGCGATGTAAAATACATCAGTGTCCATATCATGAACAGCCCCTAGGAGTTGCTCTTTGTACGAACTGCACATTGCCTGCGATATAGCCATTTCAATACTCCTTCTTAATTAACTGGTACTCTAACTTGTCCACTACGGTATGCATCGCGTCTATCTTTACCATCGCCCAGTACCTTCAATGAAGCCATAGATGTATCAAAATGTGCTTTATAGAACGTAAGAATATCTGGGTCTGCTTTCATAAATATAGCTGCTTCAACTAATGCACCATACAGAAGTACAGAGTCAAAGTTATCCCCTACCCATGATGTACCTGCTGTTACGATACTCTGTGGGTAGAAGTAATAATGTAATTCAACACCATAACTGGCATCTGGGGTCGGTCCCATTATATAAGTATTAGCATCAAACTGCGCATAATGCTTAGGGGTGCCTGTTGACCCGGGAGCTGGGTATGACTCTCTGATAAAGTTTACATCTTTCTGTAGCAGAAAGGACTGGGCTAATGTAGCAGGAGTAATAACCGACAATGAGAATGCTGCTAGATAGTCATCGGGTAGTGATAGATATTGATTCCCTGATGTTACATTAGCTGTCTGATTCTTTCTAATAGCCGGTAGCTGAACTGCATTGTATATATACTGCTCTGCTTGTTTTACAAACGTAGGAATAGCCGCTACGAAGTCAGTCTCGTAGTTCTCACAAAACGATTGTATGTTAGCATTCAGCTCAGTATAGTTCATAACCTACCTTATTGGCTGTTCTTGCTGAAGCCCTTACCCTTAGTAGCTGCACCAGCACCGCGCATTGTCTTGGTATTGGTCTTAGGGATGTTGTTAGGATACCCAACATCTTTCTTATCAAGTGCTGCAGCTGGGGCTTCTTTAGGTTGTCTGTATATTGCCATGTTAGCCTCCCTTTTGAGCGCGGATTTTAGCCATCCCACGACCGACGGCCTTCATGTCAGAGTTCTTTTTACCTACACTGTTACCACTCTTGAACTGGCTTTTGGTGCTAACTGCAGGACCATCAATACCTAACTGTTTGCCTTTAGTCTTACCTTTACGTTCGATTCCGCCGCCTATACTCATGATTAACTCCTATGTAGTAACTGTTACCTGACCTATTTCACCTACTGCTCTAAGTGCATCGGGCTCGTAGTTATGAGGATCGCTCAAGCCTACTGGATTCCACCCCCATTGTATCACTCTACTGCCATCAAACGTCATTGTATCTGGTCTAGGATTACGCACTGCTTGTGGATCATTAACAGGATACATACCCTGTAAGTTCTGCGGCTGATCCGGCTCCCAACACTCAGGACACACCAAGATGTTAATGCTCTTGGTACGAATTACAATGCTTTTGAGCTTTGTTAGCTTAAACCTAAACCCACATCTGTCACATTGGGCAATAGCATTTTTGCCTGAGGAGAACTTACTAGCCATGTCCTACCCAATAAACATCTGTCGTGGCACTGCACGGATGCTTGCCTTTTCTCTATCCTCATCAATAGCCATCTGGAATGACTCATCATACATCATCTTTAGCATTTGTACTCTGTCAGTAGATTCTGGGTGCTTTACAGAGATATAGAATGCTAGTCCGGCAACTAAGGCAGGGAGGAATCGGAATGGGACATCCACCGTTTCTACACCATTCCCTGCATCTTTAATGCGTCTTAAACGCCAATACTGTAATGTATATGAGTCATTAGATGGTAAAGGGTACACAGTTATCGTAGGATAGACTACTCCTGTTGGGGAGGTTGCCCCGCTTTGCCTATTGATATATAACTGAATAGGCCGACCTTGTGAGTTCTTATTAGGCAGTGTTGCATAGTTACTAACACTTATCCGACTTATACTAATGTCAACCTGCGATGTACCTGTACCTGTTCGTATAACATGTTCAAGTAAGTCGATTGTATCGACAGGTAAATCATATGTGCCTACATTTGTAAGTAATGGTATAGACCCTTGCTCAACTGTCCACAGGTTAATACCACGATTAGCCCACTCAATCGTTAGAAGATTTAATGATCTCCTAGCAGTGCGCATATCATAACCTGAGCGTACCTCTAACCCAGCACGTTCATAAGCCTCTTCTACAAGGTCTGTGATGTCTAGGTTAAAGGCTGTTGTAGCAGTTGTTGTCATCTAACATTTCCACGCCCGAAGGCTTTTATTTATGCGGCTATCAGGATCATTTGCTGTTTTAGCTGAAGTCAGCTTCTTTTTCATACCTGACATTCTCACACAGAATGACTTCTTACGACTACCACCTTCTGGCTGAGGGGCTTTTAGCCCGGGCTTACCGGGGTTAGCTGCATTATATGAAGCCCTACCCTTGGCATTAAGCCCGCCACTCTCAGCCTTCCCCTCCTTGCGTTGCCACGCAGGAGTCTTAGCCATTAAACAATCTTACCACGTGTCTTACCACGTTGTTCAATGCCACCACCACGAGCGTACTTAACTGTACCGCCTTTAGCCTTTTTCTGGGGTGAACTTTCTCCCATTGGTAGTTTTTTAAAGTCGTTAGGTGCAACCATACTATTACCGCCAGTAGCCCCCTTGTGCCCTGCATCCAGCAGCTTCTGGAGTCTTGCTTCTTCAGCTACCTTACGCATTTCTTCCATAGCTTTATCGTCAGGCGTAGGGTCATTCTTAGCTGCGGTACGTGCCGCTTGCTCTGCTGGGACTTTAGGTTTAACTGCAATTATGACTGCCATTATACGATCCGTCCTTTAGTCTTACCGCGTTGCTCAACACCACCACCACGAGCAAACTTAGCCGTCTTAGGTTCTTTAGCTTCTTTCTTGGCATACTGGGCAGGGGTTACTTTGCCTGAAGCAAGTTTCTTAGCTGTATTTTTCATCCAAGGGGCTTCTTTCTTACCCTCAGACTTCTCTCCAGCTACGAATTGCTTTGGGGTAATTTTTTTACCAGCCACTGCTTTAGCTTCACCAAACTCTTCATTGTACGACTCTTTGCCGCCAAATAGATTTTTAGCCACATATCCCCCATCCTTAAATTTAATCCCTGCATTAGGTGCGGAGATTGCTGTCCTATTCCCCGCACGGATTTTCCCACCCTTCTTAGGCTCTGGACTCATGAAAGACATTTCTGTACTCTCTTGGGTCCTACCCCCTCTCTTAAACCTCTTGCCCTTATCTGCCTGTGTAAAATCTTCAGCTACACTAGCAGGAACACCAACCTTCTTAGCAAAGGCTGGGTCATGAGATGCTGCTCTCATCAGATTAGCTTGAGCTTTCGATTTGCTAGGCATGACTAGCCGTAAAAAACAGTAACATCAACAGTATTAGTCATAGCTGCATATATACCATTATAGGCAAGTATTCCCTCACCCGGAATCAGCATATTTTGCACATTGTTTGCTGCATTAGTATCCGTTGCCATCAGGAACCTCTGGGCATACACACAAGCTGTACTAGCAGCAACCGTGCCGGTATTTACGTCCACTACTGTAAATGTGTTTGCATTCACAACAGTAATTACATAGTTACCAGCAGTTCCTTGGTTTGTAGCTACAGCAAAGTTTAACCCTAGTATCTGCCCATCAGTCAAACCATGACTGCTCTTAGTAACTGTAATTAATGTACCAGCACGTTCATAAGTAGCAGAAACAGGGACCGTAGTGGTATCCCAAAGAGTAAGTGTCGATGCCCCAGAAGATACCGTCATTAATCCTTTTAACCGAGTTCTCTCTTTAAGAAAAAACCCATTTACATTTAGGTGCCCTGATTTTACGTCAGTTTGCATAGTCATAATTACCCCCAATACTACGAATCAGAGAACGGAGTTGCTATTGCACCTGAACCATTCAGCGTAGCCTTAACCATCCATTCAAGGGCACTTATTACTGTAACCTCTACATAACTACCAACCAATCCACCAGTAGTCGTACCATTCAGCGTAATAACTGCGTTGGTTGCGGCTGGGAAGAATGATTTACCCGTAGCGGTTGTATCAATACCAATAAATACGCTACCGTAAAACTTATCAGTCGTACCTGAGGTAGTAATAATCAGAGCAGTTGATGCTGTCTCAATAAAGAACTTAAACGTAGCACCTTGGTTATTCAGTCCAGCTGGAGCAAACCCGGGACCATCAGCTGCACTTGCTGCAGTAGCATTAATTAATGGGAGGGTAAGGGTAATAGCTGCGCCGTTAACACGAAGCATCCGACCTGCATGGGCATCTACGGTTAGCTGAGTAGAAGCAGTAAGGTTAACAGTAGCACCGGGACCTGCATTGATGAGTCCACCTAGTGATTTGACGGGACCTTGGAATGTTGACTTTGCCATAATATATCTCCTGTGTTATAGCACTTCATCCACACTGTCTCTACAACGTCTGCTAGGTCAGTCAGAGTGGAGTATAAGAATCCTAGACGCTACTCGCTTTATACACCTATTTAGATATGTGTGCAAGAGGGTTTACGTGCCGCCATCATCTTTGCTCTCCATACTGGATCGGCCCACAAAGCCTTAGCCGCAGCTTTCTTAGCCGCCTTTACTTCGTCCCTATTAGCTATCTCTTTGTTATTAGCCGTCTGTATTGCAGCATACTCCGGGTTAGCCCATTGCGCTTTAGCTTGTGTACTCGTTTTAGCCTTAGAAGCTGTGGTATTACGCGCCGCCTTAATGTTAGCAGTCATAACAGCACCCTTAGTAGCCCATAATTTCTTAGAGTTAATGGACTTGATTGCTAGTGCCTCTGGTGTACTCTGCGCTGCCTTCTGAGCTGCAACTATCTTCGCACGGTATTCTGGATCTTGCCAATTTACTAGTGCCCCATACCTATCTACTCCCTTTTCCGTATCATTCTTAATATACCCCGAGGCCCCTTCACCCCCTGCGGTCCTGTTAAATAACGTACCTGTTTTTAAATCCCGCCTACCGTATAGTTCTATTAGCTGCACCTCCTTTGCAAACGCCTCCTGCTCATCGGCGGTTTCAAATACACGTTCTACTATTGCAACAAACCCCCGTAACCTTAAGTGGGATAAGAAATCCTGTAGGGGTTTATTGTGTGACCCTCTTGACCAATGAGATATGTCTCTATCTCCTGTCCCTTTACCCACATATACTGGCTGGTCTTTTCTTAGCGGTCTTGGATCTTTATACACATATACATAGAACATATCGAACCCCCTTTAACATTTGAGGGCTCATTATATGTACATGGACGGTGAGTGTCAAGTAGCTTTCGTAACGCTTTACGAATTTACAAACCTTATTATAAATATAACGCCCATAAAAAACCCCACGTCTTAGGTGGGGTTAGTGTTGCTAAGTACTTGTTTCTACTACGCTCCTGGACTGCCCCAGATACCAAGGGGATCAGAAACTCCAAACGAGTACCGTTCGCGGCTCTTGTAACGCACGTTACCAGTATCGAAATCCCCATCCATCGAAGTAGCCAGAGGTGTACGAACAAAATGCTTTAAGCCGTTAGGCACGTCAGTCAGCAAGAAGTAACCATTGGTGTCGGTCAAGAAGTGGTTTACACAGTAACCTTCAGGAATAACGCCCATGTTCTTCAATGCATTGATGTCGTTGTCAGCTGTGCCAACACGCAGTTCGGTCTTCAACAAACGCTCTGCAACGAATTGCAGTGAAGGTGGAACGACCAGCTTGCGAGGTTTAGCAGCGATCAGCAGGTTACGCTCATCTTTCCATGCAGCGATTTGAATTACAGCGGCCTCAAGGGTCGTTTCGTTCAGATCAGCAGGGGTTGATTGCGTATTGCTGTTCGTGCTGCCACTAACCAATGGGTGAGCAGTAGAAAACAGAACCTGACCATCGCCGTAGGTAGGGTTGCCCGAACCTGTGAAACCGGTGTTCAGAATATCTGCTGCTTTAACTTGCTTGGTGTAGCTCATTGCACGAGCCAAAGCCTTGGTGTAGCGTGAAGACAGTGCATCATACAGATTGTCCTCAACAGCTTCTTCAGTGATGGAGAAGCCCAAAGCAATGGTTTGATGGTTAAAGCGAGCGGTCCATGCTTCTTGCCCATTGTCGTAGGCGATTGCATTACCTTCACTCTTTACCGGTGCGGCGCTGAAACCTGACAGCTTGGTTTCTTCTTCAAACGAACGCTCAGAGGTCTCAGTTTCGTAGAGCTCTTTGTGTTCTTCGCCGTAACGCTTGTACTCCAGACCAAACAAGGCATTCAGCCCCGGGAGTAGTTCTTTAAGTAGCTGTGCACGTGATATTGCCATGATTAAACTCCTTTAACTGTGTTATACGAATGCCAACCGGGGTTTACTTTTACAAACACATCGGTAAATGCATCGCCAACAGCTGAAAAACCCTTCATATCAGGGAAGCCAATAATACGGAAACCGGCTGTAGTTTGGATAGCGGAACTACCGGCAACAATAGATGCTGTTGAATTGCCTGTGAGTGTGCTACCTGTAAGTACTGCGCTCGTTGTAAAGAAGGTGTTTGCACCTAAAGCAGCAATAGTTACGGAACCAGCAGATTGTACTTGGAATACAACTTCAGGGTCGTCGATGACGTAAGCTACGCCATTTAGTGAACCGGAAGGATAGTATTGACCAAATACAGTCTGACTCTGCGAGTTTGTGTATGAGGCACCTACAAAAACGCCGATCGTACCCGTGTTATCGGTAGAACCAACAGGCCACGAATTAGTGGTTGCGTCAGCACCGGTAGCAGATACAAGCTCTAAATAGCCAGTGCTTTTAATGTACACTAAACTACCAGTGAAAACATTAGCGGCATAGCCAGCAGGGTCAAATTGCAAGGAACGAGTGCTACCAGCATACGGTAGTCCTCCGATCCGATTTACGGGTTTAAGACCGTAGGGGGATGCGACTGAAGCCATAATAAATCTCCTTATATTTCGTTATTTAGATCCTGACCCAAATGTAACCTTGCTGCGTTTATCTGCAAACAAAGGCATACGCGAGTCACTTTCTCTCATAAAGTTGTTATCCACAGAATCCATCTGGGATCTAGTAGCATTGGAAAAATAATCAGTCCGTTGCTTAATAAACTCCTCAGGTATCTTGCAGAGAATCAACCCACCAATTTCAATGTTTCCACGAAAACGTGCGTCTTGACTCTTATGAAGTTTAAGCCTAGGTTGCTCACTAGAATCAACCGGTTCCCATCCCTCACGTTGTTTCGCTGACATATTCATCGGGTCTGCAGCACCAAGAGTACTGATGCGAACCCAGCGGTATGCCCATCCCGGTAACTTATCCGGTTCTGGTAGTAACTCAGCTGGTGCCCAAGATGTTGGTCTTTGATCGTTTTCACGTGATGCGCGATTTACAGTCGTTGTCATGATTAAGCTCCTAATTTCATAAGTTCATGCGCGTATTGCGCATTGGTCAAGCCCAGCCGTTTAGCCAAGGCCACTTGTGATGCAGTTAAGCTAACCCGCTTCGACGCAGTGCTCCTTGCTGCTGAGGCTACCACACTTCCACTTCTAGCACGGTTGGGGGTTGCAGTTGCTCTCTCCACCGGATCTGACTCGCTCGGGAAACTTCCCGGAAAAACCTCTCGCATACGAGCATTAACTTTCTCGTAGTACTTATTAGTTCTAGGGTCGATACCTGCCTCTACTAGCTCAGTGTGCAGCCCTAGCGCAAATCCCGTCATTGCCTTATCGGTACCAAACCACTCATTTTCTTCTTGCCAGTCGAGTGCTTTAGTATCAGGTGTTGGAACTTGCTGCTCTTGAGGTTGATTATATACAGTATCTTCTGCAAATTGTAAAGGTCGCAGTGCACTGGATTGATCCTTTTTAAGCGTAGCCTTAGATATAGCCTCTTGTGCATCAGCAATCTTATCTGAGTCACCAGAGTCATAGGCATCCTTAAACCCGCGTTTAGCCGCTTCCATCTGCTGATCTGCTGCTTCTCGTGAGGTATTAACTAGGACTTCACTACCCTCACTTAGCTGCTTCTGCAACTTCTTTGTAGTTTCAAACTGATGCTGGGCAAACTTAACTGCTTCTTCTCGCTCCCGTACGGCAGCTTCTTTAGCCCTACGCTCGTCGTTAAAACCTTTGGTTAACTTTTTGATACGTTTCTGAACACTACCAGAATACTTATCTAGCTCATCATCCTCATCACCATCTTCTGCATCACTGGCATCACCTGTTTCTTTAGCTACAGGCCGGCCTTTATCTGCCTCAGGGGTGTCATCAATAATATCTATCTCGATGTCAGGATTTTCCTCTGCTGTTACTGATATTCCTTCTTCCTTATCCATGTCTAATCTCCTTATACGCGGGAATAACCACGTGGATCATCCACGGTAGCCATCACGTTATCGTCTGCAATGAGTCGGAATTCCCGACCATGTATTTTTACCCGGGTACCAGCATAAGGCCGTACCAAGACAAAATCCCCTTCCTTACACCAAGCACCTGTAGGAAACCGTGTTTCATCCTTATATGCTAGGTCGCCCATCCGTACTACAAACAACACCATCGTGGTAAATTCTTCACTTTGGCGTGTAGTATCAGCCTTTATAATGCCACCCTCATACTCCTTATCTACTTCAGGAATAGCGCATAAGATGTTGAATCCACTAGGAGTTGGGAGTTGTGAAGCTTTTTCTGCATCGGTTGTATCTTGTGTAAATGCTAGATTAGGGTTAGTTGCATCAACCCCGATAAGAATATCAGACATATAAAACTCCTTTCTGTGCACAGTCTTGCGACCGGTTAATTGTATTTCGCTCTTGTTACTACAAGGATGGGGTCATCTACTCATCTGTGTCCTCCCCACGCTCTATCATATTTAGCATATGCTTTATCTTCTCATTCGCAAGGTTTAACCCATGAATTACCCCACACAACCTCCGGTACTCCTCCATATTAGGGGGTTTACCAGAGGCGACGCTTTCTACATACGCACGGATGTCCGCGTTATTTTCTTCTATCAGATGTCTAAGCAGCTTTACACTGTCCATCTTTTATGCCCCTTTACCCGGTAACTTGGGGTTCATCCCAGCTTTGTGTGCCGAAGATATCTGATGCCCTAACTGCATGCCTTTAACTTGAGCATCCAGATGGGCCTTAGCTTCCCCTAACTCTTGTTTATCAGCCGCGGCTACTGCATCTGTTTGCATTTTTGTTTCTCTGTGTTTGATCTCAGAGCCTAGCTTGACCCCAGCCAACTGCATATCAAACTCAAGGCGCTTCTCTTCCAGATCTTGCTTATCAGCCAAGGCAACAACATCCGTCTGTAGTTTCTTTTCCTTGAGTTCTAGCTCTTTTTGCTTTATCTGCAGTTCTTGCTGCTGCATCTGTACGATAGGATCTTGTTGTTTCTGCTGTGCTTGTTGTTGCTGCATTTCAGACTGATTAGCCTGTAATAGCTGTTGAGCCGCCATCGCAGTAAGTTTAGATATTTGAAGCTCAATCTCTGGAGGTAAAGTAACATCCTCACCCGCTTCATCTTTATTGGCTGGAAGAGCAGCACCAAGCTGTTTCTCTATCTGATTACGGTACTCCATAGCAATATGCTCACTAAGGTGGGCCATACCTGCAGCTTGTTTAGCCTGTGCTGTTGGGTCTTGACCAATTAACTGTGCCAACTTAGGGTCTTGCATAAAGGACATATGAACCTTGATATGTGACTCATGATCTTGGTACTGGAAGGCTTTAACCGGTTTACCTGTAAGTACAGCCATGTTTTCTGATACAGGGTCCATCGGTTTGTGGTCATCATCCATCGGCACTAGCTTGTTAGCGTTCTTTACTCCTAGCACCTCAGCCATCTGACGGTGTAGCAATGGGAGGTTGTATATCTGAGGAGCTGCCTGTGCATTCTGCATTACTGCTTGATACTGTATAACCTTCTGGCTCATGGTTGATGCATTTGGATCAGATACAGGGATCACGTCACACATATCGTAATCAGCTTGCTTGATCTGAGCCCCACCATCTACATCATATTCGTATTCCTCAGGTGTATAGTCGCGGATCACACCTGCCAACAGCTTAAACTCTTGCTTCATAGCGAAGTGGAGCCTAGCCTGTACCGCAGACATAACCTTTAATGTCCTTTCTAGTATGGCTAGTGTTGTCCCAACCGGTGTATTGGCTGACATGTCTGAGATCTGCATATCCCCAGCCGATGCAAACCTACGACCTTCCTCTACGATGTTCTGCATAAGCAGGTACAGGGTCTGGCTTGGCTCTTTGTACGGCAGCGGCATGATGTTGTCGCGGATTACACCTGATGACACATCCACATCACGGAACTCGCCCGGAGCGATAGGGGTATCATCACCTTTAACGCGTAATCCCTTGGTCTTGTACCCACCCGGGAGATTAGATAGAGTACCTGCATCAACTAATTGTCTAAGAATAGACGTTGCACTCTGGGCAAAGCCACCAACAAGGTGAATTAGACCAAAACCGTAGAAGCCAAACCCCGGAACGTACGTATAATGTACAAAATGCTGCCTTTTGAGTCTCAAAGGATCATCTTCATACCAATTTCTACGAATTCCAAGGATTTGGCAGGTCCCCTTCTCAATTGTGACCACATATGGGAGGGCAATCTCATCCTCATCCTCATATCCCTCAAGATTTAGGTCAATATGCATCTCCAGAACCCGAAAACGATCATCTGAGGTAGCAGTAATGCCCTGTTCTTCTGCCTTTTGCTTATCAATATCGTCTAGTGTAGTAGTCGGTTCACCTAAATCTATGTCTAAATAGAACCCAGAAGCCTGCAATTTGCGTATATCGTTAGCTGTTTTGCGCATTATATGTGTCACACATTCAGCTGTTTCGAGGCTAGATGACCCATAAGGCACTACCATATCCTCTGCGGGCACAAACATTGACACTTGACGGCCTAATGATGGGTCGTAGTAGACCTTTTTGAATGCCGAACCCGCTAGTGGTAGGGCCCAAAGCATCTTTTCATGTTCTGGACGGTACTCAACCATACGTTCAGTAAGCTGAAAGTTCATATCATCACGAACTCGGGCAGCAGCTGCCTGCGTAACCGGCGTTTCTTTACCGATTATGGAGGTTTTTACGGGTCCAGCGGCAGGAAAGGTCTCCATAATGGACTCTGCTTGGAACTTGACTACTGCTTCTGCTAATATGGGATGGAACGCACCACAAGCACCACTCCAAGGCTCTGACCGTTCCTCATATTTGAGGCCCAGCAGTTTTAGTCCTTTGACGTATGTGTCAACCCAGTCTTTACGTGCGTTCCAATCTTCGTTGTACTGGTCTACTAGAGTAGTCCCTAATGAGGACAGTACACCATCTTTCATCTCTTCCGCTAAGTTAGCGTCAAAGTCTCCTTTAGTAGTCTCATCAGTATTAGTATCCTCTTCTTCACCTATTACTATTACAAGCTCTGCATCTGGACTTTCTTCATCTAAACCGACAGGCGCTTGATATAATGCTTTATCCATATTTGCCATTTTCTATTTAACTCCTTCTAATGATTTCATCCAAACCAGCGTCCTTGCTACTTCTGCGGTCGTTGCATCCGACTTAATAGAATTAGCTTTCATAGATATTACTGCGACATTTCCTACAACATATCCACCATGAGGATCTATTCTATCCAGCGATGGACTGCATGGTTGCTGTTTTATTAGTCCTACAAATGTAAAGGTTGTTCCAAATACTGGGCATATATCAGGGGTAATACTCATGACATACTCATTAGTAATATTAAACTCATAATCCCGCTGCTTTGATCTTTGTCTGGCTCCGCCAACAGCACTAACTACCCATGACCATTTGGGGTTACGCTCCCGCCACCGCTTATTCCGTAGTCTATGGGCTTCAGTCTGTTCTGCGTTCATCAGTAGTAGCCTTCTCTTCTGTGGCTTCTGAATCCTATTGGTTCCCCAACCTCATCATCTGGCAAGGTTAAGAAACCTCCTTTGCGGAATCTTAATAACGCTTGAGTCGTAGAATCAACCAAGTCATCATTACTGCCGCTGGGAAAGTCGTTACATTCTTCCATAACATCCTTAGCCCACCGCTTATCTGGAGCCCAAACTATACCAGAAGCAAAGAGGTCAGACACGGCATTTACCCTAGAAATCTTGTCGTTACCTTTACTTGGAGTAAATTCCCCTACAGGAATTCCCATCCTTCTCATCTCTTGGTAGAGGGCTGCACCATTACTTTTCTTCTCAACTACAAAAGCATCAGGTTCCCACTCTTTATATTCTCTTAGTACAAGTTTCTTTAGCTCTGGAAATTCTAGGCGCTGCTTAATAGAGTTAAGCAGTATTATATTATGTTTATCAGTCTCTTCGTTAAGAAATACCCCCCAAGTAGTAAGGGCATTATAATCCGCACGATTAGTAGCTTCTTGAGCCGCGTCTAAGCTCATTATAATAAACTCACACTTAGGCGGGTCTGGTTTGTCCCATATCCGCCACCACTCTCTTTTTATGAGTGCCCCAGATTCTGCAGTGGGGTCTTGCATGTACTGTGCTTGCCAGTACCGGGGGTCCATGCCAATCCGTTTAGCTTCTAGTTCCTCAACAGGCCAGAAGTCAGGCCATAGGGCTTTACCCGAGTCTAATATAGCTGGAAACTCAACTATCTCCCACTGATCGGCCCCCTCATTTTTGGTCATATGATTAATGATCTGACCTGTTAGATCCAGCTTACTCCAGCGGGTCATCACTATAATAATGGCTCCACCCGGCATTAGTCGTTGTATTGGACCAGCCTGAAACCATTCCCAAGCCGGAAGAAAAGCTGAAGATAGACCTGACTTGGCATCTTGCTCTGAGTGGGGGTCATCAATAATAAACAGATCGGCACCCCGCCCTGCCAGTGCACCCCCCACCCCAATAGCAAAATACTCCCCACCAAAGTTAGTGCCCCAACGTGAGGCAGACTTAGAATCTTGCTGGAGTTCTATCTGGGGAAAGATTTCTTTGTACTGGTCATTAGCTACCAAGTTTCTTACCCGTCTACCAAAGTTAACAGCTAAGTCGGCAGTGTGGGAAGCCATGATAATCTTCTTGTTTGGGTACTTGCCTAAGAACCAAGCTGGGGCTAGGTATGAGATAAGCTCTGACTTTCCATGCCGGGGGGCGATATTAACAATCACCCGTTTCTTTTTACCAGCAGCTATATCCTCAAAGATTCTAGCTAATTTGCGGTGGTGGGGGCCAACCTTATAGCCAGAGTACACATGTTCTGCAAAACTCAATAGGTCAACCTGAGCATTAGTCTGGGTTAACTTGGTCTTATATTCTTTTAATAGTTCAGCAGTTCTTCTCTTTTGTGTATCCGGCATTGTGGGAAGTGCCTGTTTTAGCCGGATAATATCTTGTGGAGTAAGAACAAGCCCTGTCATTTAGGGGGTTTAATCCGGGGCAGTCTAATGGGGGTAACGTCAATTGTTCTAGCCTCAATACTTTCCAAGGTCTCTAGGAGTTCTTTCTCGACTTCTTCTATAGACTGGATTTTGTGCGTTACTTCGGTGCGCTTCTTAAATGCATCAACACCATCTACTTCACCTAGTTTAGTGAGCGCCATTATTCTTTCCTTGGCATTTGCAGAGTTCTCTATCTCACGTATTAGACTATTAACTACATATAGTTTTAGTTCAGCTAGATCCGCGACAATAGCTACATTCATCTGGGCAACCATACCAGCAAGAAGGGCTAGGGTTTCGTTGGGGTAGTTAGCAAACTCAGGTCTATAAGTAGGGTTGGCAGCCATTTCCATAGCTAGTTCTTTAGCTTCACTAACATTGTCTTGTGTTGCAGTGAGTGGCTGGCCTGTTATGTCAGAGAATAGTTTAACTATGTTTGCCCGCATCTCTAGCTCTTGAGACACGGATAGGTTTGGGCAGGCTTCCTTAGCATTAGCCGGTAAGGGAATGTTCTCTTCTATTTCAGGTATTAATACTTCCATAGAATCTCTTAGTGTCTACATACGCCAACATGACGAACTATAGCAAATTTTTTATATAATAGTCAAACAACCGGGCTTTCTAAATGAGACCGGGGGGTGTTCCGTGGAAAACTATCCAGTGATTTGTGTCTATTATGGATATAAAAAACAAAGGGACTCCTAAACCTATTTAGGGTCTTGGGGGTGAGTACCCTCGAGAGAATAGGCTTTTCGCCAGATATAACAGCTGGGTTTTATAATTCGAACTTTACATACTGATCGAGTCAGAGTACAACAGCAATTGTCGATGCGGCAGCGACTGACAGCGACGTAATTAAATAAGGATAAATAAAATGGACAAGATCGAGTCGTTCGGCACTCACTCACGTACCTATGATGAGATAGCAGTAGAACGCGTCAAGATACTAACGGACATACTGCAGGTAATCAAGCAAGACCCCTCACTGTATGTGCATCTATCATGGCGACTGCCATGTCTACGATCAGACTGTGCTGTATATAGCCATGTATGTGCTGCATCTACTCATATGTTATCTATCCAAGACTACAAGAAGATACCATACGGTTGGTATTGTAAGGATAACAATACATACAAACCTGTATATGAATTACTGAGTGAAGTACTAGAGAACAATTACTAATAGCCACACCCCACCTAGTGATCGCTAGGTGGGTAATCTTAGAGGAGAATCAAATGTATTCAATGATCCTATCAACTGAAGAGATAGTACTGCTAATAGATACCTATGTTGAATATGTGCCTAAGCGTCCATGTGGTGATATACCTGAGCTACTTGTATATGCTGAGGCGCACTGCTCAGCAATAACACCGAACAACGTGAGGTTTCTAATCTATGACTTCATAGGGACAAAGATCAACATGGATAACTTCTAGTACTGGATGGGGAGCTTCGGCTCCCCTTTCTTTTAGCCTTTGATACCAGTTACTAATCGTCGCGGTGGGACTGAGTGCGAGCGCATCGAGAATGTGCCCATAGTCTAGGCTTCGTACTATATAGCGTTATATCATGCAGTATAACTTTACATAGTGGAGCGCATCAAGTATAACTAGAACTGTCGAAACGGCAGCGACCGATTAAGACATAATTAAATAAGGATATAAAATGAAAACCAATACCAATGTAGAATTCAAAAGTTTGTTACAAGCTGGGTCAGTGTTCGCACAAGAAGACGACAGCAAATTAGTTCCTGCTCGGTTTATATTTGAGCAGATTCCAACCTATCTAGAAAAGGATGGTATTAGCTCAGAGCAGCGAGCAGAGTTAACGCAAGGCTTCCAGATGCATTATTTTAAGACTCATCCTGCTATAAAGTATTGCGTAGTAGACGGTAACTATCTACTAGCAGACTCTCATCCGCTAGTGCTCGCAAAAGGCACTGAGTTTGTGAACGTAGGCGCTGAATTAGCGATGAACTATACGACCCATGAGTTCGGAAAACTAGGCGATACGCACTCACCACAGTATAAGGCATTAATAAAAGACTATCGTGACAAGGTCAGCAATTATGTAGGCAATAAACGACAGGCATTGAAAGCAGCAATTGCGGCATTAATACCAGCGAGTCAACGTCAACGTGGTCTGACAGCGGAATTTGCTGATAGAGTTAAAAGGGTAGTAGATGACCTCAGAGTAAAATGTAAGACTGCCAATACTAGGGGTGATCCGACTGCTGATATGATTAAATTTGAAATAGCAGCGAAGCGTATGATGGACTGGAATAAGTAACATAGCGTGACTGGGTGATCGGCGAAAGCCGGTCGCCCTTTTTTTTGGCCTCGCGATGCCAGTTACTTGGTGTCGAGAGCGTAGATAGCGCAGCGGGTCGGTGATGCCAGTTACACAATGTCGCGCACATACCGAGCAAATTCAGCCATCATTTTATGACATCATAAATCCACGCTAAAAAGTTAGAAAGCGGAACATCCGGAACATCGCCACAAACTTCATTTTATGATGTTATAAATCTATCTTTTTGATGTGCTTTTTGCTATTTAGCGTTACATCATGAGGTGTAATGCGGTTTTGTTCCAATATGAAATGGAACAAGAAAAAGTAAATGGAACAAAAAACGAGGCTGGAACGCCCTATCCATGCGGTTTGTTCCGTTTGTTCCGTTTGTTCCGCTGTTTTTTAGATAGGTCGGGGAAAATAAAATAATAACTCGGTCGTTCACTCGGAGGCAGCAAGTGCAAAATCTAAAACCGCGTTTTATACAGCATCACTCAAAAGGGGGACGTATCCTCTAAAAAACAGTGGAACAAATGGAACAAACATATATATTTATAATAATAATAATAATAATACTATATAAAACAACAACATAGTTTTTCTAAATCACTCTTTTTTGTTGCTATTCGTAAAGTTGTCAAAATGGAACAAACGGAACAAGAATTCCCGCAAACGGCGTGGATAGTAGGTCTAGCTATAAAACCCAAAATGGAACAAGAATGGAACAAACGGAACAAGAACTCTACGAGAAAAAGTTACCCATTCCGATTGCTCTATATGTAAAGTTATGGTATAATGTACTTGTAGGTGAGGGATGAATACAAAGCACCACGTTATATAGCGTTACACCCAAAGATGTAATCATTAACTACTAGGAGAACAAAATGGAACAAAAGAAGGAAGACCTCATGTATTGGGATAGCATTACGTTAACAATGCGTAAAGATGAAACCTACATGGAATTTGTAGATGATTGGTTTAGACAATATGGGAAGGGTGCTTTCGTTGTTGTGCCAGATTCTATGGGGGAAACAAAATGAAATCAGATGAGTGGTTCATGGATTCAATTGAACGGGAGATGACCGAGGAACAATGGATGAAGGATCAAGTAGCACAGCAATGGGAGGAGGAGCGTAAGAAGGAACGAGATATATGGGAGGCACAATATGCCGGACAAGAAGAAACGAAGTAAGAAGGAGTTAGTCAGGGCTTTAACCAAGTACGATAAGTTAGCATGGGAGGAATACTCTTTGAAGGAGTTACACGAGGAGGCCCTAGCTAGAGGTATCTATGAGGAAGAAGAATTTTATTTCATAAGGAGGCGTGATGAACATGAGGCTTAGTATTGTACATAACGAGGTGCAACAAGCAGCCATTGTAGTATTGAATGGTTTGTTTAAGGATACACCTAAACGTGTACACCGAATCGTGAAGAAGGCTGACGAGGAGGAGGCTGACCGAGAGGGTAGGCCAAGGAAGTATTCATTCAGTCCGGCGCAATGCAATGATATGTTTGAGCGCGGTATAACTATAAAGGAGATAGCGGAGTCAAGTAACCCCAAGATGTGCAGGAATTACGTTGCTGCAATGATAGATAGATATAGGATAGAAGCAGGACTAACCGCTAGGCCAAAGGCTGACCGTAAATATACTTCTATACGACAGGGGCTAGGCAAGACTTCGCTTCTTCGGGTGGCAGAGGTAGAGGAGTTGATGGGTAAGTATCCCCCAACAAGGATAGGCACAATGCTAGATATACACCATAACACCGTAACACGCATCATTCATCACATTAATAAACTACGAGGAGAAACAACATGAAGGATGAATTCGATAAGGTAACAATAGATATGCTAGAGGAACGTGCAGTTGATGATATAAAGTCTCTTGCCTATAACCTACTATGCGATGCTGAAGAAGAGACTACCTACGCACACGCCGCCTTGATAATGGTAGATAAGGAACTGTGGTCGGAGTTTCAACTAGCAGTAGCTAAGGAACGGTGGCATCTAAGGCGATAACTTATCAGTGGTGAGTTAATAACTTATCAGTGGATGTATAAAAAAGTTGCCTAGAAGTATTGATCTATATGTAAAGTTATGTTATAATGTACTTGTAAGTGAGGGATCTGTATAGAAAGTATGCACGAAGTACCGGTAGTAGTTAAGTAGTGTTATATCAGTAGATGTAGTTATAAATAGTGAAATACATTTAGTTAATTCATAAAGTCATAGGAGTACTACGATGAACTCAGTTAATTTAGTATTAGAGAAGCCCAAGCATCTTGTATCACTGGCATCAAGCGCAGTCCTTGTATCAGTAGATATGAACGTATGGTCGGCAACCAAGCAAGACCGTAGCATCAGCGATGAAGTAACATCAGCCAAGAGAGCCGACAAGAATAGTGGTCGGTTTGTAAAGAATATCTTAGCTGACAATCCGAAGCACAAAGCCGTAGTTAACTATCGTCAGACAGTATATAACTGGATGAAGCGTAGAACGTATCCTTGGAGTCATAGCCAAGACCTTTTACCATCTACAGATATACCCACGTTTATGGTGGAGTACCGTGCCCATGAAGCAGCGTTCCATGATCTATTAGATAAATTCTGCAATTCTTACAGTGGTATCGTGTCAGACATGGCGTTCAAGCAGGGTGATATGTTTGATAGGAATGACTATCCTGACGTTAACGTAGTGCGATCAAAATTTGGGATGAATTTGTTATTGTCCGATGTGCCGATGCACGACTTCCGATGTGGGATAGCACAAGACTTGGCTGATGACCTGTTTAATACATACAGTAAGCAAGCCGAGAGCATAGTTAACACACTAATGTCTGAGCAAGCGGGTAGGTTTGCAGATGTTATGGAGTCTATATCCTTTTGCTGTGGGCTGGACGATACGGGTGTGGATAAGCATGGTGATCCCAAGACCAAGAAGCGCAAGATATATGATACGACGATTCAACGTGCAAAGGAGATGTGCGAGACGTTCAAGGGGTTCAATGTGTCAGGTAGTAATGCGTTAGAAGAAGCAAGAGCAGCGTTGGAGATTACACTCAATGGTGTAACGGCAAGTGACATAAGGGAGTCTGACGCTGTGCGTGAGTCAGTAAAGAGTGACATAGATAACATCTTGTCTAAGTTTAGTAGCTTCAAGTGTGTTTAATTCAACATTAACCTAAGGAGAAACAAATGAGTAAGATTAATTTTAGAGATACCGTGTCAATCAATGAACTACGCAAGATGATTCCGATCATTGGTGGGGAGATAACACCGATCATACTGAGCGAGCCGGGATGTGGTAAGACTTCACTGTTAGCTGCAATAGCATTAGATAACGGGGATCAATGGAACAAGCCCGGAGATTCGTTCCCTGATGACAAGTACGATTACATATATGTAGATTGCCCCGTGAAGGATATGTCTGACATAGGTATGACCATTCCAGTACACGCTACCAAGTCATTGGAGTACTACGTTGCGGGGTTGTTCAACATACTAGACAAGCGGCCTAAGGTTATTCTACTTGATGAGTACATGAAGTCTAACAAGTTGATGCAGGTTGTATTCACCCGCTTGGTATTGGAACGTATGGTCGGCGATGTGCCGCTACCTATTGGGTCTTACATCTTTGGTACAAGTAATAACGCAAGCGATGGGGTGGGTGATAGTCTGTTAGCCCATGCTGGTAATCGGGTATGTATCTTACACATGGCTAAACCTACAGCTAGTCAGTGGTTGGTATGGGCAACAGAGAAGCATATCGCTAGACCTATCAGAGCATGGGTAACGATGTATCCAAGGGCGTTAGCAAGTTACCTTGATGGTGGGCAAGAAGATAATCCATACATCTTTAACCCTAAGACACCGGCTCTTTCGTTCTGTTCACCGCGTAGTCTGGCTAAGTGCGATGTGATCGTGCGTAATGTAAGTGCATTGTCTGAGAACTCTGTTAAGTGTGCATTAGCTGGCACAATCGGGGCATCAGCGGCAAAGGATCTAGCTACGTTCGTATCAATTGAGAGTACATTGATTGATGTAAAGGAAGTTATCAATTCCCCCAAGACTGTAGCTGTACCGAAGGAGATAGCTGCACAGGTAATGATGATGCTGCAAGCGGTAGATACTATTGACACACAAGATGACCTATCTTCATTCATGGAGTTTGTTAAACGTATTGAGTCAGAAGAAATACAGGCGATATTCTTTACGTTGTCTATGAATACTGCACGTATGGTCAAGATGGCAAGTAGAAATGAACTCATAAAAGAATGGGCAAAGAACCATCATGAGTTAGTAGCTGTTTAATTCAACTACACACAGGAGAATGAAATGAAAGAAGCACAGGAGACACGTATTAAACGCGGACATATAACTCTAATGAAGCATCGTGCTACCGCCCTTTGGGGCGGGGTGTTTCTATTAGGTAAGACTGAGGTGCTGGATGGTGACTTCACTGCATCTACCGATGGGGTGAACAAGAGGTATTGCCGTCAATTCGTAGCAGCTATCAAGAAAGATTCTAAGATACGTGGGTTGATAATGCACGAGAACTTACACGTTGGGCTGAAGCAGCTACCGCGTGGGCTAAGTATGTTCAAAGAGCATCATAAACTAGCTAACATGGCAGCCGACTTTGTTGTTAACGCAATCATCTTTGATATAAAAGATAAACTATCGAACGGTGAGTTGTTAGTAGAGCTACCTGACGAGGCGCTGTATGATGAGATGTTCAACAATTGGTCAATGAGGGCGGTGTATGACTATCTAAAGAAAAATGAAGTGGAGGAGGAAGATAGTAATACACCTGAGGGTGTAGGGGGAAATAGTGTGCCAAGTGACGGTGATGGTGATGGGCAACCGAGTGGGAAGAAAACATCTGTTACAGTGAACGGCAAGAAGTATGATACTTCTAAGCATGATGAGCATGACTACAAGGGGCTGGAGAAACTTACCCCTGAGGAGTTGAAGAAGATTAATGATGGAGTAGAGAAAGCAATACGAGAGGGTGGGATATTAGCGGGTAGATTGGGTAGTAATATTCCTAGGGCTGTTACTGAGATGCTTGAGCCTAAGATAGATTGGCGTGATGTGCTACGGGATTTTGTGCAAGCCTCTACTAAGGGTAACGAGGAACTTACTTGGCGCAAACTGAACAAACGTCAACTATCGAATGACGTGTACCTGCCTAGCTATGAGACGGACACAATGGGAGAGGTTATCATAGCTATCGACACGAGTGGTTCTATTGGCGAGGTGGAGTTGAATGAGTTTGCTACGGAACTGGCATCTGTGTGTGCGATGTGTGTGCCGGAGAAGGTGCGTGTGTTGTGGTGGGATACACGAGTGCATGGGGAACAAGTATTCTTACCGAACTATGACGGGATAGGCAAGCTCCTGAAACCTTTAGGGGGTGGGGGTACAATAGCAAGTTGTGTAGCTGAGTATATAATCACTAATAAGGTTAAGTCCGAAGCGGTGATTATGTTCACAGACGGGTATTTAGAAAGTGAGATTCAATGGGATATAGCTACACCCACACTTTGGATGGTCACATCTAATACGTGCTTTACCCCGCCAGTAGGTAAGATAGTAATCTTTGATAAGGAGTAATTATCATGGCTGAATTAGTCTTGTGGTTAACACTTACAGTATACAAAGAAGCAAGGGGGGAGCCGCCTATGTGTCAAATGGCAGTTGCTCATGTGGTGTTGGAACGTAGTGCAAGAGCCGGCTTGGATGTTAGGAGTATTGTCTTGCAAGAGTCTCAATTCTCATGGGTAGCTACAGACATGGTTAATGGGGTGTTAAAGCCCCATGCTAAACCTGATAAGAACTCTATAGGCTGGAAACAATCTGAGGAGTCAGCTATCAAGGCGATATATACAACAGCTAAACAAAAAGCCACACACTTCCATGCTGTATATATAGATAAGCCTAAGAGTTGGGTCGGTCTTAAATGGGTACAAACTTGTGGCGGGCATCACTTTTATTCCTAAGGAGATAGATATGAGACATACAGATGATGACAATGAAGTAGTAGTTATACGCAACATCCATATAACAGATAAGGATTTCATATACACCAATAATGTATCTACAGATGTAATGAAAACCTTTAGAAAGCTAGGATGGATTCCCCCTACAGAGTTGAAACGTATGAAGGAGGAGAAGGAACGTAGTCTTACAAAGGGTAAGATAGCTGTACACCCCAAGGTGTAATCTTAAATTAATGGAGAAACAAATGTTAAGTTCATATATAAGCTATAAGCGTCTAACAGACATTATGCTTGCGCCAGAGGTAAAGCCATATCGCGGGTCAACCAATAGATTTCCAATATACCGCAGAAAGGATAGCTATAAGTATTTTATGGTAGAAGAAATTGATGGTGAGGTATGTTATAAGATATTCAACAGGTATGCTTATCGTAGGGAAGAAGTTTTACAGGGCGATCCATCGAGCCTACGGCATAACCCGAATAATACGGGTACATGGATTTCCGCAGAAGATGGTAAAGAGTATAGACACGTGAGGATACGCAATGAGTTAGGGATTGTGCGTCCAGATAATACCTTTGAATATACTAGACCAAGTACAGGTATAGGGCATAGATGGGGTATATCAGATATAAATATTGTACATGGAGATAGGCACTGGTATCGAGGCGCGGGGTATTCAAAGAAGCGCGGGGGATTAATCTATTGTACGGGGTCAGGGTCTAGGGATGACCAATGTTACACACCTATATTTAAGGGTATGAGGGTTAACATTGATACAGGTATGTTACACAAGGATAGTAAGTACACTATAGTAGGTAGAAAAGTAAATCGCACAAGGGCTAAGAAAATTATGGGGCAGTTTGACGATTTTATCATCATGTCCGCCGCCATGTCACATGGAGTTTCCTATAAAAGCCTTTTAGATATGGTCTTACCACACTTGGTGCTATTAGATTTAGTCACAGGATACCACATGGCTAATGATAGAAAGCAGCCGCTTATTAAGAGAGCATTATCTATGCGTGATGAATCCCCATTAGAAGCGTTTGCTATGCTATGTGCAGCACATGATATTCATCGTATATGGGATAACGCTAAAAGTTTATACGAATGGAAAGGAGAGGGTAAAACTGAAACCTCATTCCCAATTAGAGTACGGCATGATTGGGATGGTAGCTTATCCTATCGTCTATTAATGGCAATATTTAGGCGTACTGTTTTACTAGCAAATCCCAGTGCGTTTGATGAGATAAGATATGAGGCAGAAGAATATTACCCATCTACCAAGTGGGGCTATAAGGTATACGTAGGTGAAAAAGAAGTTAACCAATACAAATAAACGGAGAATACAATGAATAAATATATACTTGACTCATGTTATACCCCAGAGTTAGAACGTGTAGTATGTCTTGATGAGAAGCTATATAAGTTTGTTAAAGAACTAAACTACGTCTATGGACTAAAGGTGTTCCGCGCTTTCATATATGCGGAGGGGGTAGAGACTGTAAGAACTGATGTGAACATATCAATGTGCAATGATGATGGCTTCCATATATGTGAGATATGTATGGGGATAGGGGGAGATGAATTTACACTTACTACCCCTTTCTATGAAAAAGTACGAGGGCGTTCTGCACGAGATAGGCATACATTCACAAGTGTAAAGCTACCTTCATTGATGGGCACACTGAAGCGTAAAGAAGTTATCCCTTCAAAAGAAACAGTATTTGCCGATGCCACTAAAGCCTTTCAACAAATGAGTACTACTGTAGAGCGTTCTTTCGGTAGTAGCAGTAAAAGTACCTATGATATAAACGGTGTAACCCTACATAAACTTCTTGATATAGTTGTAAATAAATTATCTTTAGACACATATGCAACGACACTCGACATGACCTTATGTAAAAAGATACTTGACAATTACGATAAAGCTGATATCATAGCAGCCAATAAGATAGAAGCGGGTAAAGAAATATTCTCTAAAGGGTTCTGCGCTATAGGGGCTTCTTACATACCCGGGAATAAAGAATCAGTTAGCTACGTAATTGGTAAGGTAACATATATCTCAGATGTCTCCTTTTCCATAAATGCCCCCTTTAAGCGGCTTAGTTCTTTATCACAGCATGAGGATTATGAAAAGCTATTACCTATATTTGCTATGCTTGGTACAGCAGAAGGCGTATACAAAGATTCAGCATGGGTTGTAGACCCTAATGTTCCTACTATCAGAATCCCTATACGAGAAAGCTATGAGCCTAATCTTAGTGTGGTTACAAACGATCATACTCCCGGGGGTAGGCTTGGACATAAATGGAGCATAGCATGGATAGCGATCCCTTTGGGAATGATACTATAGGTGAACTTGTGTTTCTAAAGTCCTCACCAGAACTTAGACCTATTAGTCTACTAAAGATTGGGGGTATCTATAAGGTATATTTACATCATGAAGGTGGGGGGCTAACAAGGACATTTAACACAGAAACTTTACCAGATGAGATAAAGATTAAACTAACTATGCTGCTATCAATAGATGACCATAGCTTACCAGCGCTTCTGGATATTGGTTGGGCTAGTGGGCTAGGTGATAATAGCTATTGCATTATGATAGATACACAAACCTACGCTGGCTTACGAGGAGAATACTAATGGCAACACCTGAGGGTAAAGTAAAAGCTTTAGTAAAAGGTATCTTAAAGGACATGGGGGCGTACTACACCATGCCGTCTACAGGTGGGTATGGATCATCAGGTGTACCCGACTTTGTTGTTTGTAATCGGGGTAGGTTTTACGGCATTGAGTGTAAGGCTGGTAAAGGTACAACAACATCATTACAAGAGAAACACTTACATGAAATACGTATTGCTGGTGGTAAGGCTATAGTTATTAATGAATTAAATATAGATGAGCTACGTGAATACCTTACTAAATAGGGTTACATCTTGGGGTGTATCGCTAATTATGAAATTACCTGTGTGTAGTTAAGTAGTACCTTGGGGTACACGCTTTACGGTGTGTGCCCCCTTTTTGTCTCTATCATTCCTACTATTTAAGGTTTTTAGTTTTGATTATCACTGTAGATTTCGAGACGTATTACACCGACAAGGTTGGCTTTAGACGGCTAACAACTGAGGAATACATACGCCACAAAGAGTTTGAAGTAATAGGGGTTGGGGTTAGCGTTGATGACGCAGCGCCGCAATGGTTCAGCGGTACACATGAGGAGATAAGAAAATTCCTGATGCAGTATGACTGGAAACACTCATCCTTACTGTGCCATAACACCATGTTTGATGCCTCTATACTACGCTGGATTTTTAATATAGCCCCCCGTTTTTATTTAGACACTCTATGTATGGCACGCGGCATACATGGTATAGAAGTAGGTGGGTCACTGGCATCACTATCTAGCAA
>Ga0209353_10000275_pt1 | contig 32085 bp, 74 predicted proteins | sample LauGreSpBDMM15SD_2_FD_187561 | JGI IMG/M metagenome (GOLD analysis project Ga0209353, IMG submission 187561) | Freshwater lake microbial communities from Lake Michigan, USA - Sp13.BD.MM15.SD (SPAdes) (version 2) | ecosystem: Environmental > Aquatic > Freshwater > Lake | place: Lake Michigan... | reverse complement strand
TTGATAACCAAAAAGATTTGGCAGAGTATCTAGGTATCAAGAACACCTCAAAGAAAGCAATCGAAAGTCGATGCAGAGTATTAAATTTTGAAGTTGAATTTTAAATTAAGTAGTATGAAAATATTTAACAGATTGACCAACAGATTTGAAGATTTTGATAATCAAGAGTTTTATCTAGCCGTTATGGTTGATGAATTAAGAAACGATAGAGCAGAAGTAGTAACATTGATTGATGCTACAACCTCTTTGGAGTTGCCCCTAAATAGTGAAGATGATTTTGACACTATTCAAGCAGTAGAGTTATTTAAAGAAGAGAACAAAAAATTTGCTATCTATGTAGATTTTTTTAGAAACGACAACCCAAGTAGTCTTAAAGAAATTTTAAACTAACTAGTATGAAAGCAATAGTTACAAATATCAAGTATGATACAGATTTAGAAGAAGTAGATTTACCTACAACCCTAGAAATCGAGATACAAAGTAATCTTATAGAAGAGCAAGAGATTGATGATTTTGTTTCAGATGAAATTTCTAACATCACAGGTTTTTGCCACTATGGTTTTGATATGAAAATAATTTAAAAATAATTGCAAAAAAGTTTGGTGGTTTAAAAAACTTGCCGTATATTTGTATAACAAAAGAGGGATAGCCGAAACCCCAAATAGTAGGCAAAAAATTTATCATTATGAAAAGAACAATCGGACAAAGCATTCTAGCAGTAGAACAAAATTTAGGTAGTGTTTTCACTAAAGAGGACGTACTAGAACTATTAAACAACATTGAGCAAGAAACAAACCTATCTGACGAACAGAAAGAAAGTATTATTTCAGACATTATGCAGAACCTAGAGTACGCAGAAGATAACATTATCGACAAAGATAGTGTAAGACTAGATATTGATAGTAGTAACTATGTAACTATTGATAGAGTAGATATAGACTTTGATGTTATCAGACACGCAGTAAGAGATGTTATTTTAAACCTAGAGTAGTATGATAACACTTTGTATTATTCCAAACTTTAAGGGTACAACCCAAGATTTATGCAAAGCACTATTGGTATGCCTTGCACTAGATATGACTTACATTATACCAATGCTAACAATTTAAAATAAACTAATTTAAAAATCATTCATTATGACAAACAATTTATTTAACAACTTACAAGTTGTATCGGGAGAAGTAGAAGTAGAAACAATAAGAGAGAGTTTCGGACTAGAAGTTAATGGTATGTTCAAGATGACCAAAGGGAATTTCCAACAAGAGTTTTCTTATTACGCAAGGTTATACGAAACAAACTTCAAAAACTATATCGGAGTTGATGATAGCAATGTTGAGGAAGAAATTTGTAATCTAGGTGGTTTACCTATTGATAGCATAGACCAACTAAAAAAGACTTTATCAGAGAGTGGGTTAAGAACACTTGCAGATAGTCTAGGTTTTTCTTACCAAGAAAGAGATAAAGGTTTGTATAAGGTTATACAAAACCACAAAGATTTTGTGAAGTCTTATGGCAAAAAAGCAATCGTATGGAACTTATTAAGCGAAGAAGAGCAGAGAGTTGTTAAAATAAAACACGCTATCACTAACTATGATACTACTCACGTTAGTCATAAATACAATCTAGGTTTTGTAAAACTAGATGACAACGGAGATAAAATTAACAACTATGTTCCAACCATAGAAGAGTTAAAAGAACTACTAGAAAGTTTAACATAATCTTAACACTAGAGATAAGGGCAGATACAAATATTTGCCCTATCTTTACCAAGAATTTAAAATCAAATAAGATTATGGAAGAAGATATTTACTACTTTGAGGATTGGGTATCAGATATGCTCAACTCATCAGACTATTCAGACTATGAATTGATGTGCTTTGAAGAGCATTATCAAAATTTATTAACATTTGAAGAAAATTTAGACAACTTTTTAACACACAAAAACAATTAGAAATTATGGGAAGATATTATAGTGGAGATATTGAGGGAAAATTTTGGTTTGGTTTACAACCAAGCGATGCACCAAGCAGATTTGGTGGAGTAGAACAAGAACCAGCTTACATAAACTATTACTTTGAAGAAGAGAACCTAGAAGAGATAGAAGAAGAAATCAAAAACATTCAAGAAAATCTAGGAGAGAAAATCGGTATCATTGATAAGTTTTTTGAAACCGGAAGTGGTTACAACGATGCTATGTTGAAAGAAATAAACATCACTAACGATGAGTTAAAAGACTATGCAGATTTGCTACTAGGTATTCAAATACGAGATTGTGTTCGAGAGCAAGGGTATTGCAGTATGGATTGTGAAATTTAGACTAACTAATATAAAGTATGCAAAACTTATTAAGACTAACTAATACAAAGGGCGATACTATCCTTATAGGAGTAGAGAGTATCATTTCAGTAGAGAAAGCAACAACTACTGACACACAAGGTAACAAGACAGATTGCACAAAAATCTTTAGCCGTTCAGCTATGGCATCAAGCTATTGGGTTACTGAAAGCGTAGATGAAATTTACGAACAATACAAAAAATAACTGCAAAAAAGTTTGGTAGATTAAAATATAAACAATATCTTTACCAAGAATTTAAAACACAAAGTTATGAAAATAGATTATACAGAAAGACAAAGAGAGATTATTGATTTTTTAGAAAACCTAGTAACTCAAAGATTTAGTGAAGAAAGACTAAACAAGAAGTTATCAGACTTTTTTGGAGAGCCAATAGTAGTTGAAAACAACACACAAGCTAGGATAGATAGCCTAGACTTTAGTTGTGAAGAAGATTTACCGGCAGACTACAACTTGATGTTCGCTACGACAAAAAAAGAGCAGTACGGAGATTTCGATATTTATATGTTACCTATGCGTAGAGCAGGTTTCGATGATAGTACGATGTACATAACAGAAGTAGCTTATGAGTTCGATTAAATTGCACGAAACAGATTATGTTCTTTGGGATAAAGCAAATGACCAACTAGTTCGTTGGAGTAGCGATAGCGAGATTGTTATCTATGGCGACAAAGAAGAGGCAGAGATTGATTGTTATGGTAACGAGTATGTTACTAGATGCACAGACCTACCCGAACATCATCAAGAAGAATTATTAAACCAAATTAAAAAGTATTATGAGCAAGAAAACAATTAGAGAGAAAGTCCTAGAGCAGATAGCACTGCAAGAAGAAGTACAAAGTGTAGCCGGAATTAATATAGTGAATTGTGGGGATTGTGGTTCAGTTATTCTTCATAAGATTACTGAAAGCGAAGATATTGTTTGCCCTTATTGTAATTTTACAAGTGAGCCTTGCGATTTCCCCGACTTTTTGTATAGTGGTATGGAAAATTCAGAAGAGTTTGATGAGCCGGAAGTAGTAAGCACACTTGATTTGCTAGAAGATGCTATTAGCCAAATAACCATAGCTAGATTAAAAAGCCTAGAGTATGGAGAAGAGGTAGAATTAAACGAAGAGTACACTTTGTATCACTACGCAGAAGATGATGTAATAGTGTTGAACAGAACAGAGGATTGGGAAGAGTTGTACCAAATATTGTACGATGACGAAAAGGAAGAAATTATTTTTGAAAAACTTTAGAAAAAATTAGGTTTTTAATAAAAAAAGAAGTAGATTTGTAACGGCAATAAAGCCAACCTAAAAACACATATTATGGGAAAAAGAATTGTTACAGTAGAGGTAACTCGTTATTACAGTAAAACAGCTATGGTTGAAGTTGCAGTCGATGACGAATTGGTAGATGATGCGTTGGTAGATTTTCTAACCAATGACGAAGATTTAGACAACGAATTTGAAAACGCATTATTTGATGCTTCTTTAGTTGGCGAAGATACAACTTATGAGTATTCAGACATAACCAATAATATAGGTGGGCATCTTTAGTATGGTAAGAGTAGAAACAAAATACGGAATAGTTGGTTTGAGGTTTGCGATGATTGAAATTGACGACCACAACCTAGAAGAGGGTATAGAGGTATCACTAAATAGTGAGTATCTAGGTAATGTTTTTAATACTTCCACATTTGAAGTAGAGGAGTTAAGTCTTTCAGAGATTGAAGAAATTGTAGAAGAATTTATATAAGTTAATATGAGTAAGTATTTTAGTATTAGTGGTTATTGGAAAGATGACCATACAGAATTTAATGGTAACATTGTTAAAGAATATGATGATGCCGAAGAAGATGAAGATTTAGATAATCAAGTTTTCTACTATGGGTTAAGCGAACTTGATATACAAGATGCTATCGCCAACCCCGATGAAAATATATTAGAGTTTGTAATAACTTCTTATAAGGAAATAGTATGGAAGAATTAGCAGTTGTTACCGGATACATTATGTACTATGATTTGCTAGAGTTTAAAATCAATGGGAGTTTCTTCTCCAAGATTGACAAAGCTATGGAATTGGCAGATAAGTTTATACAAAAGTATGACAAGGAGTACAGAGAGAATTGGACAGAATTAGATTGGGAAGAAACCCTAGATGAGTTTATAACTAAAAACGATTAGTACTATGATAGCACTATTAATTTTGACAATACTAATTATAGGCTTACTAATTTATTTTGCGATAGACAGATTAGTAATTGAATTAAGGTATATGAACTCCTTAAAAGAAAAAGAATTTTATAACTAAAAACGATTAATATTATGAAATCAGTACACGAATTAAGTCAAGACGAACTGCAAGAATTAAGAAGTCGTTGGTATAGCCAACACGAAGACGATGGTTCTTTAGAAGAAATTTTAGAAACAGAGGTTGATGATGAAACCGAAGTGCCTATGGACGTTGTAATAGCGTATTACGAAGATACATACTTTGTAGAAGAAGATTTTTGGTGTAACCTTTCAGATGAAGAGTGATGATTAGAGATTTTGACGAATTAAGAGATATTGCTATTGGAATGACCAATGCTTTAGTAGAAAAAGGTTTCATAGAAGATTGTATGGATACCGATAGTGATGTGGAGTTTGATGTCCAAGATTTACTATTGGAAACATTGATAGACAACTTACGGCAAGATGATTGTATTACCCCAAATGGAGTTATATTAGGTAGTATAGAGTTGAAAGAGATTAATGAAGACTATCGTATTGCTTTTATTAGCGTTGATGATATTCCTCTAGGTATCTTCACACTATTCTATGACCAAGAGCAAGAAGACAGACTTTATGTTACTATTGATTACGAAGTAACTTATGTAGATAACTTAATTTAAAAAAAGTTTGGTAGTTAATATTATTTTAACTACCTTTACAAAAAATTAAAAATCAATAATTATGACTAGAATATCAGTTGGGGTTAGAGCAATAGAACTTTGCGATGCACATTTAATCAAGGAAAGAATTGAACTTTTGAGAATACCGAATGCGATTAAGTCCGGCAAAGCAGTTGTTAAAGATATACCTAGAAGTTTTACTTTGGGTACAGGGCATGTTAAATTTTTCTACGATAAGCTAGGCTATCTTCGGGAAAGGTATGATGAACTTACGCTAGAATGTATCGAGAGAGATTTCAACATAACAGACTTTTCAGACAGTTTTTTAGGTTTGCCGAGCAATCTTTGTAATAGCTATGAAGAGAGAGATATTGATAGAAAAATTGTGGTAGAACGAGTTAATGAGAGGTTATTAGGTATGAAAAACTTGAAGTATAACAGAGAGAATATTGAAGTAGAGCATTTATTAATAAATAATTAAAAAAAGTTTTGGTAATCATAAAAAAAGAATTACCTTTGTAAAAAATTTAAAATCAAAATTATGAAAACAAAAGTAGTAGTATTTAAAACCGGCAGAGAGTTGCAAGAGTTTTTAAAAGAGGTAGAATACATGCCTTCAATGTTCAATAGAAAAGTAAAGGACAGCCATGTAAAAAGTATGGTAAGAAGTATAAAAGAGATTGGAGTACAAAGGGTATTTAATATTATTGAAAGCAAATCATTTGGAGGAGCAAAAACTCTTTATTATGCAGATGGACAACATCTAGGTAAAGGGGTGTTAAATATTCCGGAGGGAGAGTTAAAAGGGGGGTTTGTAGCTTTTATTAATAAAGTAGAAGATATAGAAAACATAATACCTTTTGTATCTTTGATGAACTCAACTGCAAAAAATTGGTCATTAAATGATTACTTGAATGCTTGGATTACACACGGATTGGAAGATTACGATTACCTAAGAAATATAAGTCTAAAGACAGGTTATGGGTTATCGGGACTAATAGAAGCCTTTTCAAGTAAAATGCGTAGTGGTAATGTAGATTTCAAAAATGGAGTTTTTGTAGCAAACAAAGAAAGTGGTTTAGTACTACTTGAATTGCATAAAAAAGCAGTCGCAATGGGGTTAAGAAATTGTAATTCTTCGTTTTTAGCAGTAGTGAGGTTTTTTGCAACCAACCCCGAAATTGATGAATATAAGTTTCTAAAAGGTATTAGCAAAGATAAACATTTCGCAAACAAATTTAGTAGAGATAGTTTTATCTCTCTTTTTAAAACAATTAAATACTAAAATCAAAATTATGAAAACAAAAATTAAAATTGAAGAGAACAATGTAGTGGTTCAAAGTAGTATTAGAAGTGTTGCAGTTAAAAAAGACGAAGTGGGCGACAATGTAATTCACATTAAAGGACTTACTTCTTTAGTTGGTAAAAAACCGGCAGCACAGCATTTTTTATCAGAGGACGAGTTAATTAAGAACACTGTTCTAGCACTTACAGATGAGGGTGTACTTGCTTTAGCACTTGCTATTAAGTTCTATGTAGGAGAAGTTTTGTGGGAAAGTTTAACTGAAAAAAACTAATTATGAAAGAGTTAAGAAAAAGATATGATGCCATAGAAAGTGAGTTGGCAAACATATTCACAGACAAAGTTAATGCCCTAGAACAAGATGCAATGTTTATTCCGGCTGATTACGATGCAATGGACGATAGTTTAGATGATTACCTTACTTTGGTAGAGGTTCGTTCAGATATTACCGGACAAGTTTGGGATATTTATGTAGTGGGGGTTACAAAAACCGGTTACATAATTGGCAGAGATGTTTTTGAAGAAGATGATGACCAAGAGTATAGATTTTGCGACATAGCAGATATTATTGGTAGAATGTGTATTATTGAACTTTTAGAAGAGTAACTATGTTAAACTATCAAAGATTAATGGAACATACCCCAACAGAGTATGGCAGAATGGTAAATTCTGTTGGACAAGAGATTGTATTTGTAGAACACCCCTTAAAAGGAGATGAAGTACCGGTTATATGTGTATGCCACGAACTAAAAAAAGCAAGTTATAGTACTTTCTACGAGTTAGATGATATGATGGCAGACCATAAAGAGTATGAGCCTAGCTTTCAAGGAGAAGATTTTTTAATAGGACAATTTGTAGAATAAAAAATATGAAAAATATAACGGCAGAACAAAGATTAGCCTTTGTAAGACAAGATGTAGCAAGATTGCTAGAAGAGTTACCAACAAATGTTTTAATAACTCCTATTGAGGGTTTTGAGAATTTAGAAGTGGTACTTCATAATATTCAGATAGCTTGTGATGAAGAGGACAAAGAACCATTACATTGGCTCGTAACGTGGTATGAAGTATTTATGTATGATGATGAGGAAGGCACACACACTCTTGCCACTTTTGATACAGAAAAACAAGTAAAAGACTTTATATACGATTACTCAATGAGGTATCCGGAAGTAGAGTTATATTATGATGAGTGGCAGAGTAATGCAGACGGAAGTGGAGTAGCAAAAAGAAACCCTATAAACTAATTAATATGAGATTTATAGTAGAATACAACCCAAGTTTATCTAAACATGCAGAAAGATTTATTCAATCAGAAATCACACCTAGTATGACCTCTGACGATGGCGAGAGCAGTCAATACCCTATTGATTTCTGTATTGAAAGTTTAGAAGAAGAGAACCAAGACGAAGTGTTTAACCAAGACATCAACTATTTGAAAGGACTTTCAGATGAAGATGTTGCTTATATAGAATTTTAATTATGATTACAGTAGAACAAGCAAAGCGAGTACTAGAAGATGCAGGTTATCAAGTAAATAATCTTTGGCATATAGAAGATGTAAAACAGAATTATAATTGCACAGACGAAGAAGCTATGGAAGTTTTAGTTGAAGCATTGGATAATGAAGCTACAATAGAGCAAATTTTCTTTGCAGTAAATTTCCACGCAGAAGAACAAGGTCTAACTAAAATAGAAGAGTAATGATGTTAGCCATAGCAATTATATTAGGTATTGCAATGATACTTAATATAGCACAGACAAATGGTAATTACAATGTATTAATGGCATCAGCTTTAGTAATATCTTTGTGGGGGTTGAACTTTACACTAGCAATAGTGGTGTTAATAGTTTTAATTTTGATAGGGATAAGTTATTTAGTGAAATAGCAATGTTATATATTGTATTCGAGTATAACTTGAAGTCAAATACTTTTGGCAAGGTTATAGAAAGAGGATTAACAAAAGAGAAAGCCAAGTCCCTAGTGGTAGAACTAGGGGTTGGTTATTCTTACGGGGAAACAAATAGAATGATAACAGATTTTAATTTAAAATAATATGGGAGAGTTTTTTGTCAATGGTATACCGATGGCTATGGTAAGCAGCACGACAACAATAACAGCTAAAATATCACTAAGCCTTACCAAGATGCAGATGGATGTAGATGGTACACAATTAGAGGATTTTAATAAGAGGGTTACTAACGAAGAAATGAGAACACCGGAAAACATAGCCTATTTTAAAGGGTTAGTGTCAGAAGAAATGAGAACACCGGAAAACATAGCCTATTTTAAAGGGTTAGTTTTAGAAGTACTGATTGAACAAAATTTAATAACAAGTCCATAATGAATATAACAATAAATATATTAGAGGTTGCAACAATACTTGCAGACAGAGATTTGATAACTTCATTTGGAGATGAGGGAGGTAAGCACAGATTTCCAAACGGCATCATACTAGACCTAGATGATGAAACTTCTCACACGGAAGAGGCACAAGATTATGTTAATGCGAGATACGATTACTGGTATGACTTTTTGTGGGACTTAAAAATCGGAGAAGAATATGAGTAGTAGTACTATTTATATATCTTTGGCAAAAGTAGATGAGTTCTTTTTTAATAACAAAGAAATAAAGCAAGAACTAAAGAATGAAATAATTAGCACAATAAAAGAAATTGAAGCTAAAGGGGATAGAAAATGGGTATTCACAGTAGTAGATAATAAATACTATATTGATGAATACAGCGAGTACAATGATTTTGTAAAAACTTATATGTTTAGAAATGAATAGTAAAAAAGTAGAATTAGTTGAGGTAGAACTTACCTTGAACACCGGTTTCAATATGTTTTTGAACCCAAACAAAGTAGTATTAAGATTTAATAAAGTAGTCAGGGACAGTAAGCCAAAGAGCAATAATGTTTTGGGGAGAGAAACTACCCACAAAGAGAGTATGTCAAAGTCAGCAAAAAACAAATTAAAAAAGTAAAATATGTTATTTACAGTAAAACAAGTTAATTGGTCAAAAAACTCAGAAGAGCATCTTAGAATTACAAGAATAGAGCAGATAGAAGACATAGTAACTAGGTATTCTTTGTCTTGCTCCGATAAAGAAACACCCTATCTTAAAGCAATAGACATTTTAAATGGAGAGGGCATAGAGATAAAAGGCTATCTACAAATGAACAAGAGGGAGTTCTTGTTATCAACAGATAAAATAGGTAAAAGAACTTGGTAGTTTGGTTAATATGCTTAGTAGTATCAATATATTGGCTAAGGAGTTTAAAAAGATTTTAGTATGCCGTTAATAGTAATAGTAATAATAGTGTTTATATACATATATTCAAATACATCAAGATAGTATGAAGACAATAATTCATGTAAACCAACACGTTGTAAAAGCAAACAAGAAGACCGGAGATGAAAATCCGGTTCTTACTTGTAAGACTTATAAAGAAAATAGATACGCCAAAGAAGTTGAAATCCTAGACATTGAGGGAAGAGTTGTAGCAAAGGTTGTTTACAGCCCCGATAAGCCGTTGTCCTGTGGGGCGAGGGTTTGGATAGAAACGGAGAATGGAATACGTATAACGAAATAATCTCCCAATTCAATGAAAATCCTTATCAACCCTATAATGTAGGCTGTTGTTATGATCGTATCGCTGTACTTGAAGAAGGGAGAATGTTTTTCATAAGAGTACAAATAACAATATGGGTGGCAATCTGGAAAGACAGATTTATTTTTTAATCAGATACCGGTGATTATCACCGGCAACTATAAAAATCGTAAACAATGCAAGATAATAAAAAACCGAACAAGTTTTTAGTAGATGAAATAGGGCAGTTTGACTTTAAACCAATTACAGAGGAAGAGTTACAAGCTCTAGTTGATGAGGAAGAGGAGTATGTAATAGATTGGAGAAATAGCCTGACACAAGAACAAATTAATTCTATTTAACTATGGGGATAAGAAAGACATCAATAGATTGTTATAATCAAATAAAATCTGAGGGGTTGTTATCAAAACTAAGATTGATGACATACAATGCTATGCTATATTCAGCACCTTGCACAGCCGGAGAGTTGCAAGAGTTTATTGAAAAAAACAGCATAGGTGTTAAACATGCTTGGAAGTTACTATCCCAATTAAGAGATTTAGGAGTGGTTTATGAAAAGAGAGAAAGACTATGTAGTATTACCGGCAGGAATGTAATAGAGTGGGATTTAACAGATGAATTACCAACCAATACAAAAATGCCCACTAAAAAAGATAGGGTTAATAATTCTTTAGAGGGGTTAAGAAAGCTATACAAAAACAAAATTACAGCAACTGATAATGATTGGAAAAATGTTGCTGATTTAATTAAAACTATCTAGTATGAAAGTAATTTATATGGAGCAGACCTTGAAGTTGATTGCTAAATCAAAAGGAGTTGAAGTAGCAAAAGCAATGGAAGAGATGGGTAAAATTGAGTACATTGATGATACTCCATACCTAGTTATAAAAATAGAGGACGAAAATGTTGCGAGTGTGGAAAATTAGTCTTACCTTTGCAAAAATATTAAACAAAAAGATATGAGTTTATTCAAAAGTAAATTAGTCCTAACAGGACAAGAAGAGAGTGTTTTAGAAGTTGTCAGAAACATGGTGGAAAATCAAGACTGCGTAATTGATGTAAATCCGGAAACAATGGGGTACTTATTATCCCTAGATAGTTTGCAGTACCATTTATTGATTGATAATGAGGGAATACAGCTATCAAATCACGACTTCTTTATTACCCGAAGATTGCGAGGAGTTGTATTAGATAGTGTTAAAGGTATTGTAAAAGCCGAAGCATCACACAGACTAAACACTAGAATAAACACAATCTTCAGCAATGAACTAGAGTTATTAACTAAGATAAATAAAAGAATATCAGATGTCAAGTAATGTATTAAAAGTTTCCGATTTAGTAAAGTTCTCGGAGAAAGATTACCTAGAAACAAAGAAAACTTTGGGGGTAATGGACGAAATGGTAAAAGAGTATGTAAAAGGTACAGACAGCCTTGATGACTTAGAAAATCTTAAAAGGAGATTTAATGGGTATCTTGTCTATCTAGCTGGGTATTACAGCAAAATAAGATGCTTTCGTGAGAACTTCGAGTTCCTAGAAGCACAGAGAAAGCGTATCAAGAGTGAAGCTATCGAGGATTTAATTAGAGGTAGTGAAACTAAACTAACGCAGTCTGCTGCTGAAAAGGTTGTTTATTCACACCCATATTATATTGAGCGAATTACACTGCTAGAGCAGTTGAAAAGGTTTTTCTACTTAGTAGACTTATCTTACCAAAACTACCAAGATGTTCAAAGAAGTATCTATCAGAGTATTTCAGTAGTATCTAAAGAGCGACAATCAACAATTTCATAGTATGAAACAAGAAACACTTGAAGAACCTAAACAAGAATTATCTATTAGATTAGAAAATTCTTTAAAACAGTTTAATTTAAGTTTAGAAGAAGCATTAGAATTAGAAGATTTTAAACTTAAAAATATAGGTTTTGGCAACAGAAGCATTATTGAATTGCAATCATTAAAAGAAACACTTGAAGAATTTATAAATGAAGAATTAGATGATGTATTTTTTACCAATATTTCAAAACGCAAAGAAGCAGAACGACTAATTGAAATTGGTGCTAAATGGCAACAAGAACAGATAGGCAAGTCAGAATTTCTACAAAAATTAAGAGCAACTTTATCTGATGCAGAAGCAAGAAGATTAATATTTGAACAATTTAAAAAGAAATAACCTATGGATATTATAGTTTTAATAATTTTTATGTTTGCAATTATGGTTAACGAAAACAGAATATTACTATGAAAGGAATTACATTAATACTAACAGAACCATTATCTGAAAAAGCAAAAGAGAAATTAAGAAAATTGTCTGAAAATCAAAAAAAGCGTTTAGAACAAATGAAAAAAGATTTTGAAGATAGCAAATATGGTTAACGAAAAATAGAACAATTTAAAGAGTATGAAATCAATAAAACTAGGAAATAGTACGTATGTACATGTGTTTCTTCATCAAATATCAGTAACACTAGAGGAAGCCGTAATATCAAGCGAAACTTGGGATATACCAAATTACGAAGAACAAGCAGAGAATTATATTGATGCTTTAGAGGGGCATGATTGCATAGCATTTTTAGAAGAGTTGCACAAGGCTTGTGCTAGAAGAATTGTAGAGCATTGGGAAGAGTTTGCACCAAAACAATTAGAAGAAGAACATTACAAACAATATTTAAAATTCAAAAAAAATAAAGAATGAAGAAATTATTAGTCGTACTACTATTAGTACTTGCAGTATCAACAGGATACTCACAAACACAGTTTAGTGAAGTTTATTCAGAAATAGCAGTTAGAGATAAAGAAAATGTAGTTACAAGAAAAGTTGTAGAAAATATTATTGTGTTTAACTACGGGAATGAGCCAGTAGTAAAAATGCACCTTAATGATGGTAGCATACGTATTTTTGATCAAATAACTAACAGAGAGTCCGGTAGTACAGAGGGGGGAATGGCTTTTACTAGTGCTATATATGAAGAGAGAGATAGACACTTTAGGATACGTTTACAATTATTTAACGATAGACAGTATGGAGTTAGGCTAGTATTTACAGATGGCCAAACAATACAGTTTATACACTAGCAAAAAATATTAAAAAAAGATTGCAAGATTAAGAAATAAGTTATACCTTTGCACAGAATTTAAAAACAAACAAAATATGAAATTATTAAAAGACATTCCTACTAGACATTTTGTAGGTATCGACATCGAAACAGTTCGCATTGTTGAGAAGTATGAAGATTTATCTCCGGAGTGGAAATCTGCTTGGGAATACAAGAACAAACAATCAGGCGAAGTACCTTTCTTCGAGGAATTAGCAGACTCTTGGGAAAAGACAGCATCATTGTATGCTGAGTTCAGCAAGATTTGTGCAGTAAGTCTTGTGTTTATGATTGGGGAAGAGAAGCTAAAATACAAAGAGTTTTATGGAGAAGATGAGGCAGTATTACTCACAGACCTAAGAGCATTTCTTCAAAGAATGTCTGAGGGGGTTGATGGTAAAAATTACAGATTAGTCGGACATGCTGCTAAGTATTTTGATTACCCTTTCTTATGCAAAAGATTTATAATTAACAGCTTGTTGATACCAACACTATTAGACACAGCACACTTGAAGCCGTGGGAAAGTAGAAACCTTTGTACAAACCAAGATGTTTGGAAAATGGGTGGATCTGGTGCCGGAAGTTCTTTACAAGCATTGTGTACTGCACTAGGAATACCAATTAGTAAGGTAGACTTGGTGGGGGATGAAGTGGGGGCAGCCTATTACAGAGGAGAGGTAGAAAGAATTGCTAAGTATTGTACTTTAGATACGATAGCTACATTCAATGTCCTACGTAGAGTAAAGGGGGAAAGAGTATTTCAGTTTGACGAAGCAACTTCTGTAAAAGAAACTGCTCAAAAAGAAGAGGACAAAGTAGTATTAAAAAAACCTAATATTGCAAAGCCGGTAGATAAAAAAATAGAAGCACCTAAAAAAGAAGAGGTTGTAGATACTAGAGAGCCGGAAGATATTTTATTTGGAAAGCTACCTATACTGCATAAGTTAATAAATGCAACAGAACTTCTTCCGGAAACTAGGCAAGAACTTACAGACTTGTTAAAAAAGAAAAAGCTGACAAAAAAAGATAGAGTTGTTGTTGAAGACATATTAGTTAGTCTATACATAAACACAGAAATGTTTAAGTCAGACAACCCTTTACAACAAGAAGCTAAAAGAGCAGAAATTCAAGACATCTTAAACAAAATATAATGGCAGAAGCAAAAATGTTAGACTTACCAAAAGTCTATGAGAATGAGGGGGGTAAATACCCCCAACACGTAGGGAAACCAAAACTAAGTTATTCTGCTTATAATTCCTTTAATGAGGAAGCATACAAAGGGGAGTTCTTTGCTAACTATTTCTTAGGAATCCGAGGAGAGGGTAACATCTTTACAGAGTATGGTGGAAAGTGTGGGGTATTGTTTGAAACAGACACTGAGACCTCCGATCTTTCTGATTTTGATGTAGAGGTTATCAGAGGTATAGAAAGACCAGCAAACAGTCTGTATGAGGTTGAGATAGTAGTAGACAGAGGTTCTTATGTTATCCAAGGGTTTATAGATAGAGAGTACCTAGATGTTGAGGGTAATCTTGTTATTGATGACTTAAAGACAGGTGCTATTAAAACCAAGAAAGCTTTTTACGGAGGAGATGAGTACCAACAGACAACTCTGTATGCTTATCAAAGAGAAGCAGAGGGAGAACATATTGCGTATTCGGGAGTAATATTACTAGACCGTAAAGGGAACGGACAAGAGAAATATCCCCTACGATTAACCGGAGAGATTGAGCGTATACCTACACCTTTTTCTAAGAAGAGAGCAGAAGATTTCTTGAAGTCTTTTGATAAGACAGCAAAGAAGATTGAGGAGTACCATAAAGTTTATAAAAAATATTTTGCGTAATTAATTAAATAAATATAAAAATGAAAAGAGAATTTGTAGTAGAATTAGGAGGTTGTGAAGAAAATCCATTACTTAATATACCTTCTGGGGATAGTTATGTGGTAGTACAAGGCAAAGATGCCAATACTATTACAAGACAAGTAGAAGATATTGTGTTTGGTAATTCTGAAATAGGGTATGTTCGTGAAGTAAGAGTATTAGATACTTTACCAGAGGGAGCAGAAATCTCTAATGAGTGGAGTGCTTACTTAGAATTTAAAAACGAAAAGTTTTTTGAAAAAAGTTTGCAAGATTAAAATAAAGGTTGTACCTTTGCAGAAGAAATAATAACACATAGAAAGACAAACAAGTAGTTGACTGATAAGTATAGGTATGATATATCCCTCTTTTCTGATGGATGACTTGGGCACTAATCCCGATACTGATTTAAAACATAACAGAACTACAACACAACAAGAAGTGTTATGTTTGTTGAGTAAGTTAGTGTAGAAATAAGCCCTCTACTTAGTAGCGGTGTAAATACTAAACTATGCTAACCCTATCTTGAAGGATGTGTTTTTTATCAGTGGTCTTGCACCCACTTAAAACTTGCAAGATTGGTCTCTGATGTTAGGGAACGCTTGTGAGTGGCAGTGAAAATAAACTCTCAAAACTAAAGCATACCTCAGTAGATATGTCGCCAAATATCTCTTTAAACAACGTGGGAACTGCGGCTCTCCCAATGTGGCTGAAGTGCTTTTTTATAGTTAAGTTGTCAGGATAGACCTCACAAGATTGATACAAAAGATAAAATAGCTAAGCTGTGTAAAGCACCAGATCTGATAAACTGTGTGAAGCTATAGGTTAAACATTGAATACCTTTGTAAGTTGAGCACTTGACCCTTACATAAAGATACTATCAGTAATGGTAGATGTGTTGTTCCCTTGGGAAAGGAATTTTAGAGATGGAAGTTACGCCATACAACACAAATGAGTTCTCAGCAAGTAGTTAATCGGGTGTGAATTCAGTAATCCTCCCAATTACACATCGAAAGGAGGTAATTAACTACGTGACCCTACTCTTACTAGACTCCATGTCTGTGATTGAGGGTGCTAAATTTTAATTAAATAAATACAAAATGAAAAAGATTTTCTTTTTATTGGCTATTATTTTAGCCTTTAGCGTAACAAGTTGTAAACAAGCTAATGTAGAGTCTACAGAGGATATGGCAACTGACACAACAGAAGTTGCTGTACCTAGTGCAGACACAACAAGTGTTGATACTACTGCTGTAGATACAGTTAAATAGTATTTAAGGATCGAGGCTTCTTCCTTTGAATGAAGCTACGCTACCGAAATGACAAGTGCCCTCACACGAGGGATTTTTAAAGAATGTTTTAGGTATGTTGAAAATGGGGAAACAAGCACTGTGATCAGTGTGGCATAGAGTTGAGAGTCCGGATGTCAAAACTCTTATTAGTCCTTGGGGGTTCGAGTCCCCCTACCTAATCGAAATGGTTTGTTGATGTATTATTGAATTTTGTTTGGACGGGGGTTCGATTCCCCCCACCTCCACAAAAGTTTCCTTGAACTATAAACAAGGTGGTGGAGTCGCTGAGAAATCAGAGACCTAAAGGGGCTTTTGGAAGATTGTGCCACTTTATAAAAAACAATCTATATTAGGGGGTGACTGGTTTTGACAGCAATCTAGTAGGTAGTAAGTAGAACTAATTTCAAAGTTAAACGACAACGTTTACCAACTTGGTGGGGTGCAAAGGATTGCAGCTTAACCACGCCTAGGGAGAGCGAAATCTCCCTATTATGGTCTTATAGCTCATTCGGTTAGAGCAACTGACTCATAATCAGTAGGTGCTTGGTTCGATTCCAAGTAAGACCACTTAGCAAGGCATAAACGATAAGGAAGACTCGTCACAGGTTTATGTTAAATTGCAGACGGGCCGAAATGCTTACGGTTAACGGGGCTAACTCATATAGTCCAGAGAGCAAAATCTAACGAGTGACTGATGGAAAGACATCTTTTTTTAAAGTAAAAGCAAAAACCAATATAAAATGAATGACCTATTTAAAAAAGCAAACACAAAAAGATTTGAGTTAGACGAAAAGTATTTTTTAGAATCCGATGGGTATCACGGATTAACTCTTCTCTTTGAAGAAACTAGGATGAGGAAGAAAAAAGATGGTAGTGGAGAAGAGCCATATCTTTTTGTAGACAAATGGTATTATCCTAAAATTTCAATGGTTCTCCACAAATACCTAGAACTAAGTACAAAAAATACAACATCTGTAGAAGAATTAAGACAGATTGTGTTAAGGATAGAAACAAAGATTGACTCAATAAAAGAGCTGTGGTAATTGTTTAACTTATTTGCAAAATTAATAAATTAGTATTATCTTTGTGGCATTAAAATTTAGCACCCACTTCACGGACTGGGTGCTTTTTTTACCACTAAAAACAATTAAACAAAACAGAAACCAATGAGCATCTTCAAAGAGAGAAAAAATTACAAGCCGTTTGAGTATAGCGGAATTACAGACCCATTAATAAATGCTATGTGGTCGAGTCATTGGACTCACAATGAGTTCAACTTCTTGAATGACATTCAAGATTACAAAACAAAATTAACAGCCGAAGAGCAAGGAGTAGTAAAAAGAGCTATCTTGTTGACCTCACAAGTAGAGGTTGCTGTAAAATCTTATTGGTCTAATATTGGTAAGTTACTTCCTAAGCCGGAGATAGCCGACATGGGGGCAGTATTTGGTGGGGTAGAAGTTGTCCACTCAAAAGCCTACGCAGAGATACTGTCCAAATTAGGCCTTGAAGAGCAATTTGAAGATTTATTCTCAGAGCCGGTTATCGTAGGTAGAGTAAATTATTTAACAAAATACATCAATAAAATTTACAAAAATGATCACAAGAATATTTGTTATTCTTTAGTTCTTTTTACACTATTCACAGAATATACTGCTTTATTTTCACAATTCTATACTATTCTAGGATTTAATAGGTTCAGAGGAGTGCTAAAAGATGTTGCTAATATTGTGCAGTATACCTCAAAAGAGGAAAACTTACATGCCGAAGGAGGCATTGCTTTACTTAATCAAATAAGAGCAGAGCACCCAGAATTATTTGACGATGAGTTTGTTGAAAAGATTAGACAAGAAGTACTAGAAGCCTACAAAGCTGAGTCAGATTTGATTGATTGGATATTGGATGGGTATGAAAATGATTTTCTATCCCCAAGAATATTAAAAGGGTATGTTCAAATTAGATTGAACGATGCTTTAGAAAAGATTGGAATGGGAACTACTTTTGAAATTGATCCTGAGATTAGAAAAGAAACTCTTTGGATGGAAGAGGAAGTTTACGCAAGTGCTTTGACAGATTTCTTCCACAAGAAGCCTATTGATTACAGTAAAAAAATGAAAACATATAACGAAGACGATTTATTTTAACATGGAGGATTTTAATTGGTTAAACAAAGATTCAAGAACATTTCTTGAAAAAGATTATTTATTAGAGGGAGTTACTCCAGAAGAGCGTATCAGAGAAATAGCAGATACAGCAGAAAGAATATTAGGAATTGAAGGGTTTTCAGATAAATTTTATGGTTATATGGCAAAAGGATTTTATTCACTTGCCACACCTGTTTGGATGAATTTTGGATTGGATCGTGGTCTTCCAATATCTTGCTATGGTATAGATATTCAAGATGACACGTTTGATATTTTGAGAGCAACAGCAGAGATTGGTGCTCTTACAAAAATGGGTGGTGGTACTGCCGGATATTTTGGTAAGCTAAGAGGAAGAGGTGCCCCTATCAAGAATAATGGGGTTTCAAATGGGGCAGTTAGTTTTTTATTACCATTCCAAACTACCACAGATGTTATTACACAAGGACAAGCAAGAAGAGGTTACTTTGCAGCGTACTACCCAGTAGATGGCCCGGATATTGAGGAGTTTTTACAATGTAGAAGTGAGGGTAACATAATTCAAAACATTGCACTAGGAGTTTGTATTTCAGATGAGTGGATGGAGGCAGTTGAAGCCGGGGATAAGGATAAGAGAAAGATATTAGCTAAGATACACCAAAAAAGAGCTGAGTCAGGATTCCCTTATATCTTCTTTACAGGAAACGTAAACAAATCCAAACCAAGAGTTTACAAAGATAAAGAAATGGAGATTAACCACAGTCAAATGTGTACTGAAATCCTAGAATATACAGATGAAAATAAATCATTTGTTTGTTGTTTGTCTTCTATAAATCTTTTGCATTGGGAAGACATTGTTCAGACAGATGCAGTTGAAACTTTAGCTTACTTCTTAGATGCCGTTTACTCTGAGTTTATAGAAAAAGCAGAGGGTGTGCCATTTATGGAAAAAGCCTTGTTGTTTGCCAAAGAGCATAGAAGTATTGGTATTGGAGTTCTTGGATGGCATAGTTTCTTACAATCTAAACTTATTCCTTTTGAGGGGTTAGAGTCTAAGATGTTGAATGCTGAGATTTTCAGAACTATTAATGACAAAAGTTTGATTGCAAGTATGCAGTTGGCTACTATGTTTGGAGAACCGGAAATGTTGAAAGGTTACGGACAAAGATTTACTACTAGATTGGCAATTGCCCCTACTACGAGTTCTTCCTTTATCTTAGGACAAGTAAGTCCAAGCATTGAACCATTACAGTCAAACTACTTTATAAAAGATTTAGCCAAAGGTAAGTTTGTATACAGAAACCCGTACTTAAAAAAGTTACTAAAAGCTAAAGAGCAGGATACACCGGAAGTTTGGAATAGTATCCTACTAAAAGGGGGTTCAGTACAGCATTTAGAAATCCTTGACAGCAAGGAAAAATCAGTATTCAAAACCTTTGGGGAGATTAGCCAACTAGAAATAGTGCAACAAGCTGCTCAAAGACAGAAGTTTATAGACCAAGGACAATCATTAAACTTAATGATACACCCAGATACCTCCCTAAAAGATGTAAATGCTTTATTTTTTGAAGCTTGGACATTGGGGATAAAAACACTTTACTACCAAAGAAGTGTGAACATGGCTCAGCAAGTGAGTCGAGATTTAATGGAGTGCTCTAGCTGTGAGGGCTAATTAATTTTTTATTATTTTTTGTTTTTGGCCCTCCAGCAATGGGGGGTTTTTTTATGCTAAAAAATAATTAACAAAAAACTTGCGTATGTTAAAGAATAGTTATATCTTTGCAAAGTAAAATCAAAACATTAAAATTATGGAGTTAAAACTTCAAATACAGAAAAGTTTAGATAAGCATAGAGAGGTTGAGCTTAGATACCCAAATAGGTATAAAGAGATACATAGCGTACCTTGTAAAAACTGCCCTAGTGTAATAGACAAAATTAATGGGGTTATTGACCCTGAAAACGAAGAGGTAAAAAACTTCCCCAGAGAAGAGCAAATAAAAACAGCCTTCCCTTGTGGTTGGAGACCCTCTAAATTATGTAAGGGGTATTGTGATGAATTTAATATAACAGAAAAAGATTTAATATGAGTAAAAATGAAGAGCAAATTTTATGTGCTGCAATATGGTTACAAGAGGCCGAAAGAGCAGCTCACAGACCTATCAATACTCCTGGAGGAGTTGTTATTAGTGGGCATAGGCATGGTCATTGCATATCTTCTATCGTAGCTCTTACAGGTAAAAGATTACACGAACATGGAGAGCATGTGCAAGGGTTTTTAACAAATGAAAATAGGTTTGTTGATAGAGAAGAGGGTGCTAAAATTTGGATAAAAAATGGAGGAGAATTAAAATATTCAAGATATGAATTATACTCAGAAGACTTATATTAAAAAATAAAATTATGACACTAAAAGAAAAATGGTTAGGTAAAGAAGTAAAAGTTGTAGGAGATAACTATGATTACTTGAATGATTTTAAATTGGTTATCGAATCAATAGAAGAAGAAAACTCATTTCCACTAACAGTAAAGATTGGGGATACAGATAGTTTTGAGTGGTTCCAAGAAGAAGAATTAGTAATCATTGAAGATGGATTAGCGATATGACATTTATACTAAGTAAGGAGGAGAAAAAAGATTATGATTGGATATGCAAGGTTATGAAATCTTGCACTACTCTAGAACAGAGTGGAAATGCTTTTGCATTAGTTAGTTTATTCTATATAAAATATAATAATTTAACAATGGCAAAAGCTTTAATTAACTTATCAACAGAAGTTGATATTAAAATAGAACTAAATGAAACTACAAATTAACAACAAGCAGAATATATTTTTCTGCTCAGACCCCCACTACGGGCATGCCGGCATTGTTCGGGGGACTTCTAATTGGGAAGGTAAAAAAGGATGCCGAGATTTTGATACTCTTGAAGAGCATGACCAAGCCTTGATAGATGGGATAAACAAAACTGTCGGAGAAGATGACATATTGTTCTGTCTTGGGGATTGGAGTTTTGGGGGATACAAAAATGGAGATAACGTAAGTAATATAAAAAAATTCCGTGAACAAATTACATGCAAAAATGTACACTTGGTACTTGGGAATCACGATACGGAGATTGCTAAAAACAAGAATGGGGAAAAGGAGCTGTTTTCATCTGTAAACTCTTATTTAGAGATACTGATTGTCGATCAACCTAAAGAGCAAAACGAGGTGCCCTTGAGATATAACCTTGTGCTGTGCCACTATGCTATGCGAGTTTGGAATAAGTCTTTCCGTGGTTCATGGATGCTTTACGGACACAGCCACGGTAACTTAGACGAGTTCACACCATTGACAGCCAACCCTGATTGGATTGGAGACCAATACTACACCAAAAGTTATAGAACTATGGATGTAGGTTTTGATACACACCCGGAGTTTAGACCTTATAGCTTTCAAGAGCTGAAAGAAATAATGGAGAGAAGAAATGTAACAATTGAAGTAGACCACCACAATGGAGAATAAGAAATTACCAACAGCAAAAGAATTTTTGAGAGATAATGCCCCGTGTAGTATTGAAGGATTTATGATTGAGTTTGCCAGAATGCACGTAAAAGCAGCTCTAGAAGAGGCAGATGGGGAAGTTCCATTGTATTGTAGTGAAGGTGTGCTGAACTGTTATCCACCGACCAATATAAAATAATTGCAATTTTATTTGCACAGTAATAAAAATATACGTAACTTTGCAAAATATTATTAACAACAACAGAAGAGCCAACTGTAAACCGGCAAAAAGATTATGGGAATATTTGAATGGTTAGTATCAATACTGATAGTTGCAGTGTTGATTTACAGTCTGGCAAAACCTTACTTGCAAAGAGTTGCATGTAATAAATTAGAGCAGTCTAATTTTTCTATTGAGGAAGAGCCTATTGAAAAGCCGGCACCTAAAAAAAGAAAGCCTTACAAAAAAAGGAAGCCTAAGAATGATAAAGGCGAAAAATAAGGTATGTATTGAATGTGGTAGAGATGATCAACCTTGGTTCTCAAAAAAGAGATGCCGAGGTTGTACTCTAATCCAAAATGCAAAAAGCACAATGTCTGTAGTTAGAAAAGCTATAACAAAACAAACTGAAAAAAACAAGCTATATCGCAAATCGCAATCAGCGATACGAGATACTTATTTTGAGTACCACATAGCTAACTGTAGGGGCTCAGAGCATAGTGGTGTAAGTATATTATTTCCCACTAGAGCAAATTGCTGTCACCTTTTTGATAAGGCTAGGCACTCAAGTGTACAAGCAAATCTTATAAACTGTGTTTATCTTACCTTAGATGAACATACTAGGTTCGATCAGTTGTTGTACAGTCATCAATTTGATAAATTAGGAGATGAATTTCCAAATGCTTGGGCATCTGCTAAAGGTAGAATGCGATTATTATTACCGGAGGTAAAAGAAGAAACTAAGTTTAAAAACAAATTTGAAGAATGGATACAATCAAATCAGTCAGAGACAGACTAAATCATGTAAAGTCAGATTTGGCTACATTGAAACAGCCAAAGATGGGCAAGAGTCATTTTGATAGTCTTAGGATATGGAACTTGGAGCAAGATAAAAAAGTTTTAGAAGAAAAACTTGCAGAATTAAAAAACAATTTATAACTTTGCAAAAAAATTAAAATATGATAAGAACAACAGTAAATCAAGACAGAGCATTCCTAAGTGAATTATTTTCTTCTAACCTATTGGAAGAAGCAATGCAATTTATTGCAAACACTTTTGAACCAGAAGATATTTTTGAAAGGGAGTATTTGAAACAGTGGGCAGAGGATAATGGATACATACAAGACCCCGAACAGTAAAATAAACAGTATGACACTTAAAGAGAAGTTTGAAGAAATATTAACTGCATTTTGGATAAATGATTGGGAAGATGAATGTGAAAAAATAGCAGATGAATTTGCTATTGGGTTTGCAGAATGGTGTGGAGTTCCTATTGTTGATGCAAACGTAAAAGAACTATTAGAAATTTATAAAAAAGAAAAAGGATTATGAAAATAGAAATTGGAGAACACTGTTTTGGTTCCTATGCTACTGTAAATGGAATTAGTCTAACAGAATCAGAAGAGGGGTTATTTGACCCAGTTGCACAAAAAGATGCTCGTGGAGCTATCCTTCTTGAAATTATGCAGAATATGGATAATATCTCAAACTACTATTGGAAAGAACTGGCAGAAATGGCTGTTTCAGATAATCCAAGATACAAGGTAGATGAAGAAGAATCATTCCATGATACTTGTGAGCAATGTGGAAATTGGAATAGTAATATATTATACAACAAACTATGAGGGGTACAGTAAGAAAAGATCAAGATGGTTGGTCAGTAGTATATTTTGTAACAGCCGAGGAGTGTGATGCAGTAGCTAGGGTAGAAATGAAGTTGCACAGAGATGATTACGAATATGTAAAGCATGAAGACTCAATACAATTTGAGGCAGTCAAGGTTGGTAGTAAGTTTGTAGCTAAGTTAGTTAGAAATGATGTACACCAAAGAGTAATAAACGAACATTTAAAACAAATACTTTTATAGATGGCATTAATAGGAATATCCGGTAAGCTAGGTTCCGGAAAAGACACAGTGGGTAGTATTATTCAGTATTTAACATCTGAATATCGAGATAAATATGAATATGCTGATTGGTCTGATAGAGTAAATAACTATGGATCAGATCCACATTCAAGTTTTATTAATAAGAAATTTGCCGGTAAATTAAAAGCTGTTGGCAGCTTACTTACAGGGATACCTATAGAAAAGTTTGAAGACCAAGAGTTTAAAAAGACAGACTTGCCAAATGAGTGGGTTTATGTAGAAAATGGGTATGCTGCTAGAAATATGACAGTTCGTGATTTCTTACAGAAGCTTGGTACAGAGGCAATGCGTAACGGCTTACATACAAATGTGTGGGTGAATGCTTTGTTTGCAGATTATAAAGAAGAGCTCGACCCCTATCATTTTAAATCTCATATAAACGAGTCTACATTAAAATATCCAAATTGGATTTTGACAGACATGAGGTTTCCAAACGAACTAGAATCTGTTGTAGAAAGAGGTGGTATTACTATTAGGGTAAATAGAACTTCTTTTAGAACAACAGAAACAGAACTTGGAAAAGTAAGTGTAGTTAACCAGACAGAAGTAGATAAGTTAATAGGTATCCAAGAACACCCCTCGGAAACTGCATTAGATGATGCTGAGTTTAAGTACACCATAGAAAATAATGGTACTATACAAGATTTAGTAGAAGAAGTGAAAAGAATTTTAACAATTGAAAAAATAATAAACTAGTATGAAGCATGTAATGATTGATATTGAGACAATGGGTAGCCAATCCCTTTCTAGTATCGTAAGTATAGGAGCTGTAAGATTTGATTTAAAAACGGGAGAAGTTGGGGAGAAGTTTTACATTAATGTAGACTTACAAAGCTGTATAGATTATGGCCTTATAATTAACTCTGGCACTTTAATGTGGTGGATGAGCCAAAATGAAGAGGCTCGTAAAAAAATTACAGAGAAAGGGTCTGATTTACCCACAGCTCTTTTAAGCTTATCTGCTTTTGTCACTAACGATGATGAAGTTTGGGGAAACTCTGCCAGATTTGATTTGGGAATTTTATCTGATGCTTATAATGCAGTGAAGTTGCCGATACCTTGGGATTTCCGAAAAGAGCGTTGTGTTCGCACATTGGTTTCTTTTGCTCCATTTATAAAAGATGTAGAGCCAAACACAGGAGTGGCACATGATGCTTTAGCAGACTGTATATTTCAAATAAGTTATTGTTCAAAAATCTATAATAAATTAAAAAATGACAATTAGTAAAAAAGAATTGACTCCTGGAGCAAAAGCAAAAGAGTTAGTTGATAAAAATGGAGTGGAGGTAGCTGATAAAATTGTCGATGGATTATTAACAGAAATCCAAGAATCTGGTTGGGACCAAAAAAGAATAGATTATTATTTAGATGTTAAAAGTGGTATCCGAATAATAGCAGAATTTAAAGCAAAAAAATAGTATGACAATAAACGTAGATTTTGATGGAACTTGTGTAACACACAGTTTTCCAAATATTGGTAATGAAATAGGTGCCGCCCCCGTATTAAAAAAATTAGTCCATGCCGGTCATAAACTTATACTTTTTACTATGAGGAGTAATAGGATAACTTTTAAGACTGTTGGAGAGCATATCACACCAGATGTCAAGGGTACATTTTTGAATGATGCCATACAATGGTTTATAGACAACGATATTCCTTTATATGGAGTACAATCTAATCCAGACCAACATAACTGGACAGAGAGCCCTAAAAGCTATGCAGAGTTAATGATTGATGACTCAGCTCTTGGCTGTCCATTAATTTTTGATACTACTATTTCCCCAAGACCATTTGTAGACTGGGTAAAAGTAGATAAGATGTTAGCCAAAATGGGCTTATTTAAGAAAATATAGATAAAAGATGCAAGTAAAAATAAAAAGATTATCAGAAGAAGCAGTAATACCTGCTTATGGCAAACCGGGAGATGCCGGAATGGATTTAACAGCAATCGCTAGGCATTTTGATGAAGATGGTAACGTAGTTTACGGAACTGGATTAGCTTTTGAGATACCTGAAGGTTTCGTAGGATTGCTATTTCCAAGGAGTTCTAATGCTAAAAAAGACTTAGTATTAACTAATTCAGTTGGGGTTATCGACAGTGGTTATAGAGGAGAGGTTTCTTTTAAATTTAAACCAGCTGCTTTTTTTGCAGATGATGGTTGGGCAGAGCCAGGAACTGTAGGTAATATTAGTAGCACTTTTGATTATACAATACTCCCAAAAGGATACCACCAAGATCATTCTTATGGATGTGAATTGTACAAAGTGGGAGAAAGAGTTGGACAAATTCTTATCTTACCTTACCCACAAGTGACGTTTGAAGAGGTTTCAGAACTTTCATCTACAGAGCGTGGAGAAGGTGGATTTGGTAGTACAGGAAAATAAATAATATTTAATTAGGTTTAATGAGAAATAGTTTGTACCTTTGTCGAATGAAAAGAATAATAAAAACATTGCTAATAATAGCACCATACATTCTGCTGATAGCGATTGAAATCTATGGTATCTATTGGATAGTAAAAAATCTTTAATTTGATGTATATAAACTTTGAGATTTCTAAAAAAAGAGGGTTATCCCCAACAGATGTAGTTAATCTACAACTTATTTCACAAAACAAAACCGAGAAGCTAGAAGGGGTTATTTTTGACAATATCCCCCTTCGTATTCTTCACTCTTACCAAGAGCAAGAACTTGTTACGTTAGTAAAAGCTAAGAACAAAAGTGATAGTATTCAAAACAGAGTCCGTCTAAGTCCAAAAGGGCATGATTTGCTAGAGGACTTACAAGTTCCTGAGATTAATGATGATGACTTGATGTTATACAGTTGGTTAGAAGCTATCTACAAAAAAGAGGGTAAAGAACTAGGTAATAGAAAGAAGACTAAACTGTATGTGGCATTATTCAGATCACATTCGGGTATTGACAGAAATAAATTAGCCTTGCTTTGTAAAACCTTTATGAATGATACTAGTCAATTTGAGTGGTCAAAGAGATTAGAGTATCTATTTTTTAAACCGAGTAATGTATACGCAGTAAAATTTGATATAGAGCAATCTAAATTATATCAATACTACTTGAAACACAAACAAACTTTTGATAATAAATTTGCAAAAATAGAAGAGAATGGCGATTAGACCTTTAGGAGAAGTAGCATTACAGTCATTCAGAGACTTAAAAAGATACCAATTAGGAAAGAATAAGCCAATCAAAACTGGCAGAGAGTGGCTAGATGATATTTTTGGAGGGCTTCTTCCGGGGGATATTACGACTATTGCCGGTGCCAGTGGTGGAGGTAAGTCGTTTGAGGTGCAAAGGATAAAAAACTTTGTGATGGATCCGGAAAACAACGAAGGGGCTAAAGACTTTGTTTGGTTAGATTATGCTTGGGAGATGAGATTTATGTCTAACATTCTACGGGACTTAAATAAAACTCTTGGTAAAACAAAGAAAGATATTCTTACAATTGAGTTTACAGAAGAAGAGAAAGCGTTGGTTAAATCTTATTCGGACAATCTATCAGATGGTAGATATTTTATCAACGAAGATACTATTACCCCAAAACAGTTCGAGAAGGAGTGTTCTGAGTTCTTAGAGCTACAAAAAGATAAAAAAGCTGTCTTTATATCAATTGACCACATTGCCCTCGGAAAAGACGAAACAGGGGAGAAAAAGAATACTGTTGATGCTATCATAGAAATTATCAATAGGTTGAAGAAAACATACCCAAACAGTTATTGGGTTGTACTTTCTCAAATGAACAGAAACATATTAGGTAGAATAAAAGATAAAGACATTATGGCTATGCCAAATAGGTCTGATATTTTTCAATCAGATGCTATGTTCTTTATTTCAGATTACTTATACATTTGTCATAACCCATACAGACTTGGGATCAAACAGTTCTCTAGGGTAAATGAAGAAGCCTATGAATACCTAAGCAGCCACTTCTGTGAAGAAAAGAATGGTAAGGTATCATTTGATACTCTTGGTAAAATGTTTTATATTGTACTAAAATCTAGGGAGTCCGAGGTTATATTCCGAGATATTTTTATTGAGGATGTAGGTATTAAGAATAAAGAGAAGTATCGAGATAAGCCGGAAGAGGTTGTTATGTCTTATGATATTCCAATGTTTAAAAATACTGATATGCCAGTTGTAGAAATTCTTCCACCCCCACCACTCGGTACGTTGGCAGATGCTTTTGGTCCGACATTTACAGATACAAATGAGGACGATGACGATGCACCATTCTAATAAAGTGGTAATAAACCAGTCTACTTTATTGTGCAAAATCTAGTTTATTATATTGTAAGCCCGGCTATTAACTTAGTCGGGTTTTTTTATGTTCACTTTTTTAGAGTGTTCACGAAAACGTGTATGTTCATTAACAATGAACAAGCTATTTTAATGAACAAGTAAAAATAAATTAAAAAAAGCTTGCAGGAATAAAATGTTGTTCGTATCTTTGCATAGAATTTAAAAACAAAAAATATGATGATCAAAAAAATGTTATTCGGGTTAGTTCTTTTATTACTTTTTGGCTGGGGTTATCCCCCAAAGCCCACAACTATAGTTTTGCAGCCTTTTAATGGTATGCCAAAAGAGCAAGTAGATTACATAACAAAGGAGGTAAAAAAGATTTACCCCTATGTTGAGGTACTAGAAGAGATACCACTACCAAAAAATTGCATGAATTTTTCCAAAAGTAGATACCGAGCAGATTTACTAATACGGTATCTTAATAGGAGAGCTGAAAAAGGTACTTGTGTGATTGGTTTGACACATAAAGACATAAGTTCTACTAAAGGTAAATACGCAGATTGGGGAGTTATGGGGCTAGGGTATTGCCCAGGAAAAGCTTGTATAATATCTAATTACCGAGTCAAGGGCACAGATAGACTAGATAAACTGTATAAATTATCAATACACGAATTAGGCCATACACAAGGAATACCCCACTGCCCATCAAAAGGTTGCATAATGCAAGATGCTAAGGGTAAAGATAGGTTTAGTCAAGAATACGGATTTTGTAAAAAGTGTACAAAGCATTTAAAAAATAAAAATTGGGAAATATGAAACATGAATGTAGAGTTCTGTCTAAAGAAGAAGTGATGGCAGGAAGAAGTAGTGCTTACGAGTTTATTGATTTTGATAATCTTGGGCCAGAGAATGAGATAAAAAGTGTATTTAATTACTTTAGAAAAGATTTTACGGAGATGTACCCACCGGAGGGCTCCGAAAAGAATATGATAAGACCAACAGATGTATACTGTAGTCTAACATTAGCACTTAACAAAATATTAGGGATTCATAAAATAAATAAATCATGGAAAAAAAAGTAAGTTTGTATAAATCTTTAGCTAATAAGTTTAGGAATTTAGGCTATAAAGTAAATAAGGGGAGTTGGCTAGAGACTGTTGGTTATGACGTTCCTACTAAGCAGTACTGGTTTGATATAACCTTATTTAAAAAGAAAAAAATAAAAACTACTATGCACTTCTATTTCGGAGATGATAAAAATAGTAAGCCAGAAATTGAGATATGGGAAACTTTAAAGATATTTGGAAACATAACTGATAAAAGAGTTTTATAATGGAGTATATAGCAATAAACGAGGAATACCAAGATTGGAGAGAAACTTGGCAAGATAGTAAATTTATGGCTGACCTAAACGAAAGACAACGAGAAAGAGATTTCCGTGAAGGGTATATGAGGGGTTTTAAAATAGCCACTAAAACGGCAGATAGAAAAAATCTACAAATATATCTTGATAGCTTAGATCAAGATTTGCTACAAGAAATAGTAGCTTATGCTGAAATGAAAAAGCCAAAGGTAAGTAGAGTAGAAGTAATACAACACTCCCCTCCACATAATGGAAGAGCTTATACAAACTATGCTGCCAAAGAGGTAGAAGTACAGTATCAAGACGGAGGTAGAACATTAAAAGTTTTCTGTAAATAATATGAATTTAGACAAAGTATACGTAATAGATTTTGAGTCAGATGGACTCGTTGACCAAGCCACAAAAATATGGTGCATGGGTATTTCTTGGAAGGATAAGAGTGGCAAATGGCAAGTTAAGTCTACTACAGATTATGATGCTATGAAAAAAGTTCTTAGCAATCCTGATAGTACTGTTGTCTGTCATAATTTAGTTAGGTTTGATGTACCCTTATACGAAAAGATAATGGGTGAGAAAGTACAAGCCAGTTTGATTGATTCCCTAGGCTTATCTTGGTACCTTTACCCAGAACTTGGCCAAGGAGAGCATGGATTGGCTTCTTGGGGAGAGTTTTTTGGTGTGCCAAAACCTAAGATTGATAACTGGGAAAACTTATCAATAGAAGAATACTGCCACAGGGTTGAAGAAGATGTAAAGATAAACACTAATCTTTGGGCAAAACAATATGCCTATCTTAAAAAGATTTATACAAACCAAGAAGATATTGTCCGTATCATAAAGTATCTTAACTTTAAACTACTTTGTTTAAAGATTCAAGAAGATGAAAAGATTTTAATTGATATAGTACAATGCCAAAAGAACCTAGATATTCTACAAAAAATTGAAACTGAGAAAAAAGGATTACTAGAAGCGGCAATGCCAAAAATACCGATAGTAAAAAACTTGACAAAACCAAAAGTTTGTTATAAGAAAAATGGTACTTTGAGTGTGGCCGGGGCTAGATGGTTTGAGCTTTTAGAGCACAATGGTATTAGAGAAGATTTTGAAGGAGAGTTGAATATAACTACTGGGTATGATGAGCCGAATGCCGGAAGTCCTAGCCAAGTAAAAGAATGGTTAATGAAGCTGGGTTGGAAACCGTTGCTATTTGAAGATGGCCGTAACGGTAAAGTCCCTCAAGTACGAGATAAAGAAAAGATGCTTTGTAAAAGTGTCCTTGCTCTGAAAGAAGTAGAACCAGCAATCGAACATTTAGATGGGCTGTCTGTTGTAACACACCGAGCTGGTTATTTGAAGGGCTTTCTAGAACGTGCAGATGAAAATGGTTATGCAGTTGCTTATGCTCATGGGTTTACCAAAACTTTGCGATTGAAACATGCTAAGCCTTTTGTAAATCTACCTAAGCCTACTTCCCCTTACGGAGAATTTATTCGTGGGGTTATCATAGCACCGGAGGGTAGTATCTTGATTGGTTCAGATGTTAGTAGTTTGGAGGATAAAATGAAACAGATTTCTATCTACCCATACGATCCGGAATACGTAGATGATATGAACCGGCCAGGGTGGGATGCCCACCTAGATATTGGATTAAAAAGTGGTATGATTTCCCAAGAGGAGTCCGACTTTTTTAGATGGTACAAGAAAAAGGATAAACAAAAAGAAGACTTACCTGAGATTTTTAAAGTGTATACTGATGATGAGTTGTCAGAACAATTTGAGAAAGTAAGTAAGAAAAGAGCAACAGCTAAAACTGGTAACTATGCCTTGACTTATGGTTGTGGTGTTCCTAAATTAAAAGAGTCTACTGGGCTATCTAATAAAGATGCAAAGATTCTGTTTGATGGATATTGGGGGCGTAATTGGTCTGTTAAAAAGTATGCTGAGGACCAAGTTGTAAAAAATATAGATGGTAAGTCTTGGATTTGGAACCCTATTACACAGTTCTATTACTTCTTGGCTTCTGAAAAAGACCGATTTTCTGCTTGTAACCAGTCTGCCGGTGTGCGTATCTTTGATGGGTATGTATTTGAAATGATTAAACGTGGTGTTAAGCCTATTTTTCAAGCCCATGATGAGGTTTTATTAAGAGTTAGGAATGAAGATGTAGAAAATACCTATTCGGCTCTTAAATCGGCTATAAATAAGGTAAATAAGCAGTTTGATTTTCCTGTAAAAATAGAAGTTGATATACAAAAGGGTATGTCTTACGCAGCAGTACATTAAAAATAAATTAAAAAAAGCTTGTG
>Ga0209353_10000274_pt1 | contig 32152 bp, 27 predicted proteins | sample LauGreSpBDMM15SD_2_FD_187561 | JGI IMG/M metagenome (GOLD analysis project Ga0209353, IMG submission 187561) | Freshwater lake microbial communities from Lake Michigan, USA - Sp13.BD.MM15.SD (SPAdes) (version 2) | ecosystem: Environmental > Aquatic > Freshwater > Lake | place: Lake Michigan... | reverse complement strand
CTATGGCAGAGAGCTTTCGCTTTTAGGAATCATGGAATTTGTGAATGCAAAAACTATATGGGTAAAGTAAGTTTTCGAGTTTTCGAGTTTTCGAGTTTTCGAGTTTTCGAGTTTTCGAGTTTTCGAGTTTTCGAAGATTTAGGTAAACCTAAATCTTCGAAAACTCTTTTCTTTTAAGTTGCAACATAAAAAAACTGAGAACTGAGAACTGAGAACCGAAAACTTGAAAACCGAAAACTGAAAACTTGAAAACATAAGAACCCAAAACTATTAAAAAAAAGCAACCAATTCATCCAAGCCTTGCTCTACGGTAATTTCATTGTCAAGAATTTTAACTTCAATCAAACGCCAGTGTTTTTTTATACCAGGCAATGCAAAAAATAATTCTTCCAAACGTTGAGGCAGTTCTGTTTTTAAGCGTGATAATTTTTGAGTTTGTCTATTTTTGAGTTTCGTCCCATTTGAAGTCAACACAAATTCCTGAGCCAATATTTCAGTCAGAATTTCAACCATACCGGTTTGTGTTTTTGCTGAAGAAAGCATCACTTTTGTATGGCCATGAAGCAAGTTTAAAGCACTTTCATAATGTAACTTAGACTCAAGGGCAATAGTCATGTTGCCTTCTTCTGCCTTGTTGATTACAATCAAATCCGCTTCTTCAATAATCCCTTTTTTAATTCCCTGCAAATCATCCCCCCCACCGGGCAAAAGCATGACCATAAAATAATCGACGAGGTTTTTAACCTGAATTTCAGACTGACCTACCCCAACAGTTTCAATGATGATAAAATCGTATCCTGCAGCTTCACAAAGAAGGATACTTTCGGCCGTACACCGTCCGACACCACCCAATAAGTTTGATGAAGGTGAAGGCCTAATATAGACTTCAGGAATCACCGCCAATTGAGACATGCGTGTTTTGTCCCCTAAAATACTTCCTGTAGTCCGGTGACTTGAAGGATCTATGGTTAAGATGGCTAGTTTTTTACCATGGGCCAACAACAATTTCCCAAGCAATTCAATAAAAGTACTTTTACCCACACCTGGCACTCCACTAATTCCTAACCGGAAAGATTTTCCAGTTTGCGGTAAGATGGAGTTAACAATGGATTTGGCCAACATTTTATCTGATGGAAGCGTACTTTCCACCAAGGTAATCGCTTTACTTAATATTGCCCTTTTGCCTGAAGTGATTCCTTGGAGGTAATCCTCTTGTGTTAACCTTATTATAGCCATTACATTGAAATAATTCCTTTTATTGGAAAATTCTAATACAAAACGTATTTTTACAAATATCAAAATTAAATTTCAGGAATTCCCACTATGTTCAGAGCCATTTTCGATAAAAAAAATATTTTTTGCACCATGTTCGTTTTGGCGTTTATGTATTCATTGACACTTATCCCAATTCCAAGTTTTTTTGAACCTATAGAAGACGCCTTAGAAGATTTTGAAATGACTGATTTGGTGTTTTCCAAACTAAGTCATGTATCACATGAAGAGGATAAAAATTTTAGTGTCGGAGCATTTGCTGCAGATACGAACATTGTGATTGTAAACATTGGCAAATTACCAAGAGAAGGCGTTGCCGCTGAACTAGAAATTATAGCCGCACAAAAACCACGTATTATTGGAATAGATGCCTTTTTCAGAAAACTAAAGCCGACGTTAAAAGACCTTGAAAAAGACCCCAACTTGGCTTCCACTTTCAATCCAGATGAAGCACGAGGGGACAGTATTTTGAGTCAAACTTTTGCAAAAGTAGAAGCATCAGCAGTACCTGTAGTATTGGTCAGCAAACTTTCAAAACCCAATCAAGAAATAGAATGCTTTGACAGTTTAGAGTTGTCCAACCATTTTTTTTCACAGTATTGCGAGAATGCTTTTTCAAACATGATTACTGAAGGAAGTGACAAAGAGTATAAAACGTCTAGAACATTTACTCCGTATCTCAATTACAAAAAAACAAAAATGCTGCATTTTGCTGTTTATCTGGCCAATGCAGCTAACCCTAAAGTAACAGAAAAATTTATCAAAAGAAATAAGCAAGTTGAAATCATCAAATTTAGTGGCAACCAGGACAAATTTTATGTCTTAGATGTAGAACACATTTTTGACCCAAATGTGGATAAATCATTTTTAAAAAACAAAATTGTTTTGATGGGATACATGGGTGAATCCTTGGTAAAATCAGATTGGGAAGACATGTTTTATAGTCCGCTCAACCAACACTATGTTGGCAAAGCTTATCCCGACATTTATGGAATTGTGATACATGCCAATATCATTTCAATGATATTACATGGCCAGCATGTAAACCAAATGTCATCATGGCTATCCATACTGTTGGGAATTATACTTTGCCATTTAAATGTCGTTATATTTCACCATATTTTAAAAAAATATGCCATTTGGTATGGTGCATGGAGCAAAGTAATTCAGATTATTCAATCTTTGGTTTTAGTGATTGTTATCTTAACTGTTTTTGAAAAATACAATTACCAAATCAATTTGGCTTTGGCCATTGGTGCCATTTTGCTTGCAGGTGATTTGGTAGAAATTTGGTTTGATGGCATCATGAACATCAATTGGACAGCTCTAAAACAACACCAAACTGCTTTTATTGCCAAAAATTGGACAAGAATGAAAAGAGGTAAAACTTCATAAAATAGAAGTTTTAAAATTCATTCAGATAACAAATATTTCATTAAATTTACACCGTCAATAAAACACTAACACCATGAAAATTATCACTTTACTATTGATTAGCTTTTCAAGTTTGGTTTTCGCCCAAACACCCAAAGAAGACTTCAAAGTATTGTCACACAAAGGAGCAAACACGGTCAACAACAAACCGCTTTCAACAGGCACAAAACTGTTTTCAAGTGATCAAATTATGGTTTCGGTTGGAGGTTATATAGGTTTGTTACACAAAACTGGTAAAACGTTGGAATTGCGTCAACCTGGAACATACACCGTTGCTGAAATATCTCAAAAAGTGGGTAGTACCAACACCTCTGCGTCTAAAAGATACAGTGATTATGTCGTAAAAGAGTTGACCAAAGGCGACAAAGAAGACGTAAACAAAAACTACATGGCCCACTTGACAGTGACTGGTTCTGTAGAAAGAGGAAGTGAAGACATACAAATATTCCTACCAATTTCTGCTGCAGCTTCTACAAACGTAATTGGAAACACTTTAAAAATCAATTGGAAAAAAGTTACAGATGGCAAATTATATGTGGTCAAAGTCATGAACAACTTTGATGAAATTATTTTCTCTAAAGAAACCGATGACACCAGCTACACTATTCTTATTGACCAATTACCACTTAACAATGAAAACTCATTTATTTGTCAAGTAAGTTTAAAAGACAATTCTAAAAACCCTTCTGAAAAAAGACAAATCAAACTGATTAAAAACGAAAAAGCAAAAGCATTAACAGAAGAAATCACGGAGATCAATGCCAATTTAGCGGATGACAATTCAATCAACAATTTCATGAAAGCAAATTTCTACAAAGAAAAAGGGTTGTTTATTGAAGCTTCAGATTGTTACCAAAAAGCAATCAAAGCAGACCCGGAAGTAACGGATTACGTAGAGTCTTATGACAAACTCTTAGAAGAAAACGGCTTACAAAGCTATATGATAAATAAGAAAAAGTAATAATGCATTACACGCATAAAAAAATAGTCTTGAGCAATCAAGACTATTTTTTTATACTAGAATTGCCCGAAAAATTGCGTGATATTTTATATTTTTCACCAACGAATAACATCTTTCCTTAGTCTAAAATCTGTGACAACAAATTGACAATCATCTTGGTAAATAATACTTTAGAAATGAGAATAACAGGGTCAACAACTTTGAGAATCAAAAATTTATTGACCATCATAAGATTTTCTCGATACAATTCAAGCTTGTCCAGTTTGTCAAATCCGATGAGTAAGGCCTAAGTGAATTCATCGTAATTCAAAGAAAAACGAGCTATGCCACCTTTAAACAGCCCACTAAAAAAAGCTATATACGATAACTGAAATAATGAATATCAGTTTGGGGAGGGTCAAAATAATCCGAGTTTTGCCAGGTATTTATTCCCACTGATTATTTTGAACTGAGCACTATGCAATACATTTGAATAGACAAATAACAAATAAATCACAAAAGGCAAATAGCCCACTTTATACCTCGCCAGTGTCCCCATATTGGGCGAAGCAAACGCCATACAAATCCCCAGGATACTGGTGTAACACACGCACATCACCGCTTCTGCACACCATGGAGGATTGTTGATGATTAGCCTTTGGATACAAATCAATCCAAGGAAAAATAAACATAAATTTAACATGGCAAACGCCAACTGAAAAACATTGCTTGCATCAAAAGGCAAAGGCCTGAATACACTGGAGAACCAAGCATTAGGAGTATTGTAAATCAAATTACCTGCGCTGTTGTTCAAATGGTTGTACATAATCACTCCTTTTGCATCCAAATTACCTCCAGAAAGTCGGTCAAAACAAAAGCCATAATTGTCGTTATGGTTTCCCACGATTACTCCTGTAACTTTTAAGGGGTGTAGATGTACATGTACTTTTGAAAGAAATAAACTGCCAAACAGCAAAACCACCACCATTACCATCCATTTGAAATACCACTTGATCCCTGGCGTTTTCACCCATAAAATACCCATGGTCAACACAGTAATCAACACAATGAAATAATAAAATTTAATTTTAAACAACCAATAAAGCAATACCGGAAGTACAATAAAATTTTTCCATTTCAATGTCACAAAACCTCTAAAGTTTGCAATAACCATGGCCAATATAAAACCCATACTTCCTTCAACAATACTTTCTTTCATTACACCTGTACTCCAGAATATCACCGATGGGAAAGTCAAAAAAGCAATAGCGGCTTCCCATTGTGTATTGGGATACAATTTCACCATCACATTAGCCAGTGAAAACATGCCTAGAAAAGAAAATAAGGAAAAATAAATTCCAGTGAGCCAATAACTATTATTGGTCAATAAATAAAACACAGTACATATTTTTAAGAACAAATACGTACCCGAAAATCGAGGATAAAAATCATGGATATGAAAACTGTATTTACTTTCTGACAAAAACATAATCCTAAAAAAATCACTTGGGTAGGCTTTAATGTGGGCAACCAGCTTTATGGTATCTGCATCAAACCCTAAGGTGTCGCCATAACCATAATGAAATTTATACAACATTCCCAAAGCGACTCCAGCCCCAATTTTCAACAACAATGTTGGGAAATAAAACTTACGAAGTGGTGCATTTTTAAATTGCAGGTACAGAATCCAAGACAATCCTGCAATCAAAAAAAGGTGTACTATATATATAATGAGGTTTATCAATGGTTATTTGTTTTCATGATGGCGGCGCCGATAGCACAATCTAAGCATTTTTTGGGAGAACAATAATTGGAATACAATTCAATAGCCGCCTGAGAATCAAAAGCATCATTGAGCTCAAATCCTATTGCTGACCAAATGGCCGTAACCGCATTTTGTTCTGCTGGCAATTCCTCTAGCAAAGTAATGGCTTTTTCTGTAAATATTTGCTCATTTTTAAATTTTGATACAGCAAAAAGTAAGGGGACCACAGAATTGATCATTATATTTTCTACGCTCGATTTCCCTAAACTACCAATTGGACTAAATGAAAGCACATTGAATTTAAAATGTTGTTGCCAATACCGTGATTGCGTGACAGACAATTGTTTTTCCAATACATGATAATCTTCAAATGAAGTCAGGAAAGAATACAGATTACTTTGCTGGTAAAGCAGCATGGCAAATTGTGCGATGCGAATCGTAGGGAAATTGGCAGGACGCAGCCTTAAATATTTCCATTCATGCAAACTAAATTCATGGCGTAACAAGTCATACTTATGTCCCAAAAACAAGTATTCATTTTGTAGCCTCAATGCATACTCATCAGTATCAGCCACTTCCTTTAAAAACCCGGCAACACCAAACAAGAGGGCTTCTAATTGAAATAGATTATCGCTGTGCTTTTGCAGAATTTTTAAAGGAATCTTTTCTGCCAATTTTTGAAATGGAAAAGCATTGACCTTAAAACCAAAATTTTTAGCCAATAACTTGTAGGCAGTGTCTTCCCAAGAACCGTTGGAAGCTTTCCATATTTCATTGATAGCTTCTGCTTTATGTTCCTGCCGGTTTAAAAGCACGCGATCAAACATGCTTCGTTTTACAATCATTGAAACCTGATCAAAAAATGGCGTACAGGAAATCTCCTGCTTGTATTCAATTAATGATTGGTAACGATCAATGTACACCTTGTCAACTTTGTCTTTGAGGGTTAAAGTGGGCATTGGGGAGCCATCATTTCTAATCAACTTAGCATCTTCATTCCAAACCACATGCAACACTACCTGTTCATAAGCTTTGTCTAGATGATGGGCATGTTTTTGCCAATCTGTTGCATGGATATGAATTTCTATTGCTCCAAACCATTTGACCTTGGAGATGCTTATTTTACTGTCTAAAAAATCAGGCCCAGCATTGGTATTGTGTTGTCCTTGATTCAAAATGTGCAGTACATCGTTGTTTGTAGTGGCAAGGAATGACTTATCAAACAACTGAAACTTCCATATGAAGTGTAAAAATGATTCTTTAAAATTCATAATAAATTGGGTGAAAAGTGAAATGTAATTTGTGAGATGTAAAATGTAAGATGTAATTTGTGAGATGCGAGATGTAAAATACTAAAAGTGAAATAGTTACAAATCATATATGATAAAATTGAAACCTCTATTCATAAAAAAATCCTTTCTCAACATGAAATAACGTATTAAAATATTTTGACAACGCTTTCAGTTTTATGCCCCGACATTTTTATTGAAGCAGAAATAAGTAATGCTATTATTTAGTGTTCGTACCACGACTAAATGTCGCGGTACGGACGCTAAAAATTACTGAAAATATTCTTTCATTTTCCCAAAGAAACCTTTCTCGCCTTTTGCAGGATTAGGTTTAAAATTAGGTGATGCTCTCAATTGCTCTACAATTTTCTTTTCCTCATTGCTAAGGGACTTAGGCGTCCAGACATTGACATAAATCAACAAATCTCCTTTACCGTAGCCATTAATATCTTTGATACCTTTGTCTCTTAAGCGCAATACTTTACCACTTTGAGTTCCTGGTTCAATTTTGATTTTCACTTTGCCGTCAATAGTAGGCACTTCAGAAGAGGTACCTAACACAGCATCGGCAAAATTGATATACAAATCATAAATTACATTTATGCCATCACGTTTCAACTCCGCGTGTTCTTCTTCTTCAATTACTATCAGCAAATCACCTGCAATTCCTCCTCTTTGTGGCACATTTCCTTTACCATTCATAGAAAGCTGCATGCCGTCAACTACTCCTGCGGGGATTTTAATACTGATTACTTCTTCTTCTAAAGACCTTCCTTCTCCGTGACAAACCGTACAGTTTTCAGTAACCGTTTTGCCTTCTCCGTTACAGGTAGGACAAGTTACAGTAGACATCATTTGTCCCAACATGGTGTTCATCACCTTACGAACCTGACCCTGCCCATTACAAGTACCGCAAGTTTTGGTTGAAGTGCCATTTTTAGAGCCATTGCCACTACAGGCCTTGCAACTTACATGGCGTTTCACTTTGATTTTTTTCTCCGCGCCGTTGGCAATTTCTTCCAGGTTCAACTTCAACTTGATTCTTAAGTTAGAACCACGTTTTACGCCTTGCCCCTGCCCTCTTCCGCCACCGCCAAAGAAACTTCCAAAAGGATTGCTGTCGCCAAAAACATCACCAAATTGAGAGAAGATGTCATCCATATTCATTCCACCACCACCGTAGCCGCCACCATTCATTCCTTGGTGACCAAATTGATCAAATCTTTGTTTCTTTTCCGGATTACTCAGTACTTCATAAGCTTCAGCAGCTTCCTTAAACTTGTCTTCCGCAGAAGGATCATCAGGGTTTTTATCTGGGTGAAACTGAATGGCTAACTTTCTGTATGCTTTTTTTATTTCTTCAGCACTTGCTGATTTTGAAACGCCTAATACTTCGTAATAATCTCTTTTTGATGCCATGTTTGGTGAATGCTTGGTGTCTGTTAAAAAAACAAACAAATATCTTAATTATGCTCCTATAACTACTTTAGCAAATCTTACTACCGTGTCATTTAAATAGTAGCCTTTTTCAACTTCGTCCACAACTTTACCTTTTAAATCATCCGACGGAGCAGGGATTTGAGTAATTGCTTCATGTATTTCAGGGTTAAAGGCCTGGCCAGTGGAATTCATCGGCTTCAATCCTTTTGCTTCCAGAATTTTGTAAAATTTACTATACACCAATCCAACACCTTCTTTGATGGCATCCATATCTGTGGCTGTTTCCATCGTTTTAGTAGCTCTTTCAAAATCATCCAATACAGGAATTAAAGTAGACACTAAATCTTTAGAGGCTGTACCAATTAAATCAAGACGTTCTTTGGCTGTTCTTCTTCTGAAATTGTCGAATTCAGCCTGTAACCTTAAAAATTTATCTTTCAATTCGGCTACTTCTGCTTGCAATTTTTCAGTTTCAGTAAGCTCAACTGTTTCCACAATTTCTTCCTGCGAAGCTGTCGCTTCATCACTTACCTCTTCAGTTATGTCTTTCTCTTCGGTGTTCATATATTTTTTTTATGTCGCTATTTTTATTTTGCTAAGAGGGATTATACCGGGTATCAAGCACTCTTCTAACTTGGGCAATAACAATGATTTTGCCAAAAAAATTAAACTGTCAACATGACACTAAACCTGGTGAATTGCCTGCCAAATTTTATCTTTAAGTTCTGTAATGCCATATTGTGTTGCAGAAGATATAAAAACAGCGTCAATATCTTTAGGCAATTCTTTTTTCATGGCCTCCATCAATTCATCATCCAGCATATCAGATTTGGTAACGGCCAACAAACGGTGTTTATCCAACAATTCCGGATTATGTTTTTTCAATTCATGTAATAAAACCTGGTAATCTTTGGCAATATCGTTGGTATCAGCAGGAATCATGAACAACAAAATAGAGTTACGCTCTATGTGCCTTAAAAACCTCACCCCCAAACCTTTACCTTCAGCAGCTCCTTCAATGATTCCGGGAATATCAGCCATGACAAACGACTGACTGTCTCTGTAGCTTACTACTCCTAAATTAGGAACCAAAGTGGTAAATGGATAATCTGCGATTTCAGGTTTTGCCGCAGAAACCACCGATAGCAAAGTTGATTTTCCCGCATTCGGGAAGCCCACCAAACCAACATCTGCCAATAACTTGAGTTCTAAAATCAACCATTCGTCGGTACCTGGTTCACCTGGCTGTGCGTAATGTGGCGCCTGGTTGGTAGAAGTTTTGAAATTCTCATTTCCTAAACCACCTCTTCCGCCTGGAGAAACAATTATCTCCTGCCCGATTTCAGTTATTTCGCAACGAATTTCACCTGTTTCTGCATCTTTTACTACTGTACCCAAAGGTACTTCTACAATAACATCCTCGCCTTGTGCACCCGTTTGGCGACTTTCGCCTCCACTAACGCCGTCTTCGGCAATGATGTGTTTTTTATATTTCAGGTGTATCAGTGTCCAAAAATTATTACTTCCCTTAAGGATAATATGTCCGCCACGACCACCATCACCGCCATCAGGGCCACCTAATGGTGCAAATTTTTCACGTCGAAAATGAGCACTTCCCGCCCCACCTTTACCTGAGCGGAAACATACTTTAACATAATCTATAAAATTCGAAGAAGCCAATGTGAATTGTTTTTAAATGAAAGGTGAAGTGCTTGAAGCCATTGAACATTTTGTTTAATTCTTCCCAAAGCATACCAACACCTTTTGCAAAAGTAATAAATTTTTAAGAGTAATTTTCTATAATTTACAACTAAACACAAATAGAGAACTGGGACGTGCTGTAAAACTCAAAACAACAAATTTTGAGTTTTGAATGCTAAATTTTGGATTGAATTCATGTTTAAAAAAATTGAAAATTGGAATGGTAATATTGTATAATAATGGTGTATACACTGATTTTTTTCAAGAAGGCCGAATACTTGATTTAAAAAATAAATCCCCAACTATTTCATACACGAATGCAACACTATAATTTTGAATTTTGAATGCTAAATGTTGAATTGAATCCATATTTAAAAAAAATGATTACGAAAAGAACTCTCCAACTATTTCATACATGAATGCAACACTATAATTTTGAATTTTAAAAGATCCTTGCACTTACACCAACTTGAAATAAACATAAAGTATTTTCAGGAACAGTGGCGCGTTTTGTCAGAGACTAAACACGGACGAGAATTGAGTTAAATCACAAAAGAAGTATCGAAACTACTTTAAACTCATTAAAACCCAATAAACACCAAACACTGTAGTGAGGCATGAACCCAAAAGTGCATTCAACTAAACCCCAATCATCACAAATGATCCCCAGTAAATAGGGAATTTATAAATCTCTTTGATTTGTTTTTTAGCCTCATTGAATGCTTTCCTTTTATCTCCGGTGGCTTTCCATTTTTCATAAAACAACACCATCAATTTTTGAGTCACTTCATCATTCACTTTAAACAAACTCATGACTACTGAATTGGCACCTGCCACCAAAAACGAACGTTGCAAACCATAAACACCCTCTCCTACCTGTACTTGACCCAAACCTGTTTCACAAGCACTCAACACTACCAGTTCGGTATTGTCAAAATACAGGTTTGAAACTTCAAGGGCAGTCAAAACGCCACTTTTAGCATTTACATTCATTTCATCTTTATTGTCAACAATGTCCCCAGCTCCTGAAAGCAACAATCCCGAGTTCAACAAAGGATTAGAAGCAAATTCACTTTCTTCATTGTTTAAACTACTTGAAACATCTTCTTTGAAATATGCATGGGTTGCAATATGAAATACACGTGGGTTTTTCAGGTTTTTAATACCCTCTTCGGTCACCTTTTTCCCAATAAATTTCTGTACTTTTTCGCCTTTGGAGCTCAAAAAAGTATACAGTTCATTTACTTCTTTTTCTGCACCATCCAATTGACTTACCTTACGGTGATCAACAATACTGTCATTTCGTTGTTTATAAAACTGAGGATTACCAAACAACACGAAATCACCCACTTCCAATGGTTTTGCAACTCCTTTTTTGGACTTCGTTTTGAGTGCCATGGCATTAATCACCAGGTCTTTGGTATTACTCACCAACACAAAATTATTTTGATCAATACTGTATTTCCCTTCAGGAGATTGTAGCATTTCGATATTCAACTGGTTATAAACGCCTTCAGAAGACAAATACACGGTTGCACCATCTGGAAGTTTTGCCTTAATGGCTTTCCAAAACATGTTGTAGGAATATTGATCTTCATTTTTAAATTTGACCGAATTCCTAAAGTACTTGATAAATTTGGTTTCCAACAATTTGCCATTTGGAATCACCACTATTTCTGGCTGCCCCTTGGTTTCAGCAGAAATAATCATGGCAGCATAAATTACCGAATCGGTAAATGATTGATCAAAATGCCTGAACCTGATCAATTCAACGGCATACTCATTTGGTTTCAACGTATTTTTGACATCCTTCCAGGTCACACTTTTCTTTCTGCTGTCGTCAGAAGCGAAATCTTCAGATTTTTCACTGAGTTCTTTTTCTATGATTTCTATCTCTTTTTCAATGGCTTTTGGATCAACATTCAATTCCTTTAATTGTTGAGGACTCATAGAAATTATACTGGTAACATATTCCTTTAAATCTACATATTCTTTGTATTTGCTTACCAAAGAAGTATCGTTACTGCTTAAAATTCTTTCTTTTACCTTAATGGAAGAACTTAACAAAAGCCCTTTGGTAGCAATCACATTGTTATAAATATCACCCAACAAAGCTGGTTTATCATCTTTCATTTTAAAGACCAGCGAATTATAAAATTCAAAATCATCTTTAATCAAATTCCAGTATTTATTTTTCTCTCTAAAACTCAATGAAGGAAAATATTTCTTGGTAAAATCAAGGTATAAATGCGTGGTTTCCTCCAACAAATCCAATGATTTTTTATGTTGATTTTGAATGTAGAATATCCTCGCCTTCTTACTGGTTGCATTTACATAATCGGGATGCGTTGACGAAAACACATACTGATATACTACTCGTGCTCTTTCATAATTTTTTTCAGCTTTGTCATACAAGGTTTGATTGGTATTGATATCCCCTCTAATCATAGAAATTTCCGCACTGTGAATATTGTACCTCGACAACTTATCTACCCAATAGGCATTGGCAATTCCTAACAAAGTATCTGCCTTTTCATATTGTTTGGTTTCAAAATAGAAGTGGGCCAAATCTTTTAGTTGATCTGCATAAATGGCATTTTTGTCCCCAATTTTGTCTTTGATAATTGTGGTGGCTTCATTTAACAATGCTTCAATTTCAGCATGGGAATTTTCAGGTTGTTTTAATTTAATTAAGCCCAAACGAGTAAGCGTGTTTGCCACCAAAATATGTTTACGGCCTAAAACTCTTTCCTGGTTTTTTAAGGCTAATTTGAGGTTTGCTTCCGCTTTTGAATAGTCACCAATAGCGACATACAATTCTTCCAATAAAAGCAAACTTTCGGTAGCTTTCAAAGACGAATCGGCAAAAACTTTAGCCGATATTTTTTGGGCATGGCGGATATTTTTTTCTGATTCAGAATAATTTCCCGTTGACAGGTAAACTTTACCTAAGAGATTTAAAGTAGAAATTAAGGACCTACTTTCCTGACCCAACTTAGCCTCTTTGAGCGTGATAGATTCTTTCAACAAATCTTCAGCATCATTGTAGCTACCTGTTTTAAGCGACAATTCTGCCAATTCATCTGCGGTTTCTGCTGCGTCCAAAGCCTGTTTTTTGATATACTTATTGGAAGCTGAATATGCTTTATTCAACATACTTTTGGCTTCGTCATAATAGCCAAGAGTGCGGTATAATTTGGCAACACCCTGGTAAGTTTTTACTACTTTTGGGTCATTCTGATTTGATTGTGATTTGGCAACCCTCAACGCATTTTTCAATAAAGTATCTGCTTTGGTATAATCTCCTTTTAACAATAACAATTCGGCCAACAACTCCAGCTCGTAAGCGTAATGCATGTCCTTTTCGCCATAACGTTCTTTTGAAGCCGCTAAAGCTTCCGTTCTTAGTTTCAAAGAAAGGTCATAACGTTCCGTAATTTCATACATTCCAGCAAAATCATTGAGGTAATTGGCGTAGTTGTTATTGGAAATTACCATTTGTGGTTGCACAATTTTCACAAAACTTTCCTTAAATACGGTTTCAACTTTTTTGAAATCATTGCCATATTTAACAATATAATTTGCCTCTTGCAATTTGGCTTTATGGTAGTCTGGAGCATTTTCACCAAGTAGAACTTTATGAATGTCCAAAATATCTTTTAATGATTTTTCTGCTAAAACCAAATCACCTTCACGCAAAGCCAGCTCCAACTGTGTTTGTATGTAAGGGATCTTTTTGGGATGATAATCAGGAATATTTGGGAAATCCAAAAAGATATCATGCAGTTCATTTTTAGCTTTGCTGTTGTTATTTTTATTGATTTGACGTCGTACTTCAATCAAGTCTTTGCCATGGTAGTAAAAATTCTTTTTGCCATAGGCCCTTTTTGCGGTTAACTGTAACCTTCTGGTATATTTTTTTATTTTAGATGGCTTGTTGGTCATGATATATTCATTCACTAACAATTCATTCATTTCGAGTTTTTGTTGTGCCGCTTTACGCAATCCACCTACTTTAAAACCTTTCAAATAGTATTTGGCAGCATCTCTATGGTTGTCAAAAGCTAAAAAAAACTCCGCTTGCGACTTACAATGCTCTCTATAACATTCGTTGGTGGATCCAATATTTTTCTTAATCCATTTCAAATTATTCATCAACTGTAAACGTACAGCATCATAATCGCCATGTGTAAAAAGCACTCTTGCTTTCAAATTTAAAATATGTGCATAAGTTAACTTTCTTTGTTTTTTTGCAGCGGAAGAAATTTTATTTTTAGACTCAATGCCATCTTCGCCCATTTTACTATTGTTGACAAATGCCCCCATTTGCTCCTCCAATACTGAAATAAGTTTGATTGATTCATTCACAGAGCCTTGCATCAGGTATGCTCTTGCAAGTTGAATTTTCACCAGATTGCTCGAATACTTCAGTGAACTTTTAGCCATCAAAGGAAGCAATTCTGTAGCAACACTTACCGCATTAATAGCATATCCTGCTTCTAAATAATAATCAATAAGACTTGTTTTTGCTGAATATTGCGCAGTAATGCTGTCTTTAGGAATCCGAGACAATTGTTGGTTCACAGAATCTAACATAGGTGCCAATGCTTCAAAATTATTCTTGGCTAAATTTGCGCGTAGCTGATAAATATTCGCCCTTACCAAATAGGAATCGTTCTTAAACTCACTTTTCCCAATATCTTTTACCATTTTTGTTCCCCTCATCAATACATCTGAATAGTATCCTTTTTGAAAGGAAACTTCTATTTTTTTCAGGTTATTTTCCCACGATGAAAAAGTTTTAGCAGGTGTATTTTTCGCAAAACAAAATACGGAAGCGGTTATTGACAGCACAATTGTTAAAGAATAGTTATAAATAGATTTCATTTACAATGCGTTTTTGATGATTCAAAATTCAATAAGCAAGTTTATAAAAAATAGCAACAATACATACTAAAACAATCCTTTGTTTGAACCTGACCCAAGAATAATTTATAAAAAAGTACTGGTTTCGTTTTAAAAAAATATTTACTTTGTAGTACCACTTTAAAATTTCAACTGCTATGCCTATTACCATTAAAACGATTTACCTCGGAGATTTAAGAACAGAAGCCACGCATTTACAGTCTAATACAGTACTTTTAACAGATGCGCCTGTCGATAACAATGGTAAAGGGGAAGCTTTCTCTCCTACTGATTTGGTTTGTACTGCCTTAGGAAGTTGTATGCTGACCATTATGGGCATTATTGCCAAGAGAGAAAATATTGCATTGGAAGGAACCACACTTGATATCACCAAAATCATGTCTGTAACCCCAAGAAAAATTAAAGAAATTGTCATCAACTTTACGGTACCAAATGCAGACAACTTAAGTGAACAACAAAAACAAAAACTCAGCAACGCGGCACATACATGCCCGGTGGCATTGAGCTTGGCTTCAGACATTACTCAGGTGGTAAACTTCAATTGGTAAGAGGTATTATTCTTTATCTGAATAAAGATTTAGGCTCTTGTTGGTGTTTAGCCTTCCACAAATCTTCCTATAAAACAAATGGCGTAAAAGGCGTCACCAACAACTCTTTGTGTTGAAACGCATATATTGTTGGTGAAACGAACACCCAACAACGGCAGAAAGACTTTGACGCTGCTAGAAAATTACCATGCCCGACATACCAAAAAAAGCCCCAACTTTCGTCAGGGCTTTTCAATATATACACTAGCAACTACTAATTACTTGATTCGCTTTTCTTAGCGTTACGTGTTCTTTCACCTTCTTCAAGGTAAATTTTACGCATACGAATAGATTTTGGCGTAACTTCCACATATTCATCTTTTTGGATATATTCCATACATTCCTCTAAAGAGAAGGATCTTTTAGGAGCAATCTTAGCGTTGTCATCCGTACCAGAAGCACGCATGTTCGTCAATTGTTTTGCTTTTACCGTATTTACGGTGATGTCGTTTGGTCTGTTGTGCTCGCCAATTACCATACCCATGTAAATATCTTCTCCTGGATCAACAAAGAAGAAACCTCTGTCTTGTAATTTATCCAAAGAATAAGCAGTACAAGCACCAGTTTCCATAGAGATGATAGAACCTGCGATTCTACCAGCAATAGCACCACGGAATGGCTCATAAGCTTTGAAACGGTGGGTCATAATAGCCTCTCCTTGTGTAGCAGTAAGCATTTTACTTCTCATACCAATCAAACCTCTTGAAGGGATTTCAAATTCTAAATGTTGTAAATCTCCTTTAGGTTCCATGATCAACAATTGACCTTTACCTTGTGTAGCGATGTCAATTACTTTTCCAGAAGATTCTTCAGGAACATCTACTACTAAAATTTCTACTGGCTCACATTTCACCCCGTCAATTTCTTTGAAAATAACTTGTGGCTGACCCAATTGTAATTCATACCCTTCACGTCTCATGGTTTCAATCAACACCGACAAGTGAAGAATACCTCTACCAAATACCAAGAATTTATCTTCCGTATCACCTTGGATAACTTTCAAGGCAAGGTTTTTTTCAATTTCTTTGAACAACCTGTCTCTGATGTGACGAGAAGTTACAAACTTACCATCTTTACCGAAGAAAGGTGAATTGTTAATAGTGAACAACATACTCATGGTTGGCTCATCTACAGAAATTCTTTCTAAAGCTTCTGGGTTTTCAGCATCACAAATAGTGTCCCCAATTTCGAATTCTTCAATTCCACTGATGGCACAAATGTCGCCTGGTTGCACTTCGTCAACTTTAACTTTACCCAATCCTTCAAAAATATGAAGTTCTTTTATTTTCACTTTTTTGAATGAACCGTCAGCTTTCGCCAATACGATTTGAGAACCTTCTTTTAACACACCTCTTTTTAAACGACCGATAGCGATACGTCCAGTGAAGTTGTTGTAATCTAAAGAAGTAATTTGTAATTGAATGTTTCCGTCAGCAATTTTTGGTGCTGGAATATTCGCAAGAATAGCATCCAAAAGCGGAACGATATTTTCAGTTCTGTCTTTCCAGTCTAAACTCATCCATCCTTGTTTTGATGAACCATAAAGTGTAACGAAATCCAATTGGTCTTCTGTTGCCCCTAAGTTAAACATCAAATCAAAAACGCTTTCCATTACTTCGTCTGGACGACAGTTTTCTTTATCAACTTTATTTACAACCACAATTGGTTTTAAACCCAAAGCAATCGCTTTTCCTAATACGAAACGCGTTTGAGGCATTGCACCTTCAAATGCATCTACCAATAAAAGTACGCCATCAGCCATTTTCAATACACGTTCTACCTCACCACCGAAATCGGCGTGACCAGGAGTATCAATTACATTGATTTTGGTATCTTTATATCTTACCGAAACGTTTTTTGAAGTGATGGTAATTCCACGTTCACGTTCTTGGTCATTGTTATCAAGTATCAAATCGTCGAATACTTGGTTGTCTCTGAATAATTTTGCAGAATGGATAATTTTATCAACCAAGGTTGTTTTACCGTGGTCAACGTGTGCAATAATTGCAATGTTCCTGATGTCGATCATTGGAGTTTTAAAATTTTTTTTTAGCGGACAAAGGTAAGGAATTCTTTTTGTAAAAAGGAATTAATAACTGATTAAGTTTGGGTTAAGAAATAAAATACCAAAGTAATCGCCTAGTTTTTATTCATTACATTTGGCCCTAGATGATTTATTGTGGATATATGTGATTTTAGAATTTCAAGAATGTAGAACTAAAGTGGAGTAATTTTTTATTTTTTTGAGTTTATTAGAGAATATCATTAAACAGAAAAAAAAATGATTTGCAGAATTTTTAAGGCGATTCCCGGGCTATCGGCACTCGTTTTTTTCCTTGTTATCCAACATTAGGTTTTACTTATAGCATAATCCAACAAGGAAAAAGAACTCAAACAATGCCTCTATCCCTATCGCAAAATCACTAATATCATCAACTATTTGACATTTCTCCATAGCATTTCATTTAGAGCCATATTTCATAAAATGAATATAGAAACGGCGGAGAAGTGTATTTATAAATTGATCGAGAAGTTAAATAAATTCCGAACAATTCAAATTTACTCACCTATGGTTAACACAAATAAGCCCTTAAAGATTTCGTTTTCCGTTCCGAATAACTTTTATTTGTAATCGGACCAATTTAGCCATACGCTACACGATTACAATTCAAAATTCAACATTCAAAATTCAACATTAACAAAATATGCCTTCTAAAAAACTCTTTTTACTCGATGCCATGGCCTTAATTTACAGGTCTCATTTTGCATTCAGCAAAACACCTCGGGTCAATTCTAAAGGCATGAATACCGGTGCGGCCTTTGGTTTTTTGAACACACTGTTAGAAATCATCAACAAAGAAAAACCTACCCACATCGCCGTAGGATTTGATTCACCGGGAGGAACATTTAGAAACGATCAATTTGCCGCTTACAAAGCCAACCGCCAGGAACAACCTGAAGACATCACCATAGCCATTCCTATTTGCATGGAATTGATTCGTGGTTTCGGTATTCCAATTTTGATACTACCAGGATTTGAAGCCGACGACATCATCGGTACTTTCGCCAAAAAAGCTGCCCGTGAAGATTTTGAAGTGTACATGATGACTTCTGACAAAGATTATGGCCAATTGGTGGAAGAACATATTTTTGTATACCGCCCTGCTTTTATGGGCAATGGACCAGAAATTTATGACATCGAGAAAGTTTGCAAAAAATTCGGTGTTAAAAACGTGGACCAGGTGCGTGACATTCTTGGATTACAGGGAGATGCGGTGGACAACATTCCTGGAATTCCGGGGATTGGAGAAAAAACTGCAGTGAAACTCATCGAAGAATATGGCTCTGTGGAAAACCTGATTGCCAACAGCCATGAACTCAAAGGCAAACTGCGTGAAAATGTAGAGACATTTGCCGCACAAGGCTTGATGTCAAAAGAACTGGCCACGATATTTTTAGATGTTCCAATAGATTTTGATGAAGACGCAATGATTTATACCGGTGCCATCAAAGAACAATTGGTACCACTTTTTGAAGAATTAGAATTCAGAAATTTACACAAAAGGGTATTCGGAGAAGAATTGCCGTCGACCTCCTTTGCCAAACCCGCTTCCAACACGAATGGACAATTGGGCTTGTTTGATGCTCCGGCAAGCAATACTTATGTCGCCACAGAAACCATGGTAGAAGAAACCATTGTAGAAAGGGTGGAATACAAAACCATAGCAACTACGCTTCACTCCTACCATGTGATGGACACGCCTGACTTGCGTCAGGGTTTGATTTCATATTTGTCCAAACAAAAAGAATTTTGCTTCGACTCGGAGACGACAAGTTTAGACACCATCAATGCGGAATTGGTTGGGCTTTCCTTTGCGTATGTCGCAGGAGAAGCCTATTACGTGCCTATTCCGGAAGACAAAGCAGAAGCACAAGCGATTGTAAATGAATTCAAGGAAGTGCTTGAAAACAAAGATATTGTAAAGATTGGACAAAATATCAAATTTGACATTTTGGTATTGAAAAATTACGGTATCGAAGTGGGTGGTAAATTGTTTGATACCATGCTCGCACATTACCTGATTGACCCTGATACGCGTCATGGAATGGATATACTGGCCGAAAACTATCTCGGGTACAAACCTGTATCTATCACTGAATTGATTGGTAAAAAAGGCAAAGGACAAGGCAATATGCGCGACATCGCCATAGAAGAAATCGCGGAATATGCTGGTGAAGATGCCGATATTACCTTACAGTTAAAACATATTTTTGAACCTGAATTGCAAAAACTTGGCTTGGTAAAATTGTTTCATGAAGTGGAAAACCCACTGGTGAAGGTATTGTCCAATATGGAAAGGGAAGGTGTTAAAATCGATGTCAAAGCGTTAAACGACTTTTCTGTTTTGCTGGGAACAGACATTGGAGTGATTGAGAAAAAAATCCATGAAGCGGCAGGTGTTAACTTCAACATTGCTTCCCCAAAACAAATGGGAGATGTATTGTTTGAAAAACTCAAATTAGATCCTAAAGCCAAGAAAACCAAAACAGGCCAATATGCTACCGGTGAAGAAATTCTTTCTAAACTTGCTTTTGAACATGAAATCATCCGTGACATTTTAGAATACAGGGAAATGCAAAAGCTCAAATCTACTTATGTAGATGCTTTGCCCACCTTGATATATCCTATTGATGGCAGAATCCATACTTCCTACAACCAGGCAGTTGCCGCTACAGGAAGGTTGAGTTCTACGAATCCAAATTTGCAGAACATTCCTATCAGGAGTGAAAAAGGCAAAGAAATCAGGAAAGCATTTGTTCCCAGAAATGAGGATTATTTAATACTCAGCGCCGATTATTCCCAAATAGAATTGCGCATTATTGCTTCATTCAGCAAAGATGAAAGCATGATGGAAGCCTTTAAAAGTGGTGTTGATATTCACGCTGCTACCGCCGCAAAAGTTTTCAAAGTTGATTTGGCCGATGTAACATCAGACATGCGACGTAAAGCCAAAATGGTAAACTTTGGAATTATTTACGGCATCTCTGCTTTTGGACTTTCTCAACGCTTAGACATTCCCCGCAAAGAAGCTGCTGAAATTATTGAGGCTTATTTCACCGAGTTTTCTATCAAAAAATACATGGACGAAGCCATCAACGAAGCCAGAGAACGTGGCTATGTAGAAACGATTTTGGGAAGAAGGCGCTATTTAAGAGACATCAATTCTGCCAACCAAACCATTCGTGGATACGCTGAACGAAATGCCATCAACGCTCCTATTCAAGGCAGTGCAGCAGATATTATCAAAGTTGCCATGATCAATATCAACGATTGGATACAATCAGAAAACCTGAAATCCAAAATGATCCTGCAAGTGCATGATGAGCTTGTGTTCGATGCACACAAATCAGAAATCGAATACATTCGTCCAAAAATAGAAGCCTTCATGAAAAATGCCCTTCCATTGTTAGTACCTATGGAAATTGGTATTGGCGTTGGCGAAAACTGGTTGGTGGCACATTAAGGAGTGGTCGAGTTTTCAGTTGTCAAGTTTACATGTTTTTCGCCATAGTTTGTGTCCTCACAAACTTAAGCCGTTGTTGGAGTTCTTCTCCAACAACATGCTTGCTATGGAGTTGCAATAATGGTTATTCATATTCGACCCGGACAAACTTTTTAAATCGTTCAGATTTTAGATTTATTGTTATTCATCAAACAGCAAAACATTAATGCTGTTTAATTTTAGGTCCAGCACTCATCGTCACCAAATACTTTAAAATCAATTCTTGCTGCCCTTCGTCAATTCTTACCTTTTTCCTATTGGCTTTTTTAACCATTCGTGGAACAATTTTATTCCAGTTCTCTTCATTACGAGAAGTTGGATTCCTCAATCCATGACATAAAGCACAATGTTCTTCAAAAAGAACTTTACCTGCATTCAGGTTTGTAAGCGTATAGTTAGGGAATTTATTACTCACCCTGGCAACATCTGATGCTGATGGTGTAGCGAGTTTGGCAGAAAAACATGCTGTCAGCATAATAAATGCAACAACTACGCTTGTATTTTTTTTCATGGTATTCAATTAAAAATATGAAGTTTAAATCGGAGTAGTTGTAAATCTCTCCAGCAATAAAAACAAATAAGTCAAAACAAATTTTTCCATTCTTGTCACAAAATACTATTACGACTAATTGCTTCGTAAATTGTGCAACAAAGAAATTGTAGTTGATTAGAGCCATTTAATCTCCTTCAGAACAACCTTAAAGCGCTGGTAAAACTTACAAACAAATATACCCACTGAAAAAAAAACACTATATACACACAAAGGGAAGTGTATCCAACTGATCATTGAAACAATAAGAAATAGTGCTAAAAAATAAAGCAGCAGGAAATAATAATAGGCAAATACTACCTCCTGCCACCCTGACCTTGTGGCGCTTTACTTTTCTCCATCCATTGGGTATTGTTGTCTTTTTTGAATCTTTTATTGTTTACCGCTGCGTTTATTACTGGCACAAACACCGTTTTCAAATCAGGATTTGAAGTACAATTGAGCTGTATTAATTTCAAATTTTTCGTCAAATCCAATACAGTTAAACTGGTTTTGGTACAGGTAAGTTTGTTTAATTTTTCGTTGTTGGTGAGGTCTACAACTATTAATGGATTTTCATCTAGGGCGATGGCACTTAACAGTAAATTTTTAGACAAGTCAATTTTTGTCAGACGATTACTCGCACAAAACAACCCTTCCAAACTGTCATTTTTAGACACATCAATCAGCGTTAGTTCATTCCAATTGCAGCTCAATTCTTTCAAATTTTTAAACGCTTCAATACCCGTTAAGTCCGTAATTTCTTTTGAGCTGACATTTAAAACGGTAACTGCTTCCGCTTCATGCAATTGAATTTCTTGGTCTTTGTCTAGGTCTACGCCATTTTCAAGAATGGCATTTTTAAAATTAGGATCAGGAAAATTAATGGTTTGCGCATTGAGTTGATTCGACACAATTAATCCAACACCTACAACAAGCTGTAAAATATTTTTCATGGGGATTTTGTATAAAAATTATAAGGGTTTAATTCGTAATGTATAAAGTATTGCCGACTATATTCGTGCTGTATTTTTGTAATGGTCTGTACGCAGGTCCCGAAAAAGGCGTACCGTCAAATTTGAAAAATGAATTGCAACACTTGTCCTTGATATACAAATTGGAAGAATCAACTTCTATCATTTCGCAAGGCAAAGTTGGTTTATAGGTACAACATCTTTCAAAAGCGATATAGGTTGAAATATTTTCACGGTATAAAAGAATGCCTTTCACTCCTACTCCAGGAAGATAACGAAAACCTTTATCCAACGGAATCGCATAATTTTGATCCAACAAACTGATTTGAAGATTTACATACGCAAATGGCATTTGTTCTTCTTTTGTAGGATTGCTACAGGAAGTAAAGCCAATGAGCATTACGCAGAAGAGAATTCTAGTGTGCATTTTTTAGGTATGAGGTATTAGGTACAGGGTACAGAGTACAGGGTACAGGGTACAGGGTATTAAGAATTTATTTAGTACCAAAATCCTATTTACAAACTTCCTTTGAATTGACGTAAAAACCTTACATCATTTTCAGTGAACAACCTCAAGTCTTTGATTTGATGCTTGAGCATGGTGATTCGTTCTACTCCCATACCAAACGCAAATCCTGTATATTTCTTGCTATCAATGCCACAGTTTTCCAACACATTTGGATCTACCATTCCAGCGCCACCAATTTCTACCCAACCCGAGTGCTTACACACATTACAACCTTTACCGCCACAGATCAAACATGAAATATCGATTTCTGCACTTGGTTCAGTGAAGGGAAAAAATGAAGGACGGAAACGTAGGTTAACATCTTTGCCAAACATTTCTTTTACAAAGTAGTACAAGGTTTGTTTTAAGTCTGCAAAGCTCACGTTTTCATTGATATACAAACCTTCTACCTGGTGAAACATGCAATGTGCACGTGCCGAAATGGCTTCGTTTCTATATACTCTTCCAGGTGATAACGTTCTGATGGGTGGTTTTTCATTTTCCATTACCCTTACCTGAACCGATGAAGTATGCGTACGTAAGGCTATATCAGGATTTCTTTCAAGGAAGAAAGTATCCTGCATCTCTCTTGCCGGGTGGTTTTCAGGAAAGTTTAAGGCTGTAAAATTATGGAAATCATCTTCAATTTCAGGACCTTCGGAAAGGTTAAAACCAATACGGGTAAATATCTCAATGATACGTTCTCTGGTAAGCGTCAAAGGGTGACGACTTCCTAATTGGTTGGGGGTTGTTGGCAGGGTAAAATCTGTAGCATCAAAATCTGCAGCATCCTCCTGATTTTCTATTACTTCTTTAAACTCGTCGAATTTAGCTTGGGCCAAATTTTTCAACAAATTTACTTCTGCTCCAAAAGCTTTTTTGTTTTCAGGAGCAATATTTTTCATTTCATCGAACAACAAAGCAACAGCTCCTTTTTTGCTGATAAAAGCCATTCTAAATTCTTCTAATTGTACTTTATTCTCAATAGGGAATGCCGCTATTTGAGCAGCTAAAGTGTTACTATTTTCCAACATAGTTGCAAAGATAAAAAATGTATGAATGTTTTAGTGCAATGGGTTGAATTTCTTATCCAAAAAAATTTTAACAAATCCCGTCGATGAGGTTCATAACCTTGTCGACGTTATTTGTTAAAAGACAAATCCAACTTCTCCAACTTCAATCTTGGAGTTTTAATTTTTTAAAAAAGGCTTCTTCTTAACCATCCATTTAAAACCTATTTATCTTGAGCTTTCATTTATTGAACCAAATCAAATTCTCTATGCTGATTCAATTTGTATTTCTTATCCAATTCACTGCCTATTCCCAAACAAACTACCCTTTAAAAACGCTGATAAAAAAACAAGTTTCAGAAGCGGATTCAGACAAAAAAAGGAGAACCATTTGTCACAGGTGTACCAGCTGATTCTGTAAATGGTTTTGGTGTAAATGAAAAACGCTAAAACCGATAACCTTAAACGGAGGACTTTAAGCTACCTGGCAACCCGAACTGAAAATACAAAAGGCTGAATTTTCTCAATCAATTGCATTTTGGTGATGGCATGAAGTTGATTTTGTGTTGGTAAATGAATTGCCAGACTATCACTTACCGCTTTTAAATCCCGGGCTATCTTGTCGCCTTTCAGTGCAAATCCTGCCCCTTCATTCACCGCATGTTTGCCACTGATAATTCCAACAAGGTTTCCTTTTTTATCCATCAAAGGTCCGCCACTGTTTCCAGGATTTACGGGAATACTCATTTGATAAGCCACCGTATCGCCTTCATACCCATTCAATGAACTGATATAGCCTTCCCCAAACACAATATCGTCGTTGGGGTAGCCGAGGGTGTATACCTTTTCGCCCAGTTTCATTTTTTTTACCCCCAGCATATAAGGAACCGTTTTGAATCTTTTGAATGTGGGCGCGTCAATTTTTAATACCGCAATATCCAATGCAGGATTTGAATAAATAACTTTCACAGGCAAACTGCCCCAAGTTGTATTTGCAACAACGATTTGTTTGGCATTTTGAATCACGTGGTAATCGGTAAGAATTAAGCCCTCCGTGGCAATGGCCACCCCAGTGCCGCTAGACAAACTTTCACTTGCTGCTTCTTCTGTATTGATGGATTTCCAAAGTAAATTCTGTGCTTTTTTCACCTTCTCCAGGTCTTTTTCCAGTGCTTTGTAATGCGACTTTTGATCCGTATTTTGTTTGAATGAATTGAATGATACATGGGTAATCCAACTAAAAATGATGGCGACAGCAGCGGCCACTAACATTGGTTTCCAGTAACTCAACAGCATTTCCAACTTAGGTTTCGGCGTATTTTCTTCCATTGCTTGGTGTATTTGGTTCAGTTGTTTTTTCAAAGCCTTCCTTTTGGAATACATGGAAAACCCTTTTCTTAAAGCAATGTATTGGTGTACATCGTTGGCAAAAACACTGTCAATCTGAAGACGCAGTTCATAGGTTTTGATTTCTTCGTCTGAAGCCCTGCCTTCAAAATACTTTTCAATCAGTTCGTAGCTCAAAGATTTATCTTTCATAAGACATGGATTTTACATCAATTGGCTGGTTAAAAAACAATTTCTTTAACCTTACCAGGCATTTGTATTTTTGGTTTTTGGCATTATCGGCATTGGTATACCCAAACTTTTCGGAGATACTTCCCATGGACAAATGATGCACATAATAGTCTTCCAATATTTCCTTACAGGGATTCCCGATGGCATTTAATGCCGCTGCTAACTGAACATATTGTTGGTCGTTGGGTGAAACCAAATCTTCCTCCCGAATTTCTGCTTCGAAATCGCTAACGATTGCGCCATACTTACGCTTTTCTGAAAGACGTTTTAACCAAAGCCTTCTGCTCACCGCATAAAGGTAAGTGGCAATGCTGCAGGTCAATTGGAGCGACTCTTCTGTTATTTTCTCATAAAACAATATAACGGCATCCTGGTAAATGTCTTTGGCATCTTGAGTGCTTCCACTGTTATTGAAAACATAATGATGAATGGCCTGGTAATGTTTTTGGTACAAAGCATCCAATGCCTTTCCATCTCCCGAATTGATACCTTTGATAATGTCTGCATCAGTGTGGTACGTCATAATTATTTTCAATTACGTTGTTATAAAAAATGACAAAAAAGGTAACCCATAAAAAACACCTTTTGGCAAAATATTACTTTCTATTTAAACGCTCATTTATCAGGTTATTGTACAAGTATTTTGACACAATAATATTATACGCGCTTTAAACATTGCTGAATTCAAATTAAACAGGCATTTATTAGATCACGACAGACCGATATAAAAATGTTAAATTAAAATATATGGTCGTGGGGTAATCATTAGTGCAATTTGCGTGAGAGATTGAGGTATGGTTTGAGCTTCCCGAATCAATAGGGACGAGTACCGCAAGCACGATCCGCCGCGGCGGGCACACCCAACCTAAAAAAAGAGTAAAATTTTACACATTGTATTGATAGCACTACTTAAGAACAGTTACAATCTAGAAAATAATTAGGGTAAGTGCATTAGTAAGCAGTCCCTATTAAAATCAATACCAAAATCAATTGTTACAACCTGCAAAAGATTCAGTAACTGTATAATGCACAACAAAATCAGCGAAGGCTTTATTGGTTTCTATAAAAACAGAAAAATCTGCAAACCCTCGAGCTGTCGTAAAAAACCAATGTCCCGCTTTGTCGGCATACAACGCATTATCTTGTTTGTAAACAATCACGTTGGCAAATGCTGCACTTTCTTCAATAAAAACACGATAGGTAGCATCAACTCTATTTTTTTCAATGTAGGCAGAACCAAATATTTGACAAGGATCAATATTTTTACTGTTCTGAGCATGTGATGACATGATCCAGCCGAAACAAAATACCGATATTAAAAATGATTTGTACATAAACATTAAGTAAAGAGTACAGTGTAAAGAGTACTGAGACTAGGATAAATAATCAATACCCTGTACCCAGTACCCTGTACTAAACCTATTTCGCAGCTTTAACAACTTCAACAAATTCACGGGCAACCAAAGCTGCACCGCCAATCAATCCACCGTCAATATCAGGACAATCAAACAATTCAACTGCATTGCTTGCTTTGCAACTTCCACCATACTGAATAGTGATCGCATCGGCCGTAGCCTGACCATATTTACTTGCAATATGATTTCTAATCATCAAATGCATTTCTTGTGCTTGTTCAGATGAAGCTGTAACTCCAGTTCCGATAGCCCAAATTGGTTCGTATGCCAACACAACTTTTCTGAATTCAGTGTCTACCAAATGGAACAAACTGTCAGTAATTTGTGATTTTACAAAATCAATATGAATTCCTTGTTCACGTTGTGCTAAAGTTTCACCCATGCAAAATATGGGCACCATACCCGCTTCCAAAACAAGGTTTGTTTTTTCGGCAAGCATTTCATTGCTTTCGTTGAAATACTCTCTTCTTTCGCTGTGTCCAATAATCACATAATCTACACCTACAGACTTCAACATCTCTACAGAAATTTCACCGGTATAAGCTCCTGATTTTTTATTGCTTACATTTTGAGCTCCTAAAAATATATTTTTACTGTCGCCAATCAATTTTTTCACACTTGTTAAATGTGTAAATGGAGGGCAAAGCACGATGTTAACGTTTGATTTCACTTCGTCATTAGCAATATTAATTACTTCAGAAGCTAATTTTAAGCCATCTTCAAGGCTTTTGTTCATTTTCCAGTTTCCTGCTACGATGTATTGTCTCATTGTAATGATATTAATTGAAGCTTCAAAGATAAGCGACTTAGCATAAAGTACAAAATTTAGTTTTGTGTAATAAATTAGGAGCTCTATTTTTATCGCTCGCTTGCCGTTAAACACTCACCACTATTCATTAACTTTAAGCCATGAATGTAGACTTACCATTTGAAAACTTACTCGTAAAGTTAAAAGAAGACTTTACCTGGCCACAGACTTACATGTTTAAATTTATTGTCGCCAACGAAAACGTTGCCGCTAAAAGTTCCTTGTTAATGTTATTTACTACTGAATCGACTATCACTGAAAAAGATTCCTCTGGAGGAAAATATAAGAGTCTTACCATAACCACATTTATGGACAGTGCCGAACTGGTAATCGAAACCTATAAAAAAGTAGCCGGCATTCCTGGGGTGATGGCTTTATAGTAGTACAAAGTATTAGGTATTAGGTACAAAGTATTAGGTACAAGGGATTCGGTAAAAAGGATTCGGTAAAAAGGATTCGGTAAAAAGGATTCGGTAAAAGGTATTAGGTAAAAAGGTATTAGGTAAAAAGGATTCGGTAAAAAGGATTGATTCAGCATCAATCCTTTTGTACCTAATACCTAAGACTTAATACCTTGTACCTTATAATGCACTTGTACCAATCCTGATTCAAATGCCTGAGAACTGACAAGTTGTAATTTATTCTCAGGCCTTCCAGGTTTAAACAACTCAATTCCTCCTCCAAGTAAAACTGGGACAATGGAAATAACCAGCTCATCAAATAAATTATTGTTCAGTAATAAATTCACAATCTCAGCGCCACCATCACAATAAATATTTTTGCATGGCATAGCTTTCAACTTTTTAACAAGTTCAGTGACATCCTCTGTGTAAAAATGAATGTTCCCTAAAGAAGTATGGGGTGTTCGGGTAATAATGTATGACATTTTATCTTGATGGGGATAATCAACACCCATAGACAAAACCTTGTCATACGTTTTTCGCCCCACAATTACCGTATCCACAGAAGCAACAAATTTATGGTAGCCATAATCCTCCCCCTCTTTTTCAACCTCAGAAAGCCAGGACAAATCGCCATCAGGTTTGGCAATATAACCATCCAAACTCATGGCGATATAAAGTATCAGTTTTCTATCCATTTTTTTACTTAACAATATATCATTCATTTATTTCATCTAAAAAAACAAAACCTCTGGCATCTTCATCCACGAAGTCAACCAATTTCCCAATCAAATGCATGGTGTCTTTTTTGGCAATAAACACTTTTATCCCATCTATTTCATAGGTTTTATCCTGTTCTTTTTCAGTATCAAAGCCCAACAAAAAACCAATTCCAGCACAACCACTGCCTTTGACTCCTAACCTTAAACCATATTGCTGAGGAATGTTTTTATTAAAGAAAATGTCTTTAATTTCCGTCAAAGCTTTGGAAGTAATGGTTAGAGGAAGTTTATTGCTGATTTCAAATGCCATATCAAACTATTTTTGCAAAAATATCTAAAAATAAACTTTATACACTTTGTAATCAGATAATTCTTAAATTGCTTGCTCAAATAAATGTATTACTTGTCATTTGATTCATCAATAACCAAACGCTTTTAAAAAGAACATGGAATATCTTAGCGATTTTATTAAAATTTTATTGCCGGCTGGAGTGGTACTTTATGCCATGGTCATTACAGTTAAATCATTCCTCAACAATGATTTTGAAAAAAAATTGGTTGACATCAAAATCAAATCAACTGCTTCTATCTTGCCAATTCGTTTACAAGCTTACGAACGTGTTTGCCTATTACTTGAAAGAATTTCTCCAGGAAATATTATCGTGAGGCTTAATGTAACCGAAATGCATGCGTCACAGTTGCACCAATTGTTAAATGCGGAGATAAGAAATGAGCTTAACCATAACCTTTCACAACAAATGTACATCAGTGACAAGGCGTGGGTAGAAATTAAAAATGCGGTAGAAGACACCATAAGTTTAATTAACAAATCCTATTCAGCAACAGCACCAGATGCCAGAGGAATTGAACTGGCAAAAAAAATCATCGAAAACTCAATTATGAGACAAGAAAGCCCTATAGAATCGGCATTACAATTTATTAAAAATGAAATCAGAGAAATATTTTGATTTTTATAAGAAAAAATACAATTTTGAACATCGTATTTATAGAGCGATTAATCTTGAAAAAATAAGTTTGGCAAGGTACTTGTAAAACATAAACTATACATATTAAATACTACGATTATGCCAATCATCTAATTTTATTTGAAATCCCAAAATTCCTTCGCTGGAGTTTTGGGATTTTGCTTTTATTGTATTTCATTTGTAATCAATAAAGCCATGAAAAAATTCACCCAACAATACTTCCGATTTTATAAACAAGCCTAAAGGCCTTCGGTTGTTTGTTGCATACTCGCATAAATATCAAAAGGTCCTGAAATAGGACCTTTTTTCATTATAATAAATCTTGAAGAATTAATTACTACAAATGAAGATCGCTATACAAGGGGGAAATGCATCATTTCATGATATTGCCACAAGATTTTATTTTAATGAAAATTTTGGAATAGCGAAACCTGAGCTCATTTGTTGCAATACATTTAAAGAAGTATTTGAACAATTAACTACTGGGAAAGCTGATTATGCCGCATTGGCGATTGAAAATTCTATTGCTGGTAGCATTTTGGGTAATTATAAATTACTGCAACAATATCATGTAAATATTATTGGGGAAATCAGGCTTAGAATTATCTTAGATTTAATGGCTTTACCCGGTCAAAAAATAGACGACATCCATACGGTTCGTTCTCATTACATGGCTTTGTTACAATGCGATGAATTGTTGAGCCAGTACCCCAATATCAGGCATGAAGAAGCTGCCGACACCGCCGACAGCGCAAGAGATATTCGATTAGGAAATCAAATCGGCATTGCGGCTATTGCCAGTAGAATTGCAGCAGAAGATTATCAGCTTCATATTCTCGCATCTGGAATTGAAGATGACAAACAAAATTTTACCCGTTTTTTTATCCTTGCCAATAAACCCTCAAATGAAATCCCAGAAAAAGCTACTTTGAGTTTTCAATTACATAATGAAACAGGAAGTTTAAGCAAGGTATTAAGTATGTTTAATGAATTCGAGGTTAACTTAACCAAAATCCAATCTTTACCCAGAATCGGATTTCCTGACGAATATACATTTCACATTGATTGCGACTGGAAAGATTACGCAGACTATAAGGAAAGTATCCGAAAAATAAGAACAATGGTTTCGGATTTGAAAATATTAGGAGAATATAAAAAAGGAGAGATCTACAACTCATGGTAATACCTATTGCAAATAGATTAAAGCAGGTAGAAGACTACTACTTTGTAAAAAAACTGGAAGAAATTGCAAAATTAAACAGCGAAGGGAAAAACATTATCAACTTTGGTATTGGCAATCCTGATATGATGCCTTCAAAGGCTACCATTGAAGCCTTAAATACTGCAGCAGAAAACCCTAAAAACCACGGTTATCAAGCCTATAGAGGCATTCCGGCTTTAAGAGAAGCTATTGCTACATTTTACCAAAACACTTATGGTGTTACGATTAATGCCGCTACAGAAATATTGCCTTTATTAGGTTCCAAAGAAGGGATACTACATCTTTCCATGGCATTTTTAAATGCAGGAGATAAAGTGCTGGTGCCAAATCCAGGTTATCCTACTTATTCGTCTAACGCCAATTTAGTAGAAGCTGAAATCATGTACTATGATTTAAAAGACGAAAACAATTGGCAGCCAGATTTGGAGGCAATTCAAAAACATGACTTGACCAAGGTTAAAATCATGTGGTTAAACTACCCACACATGCCTACAGGTACACCAGCAGATCCTGAAGTATTAAAACAAATAGTAGATTTCGCCAAAAAACATCAGATACTCATTTGCTTTGACAATCCTTATAGTTTAGTGTTGAATAAAACAGCACCATTGAGTTTATTGTCTATAGAAGGAGCAAAAGATGTATGTGTAGAATTAAACTCATTGAGCAAATCATTCAACATGGCAGGCTGGAGAGTAGGAATGATGGTTGGGCGTGCAGATTATTTAGGAGCGGTATTAAAAGTAAAAAGCAATATGGATTCAGGGATGTTTTTACCTGTTCAACAAGCCGCTATTGAAGCCTTAAACAATTCTGAAGAATGGCACGAACAACGCAACAATGTTTATGCAGCAAGAAGGGCCTGGGTTTATAAAATATTTGATTTGTTGAACTTTACCTATTCCAAAGACCAGGTAGGCATGTTTGTATGGGCAAAAGCACCCAATACTTTGGAAAACGTACCTCAATTTTCTGATGAAATACTTTATGGGGCAAATGTATTCATTACACCAGGGGTAATCTTTGGTTCAAATGGTGAAAGATTTTTACGCATATCTCTTTGTGTACCTGAAGATAAAAT
>Ga0209353_10000273_pt1 | contig 32170 bp, 27 predicted proteins | sample LauGreSpBDMM15SD_2_FD_187561 | JGI IMG/M metagenome (GOLD analysis project Ga0209353, IMG submission 187561) | Freshwater lake microbial communities from Lake Michigan, USA - Sp13.BD.MM15.SD (SPAdes) (version 2) | ecosystem: Environmental > Aquatic > Freshwater > Lake | place: Lake Michigan... | reverse complement strand
GCCGGTTTCCGGCTCGTCAATGATTTCATCTTCCGATTCGGATTCATTATCAATGCTGATATCACACTCTTCTGGGTAATCTAAATTGACGTTGACAATCTTAACCTTTTGTTCATCGTCTGACTCGGACTCATCGTCTGACTCGGACTCCGATTCATCGTCCGAATCTTCCGACAGTTCAACCCGAATGCGTTCATCCACTAAATCTTCATTGTGTTCGTTGACAAAATTAACGGTCGGATTGGGTTGTTTGAACAAAACCGAGTAAATCTCCTGTTTTAGTTGCATCTGTTGCATATACACGTCTTGCACGATTTCAAAACATTTGGCATTTTTCTGCTCGACATCCACAATGCGTTTCTTGAAATAGTATACCAAAAGTCCAACCAAAATAATTAAAACGGCTAAACTAAATAACAATATTGATTCAAAAAGAACTCCCATCTATTTTATTATAACAGATTAAATATTAAACTGTTTTCGAACGCATTTTCCTCAAAATCTTTTAAGCCCGAATACGACTTCCCTTAAATTTATTATAGTGATAAGTTATATTATTATGGATCAAATGCAACAACCCACTTTAAATTCAACTGGCGGAATTGACAACCGAACCATCATTATTGTTTTATTGGTATTGCTTTCTCTCTCGTTTTTAGGCATAAATATTCTAACAATTCTAGGTGATCTTATGAAAACCATTGTTTCTATTTTGGGACCGCTGGTTTCGCAGATTCTTTCTATCTTTGGATATACCACCGGTTCTATTTTGAACAAAACCGCCGACGTAGTCGGTGATGTCGCAAAAACCGGCGTAGACATCGCCGAAGGGTCCTTGCAATCGGTCGGAACCATTTTGAAGGATGCAAGTAGAACTCACGTGGATTCCAGAGCCACCAATAGTTTAGACAATGTGCTCAATGTGAATACTACGGAGGCCCCGGGACAACCGGCACCTACCCCGGGAGAGAACCCTATCCAAAAACCAATTAGTTCCGGCAAATCGGGATGGTGTTTGGTGGGCGAATACGAAGGCAAGCGCGGATGCATTTCCGTAAATGATTACGACAAGTGCTTGTCGGGACAGGTGTACCCCACGGAGGACCAGTGCCGATTGCCCCCGCCGGCACCGCGTTAATTGCATTTGTAAATAAACAAATATAAACATTTATTTATTTACAAATTTATAAAGATGAAATACAACATTTACGTATATGAACTCAGCAATGGAAAACACCTCCTTTATCCGAAACATGCCATGGATAACAACGACTTTGGAGTCAACGAATGCGCCTTTGTCTACCAGGAAATCGTGAGGAACAATCCCATTGTCCGAGTCACCCATATTCAGGAGGACGTTGAGCATTGGCAGATCGACGCATACGTCCACATGCATATGCGCAAATACGGTGTGGACAACGTCCGCGGAGGCCGATACAAGACCGTCGAATTGTCCGAATCCGCGAAATCGGAAATCTCCGATGCTATCAAATTCTTCACATACGGAGTGGAAGAACAGTCGCAACGCGTTTATCAATACTATGATTGCAGAGAAAGCATTGATGAAGGAATCGACTATTATCGCGGTAAAGTGAAGGAGTATGAACGAGTGGATGCGGAGAGAAAGAAATATGAAATTGATAGAACCATTGCATATGACCTGAATTGGTTGAGGCGAATCGTAGAGAAAGGCGTTGGAACCCAGTTTTTTGACATAAAATCCCAATATGATACATTGATGAACCGGCTTTCTGCCGTCTACGAACAGTATATAAATTCCGACGAAGAAGCACAAGAGAAAGTAGACAGCATCCATAAATTGTATGGTGACTGCGCCAAGTGCAAGATTTTTTTCCAGACCCCATACACGTTTTTTGATTGCCGGGTCATCCAGGAAGAACGGGATCGCAATAAATACAACTACAAGTCCGACGTACAATTGCGATGTGTGCTTTCCGTTTTTGAACTGGCAATGTATTCATTGATTAACAGAGAAGACGAGTTCATTTTTGATATCAACCAAATGGGTATAAAAGAAATCAAAGACAAACTGTTTATATTGGAGTACCAGTTAAATTAAAGGTTGTAATTGGGTCTGACGATGGACTGTGTGAAAATTTCAGACCCGACTCGACCACTTGTGCTGAATTGGATGCGCGGTTTGTTTTCAGGTAAAGAAAGAAACTATCGATATTGCTTGTCGTATAACTTGGAATATATTGAACGTAAAAATCATACGTATTTTTAGCATGAGTGCTTAGTAAAATATTTGAAAATGTGATGTTCCCCATATAAATATCCCCGCTGAATTGGTTTGCGGTTGCACGCGTCAAAACATACCCGGAAACATCGGTTAAAAACCCGGGCGAATAAGTAATGGTGGGAGTCTGGCTTAATTCAACGGGTTGACCTCCATACATAACGGTCAAACTCAAATTTGAGGGCGGAATGTTTAATTTGTAGATACCACTTATGTCCGCGCCCGTATGGGCGATATTGTAGCCAGTGATTGAAAGACTGACCGAAGTGGTAAATGTGAACTCATAATTGTTGCTATCAATTCCAGGTTGAATATTCAACGTAAATATTTGCGGATTGTTGGTGTCATCGATTATGTCCGTATCGTTATTGGTGAGCCATTTATATTTACTTTCACTGTTTCGTGTACCATACGCTTGTTGTTGCGAATTGTAGTTATAGAGCGGAACGGAGGGATCATATGTCAAATAAATAGCGGGTCCGGGCACGTCGGACGAGGTGGTCAATGTGGGAATGAGAATGTCACTGGGACATAATTGTTCCTCGCCGGTCTGCACGGCTTTTAAATAATAATTGGAAAATGTGCGACGCTGGAGAGAACCCTTGACTGCAGTTACGAATGCCTGTTTTTTGGAGGATTTTCCATTGGAGGATTTGTTGTATTGGAGGATTTCTACCTTACGACGCATATCCAACTGGGCTTGGGTGTATCCGAGAGAATATGGATTTGTGGGGGTATATCGTATTCCAGGGACATTGAATACCAATGATTTGCGAATATTTTGAACAGTCGTGCAAACTGTGTCTGACATTATTTAATATTGAGTGCGATATTAAATAGGGAGAACCGATGGTTCCCCCAAACCCCCTCCTTTGTTTTTATATCTATAAGGATGGTTTATTTTGATAGTTAAAAATAAAATATTACAGTGTTTTATTTTTATTATTTTATTTTCACCCAAACAAAGGAGGGGTCAAAGGGGAACGTAGTTCTCCCTATTGGGTAGCCTTATACCAGAAATGCGACAAATAAGTTGCATCTGTAGTTGTCTGTCCCGACGAAGACGGACTGGTCGATAAATTGGGTCCCCATCCAACAACGCCATTGATTTCAAACACGTTGATCGCTTTGTCGTAATAACGCAAATCGGACAATTTTCCAGAGAACCCGCCATTTTGGCACACAAACACGTCGCCAAAATTTTGTCTTGGCACGTATCCCAAATCTTTGTGTTGGGTTAAGACACCGTTGACGTATACGTCTAAAATGCGGTTTTGTGCACGAATGATGACATTGACCCATTTATTGTATGGAATACCGCTAATATCCATACTGGTTCGCTGTTCATCAATGTTTGAAATCGGGCCGGTTTTGCTAAAAGTATCCATATACACACGGAGTGTGGTGGTTCCGTCATCATTCCCCTTAACATATAATCCAGGTGCATTGGTTAAGCTTGTTATACCCGTGGATGCAATGGCATTGGTATTTCCATTATCGACCCCTTTGCTAAAAATGTGCGAGTACTTGCCGTCCATTTTTTGCGAATTGAATAAGAGCCAGACGCTATAGGTGAATTCTAAACCGGTTGGCTGGTTTTCAGAATAATTGACGAGGGGCGACGAGGTGCGACTGTCTTGCTGGATACGAACTGATTCCGTTCCCGTAATCATACCTTTCACTAAATAAGGCGAAGACCGCGGGGCAAGCAAACTGGAAATCAAAATCATTCCGATTCGGAAAAGGAATAAAAATCCGAATAAAACCAAAATAATGAATCCAAATTTGGCGATGAGAGAATTGGACTGGAGAAACTCTTTTCCGGCATCTACTGCACTTGTCGATGAGAACTGGTTGATCGAATCCTGGAAGGAGTTTTTTGTTTCTGAAATCGAGGTTGAAATATTGTTAAGTGTGTCTGTGATTCCACCCGTAACAGCTTGCGTGCTTGGAAGAATACTTGTTATTGGTTGTTGATTCTGATTTGGTTGTTGTTCTTGAAACATGATTTATACTATAATCTATAAAGATAAAGTAAAGGAAACCTACGGTTCAACAAGTTTACGCCTTTTGATCCTTTAAAGGAAATCTACGATTCAAGAAGTTTATGCATTTTGTTCCTTCCCTTTAAATGAAACCGTAGGTTTAAAGGGAAGGATCAAAAGGAAACCGTAGGTTTCCTTTAAAATAGTGTAACTGTACTGTAATCCTGGCTGTTCTTCTGCAATGTCATTGATAGTCCAAAGCTGGATAAATACTTGGCCATCGGGTTCTCGCCGTTGCCAGCGCTGTACTTGTCCCAGGCAGTTTGTGGGTCCGTCGGCAAAACACTTCGGGTCAATTTTGCTAAATAACAATTGGTAACGCCGTATTCAATGGATGAGGACGAACTTGGAGTAGCAAGTTCTTTGTCCTGTATTGATTTTACTAGTTTTCCATTCATATAGGTGTCCACATAGGTGTCATCCACGCTCACAATTAAATGCACCCACGTTTGGAGAGGGAAATTGTCGGTGATTATGACTGGGACAGAATTTCCGGATTTTGTGGTGTACTCCAATACAAGCTTGGGAGAAGACTTGTCCAACTTGATTCCAATGTTCTTTTTGCCTTGAGTTGCACTCTCTCGTGAAATGATGTATTTATCACCACTTCCTTCAAAATTGAAGACATACATCCACATTTCGTAAGAATACTTTCTGGAAGACGGTTCCTGGATATCTTTTACACCAATGGCGGTTTGTGTTGTAGAAAGATCCAGTTTGTTTGACAAAACTGCGGTTCCACTTCGATTCAAAAAATAATATAGAACAAATACGAGAACTATTCCTAAAATTACTAACGATAAATCCATGTTATATATATTAAAGGAAATTTAAAATTATTCAATTTGAATAAAAATGACGCCTGACATTTTAATTCTTCAAGGGTTTAAAGGAAACCTAGGTTTCCTTTATTATATGGACGTATCGGAAATCAACGATATACGGATGCCCCCGCAATTCAAGGGCGTCAGTTTTTCAAATTATAAAAAAGCGGATGTAAAAAACGAATTTGTCACAAGTATGTTAAACGGAAAAGTGGAGCAAGCTTGCAATTGGGCGGCGGAACTGGTTTGTGCCGGCCATTATTTAGAACTTTGGGAAAACATTCTTTACTACTGCGCCAAACACATTCATGTGGGGAATCCTAAATTGGTTTGCTACCTTGAAAAACGGTATTCGGTCTTCAAAACCATAATAAATCAGGGGAATTTTGTCACACCGCTTGATTTGCGCAATAACAAAACCATTCGCAACTTGTTTGCCGAGGTGGTGAGCGTTCTCTGTTTGTCAACAAAAAAACACAGTTTCGAAGTTATCAAAATCAATCGCGAGGAAGAGTTTGACATGACGCAGATGACGGAACGACTCAAAGCCCCCAATGTAGATTTTATAAAACCGGTGTTCACCGACGAAGATCCCAAAGAGATTTATATTCCAATGAACGAATTTGCCTACAACATTTCGAAAACCAAGAAGAATACGGTTTTCGCATGTTACTGGATCGAGTGGATATTGGAGTTCGAAGCCATTTGCAAAAAACGGAAAACCGTGTGTGCGTGCGCGCATCGTCAATTTGTGACGGTTGAACCCAAACTGTCTCACGACCTGGTTTGGATCATTTGGGATGCGCTTTTCTATTACGTAAAACAATTGGAGAACCCATTCTTAGAGAAAACAATGACCTCTCTTCTCTCTCTCTTTTCGCTCCAATACACCAACGCCTGTTGCAAAAAACGTCGATACATGTTGTATTTTGCGGTTTCTCTGTGCACCGAACATGCGGACCTTACCGTAGAATTGGTCGCTAATAAAAAAATGGTCGAGTTGGCGGTAACCAATATCAATAATATTTACCGTCAAATAAAGAAGAACGAGGTGAGCCCTGGAACCGATTACCTGTTCAATGGATTAAACAAACAAAGTGAACTGGAGAAATCGTTAGAGAAACTGAATATGGTGAATTCGATCACCTTTGGACAAAATGATTGAAAAATGATTGGACAAAATGATTGAAAAATGATTGGACAAAATGATTGAAAAATCATCGGTACAAATAAACCGCATTCCCATTGTTGAATTGGCGCAATATCATTAAAAAGAGCGAGTATAAGAAGCGCGAAACCAGATGGAATGTGAAGGGCAACAATAAAAATATCAACGAATACAGAATCATCATTGACCTTTCCGAATTCGAATAGAGAAAATAGATGAAAAAGAAATAAATAACCACGTATAAAATGGTCAGCAATTTCTGAACGAAAATTGACATCACTTCATCTTGTGAATAGTAATCGTTGACCCGATCATAAACCCGAAATTCACTTTGTTTTTTCTGTATTTCTGCTTCCAAATTTGCGTTCTCTATTTTCAATTGTTTTATATAGTCTGTTTCCTCTGCCATATATTTTACTTATACAAATTATAATCCACCATTTCGCTCGGACTATTCGGTTTCGCATAATCACTGGTTGCGCTAATCGTCGTGAATCCCGCAACCGTATTTCCGCAAGCCAATTCGGTGAGTGAATATTTACCGACACCGCATTTTGTATCGGCGTTTTCCCAGCTTTTTGATGCAATAAAGTATTTATATTGTGCATAATTACCAGTATTTATTGTTCCAGTAGAATCGAATGGCGGTAAATTGGGAACACAAACAGAGTATTTCTCGTTAAACGTGCTTCCGTCGGTGCAACACGCCTCCTTAACACAGCCATTGAATCGTGATTCCAAAAGGTTTTTTGCGGCAGCGTCGGTAGCGGTAGCGGACCCTGTAAGTTTTTTGGGTTCGCCTAAATCAATCATATTGTAATCCATGTTGTTTCGGCGGTCATAGTCGTAATACATATTAATAATCAAAATGGCAGAGCCGGTAACCAATATAATAAACAATATATCGGTAACTTTCTCGGGAACCATTCCAGAATTGATGAGAAGGCGTATTCCTAAATAACACAATATGGCAATGGTGATAACTACATATATCTTGTTCATTGCCTTGTTTCGGAGCGTGGCGTTCGTGGTGAGGTCAACCAGGCGTTTTTGACCCATTTCTGCTTGGTCGATTGCATTCTTCCGGTCGGCCAAACGACCGTTCTCTCTTTCCAAAATAGCGTTGACTTGTTCCTGATAAGTCAGTGTCGGCAAAACGCTTGAATTGTCAATCGACCCGCTTAGTAAAGATAAATCGCTTGCCACATTATTAACCGCGCGTTGTGCTACAACACTCGAGTTTCCACTTAAATCCTTGATTAAATTTCTTTGTAAACTGACAATATTATTTAAATCAAACCAATCGTCACCCATTATATATATTACTTGTAAAATATATAACTTATTACTTTGATATTAAAATGGCCGTTACCAAAAACGTTGCCATTGCAAGCGTTGTAATCATATTCAAAGTGTTTTGTTCCGTCTTATAAATGGCATTGTCTTTTAGCAATGCAGAAGATAGTGTACGATCTTCTTCTAAAGCATAAATTGTTTGACCCGTGAAATCGTATTTTTGCTGATTTCCAGACATATCTAAATAGGTTTTATCAATGGAGGTGATATTGTTTCTAATTTTCACGCTATTTTGGCCAACCTTATATTGGTCTTTTCCATACTGCGATAACTGATTGTCGATTTGATCCAGTTTAGTTAAAGAACCTTGAACTACGGTCTCGAAATTTTCTATTTTTCCGGCAATCATTGGATTATTTATATTAGTTACAGAAATTGGGCGTGTCCCGTTTGTTGATTGACTGACATTGTTTCGCAGTTCCACAATATAACTTGTTCCATTGGGTCCAGGAGTGTCAGTTTCAGACAAGACTTTTCTCTCAACTGGAAAATCCGCAAACCTCAAATTCACAGTGTCTGAATAACCATCTGAAAGATACTGAGTTTTATTGTAAACGGCGTCCTTCGTTGCATCTCCGGTTCGGATCACTTTGTTTTTGACCTTTAGTTCGGAAGATGTGTATGTAGAATCGGGCTGTTTGGGTAAAAAAGTTGAAACTGGATTATTGGACATCAAGCATTTGGTTCCAGTGGGGTCCGTCACTTTGTAAAAGTGATTGCATCCGGGGTCCAGATTGCATTGGGTTTCGCAGTCTGAATACGCGGTTTCGGTATAACCGGTGGACAAAGGATACATGTCCGCATATGACGTATATGTATTCGAACTTGCTTGAAGATTGGCCGGAACTTCTCTCAGAAATTTACTTTCGATATAAGTGTTTGCGTAAAACAACTTGTTCATTTTCAAATCTGGTTCGGCTGTATAAAATTGAGTTGTTGCCGAAGTGCTCGCCAACAGTGCCAGGATTTTTTTTTGATCACGGTCTCTTATAATGCACAATTTGTATCGGAAATCATCAGAAAATAACGGATTTGATTCGGAAATCCTGTTTTTGGAAATTCTCTTGTTGCGGACTTGTTCTTCTTGGTTTGTCATTGTTTTAACCATCGGACTGGGTGTTTTTGACCACTCTTCGTTTCGGACGGTGTTTATTTCTTTGATTGTAAAAAGGGGAGCTACCGTGTTATTTGTTTTTTTAATGCAAAGCGGTTGCGTACTTTTTTGGTATAATTCTAATCTATATTGATTTGGGGTGTTTGAATTCTGACTAGTATTTTGGTTTGAAAACAAATTTGAAAACCAGTTTTGATTTTCAGCAGGTGGATTTTGAATTTCAGCAGGTGGATTTTGAGCAGGTGGATTTTGTCTAGGTAAATTCTGTCCAGTTGGTATCTGTCCAGGTAAATTCACTCCAGGTAAATTCTGTGGTATCTGCCAAGTTGGTATCTGACCAGTTGGTATCTGCCCAGGTAAATTCTGTTGTATCTGACCAGTTGGTATCTGACCAGTTGGTATCTGACCAGTTGGTATCTGCCCAGTTGGTATCTGCCCAGTTGGTATCTGACCAGTTGGTATCTGACCAGGTAAATTCACTCCAGGTAAATTCTGTCCAGGTTGATTCTGGGTTGAAACCCAATTTGAAAACCAGGTGTTTTGATTCTGTCCAGGTACATTCTGTCCAGGTACATTCTGTCCAGTTGAATTCTGTTGAGTTGAATTCTGTTGAGTTGAATTCTGTTGAGTTGAATTCTGTCCAGTTGAAATTGATCCAGGTACATTCTGTTCAGTTGAAATTGATCCAGGTACATTCTGTTCAGTTGAAATTGATCCAGGTACATTCTGTTCAGTTGAAATTGATCCAGGTACATTCTGTTCAGTTGAAATTGCTCCAGTTGAAATTGCTCCAGTTGAAATTGCTCCAGTTGAAATTGCTCCAGTTGAAATTGCTCCAGTTGAAATTGCTCCAGTTGAATTATCTCCAGTTGAAATTGCTCCAGTTGAAATTACTCCAGTTGAAATTGCTCCAGTTGAATTTGCTCCAGGTACATTCGTTTGAGTTGGATTCCGAATTTGATTCGCAAATGTCTCCAAGATGGTTGGAGATCTGAATAATTGGTTGTTCACATCAAACAGGGGCGCGTCAATTTTTTCATAATTCGAATCGTATGCATTTAGGTTTCCAACCATATCTAAAAAAACGTAGTTGGTTCTTTCATCCAAAGGTTGTGACCAAACAATTTCGACCTGTTGTTTTGCATTGGTCTTATATTTTTGCAACTCGGACCCTTTGTACACATCACAATTATAAAAATTTGTTTTATCGGAAGGTGACAACGAATAATAATACAAATTGTTTTCATTCTGATTTCTTGCAAATACACTGATTGGATACCCGTCTCCATTTACCCATATAGGTTGGGTTTTGTAATCAAACATTGCGTTTCCCGAATACTGGACGCGGAATGGTGTGTATTCCCCAACAACCATTGCAAAGCTCTCGTTTTTTATTTGGCTTCCATTCTCAACAATGAATTGCGCGTTTTCTCTACGATGGGTTTTTAATGCATTGTTTCCGACCCAGATCAATGCGTTTTTTTTGAAAAATGCGATGGCACTGCTGGAAACACTGTAATTTCCGGGCTTTTGTGCGGCAATGTATCCTCTAAATTCTACCGAGAATGTCTGACCTTCTACTGCTGGGGCTAGGTTTGGAGTCAAAAAAAAATTGGGCGAATTTGCAAAATCTCCGTTGACCTTCACACCATGAATACCTGGAAAATAATTTGTGGGCGAATTGTAATCAATGACGCTGTTTGCATAAATTGCAGTGTTCAATTCGCACGAATCGCGCGTATGATATCCAGCAATGCGTTTATCCGGGGTCACCTGGTCTACTCCGTAAATATCTTTGACAAATGCGCCTACAGCGGACGATTTGATTTGGGCCGGGTCCGGCTTAAAAAACACTTGTTTGAAATCATTTTTGTTGGCCTCGTTGTAGTTTTCAATATTGTCTAAGTATTTTATGTTTTGTTTTGCTACTCTTGTTAAATTGTCACCCATTATATATTATTTATATAGAACATAAAAATAATATTACAATTCGGTAAATACGTAAAAGAGAACCGAAGTTGCTAAAACAGACCACATAATTCCAGTATAAACAGTGGAATCGTATTGCCGGGTTAATTCGCTGGGAGGATTTTTATTTTTAAGTATTGTGTCCATTTTTGTATCCAGAGTGCGTCTTAGTTCATCGACTGATTTTGCTTTATTCATGATGGATTCATGGTTCGACTTGAAAGTTGCGTCGGTTGATTGTGGATTTGCTTTACTGTATGCGACTTGCAACGCGTTTACTTTGCGATTGACGGTGTCTGATGCCTGAATCACATCTTCTTCTTTCACCGGAGTTCCCACATTGCAATTGGAACCGCCAGACAAACACCGAACATATTCGTAATAAGTGGTATTAAAACCATTGATTGCATCAACCACATCTTTTTCTAAATCAAATAAATTAGTGGGTGTCGTGTATTCCATTGACGTAAACCCCTGTTTACCGCTTGCAAATTCAGCGTTGTCTTGATCAATGACATCCTTGGATTGTTTTTTAAAAACTTGTTCGTAAATTCGGTTTGTTTTATCCGCGTATCCCTTTGTTATGTCTGCGTATCCCTTTGCTTCATTTGAGAATTGACTCGCTTTTTCAGAAGCGTTGGAAATATTTTGATTGAATTCCTTAAATTCTTTTGTTGCGACGTTTACTTCATTTGAAAGGCCGGTCCTATACATATCATATTGTTGAGATAAATTTGACAATAAATCTTTTTGCGTTTTTATTAGGTTATTATTATTGGTTTGAACTATGGTATTCATATTTGCATTGCTATTGGAAATATGTTCATCAAGACTTCGTTGGGTTGTTGTAGCTGTGTCCAATAAACTTTTTGTTTCTGTTTGTGTCTGTTTCATTTCGGCAATTGGGGTTGCAAGGAGGCTTTTCACCAAAGAAGGAAGTGCCGATTTGACTTCAGATTTTATTTTCTCGTCTGTATTAACCGATTTGCTTACTGCTTTGCTTACTGCTTTGCTTATCCCATCTTTTGCTTTTTTTGCCTGTTTTTTTGCCTCTTTTTTTACTGCCTCTTTCATTACTTTTCCTGCATCTTTTTTATTTTTTTTTTTATTTTTATTTCCTTCAATAATTTTGGTACTGTTTATAAATAAACTTACCAAAATACCAAGAATGCAAATTAAAAAAATATACCTATATTTGGACTGAATAATATTATACATAAATATATATTATAATATGATTTGATTTTTTATGCGGAATACATCATCCACATCATCCCGACAATTCCTACGCCTAAACTAATATTGTTAAAGAGTAGAAGTGTATGCTCTTTGTTTAAGTCATTGTTCTGCGATTTGGTTAATCCAGATGAAGCGGTAAGTGCCGTCAGTTTGTTGACATTTTCCTTGTATTTGCATTCGCAGTTATCTTTGTCTCGGTTATCTTGGTAATAACATGCACCACTATCATTTCCTGGATTATTGCAATCAGTTGCATTCACATAATAAACATCGGTTGTGCTAAAGGGTTCGGCCATTATATATAATAAGGAGAACTACGTTCCCCTTAGACCCCTCCTTCAAGGAGAACCAAGGTTTCGCACCGCTTTGCTTACCGCTTACCCCCTTTGACCCCTCCTTTAATTTGAATTGTATAAAAAAGAAGCAAAGCTGAGCAAAAGATTGGTTCTCTCTTGAAGGGAGGGATTAAAAGGGAACCGTACGTTCCCCTATACGCAGACCCGGTAATAAACGGAATCCACCGACGTAATACTGTGCCTCTCAATCTTGCAAACTTGTCCTGGTCTCAGTTCAATGAGCAAAGCCACTGGATCAAACCGCGAAATCTCGGGCAGTTGACTCAGACTTTTCAGATTGTATTTTTCCTTAACTATCTCCAAATCGGTTTTATCGGAGCCTTCGGGGGCGTTCCATTTTTCATCAAACACAATGGTGTGTTTCGGAACAAGGGTGTGCTTCAATATGTTTCGTTGCAACCTGGCAATATTATGAACCACAACAAATATCCCTCGATTGTCGTATAAATGGCACAGCTTGGTAATCAAGGAGTCGTTTGGCTCATCATTGATGATTATCATCAACGTATCTTTTTTCGTCAAAATCCCCTCGATTTCAAACAATTCCTCAATCAACTCGTTTATTGCTGGAACACGGTTGGATGTTTTATTTAACATATATTTTACGTAAACGTTGTGCGATATTTTAGTGCCGTCGCCTTTAAATAACATATCCAATTGATTGTTCTTGGCCATTGCCTCCACTTCGTTGATATTGAAATTTTCATAGTTGTAGATATTTTCGAGAATGTTGTTCACCATATGGGAATCTTTGATAACATCGAGAATTGTTTTTCTCGAGTTGTAAATGGAAATAATGTCGGTATTTGTAAAGCTCATCTTTGATTAATTATATATAAAGCTCATATTGTTTTTATATTTTTTCAATTTTATACTTTTTTCACCACAATTGATTTGGGATTCGAAAAGTCGGAGATGTCTGATTTGGTTTCACTCGTTTCGCTTGGCTCTTTGAATCGGATTCGCGGTTCACTAAAATCCACGTCTTCCGTCGGTTTTTGTTTGGGGGTTTCCATGGTATTGTTATCTCCGGAAATCACATTTACAGTAATGGGTGGGGGTGCTGGTGTTGGTGCCAATCCCATTGCATCTGGACTTGGTGGTTGTTGTTGTTGAGAAAACCGTTTAATATCGGAAAGTGCGGCCACTTTTAGATTGCTTGTCAATCCTTCTTTATCGTCCGTTTCCAAAACTGCAAACCCTTTGTCAAATTCGGTTATTTTCCATGCGCGGTTTGGTTTGAAATCGCCGTTGAATGTGACAAATTCGTTCACTTGAAAAGAAGGAGGGGGTAAAGTTTGAGAAGGAGGTGATTCCGCAGGTGATCCAACTTGTGAAATTGGCAGTGATCCAACCGGTGATCCAACCGGTGATCCATTTTGTGATCCATTTTGTGATCCATTTTGTGATCCAACCGGTGATCCAACCGGCGACATTGGCACGTAACCTTCAGGTGACTTGGGCACATAACCTTCAGGTTCATATTTATGTTCTTCCTCAGAAGGTTTTTTGACAATTCTTTCTTCCGAAGACGACAATTCTTCATACACTTCCTTTTTGGGTTTCTCTTGGGTCAACTCATTTGAAATCATTTCCTTTATTTCTTCCAACCCTTTTCCAGTCGTGAGCAAACTGATATTCCTGGAAAAGTTCATATTGTCAAACTGGTCCACATTGTCTTCCGTAATAATGGCCATCTTGACATTGATTGCCTGCAATTCCTGCATAAACAATTTGAAAACATATGGCACTCGAACCACACTGAAACTGCGTCCAAATTTGGTCACGTGTTCCACGTTTGTGCTGATTCCATCCAACGAATCCACAAATTTCAGTGGCCCGTCCGCCAACGGACTCATAAACACATTTTGGTCGGGGTTGTAAATGGCGATTCCACCGGTCTTGTTGCAAACTGCCATATAATACTGGTCGCCACGCACCAACATGGATTCTTTCAAAAACTCGGTGGCGCCGTGCGAGATAATCGAGTCGCGCTCCATCTCTCCAATACGCAATCCACCATCGTTTGCACGACCACTTACCGGTTGTCTTGTGAGCTGGGTCATCGGTCCGCGCGCTCTAAAATTCACCTTATCTTTCACCATGTGTTTCAATCGCATATAGTAGGTGGGTCCCATAAAGATTTCCGACTCAATTTGGTCGCCATTCATTCCATTGTACAGAATATCATTGCCGGACGAATGCATCCCGGATTTCGTCAACATTTTCTGGAAATCGGCGAGTTGGTTTCCGTTGGAATTGAACGCCGTGCAGTCGCCGTGAAACCCCTGGTCCAAACACGCTTTGCCAACAATGCACTCCACTAATTGCCCAATCGTCATACGGGTGGGGAGGGCATGGGGATTGATGATAATATCGGGGCGCAACCCGTTCTTGGTAAAAGGCATATCTTGTTCTGGAATAATCATTCCGATGGTTCCCTTTTGCCCGGAACGCGACGCCATCTTGTCGCCAATGGCGGGGATGCGTTCTTCGCGAATTTTCACTTTTGCGATGCGGGTTCCTTCTTCGCCGTCCGTGATGAAAGTCTTGTGAACAATTCCGAGCTGTCCCTTCTTCGTGGTTTCCGAATGATCCATGAGGATATCGCTTCCCGGAACGTTGGACGTCATTCCAATAATAATGGTTTCGTCCGTGATTTCGGTGCCTTCCTTCACCAATCCATATTTGTCCAGTTTGCTGTAGTCGTGTCCCAGTTTTTTACCGGTAATTGTATTCATTTTCTCTTCAATGTTTGTGAATTTTTTCTCGATTATGTGTTCGGCCGTTTTGTTTTTCTCTTCGTGAGTCTCGTATACGCTGAAATACGTGGTTCGAAACAACCCGCGTTTCAAAGCGCCCTCGTTGATTAGAACGGCGTCCTCCACGTTGTAGCCGGTATAACACGCAATCGCCACGATTGCATTCTCTCCATACGAATTCTCTTCGTTGTTGATGTATTCCAGATACCGCGATTTAACCAGCGGTTTTTGCCCCTGGTTCAAAATGACGGCGGTCTTATCCATGCGCATCGTGTAATTGGTGTGGTAAAGACTGACGGCCTGTTTGCTTTGTCCGCAAGAGAACGAATTACGGGTCGCGGGATTGTGGTGGGGATAAATAATCATATTGCACATCATTCCAAAAATAAGGGATTCGTGGATTTCGCAGTGGGTATACTTCTTCAACAGTTTCATTTCGGGTTTGAAGGCAATGAGAGAAGTTTCTTCCTCGTTGGGGTCCAAATAATCCAGGACCGATTTCTTCGACTCCATTTTTTTAGAATCCACTTCATACATTTCATTCAATTTGTAAAATCCGTCGAATTTGCGCACAACGTTTTCTCTCTTCTTTTCGAATCCGGAAACCAAATTGTCCCAATTGAATTTGCCTTTTTTCAAATAATCCAAAGAATTCACGTAGGACATTGAGTCGGTCATATCGTCGCGGTAGAAAATGGGGCGACATAGACGCCCGCCATCTGTGAAAATCATAATGGCGTTTTGTTTGATGTCGAAACACACACTGATATAGAGCGGAATCAACCCAATTCGTCTAGCAAATTTGATTTTATTGACAACCGGAATTGCATTTAGCAGACTTCCTGCCCAGTATCCGTTGACAAAAACTTTCGTCAAAACCGACACGATTTCGGGCGTGCAATTCTCGAGCATTTTTATGTCCGTGTTTTCTTTCAACCAGCGAATCATCGGTTCTCTCGAGACGTGTCTTGTAACATAAGATAAGAGAGAAAGCTGTTTGTGCAATCCAATGTTTGCACCATCGGGAGTGTCGATGGGGTCGAGCAACCCCCACTGCGAGCCATTCAATATGCGTGGACCGACCAGTTTTGCCCCGGAATCCATCGCCAAATTGGTCTTGCGCAAATGACTCAGTGCCGAGTTGAATGAAAGTCGGTTCAAATCCTGCACCGCTCCAATGCGTTTGGTGTGTTCCGCGGACCCCCAATTTCCTTTAAACGCTTTTCTGAACCCCGTCTCTACGATGCGGTTTTTAAAAACAGTTTCATAATTATTCAGGATCAATCGGTCCAACCGAGTTTCATAATTGGATTGCTCGTTATACAAAATTCTCTCAAAATCCACGTAAATTGCCTTGGACTGGATCTTGAAATATTCGTTGAACAACTGGTATATCATTGTTCCAGTCAATTCGATGCGCTTGTAGCGGTAGCTGTCTCGGTCAATGGGCGTCTCCAGACCATTGGCAACCAGTAGCAAACGTTTCACCATATATCCCAGAAAATACGCCTTCTCTGCGAAATTGGTCTCTCCAATGTGAGGCAAGAAATAGTCAGACAGAATCAACATGGCGTTTTCGACGGTTTTATACTTCGCCAATTGGGCGATGAATTGCAGGGCATTCAATTGGGTCATAATGGGACCCGCGTCGTGGATGCAGGGGATGAAATCGTCCACCAGATTCTCGTATTTCTCCATATCGAGCAAACACATTTGGATGATTTCTTTGTCCGACACGAATCCGAGAGCGCGGAAAACGATGAACAGGGGGACGGGCGCGCGCACGTTGGGAATATTGACAACAATGTGATTGTTGGAATACTGCCTGGATGGAGCCACCATGTCGATTCGGAGTGAGCGCACCGGCTTGGAAGCGTTTTCAGAAACACTTTTGATTTCGGCGGAATAGAGAAAATCGGGATTGCTCGATTTGTTAATGCGCAACATATTGTCGCCGAATTTCTCTTGGGGAATCACCGTCTTTTCCTTTCCGTCAATGATGAAATACCCGCCGACGTCGTTCTTGCACTCGCCCATATTGAAACGCATTTCTTTCGGCAACCCCGAGAGAATACAAAGATCCGATTGAACCATAATTGGAAATCGACCGAGCAATATTTTCTCAAGTGTAAAACAATGTTTCTGAACACCCTTTCCGTCAATGGATTTGCGCATCTCTTCGAGCATTTTGGCACGTTCGTTCGCCGACATTTTGGCACCCGGGTTTTCTTTAGCAGGTTCTTCGGCAATGTGTTCTTTGCCCTCGGGTTTAGAAATACTTTCTAAAAATTCTTTGTCTTTTTTTGCATCTTTGAACCTTCTCTCTTCTTGGTCGCAATCAACACCGGCATCATCGTAGAGAATGGGGTCTTCGTCTTTCTCCAGCGTGTTTAGGATTTCGACCTCGACGTCATAATGGATGGTCGTTGCATACGTCATATTTCTTAAACGCGCTTCATTGGGGAACATGTAATGCGGATTTGAATTGTCGTAAATGATTGGTTTAGCAAAATAAATTCGTTCTCCGGATTTCCCCCCAAAATAGAGATTGCACCTCAATTTGTACTCTTTGGATCTCTCGTCAAATTTAGAAACAATGGTTACTGGGTTCATTTCTTTGAAAATGCGAAATATGTCTTCTTTGAAAAAATCGTTGTACGATTCAATATGGTGTCTTACTAAACTTTGAGGATTGTCGCGGAAATAACAATCGATAATGTCCCATATTATTTTTTCATTAAAATTGGTTCCTGGGTCGTCCATTTATACAATACCAATACACATTCTTTTATGTAATTATTTTCTCTGTCATAATTATAAAATGTCGGATTTAATGAACACTCTGTTTGGACCTCTCTCGGGCGAATACTGCCTCTATTTCTATTGGCTTTCCATTCTATCTTTCTTCCTTTTGGCAATGGCTCTGGTTACCGGAGTTGTCACTGGTTTACAAAAAGGCAAGGGCATGTATTTCTACCTCTCCATTTTAGGGGCATGTCTTGCGTATTTCATCTCCTATTTTGTGAATCGGTTGATGTACTCGGTCTGCAGTAAAGCTCTGTAAAGGGAACCAAGTTTCGCTTCGCTTACCCCTTTTGATCCCTCCTTTTAACTTTTAACAATTATTCTTTATTTTCTTAAAATAAAACCCTAGTATGTTTTATTTTATATTCGTTCTCATGAAGGAGGGGTCGTAGGGGCGGAAGCGCTTCGCGCTGTATCCGTAGGTTTCCCTACCTTATGTAGTAAACCACCAAATAGCAAAAAACCGCTAAAATGATGGAAACAACCCATATCGGCACGACCGTTTTTTGCTTGTATCCAATACCAAATTGGCGGAACCCACCATGTTCATTATAGATTAGTGCGGGTTTTAGCCAATGGATCCCAGAGAAAATGATTAAAAAAATGACAATTGCAGAGACCAATTTGTTTTCAAACATATTTCTTATATATTACAAACGTTTATTATTCTTAGGGAGGAAAGGACGCTTAGTCCAATTCATTGTCATTTCGATCTTCATCACCTTCCTCTAAAACAAACCCTTCATTATTGCCATCATCCAAAAACATGGGGTCTGGACGAGGATCCTCATACGCTTCGCCTGTTTTCTCTCCAACTTCTTCCTCGTATTTCCCCTTTTTGTATATATAAACACTTTCATCCACAAACCAGTCACCTAGTTTGTATTCTTTCAACAGATTTTCAACTTTGCGGTCACTGTCCGTCATTCCTTTCAACTTGTCGGTGATTTTCTTTTTCTCTACAAGTGCGTCTTTATGAAACTTATCGGACAAATCGCGATAACTAAAATCGGTCATTTTTTTATTGTTCATGTCGGTATTGAAAATCACAACAATTAATTTGGCAACTTTGTGGAAAAACTGTTGTTTATTGTCTTGAATATCCAGTTGCTGACCGACGTCGTCTTTGTCGCAGTCGCGGTCTGACCAATTGTTGTTTTTCGCGGAAACATATTCAAAATCGGTATATCGCGGTTCATCGCTTTCGCAAATGATTTTGGAAAACACCGATAAATAACAGTATTTATAGATTTTGCTCATGGTTTTCTCATCAAATTCGGGGGCGATGGTTGCAAGGTAGGGAATCAGTAAACTGATGTCTTTCAAATCAATGTCTTCAGAAATATCGCAAAACAGACAACACACCTTTTCGTCCTTGGTATACGATTTGATTTCTTCAAAGTACACATCCACCACTTTTGAAAGATTATCATAATGGGTCGGTGCAAAGTCCCAGTGCTTCTTCATCTTCGACATGTCTGTCACTGTTCTGAAATTCATCGTTACGATCCCCCTGGATTCCACGTTCTCTAGCATGGCGGGAATCACATTTGTAATGTTGTCAATCGTGTTTTTGATAAATCTTTGGATTTTTTTGGGATCCGACCACACCGCCACGTTATCGAGAAAGTCGACGATACTACCGGCATATTGTTGTTCTCTTATATGCCGGATCTCCGATTTTTTCAGGTTTCCATAGCGACTCAGATAATCAAAAATGTCTTCCTGCATTTTTTTATTCAAATTATCCAAATAAATATTGAGCTTATCGTGGTTCTTTGAATTCATCGCGGTTTTGATATGATTCTCAATATTGTCCTGGATCATCAAATCGTCAAACGACGGCACCTCCTCATCTGCAAATGAAATATTCACCTGGTTTCTCCTCGACACTTTGCCCATTAAAGTGGTGAGCGTCTCTTTTGTCTGCGGTTTTCCATTGTCGTTCAGCGCTTGAATGGATTCTTCCAAATTCATTGTACTGAGCCCGACCAGTTTCTCCGGGCAAATCTCCAGCAAATCGTCGGGAATTGGCAAATCGGTGTTCAGTTTGCAATAATGAATGTACGCGGAGTAAATGTTTTCATCACTGATATTATCTGAATCCGCCGAAACGTATTCGATTTTTTTGAGTTTTGAACATGCAAACGCGGGAATCGAGAGAGATTTAATCTCGCTGTAAATTTGCCCGTATTTTTGAACAAATTCAATGCTTTTCTTGATATTTGCGTCTTTCTCTGCAAAGTAAAGAATGGGTTTCTCTACGTTCAATTCTTGACAACACGAATTTTCCAAAAATATAATATTGCCAGCTTTCAACAATGCATCCTTTCCGACTTGTGAAATGATTTTATTGATATCATCGACGGTGGAATACGTGTGTTCAATGATTTTTTTATAAATATTGCCAATGTGTTGGTGTTGCGACGAATGACCCGTTTTTAACGATTCCATCACTTCGGAACTGAAAACTTTTGTCACACTTGAAACCGTTTTTTCAATGGCCGAGTTTTTCAACGGGGGCTGGAAAAACGCCCATTTTCGATCAACACTGAGCGCGTCTGGGATAAATTCATTTTCCGGGTGTAAAGCCAAATGGTTTCGTTTCAGTTCCAACATTCTCTGGATCTTGGAGTCTTTCAAAATATATTTTTCGATTCTTTCTTCGAGCAATATCATAAAATGCTCGCTTTTCAGTTTGCTGACACCTTTCCACGGTTCGGAAGCCGGATTCTTAATTTTCTCTAAGATACAACACATATAATTGAGGCCCGATTTATTGGCGTCCAGCGGATACCCCGCCAAACTGTATACGCAACCCGGAAATGTTTTCTTTGGTTGGAAAGAGGGGATGCGGGTTTGAATGACGATGAATGTCACCGCCGCCGTGATGTAAAAAATATGGGTATTTTTATACGATTCGTAGGTCACTATTTTCTTGCCAGTTTGTTTTTTACTTTCAAACGCTTCTTTTGAATACAAACTGTTTGTAATAATTCTGGATGCATGGGAAAGAATGGAGTCGTCGATTTCGTCAATGTCGATTCCAATGCTTTTTGAAATTGTGCTGGACACGTTGTAAATATACAGATTGACCTGGTCTTCAAAAACGCGCTTTTTGGGTTTTCCCAATTTTGATAAATTGAGTTGATTCTCTTCGATCTCCGCATTAATCGCGTCTTCAATGATTTCGTTATCGTCTTTCTTAACAACGTCGTGGGTTTTAACAACAAACCCTTTGTCGTCGAACTCTTCTTGTGCAACCAAGTCCCGGTAGCAAATGATATAGCCGGTGTATTTATCCACGATTGAATCACCGTCGTCGCTCAACGTCCCCTGGGTCGAAATAATTCGGTCCAGTATATCTTCATATAATCCAATTGAAAAGGATTGGGCGAGAGAAAACAGAAAGATTGGCAACAACTTGACATTCGTTTCTTTGCAAAACAGCCAATGGGTGGATTCGCCATCAATGGCATATCGGCAATATTTTTCTTTGAACTGCATGAGCATTTCTTGTCGTTGACAAAAATCAACGTGTGCCAAAACACGGTCTCTCAATTCGGCATAGGGGGAAACCAGAATGTCTGTTAAAACCACCTTTTTCCCCATATTGTAAGCACGCACTGAAAATTCTTCGGTCTTGGCTTCTTTTATCAATCGAATTTTTTCAACCTGTCTTTCTTTTAATTCATACATTTTTTCGATTTCTTGTCGGAATTCGCCCAAGGTAAGTTCTACCGCTGTTTCATACAAATTCTTTTTGGCAAACTGTTTCATTCGTGTGGCGGCGTTTTCCGCCATATCGCAGATTTCGTTGTTCTTGTCGTAAAAACAGTTTTTGTCCGAATTGCAAAAGAATTCGTTGGTTAATTCCGAGTCGGTCATTTCATTGTCTCTGACCCAATCGTTTTGCACCCTTTTAAAATAATAAACGCGTTTTTTCGCGTCTGCTTCAATATCCACGCTTTCCTTCTCTTCTTTGGACAAACTGCTTTCATCAAATGCGGATTTTAATTTTGGATAAATGATGAGGACGGCGTAATTGTTTTGTTCAACCTGTTTTTTCCCCGCAATAATGGTTTTGGCAACTTCTTCGGCCTGTTGGATTCCGTGCTCTTTTTTCAAAACCGTTGTGAAATAATCCAGAAAATCTTGTCTTTTTTGCGACTCTTTGTATTTTTTCAAAATATCGTAGGGCGTTGTGTCAAACTCTTTGTCGAAGAAGACTTCTTCTTTTCCATTGTCTTTTTGCAAAGAAGCGAGAGAAGTGTATTTTTTGGCAATTACGTGTGTCAAACATGCCTTCGAATTGGAAACTTCGCTTTTTCCATAATCCAATAATTTGGCCAAATCGGGGGTGTATAGATGCGACATAATCAGCGAACACAAACTCATGTAGAATTTTCCGGAATCGAGTTCAATGATTTTATTTAATAATTCGGTAGCAGTTTCTTTCTCATTTTTGATTCCATATTTCTGTTTGATTTGATTTTGCATTTCCAATTTAATATATTCAAATACGGCGTTCTTCTTCGGGTCGGGAGATGCGATTTTTTTCAACGATTCGTATTTTTTCCTTTGGTCAAACATTCGTTTTTCGTAATCTTTGCTGTTTTTAATGATGTGGGTTCGCAACTCCTGATACGGACCGCCCTTGCCCTGATACATTTCGTTATTTTTCCCGTCTCTCGCACTTCCCGCATACGTAATATTGTCCGCATAAATCAAAAACGGTTCAAAAAATCCAAGCATGTCGTAGAAATTGTACCCGATGTATTCGGATTTTAATAAACGGATAATCGCGACGGAGCGCGGAATCACGGTGTCCAAGATTGTGTTGTAGTCCGCATTCACCGAACTTGGAATATCGAATGCCAGCGGTGTTTGCAGGAAACTGGATCCATCTTCGGCATCCGCTTCGTAATTGTGTTCTTTGTTGACATTGTCAATATTTATTTTTACAAACCCCGTTTTTTTGGTGAGCATTTTATAATGGTATAACCATTTTTGGCTTAAATTTGCACGTGTCAGAATGTTCGTTCCGGGAAGTGTGACACGCGAGAATTCGAGCACCGGTTTTGGCAACATTATGACCGATTTCACCGAAAGTGTGTCGGCTTTTCCAACATTTTCTCTCGTATAAACGGATTTGCCAGACCGCATCACTTTATTGCTGATTTTGGTCATTCCCAAATTGTATCTCTGAATTAAAAATCTTTTTTTTGCGATTTCGCCGCCTTTTTTGTAAACGTGGGAATAATAATCTTCCAAATTATCAACAATGGTTTCCAAATCTGTTTTTACAATGTCTCTTTTTAATATGCCTGCGCCTTCATATTTTTCAAAGGGTGTGAAAATGGGCGAGATTCCATTGTAAAAGGACGAATAATCATTGGTGGTTTGGTAAACCGCCATGTTGTTTTTGTATTCTTGCAAATCATTTTTTAGTTCGGATTTAACGACGATTTCATCACTTATCGTGTTTTCGGAATAAATTTTGACTTTTTGTTTAACCACTGGAATAATCCATCGCAAATGGGTGTCTAAATGATTCATGTGTTCAACCAGGGGTTTATACGCGGCATTGAAGTTCTTGAATCCATTCACGTTTCCATTTTTGTCGAATGTAGAGAAATTCTCACGCAACTCCTTGAATCTTCGGATAATTCGGTTAACGCGTTCCATCACGGTAGACGTTCTCGCGGTGTCTGGAATCGTTGAAAGCAGTTCGTCCAATAAATCGTTTAATTGGGTGTTAATGCCGTAACGTTGGACGAAATACTCTTCTTCTTCCCCTTTTGACGTCATCGGATAATTGTCGGTAGATACCACCGAGTCGGTGGTCGCATCTTTTGGAATATCAATAATAACATGGCCTTCGGGTGAAAAATTCATGGAGGCGACCGTAGTTCCTTTTTTTGCTTTTTCTTTTTCCTTTTCCTTTTCCGCTTTTCTTTCAATGACCTCTTGCACCGAGGGTTGTTCCACAATCACGATTTGTTTCAACGGAATTGTTTTGGGAATGCCCTTGTATTCAAAATCAATGAAAATGTTTTCGCTATCCACCACTTCGAGTTCAATCATGTCTTCTTCTAAATTTACAATTTTACCCGTCATTTCTTCGTCGTCTTCGAACACCAGTTTTATATAGGTGTCGGGGTTCAACCCATTTTGCCGGGCATATCCTTCTTCGACACTTCTGGAAAGCAGGAATATCTTTTCAATGGTGGTATCGATTAAACATCCGTCCTTGTCTAAATCCAGAGAGTATTTGTTTCCGTCTTCAATATCCACAATCCGGATAAGTTCATCGTCAATATATTCAATGAAGAAGTATTTTAAATGATAATCGGGTTTTGTAGCCTCAATCTGAATAATATCTCCGAGTTTAAAATTTAATTCTGATATTTCAATCGACATTGTATACTATATTAAACTATATTCTTATTTTATTTTTGATAAAAACTTAAAGCGTTTTTATTAAAATATTTATTATCCAAATGCAAACCCCCGAATTCGTTAAAGTAAAAGTTGTCCAATATGGCAATGAAAATACTAAATATCCATATTTCATTTACAACCTGGAATCCGAGTTTATTCCTCATGCGGATTTGGTAAATCGTATTTATAGAAGTGCGATTTTGTCTTCTGAAAACAAAATGCTCGCTTTGGCTCCTGCAAAGTCGTTGCCAAATACCAACTTTGTCGTGTCCCAAAAAGTTTCAGTGAATGAAATTGTTGAGGGAACCATGATCAATCTGTTTTGGGACCCCAATTTGGGAGAATGGGAGATTGCAACCAAAAAGGGGATTGGCGGAAAATACTTTTTTTTCCGGAATAAGTATGACGGGGTCTCAGAAGAGCCCGAACAAAAAACATTTCGCCAAATGTTCTTGGATGTGTTTTCACTAAACGATTTGCCATTTGATAAGTCGTATTCCTATTCATTTGTTTTACAGCACCCGTGCAACCACATTGTGGTTCCGATTGATAAGCCTGCGCTCTATCTGGTTCACACTTATAAAATTGAGGGTCAAACAAATACGTATGCATACGTGAATCCCAAATCGCACCCGGATTACGAGGAGTTTGTAAAAAGAGGCGTCAAATTTCCACGGGATTTTGTGGCGACACCTGGAAAAACGCTGGAACAGCAATTCGTGGATTCTACCAATCACGTTTTGGACAAAATCCCCGATTTGGAGGAAGCACTTTCCAATCCTTTGAATGCGTTCACCAATGTGGGTATTATGGTGACCGACCAGGAAACTGGGTTAAGAACCGCCTATCACAATAAAATCTATCTGGAAGTGAAGAGTCTGCGCGGAAACAATCCCAATTTGCATTACCAATATTTGTTGTTGCGGAAGATTGGAAAAGTGTCGGAATTTCTCCGGTATTTTCCCATGTACCGAAAACATTTCAATAAGTTTTTGGAGCATTTCACTTTGTTTACGGAACGCATTCACAAGTTGTATTGGGAGGTGCATGTGAAGAAGACGGTTCCCGAGATACCCGAGAAATACGAAAAGTATTTTGTGGAGAAAATCCATTATGAAGTGTTTTTGCCGAGACACAAAGAGGACAAGAAGTTTTTCATTAACCGAAAAGAAGTGGCAAAGTTCTTGGACGGAGAGAATATCATGATCCCCTTTTAGGGGAACTACGGGTTTCGCTTTGGTAAAATATAGTGTTCTTCATTTTGGGGCAAATTGCCTTCATATTCTTTAAATCCCGCGTCTTTGATATAATAAGGCCATTCATCTTCATTCAATAGGTCTGGCCAATTTTTCAAGTCCACGTAAATAATTCGGGTTCCTTTTGTTCCATAAATTTTGTTATTGCGATACGAATTGTGTAAACACACAATCTGTTCATCTCTTAACCAATTTACAACATCTAATAAATTGTTTCCGGACATTTATAGATTACGTAGTTTTCTCTTTATATTACTGCGGGTTTTACTTTGTTTTCGGGGTTTTCTTTGTTTCTTTGACCTTTTGCCTTTACCAAATGTTTTCGATAATTCCGTCTGTTTCCCGCGATGAATCCGCAACGCAATTTCCATCGGCGTTTCGCCGTCTTCATTCAGCACATTTGGGTCAGCTCCTGCTTCTAACAGCATGCGAACAATCTTTGGATAATTTTCTTCCGTTGCCGTAATGAGTGCATTTTTACTGTATTCTGCGGTATGGTGCACATTGGCTCCCGCTTCCAATAATTTTTTAACGAGTTTGTCACATCCGTGTTGCGCAGCAATAATCAATGGTGTTTGATTGATGGAATCGCGGTCTTCTACGTTTGCTCCGTTTTCCAATAAAAAGGTGAGAATCGGTTCAGCATTGCAATTGCGACACGCTTTTAGAATCGGGGTGTCTTTTTCTCGATCTTTTTCGAAAATGATTGAGTTATCGAGCGCATATAATTGCCGGACTTCATCCATTTTGGTTTCGCGTATTGCCACCATCATTTTTTCAATATTCATAAAATATACTATATCAGTATATTTTATAGGTCGTCTTACTCGGTATACGCAACCGACAATCGTGAAAGGTTCTGGATATACGTAATCACGTGTTGTTTGTTCGTCGGATTCTCGCATGCATCCTTGACTGGTTGTCGAACTGTGTTAATGATATCCATTATGTTGTTCGAATTCGACAAATGGGATATGTCCGTTGCATAATCCTTTTCGAAAAAGAATGTGATGTCACCCGTGTTAATCACGTCAGTATACTTGGAATACACAAATTTGTACCAACACTTGATTAAAATACTTTTGTTTAGGTCGGAAACGGTTTTGAAAGACCTGAGTGCGGTTTTGATGTGGATATTGTCCGGCAATATTTTCAAAACGTCTTCGAAAAAATCGAAAAAATGGTCGTTGAAGGTTTTTACAATAAATGATTTATCGTTCATATTATACTATTCTTGTTAAATATATTTATATGTTTTTTTATTATTTATAATATTATACGAATGAATGATAATGAATATGATTCGGATGATGACGATGAGGTAATAAAACAAATGAAACAATCTGTTTCATGGCAACTTGTCATTGTGGCGACTTCAGCCGTTGTGTGGTTGGTTCTCAAGTGTCTCGATTAAATAAAAACCTGGTAAACCACGAATTTTTCCATCCCTGGATATGCCGTCGTCAGTTGCATCGGTTGTATCAACTGGCGAACCGTGATTGGGTCATCCTGAATTGAAACCAGATGTTTGTTCGTGAAAAATAAGCTCTGGATGCTCGGATCCTGGAATTGGGTCGACACAACCTTTATCATCTCGGACACCAACATATCTTTGTAAATCAAGACGAATTCACCGTATCCACACGGCTTCGTTACTTCAAAAATATACATTGTCTCGGGGATTTGCATAATCATAGTGGCAAATTTGGTGGAATAGTCTTGGGTTTCAGATGACATACTATCCATTTACTTTGTTTTTGTTTTTATATTTTTATAAAAACAGATGTTATTTGATCGGTTGCAAGAACGGATTCTTGGAGGGTCCACCAAGCCCCAATTGACTGTCTTGCGCCTTTCGCATCTCCTCCATCTTGTTTGTCATGGACGTGTCCCCGTCCTTAATCTTGTTATTTCCACCTTCGAGAGGTGGCGTATTTATGGATTGTCGACCATTGTAGGTGGCGTTCAATGGAACACCCGAATTCGGACCGCCTAAAGTAAAACCGCTGGGCTCACCGTTGAAATTGGTCGCCATCATTTTATCATTCACAATGTTTGGTTCATAATGTTTCACGATTTCCTCGCCGTAAATCACTTTGTAATTTTGCTCAATCATCAAAACCGCCGGAACACTGTGTATGTTGGGTGGCATCAGAATCTTGTCCCCATTCTCCATAATGATGAACAATTGGTTCGTATTGGGGTCGCGACCTCGTTTGTCGATGCATACAAAGGTCAATTCGCTCGTCAAATTCGCCCGAACCAGGAATTGCAAGACTTTCTGGCTGTGTTGACAATAGTTGCTGTAATAAAAAATATTTTTAGTTGACATTAAACAATAAATATATTAGTCTTTACGAAATAAAAACAGAGAAGATAACTCAAACCTTTAAAATGAGAAATCCACCACAATTGGGTAATGGTCCGAATTCGTGGTCGAGCACATTTCTGGGTAAGGGTGCGGGAAACTGACTTTGGTAATTTTGTCTACTAAATTGGGCGTTACCAAAAAATGGTCAATCATCGACATCTCTCCAAGATTCGACGCGCAATCGTCGTTTTTGTCCCACCAGTCGGTGTATCTCTGATCTTGGCTTACAAGGGACGCCACCGATTTCAACTCATACTGACCCGCATAGGTTCCCGACAACCCTTTTAAAACATTCAACACTAAAGAGATTGGCTTGTCATTGTTCAAATCCGGCACCTCTCCATCAAAATCGTTCAAATCGCCCATCAAAATGAGTCCATGATTCTGATTTGTTCCAATCAATGAGACAATCAGTTCCTGCAAAACGGAGGCCTGGGCCTCGCGCGAGGCGCATCTGGCCACGTCCGTCGGATACGCTAACAAATGGGTTCCGATTACATGCACCGTCATTTCGCCCATCTTATACGTGGTGTAATAATTCTTGGAAACGCCGGATGACCCTGCCGAACCCGTGTACCCGCATTGGGAACCAGCAATGGGATACGAATGGGTCGCCGAGGTTCTCTGCAGGTCGACGGTGGGTGCAACCTTGCTTAAAAGACCGACGTTCTGGCCGGTGGACGTGTCCGTTCCATAAATCAAGTAGGGCGTATACTGATTGTTCAATAATCCATTGAGTTGAGAGAGCTCGTAGCACCCCTCCACTTCGCACAAATTCAGAATATCCGGGTTCAAATCGCCGATGACCTTGGCTAAAGAGTTCATATGGGTTGTTGCTTCAGACAAATTGGGCCACGAACAACTGGAGCCGGGACAGCCGTTGTAGGTTTTCAGAAAAAACCACTCGACGTTGTATTGCATAATACGTAGGGTTGTCTGGTTACTCGGTTTTGGGACAACCGTGTAGCACTGCGTGTCGTTGGTGTTGGTTGCGATAACAGTCAACAACAGAGATAAAATAATTACGGGAAAAATCATTTGTTTATAGTAAAACGAGTGATTTTATTATACGAGTTATGAATTATACGAGTCATGAATTATACGAGTCATGAATTATACGAGTGATTTTATTCTTCATCAGATGAACTTTGCAACGATGAAGTTTGCGACGATAAACTTTGCGATTCATTCACCGTATATTTTTGAACCTCCAACTGTTCTAAATTTGGATTCAAGAAATCGTCAAAACAATACGGATACTGTTTCAGAATGTTTAAAACCATTTTGGGCGCTTTATTTTCGTCCAAAAAGTTGCCCTCATCGTCTACAAAATTATACACGGTTTCTTCAACCATTTCGCAAATGGGATATTTAATGGAACGCACCACATTTAAAATTTCTTTGATTGTTTTTTGTTTTTGCGCAACGTCTTTCAACAAGTTTTTATTTCCATCAATCGCATATTCTTTGAGGATTCTGCGAATTTCCGCCAACTCCGAATAAACATCTTTCATTTTCTTTGAAACAATGGTTGTTTTTTTTGAATCGTTTTGCATATCGTAGAAAGAAACTTCTTTCAGATTATTTTTCAAATCGGTTTGATTCTTGTTGTTGGTTTCAATAATTTTAATATTTCGTTCAAATTCTTTGATGGATGTTTCTTCCTTCGTGTATCCAAAAAGCATGTTCATTTTGATTTCTACAATTTTCTGTTTTGCCGTATCCATTTCTCTCTGGGTCTGGAGAATTTCTTCGTCGGACAATGTTAAACTGGCTAATATTTCAATATCCAGATTGCACGGATTCTGCGCGTTTCCACACGTGGCTTTTAAATGATTGTCTTCCTTTGTAAATACAGTTCCCCCGTCTTTGCCACAATTGATGCATTTGAACACGGCATTTCTTACTTTCTGGATCCGATCCTTTCGAGAACCTTTCGCGTCCATTATTTTTTTGATAACGTCTTTTTTCCGTTCGTCGTATCTGTTTTTCAAAGCATAATATTCGTTGACCGCCTCTTTCACGTCGGTGTACAAGACATTTTCTTTGGGCTTGCGTTTGGGTCCACCCCCTTCAACCAAAATTTGCGTATGCGAATCTTTATTCAGAACAAATCCAGAGTCCGAAATCTGTTTACCGCCTCGAATTCGAAGCAGTTTTGGATTATTTGCACAACTCAGGTTTGAACATGAGCCAAAATCGAGGTCATCGGCCAAATCGTTTTGATCAATCGAGAGTGTGCGCAAAGAGGATGGCAAATTGCGCACTTTGCGAATCCGATTCTTGTTCAAAAACAACGAGACCAGATTTATCATTTCGTTTAAATTCACTTCGGTGAGATGATTTCGATTTGCTTCTAAATACATTAAATCTCTCATCAGGGGAAGTTCTGTTAATGCATTGTCATTGATAACAATTTTCTTAACCCCTTTTGGAACATTATGGAATCGGGAAATGTTTCCTTTGGCAAAATGGATTTCTTCTAGATTTTTACCATGCAACGGAACCAAATCGATTTCGCCATCGAGTGGAAGTTGAATATAGCATTTTTGCCCTTTGATTCCATCGATTAATATTTTTGCAATATCCATTATATACAATGGCGCCATTTATTTTACGGGTGAATTCCTCAAATAGTAGTCGGTATCCACGAATGGAATCTTGGTCATACCCGAGTATTCGCCCCGTTTCTTGTCGTCCTGGTACAATTGGATTTTGGACATGATGATTTCCTGGTCTCTTTTCATTTTTTGCTGGATTTCATAGGGGGTCGGTTTTGATTTGTATCTGTAATAGAGAAACCCGCCAAACACGAGAACAAAGAGAGAAACAACACCCAGATTTAGAAAAAATGTGTAGGTGTTCATTTTGTATTCGTGCGCTTTTTTTAACGAATTTTCAATAAAAAATCGGACGTCGGGTTCTACTAAACTTGGATTCTCTGACATTATATTTGGTTAGTATATTTTTGAAGTGGATTCATTACGCCAAAAATAGAATCTAGTTGAATAATATATTTAATTAATGGCTAATAAACCTAAAAAATTAAAAACAGAGGAAATCACCGGGATACTGATAGCAATCATTGTTGTGAGTGTTCTCGTTATTTTTAGTGTGATTGCGTTTTTTGATGCATCTATGTCGGGTATAATTAAAAAAATAGCGTTGTTTGTGGTATGTTGGTTACTTGTATTCTTTTCTACCATCTCAATCAAGGCAAGTGTTTTGTCTGGAGACAGAGAACCCAATGAAAAAGATTGGGCAGATGCTGCGCTATCAAGTTTCATTTCGGTTATTTTAATTGTTGGTTCAACCTTGGTGGTTGCTGAAACAACAATTGTGGGGCGCGCTTTTGAAAACACGGTGGGGCTTCAATTGATCCAAATCTTTAAAAAGGGGGATACCAATTTGACAGATTCTTTGAAACAAATCTTTAAACAAGATGATGGGGGCGAACTGGACGCTCAGTTAAACATTGATTTGATTTTTACCCAATTGTTTTCACCCAAATCCGAATTCGACAATTATGTTCAATATTTTAATTCCAATAAACCATTTTCAAATATTAAGATGACTACCGATAGCATACAATTAGGAACGTTTTATGAGAATTTTGTAGCAAGAAAAAATGATATTTCTACTGCAGCACTTGCTTCTTTAGCGACAATTGCATCAATCATTACGTGTTATAAACCAATCATAAGCCCGTGGATCAATGTTTAGTAACAACAGCGTGTTAACAGCGTGTTAACAGTAGTTCGCATTTGTAACCGTGTCCCAGTTGATTCCATGGGAATTTGCCCACTTCTTCTTGGCGCACACGGCGTTTCCGCCTGCTGACCACCCAGAGTTTGTGAAATCGAATTTATTTTCAGAAAACCCAGGTGCATCTGTGTTTGCTTTGACATCTCCCGAATTCACTTGACCTTGTTCTGGCTGTGTGCATTTGCCATCTGCAACTCCCCAAAAATCGGGACAGGTTGTCTGGAGTTTGGGGAATTTGTCGGTATCTTTCTGTTTAGACATTGTCCATCCCAAAAATGCTAAAACCAGGATTAAAATGATAACTGCAATTGCTACAACCATTGTGTAAAAACTGTTAAACACACCAGTGGATGTTGCTTCTTGGCCTAACGAACTCAGTCCTGAACTGATTGAACTGAGCCCTGAACTGACTTTGTCTCCGATTCCTTGAGCAATTC
>Ga0209353_10000272_pt1 | contig 32328 bp, 31 predicted proteins | sample LauGreSpBDMM15SD_2_FD_187561 | JGI IMG/M metagenome (GOLD analysis project Ga0209353, IMG submission 187561) | Freshwater lake microbial communities from Lake Michigan, USA - Sp13.BD.MM15.SD (SPAdes) (version 2) | ecosystem: Environmental > Aquatic > Freshwater > Lake | place: Lake Michigan... | reverse complement strand
AACATATCATGTTCAATAGGAGTAAAAACAGAAGGCTTAAAACCTGTTTTTTGATGCTTCATTAAACCTTCAATTCCTTCAGTAAGATATAATTTCCTCCAATTTTGAACGCTATTAGGGTCAACGCTAGCTAACTTAGCTACTTCTCGTCTAGCAATTCCTGTCACTTCATTTTGCTTGAAAATTAATAAAACCCTCAGACGTTGTCCAATAAATGGAATAGCCGTTTTCAACAACTTTTTAATTTCCTTTTCGGATTCTTTTATTTCAAAAATCTTTGCGTGAGCCATAACACAATTATTATATATTCCAAATATATGAAAAAAATCCAACTATACAAGTTGGACTATATTATATATTTGTTTGGTATTTACAACGCAACAATATTTACCGATTGGTAATCAGCAAGCCTGAGATTTTTTCATCTCCCAAAAACTTGTCTTTGATTACACCGCCTGAACTAGATTTCAAAATCCTTTCCAAACTGGACGATAAGGACATTTATGAAGGAATGACAATATCCTATACGGTGAAACCGATTTTGGGTATTCCTGTATTTTGGCAAACTGAAATTACAGAGGTGCAACACCTGAAAAAATTTACAGATCGTCAGCTTAAAGGACCATTTAAAATTTGGGAACACACCCACACTTTTGAAGTAAAAGACAATGGTGTTTTGATGACTGATTCGGTAAACTATGAAGTGCCTTTCTCCTATTTAGGCAAGATTATAGAACGTTTAATAATTCGAAATAAAATAAAAGCTATTTTTGAATTCAGAAAAATTGTACTTGAAAAATTATTGATACTATGATAGCTATATTCACCAATACCATGATCGTACTAGGAGCATTTGTTGCCATGGAAGCCACTGCATGGATGGCGCACAAATACATTATGCATGGATTACTTTGGAGTTTGCATAAAGATCACCACAAAAAAGAATCAGACAATTTCATTGAACACAATGATTTCTTCTTTTTAATTTTTGCAACTCCAGGCATAACATGTTTGTTTTTGGGAATGCAACAGGACTACAACTTTCTTTTTTGGATAGGACTAGGCATTGCACTTTATGGGTTTACGTATTTTTTTGTACATGATATCTTCATACACCAACGCTTTAAATTTTTTAGAAACGCAAACAATGCTTATTTTAAAGCCATCAGAAGAGCACACAAGGTACATCATAAACATTTAGGCAAAACAAATGGAGAATGCTTTGGCATGCTTTGGATACCTTTTAAATATTTCCGCAATTAAATTTCTTCCAAGTGAAATACACCTATTTATTCATCAATTTCTTCTCGGTATTTGTACCCTTTGTATTTTCATTTCATCCGAAATTAAAATTCTACAAACATTTCCAATCGTTTTTTAAAGCGAATGTATTGGTGGGAATTTTCTATATTCTTTGGGATATTTTATTCACTCAAATGGGGGTATGGGGTTTCAATCCTGATTATGTTACAGGCATCTATTTTATAAACCTGCCCATAGAAGAAATTTTATTTTTTGTCTGTATTCCTTTTTCTTGTGTATTTACCTACCATAGCTTACTATTGTTTTTTAAAATAAAATGGCAACCGAAGACCGAAAAAATAGTCGTAATCACTATGACAACACTATTCATAGTTGTAGGCATGTATTTTTATACGAAAGCATACACGGTATTTGCATTCATTGGCCTTGCCTTATTGATGTATATACTAAAATTCCGTTTTAAAATAACTTGGCTTCCACAATTTTTAATGACCTATCTCGTATTGCTTTTGCCTTTTTTTATAGTGAATGGATTACTTACTGGAACAGGCTTAGCATCACCAGTTGTCTGGTATAACAATGCTGAAAATATGGAAATACGTTTGTTGACTATTCCTTTAGAAGATGTATTTTATGGCTTTGGATTGTTATTTTTGAATGTATTTTTCTTTGAGATTTTCAAGAAAAATGAAATCAATGATTCGCCCATTTATCACCATCGGTAATGCTATTTCAAAATTCGTTTAAATACCAAGGGGCCTCTATTGCCTTTGGCATCTTCATATTCTCCTTTCAATGTTTTCCCATCGTCTGAAATGGTCAAATAATGTTTTCCTGTCAGTGCCCATCCAGGAATTGGCTTGCTCACTTTGACATCAAAAAAAACTTTTCCACCAAGATAAGTACCGACGCCATATTCTACCATTGGTATTCCGTTAAATTCTAGGTAATGACTCATACTTGCCTTTTCACCTTCCTGACTGATAATCAGGTAGCCATTTGTAAATGCGGCACTGTTAGCATCTGTCCATATACCATTGATGTCAGGGAATATATTTTGTTGGGCAGTAGCAATCAGCGTGCTGAAACACAATACGATTAAAGCAAATAATGATTTCATACTAACTTCGTTTTAATGGGGAATTGTACAACAAGGTATTGAAAAATACGATTAGAAAAAGCATTCGTGACTTTGATTTTGACGCAATCGCAGTACAAGAAATTTGCTTAAAAGCCTTACCCCATTACTCTCCAAAGGAGAGGGAGCTTGACATTAACCATAGATTTGTGATTAATTCATAAATTATTTGCTTGTTTTAAGAAATTTAGGAGAATAATTTCCTGATAAGGAATACTTTAATTAATTTGGTAAAAATTACGCCTATGAAAACTTTTAAATTATTGGTTGCAGTATTGATTGCCCTTGTTATTTCGTCTTGTTCAGAAAAGAAGCAAACCATTAAAAATGAATCGCCTGACAAGAAAATCAGCATCGTTGTAGAAGGCACCAAACCGAATGCTTTAGATCCTTGGACACTTCATTTCAACATCAAATCGGGAGACAAAACAGGTTCAATGACCACCGAATTTCATGCAAGCGAATTGACGCCTGAAAATGTAAACTTCAACTGGCTTGAACCAGACCATTGCGAATTAACGCTCACCGAACAAGACGATGTCAAAAGAATACTTTTAATCAGGTTAGATACAGAAGGATTCAAAATACAAGAACAAGGCAACAAAGAAGCAGAATAACATTCATTAAACACTCTTTAAAATCATGTAAACAGAAGCAATTCTTTTGTCTTTCACATGATTTTAAATGCCCATTTTTTTAATCCTTTATTGCAATTGATGTAACTTTTATTTTTTATGAAAAACCTAGCACTGGCTTTTTGCCTATTGGCACTTGCGTCTTGTAGCAACTATTATACCAAACATATATATTATATAGACCAAATTTTATCTAAAAAAATATAGCTAAATCCACATATACTCATTACTTGTTTTTTACATGTTGCCTTAACTATATTGGTAATAAATTCATCAACTTCGTCCAAAGAAGTGAAAAATTTATTGGTAAATTCTCGTTTGTATTTCGCCCACATTTTTTCGGCTGGATTAAGCTCTGGACTATATGGAGGTAGAAAAAGTAAAACAATGTTTTCTGGGATAATTAGTTTTTTAGCTTTATGAAATCTACCATTATCCAATACCATTATTTTGAGTTCTGTTGGATTTTCTTTAGAAAAATCGTTTAAAAATACTTGAAAATTTTCAGCGTTACAATTGGGAAGTATCATTTGAAAATGATCACCAGTTATAGGAGAAAATGCTCCAGAAAGCCAAGTTGATTTAAAAACTTGTTGAAATGTGCAAATTGGTTTAACTCTAATAGCTGTAAGTGATTTACCATTACGGGTAAACAGACCAAAACGTGATTCATCTTGGAAAAATAAGTTTACAGAATTGAAATCACCAACAGCATTAAATGCTATTTCTTGACAGATTTGTCCGAAGTTTTTTTAAAAACATCTACTTTATTTTCATCTTTATTGACGTGGCTTTTCCGAGCTACTTTTACACTTGATTTAAAATTTCTGATACAATAAAAAAGTAATGTATTGTAATTAAACTCTTTACCTGTTTCTTTTTCAATCCAATCTTTTAATTCGACATAGCCTTGAATTCCATTTTCAGGATTATTGAGTTTTGCTTCTAACATATCATGTTCAATAGGAGTAAAAACAGAAGGCTTAAAACCTGTTTTTTGATGCTTCATTAAACCTTCAATTCCTTCAGTAAGATATAATTTCCTCCAATTTTGAACGCTATTAGGGTCAACGCCAGCTAACTTAGCAACCTCTCTTCTTGAAATACCAGTCGTTTCATTTTGTTTCATAATTAGTAAAACTCTCAAACGTTGCCCAATAAATGGAATAGACTGTTTGAGCAATTTATTAATCTCCTTTTCTGACTCCTTAATTACAAAAATCTTTGCATGTGCCATAGTTACAATTATAATATAGACCAAATTTAATAAAAAAAATCAAAACATCCAAATTAGTCTATATTATAATTTTGTTTGGTATTATTACTATCCTACTTTTCAGGTTAATCCTTCTACCACTCAAAAAAAGGAACTGCAGGGCACCGCGTTTATGTCTGATGCTAGCCATGGAATAGCACTCAATTATAGCGTAGGAAATCATATTGGCATCTTTGGAGTTCATAACCAATTTGACATCGGTTCCTCCATGCACAGGCACCCAAGCACGTACATGAGCGATATGGGCGTATATGGGTTTGGGGTAAAACCTTTGTCAAATAGCAGTTATATTACCTACAACATCAGCGGAGCAATTTGTTATGGACAATACCAAAGGTCTTATGACTACAAAGTCAATTTGAGCAGGGCGTATTTGCAACCTGGAATTCAGTACAACAGTACTTTTGTTGATATTGGCATATCCAATAGATTTACCATAGTTGGCTACCAAACTGCCCTGATCAATAAAGGCAAAATGTATTACCCGAATGCTTACCATGAAACTCTTGGCCTGAACAACAAATCATTTTGGTTTTCGGAAACCAATTTATCATTGGGGTTGGGGTATGATGGCATCAAACTTTATGGCGCTATAAATTTTTTAAACCCAATTGACAACGTTCAATTTAATTATTACCAAAATGCTTTTTATATTGGTTTATCGGTACACCAAGATTTAGATAAATTATTCCACAAGTTATTTCCATCCAAAGACTAACAATGCTTTACCCTGAAATAAAAACCCTGTGTTGCTTACCAATTGTAAAACCGGTAAACCAGGTATTTCAGGAGAAGTTACTTTATTGGGAACTTTGGCAGGCATTGCTGGAAGTGTATTGATTGCGCTACTTTCTGTTGCCCTAAAACCAATGTTAAACCTGGAGCTATCAACGATTCATTTGTTCAGAATGGTGTCTATAGCGGGAATTTCAGGCTTGTTGATAGATTCTATTTTAGGTGCGACTGTACAAATCGTCTACAAAGATGTACTGGAACAAGAAACAGAAAATGTTTTGTGGAGTACCACTAAAAGTAGGGGAATTCCTGGGTTCAACAACGACTGGGTCAATTTCACGAGTACATGTATCGTTACGGCATCAGTGATTTTGATTTTCACCTTTTAGCTTTTCCTGGCTATAAATCATGTGCAAACACGCCTTCTTTGAGTGCATACCTTGAAGTAATGATTTCTTTTAACTGGTAGGTATCTATTAAATACTTGGTCAAACAAGAAGCTACCACAATCATATCTACCCTCAACGGAATCATGCCTGGAATGGACAAACGCTCTTCCCTGGTTTTCTGAATCAATGCTTCATGTAAATTTAGGTAACTCGCTAAAGGCAAAACCGTCGCATTCAAACCAGGATCAAGTAAGTTATTGGTGGCATGATGGATATCAATATAGGTATCAAATGCGCCTGAAGATCCTATTAAAACTGAAGGGTTAAAAGTTTTTACCGCTTGGTGTAATGCTGCTAATTCCTCCTGAAAATACTGCATTATTGCATTGATTTCAGAAGTTAAAATTGGATCCGTTTTATGAAACCGTTCAATAAGTCTCAAGCCACCGATATCAAAACTTTGCTTCCACAAAACCCCTTTTTGGTGGCAGATGATAAATTCAACACTTCCTCCTCCAATATCCACAATCATGGCAGACTCCTGCGATAAGGCTCCGCTCAATTTTACTCCTTCAAAAATAAGTTGTGCCTCCTGGTCGCCAGAAATTATAGTCACCTCAAAACCTGTGGCATCCTTAATGGCAGCACAAATCTCAGGAGCATTGTTGGCATTTCTGAATGCACTGGTGGCAATCACAGCCACTTCATCAACCCTTCCGAAATTCTCCATGGTGGTTTTAAAATTTAATAAGGTATGAATGGCCCTATGCAATGCTGCTTCAGTTATTGTTCCTGCCAGCATTCCTTTTTCGCCAACCCTCACGGCCTCTTTTTCATCCACAAATATTTCGAGGTCTCCACCTGCCAATTGCGCAATCAGGAGGTGAAAAGTATTGGTCCCTAAATCAAGTACTGCTTTTACCATGGTGATAATTAAGCTTCAATTTTTTGTCTCAATTCGGTTAATCTTTTATGCAAGCCATTGAAAAACTGGTACCTCATTTTTTCTGAAACACCACTGATTTGGGTTGACTTGGAAATCAAATTTTTAATCCATAAATCTGTTTCCTGACAAAAGGAATAATTGGTGGTACTCATGGAATTGAAAGTATTGAAAGAAAAATAAATCAATTTCACCTCATTCATCGTTACCTGAATACAATTGTTTCCAATGGTGACATCGCTTTGGTATAAAACATAATTGGCTTTTTCGGTCGCAGGCCTATCTCTTTCTTTACTGCCCAGTTCAGCATCTTTTTGAACGGTATCAACCATGTCTTTTAATTGCTCACAAACAGCAATGGCATGTTCTTTTTGTTCAAACAATCCTGATTCCCAATAAAATTCTACCTGTTTTAAAATCGTAGCAATTGTATCCTCTGTCCAAATTTCAATAGAAGGTATTTTTACATACAAATCATAAATCGACTTGGCTGTTTGGGTCAATGCAGGATCAACCAATGAAGGATTGAATTTTTTGCCATTGTATTGCGGTGAGTTCAAAATGGATTTGTTCCAATAATACAGTTTAAAGGCAGTTAATAAATCGTATTTGAAATAATGAAAAATAGGAAGGTCTTCAGAAGTAAATATGATTTGTTTGTTAGCAACAGCATTTATTTTTTTCATTTCCTCCAAAATACCGTTCAAATAAAACGGCAGACTGCTATCTTCTGGCGGAAGTGGGCGGTACATAAAATTAACTGAATCTGAAAGTTGTGTATTTAAGGAGTCTAGAGAAAGTTTAAAATAATGACACAACACCATCAATTCACTGATATTAAGCAAAGTTTCTCCTCTTAATCGTCGGTATGCACTGTCATTGCTAATTTCCAGCAAGTCGGCAATGGAGTCTACCAAGGTGATATTGGGTGCCAATTGCTTTTTGATTAACTCAAATAAGTAATGCTGCAATTTAATGCCGTCTTCTGTGCTAATCATTTGGTATAAATTTCATTTAAACAATGTAATTTCTATATAATATCCCAAACCTACAAGTTGATTTGCAAAAAATGCAAATTAATTCAACCAAACAGCTTTGAGCTACATTTTTTATCCTAAACAAGGAATTGCTGGTGTCGACACCATTCAAATCCGTTTTCTAAGCCAGGTTTGAAGCGCTAGGTTTGTAAAAACAAAATCAAAAAAATCATGAAAAAATTAATCTTTATTATCGCCATTTCAACATTAGCAATTACTTCAAGCCAAGCACAACGCAGCAAAGTAACCGTATTGAATATTGACACCAAAGGTATCAACCTTGACCCCACCCAGATGGGAGGAGTTGTAAGAATGGAATTGGACAAGCTAGATACCTTTGAAGTGATGGATCGTTATGATGTGAATTATGTGATTGAAAAAAGTAAATTGAACATTTCAAATTGTTACGGGAAAATATGCCTGGTAGAAACCGGAAAATTAATTAACGCAGACAAAATACTTACAGGTAGCGTAGAGCTCATTTTAAAATCTTATGTAGTAACCCTCAAATTAATTGACATCAAATCAGAATCGGTAGAACGTACAGAAATCATTGAATTTTTAGAACTACCTGATGAATTACAAAAAATGATAGGCATCACTATCAAAAGAATGTTTCACCATAAAGAAGACCTTGAATTGGTTGAACGATTGACCAAAAAGAACAACTACGAAAGTGCCGTAAATAACCCCAATGTAAATACTTTACGCCTGGGTGGGCCAAGAATGGGATTTATCGCCTTCACCGGACAACAAGGGGCTCAACTTTTAAGAAATAAAAATCAAGGTGGGTACGACCTTACCCCTATAATGTTTCAGTTTGGTTATCAGTTTGAAAAACAATACCTCAATGAAGGAAATTTTCAAGCCTTGTTTGAATTTGTTCCAATGATTACAGGACTTGAGCAGGGTAAATTTTTTCCAAGTGTCACTATTTTAAATGGTTTAAGAAGCAATATCAGTGGATGGGAATTTGCTTTCGGGCCTACTTTTAGCTTCGATTCTAAGTCAAACGGCTATTATGAAAATGGCAATTGGCACCAAGAACATGAATGGACAAGCAAAACGCCAAACCCTTACGAAATCATTAGAAAAAGCGATAGCAGAGGAGAGGTTGAACTTACTTCCAACTTTGTATTGGCCATTGGTAAAACCATCAAATCAGGCAAAATGAATATTCCTATCAATGCATTTGTTATCCCTACTAGAACAGGAGTAAGGTTTGGTGTTTCCTTCGGATACAATGCTAAAAAAGATAAGTGATACGTAAGCAGAAAACTAATTTTTCAATATAGGAGTAGGTGTTTTGATCTAAATTTTAGGCTGTATTCTAACCGTTGTTGAAACAAAAATGGCTGTCCAGGTTAAGGACAGCCATTTTTGTTTTTGCCTTAAAAGCAATTGCAATACAATGATGTTTATTTCTCTTTCCTTCCAAACACAGAGAAATGAATATATCTTTTAGGGTGTTCCTGTATGTCTAAAAACAATTTATCCAAATCCTTTACAGTGGTATTCAAACTGTTATGTAAAGAATCACTATTCACCAATTTACCCAAAGAACCTTCCCCATTGTTCACCTTGGCCAATACCTGATGCAACTCTGTGATTGCTTTGTTGGCATTTCCAACCGTTTGTGCAATGTTGGCTTTTTGCAATGAATCAGCTACCCCATTCATTTTCTCTAAAATAGGTTTCAACTTTCTTTCTGTTTGCACCAAGGAAGCTGACAAACTGGAAATATTTCCCAACGTTGCTTGTAATTTAGGATCAGCATTTTTAATCAAAGTATTTAATGACAGAGAAGTCGCTTCCAAATTCGACAAAATATTTTGAATCGCAGTGTCTGTTTTTTCATCAATAATTCTGTTGAATTTATACAAAGCAGAATCGACTTTGGCCAAAATAGGTTTGGCATTGTCGGTAAACTGTTTTGTAATTCCTCCATCTACTTTTGTAGGAATAAAATCGCCACCTTCATAAGCATCATTCCCAGAAACCAATTCCAGTTTCAAAGCCTTACCTCCCAACAATCCGTTATCAAACAATACGGCATAACTTCCTTTGGTGATACGTACATTTTTTTGCACCACTATGGTCACTTTAATTCTATTCGAGCCATCATCCATCATGGTCCTGTCTCCCACTTTTCCAACAGGAAGACCATTGAGGATTACATCACTCGCTTGGGCTAATCCATCAATATTTTCATATACGAGGTAGTATCTTTTTGATGCATTAAAAAAATCTGTTCCTTTCAAATAATTATATCCGAAAAAGAAGGTTACAAGTGCTATTATCGTAAAGGCACCAACTTTAAATTCTTTTGATAGTTCCAAGGGTATAAAGGGATAAATATTAATTCATTGATTCCAATTCTTTTTTATACTGTTTGAGGGCATCGCAAATATTGGAGGCGATCGCATTTTGTCCTTCACCAGAGGTCAGGTACTTTTCATCATCAGTATTGGTCAGGTAGCCAATTTCTATCAAACTGCTTGGCATAGAGGTTTTCCATAACACCAAAAAGCCAGCTTGTTTCACTCCCCTACTTTTACGATTGAGGTGATTCTTGAAATTGTCTTCCACTTTTTGCGCGAATTTAATGCTGTTTTCTAAGTAAGCATGTTGAAAATTCGCAAACAAAATATGTCCCATTGGCGAATTGGGATTAAAGCCATTGTATTTTTTTTGGTAGTCTTTTTCTTTCAACACCACTTCATTTTCACGTTTTGCAACAGCCAAATTTCCATCTGAGGTATGCAATCCCATGGTGTAGGTTTCAGAACCATAAGTATCTACATGTCCTGCATTACAATGTACGGAGATAAATAAATCAGCATTGTTCTTATTGGCAATGCCTGCCCTGTCGTGTAATTCTACAAACTTATTAATATCTCTGGTATATATCACCTTTACATCGGGCATTTCTCGTTTTATTTGTTTGCCCAGTGCGAGAATTACTTCCAAGGTAACTTGTGACTCTTTAGACCCCTTTCCAGAACAGCCAGGATCTTTGCCTCCATGGCCAGCATCAAGTACAACTGTACGCAATTTATAGTCCTTAGATTCGAATAAATTGTACGAACTTAGTACCAAAATTAGCACGATAAAAATAAAAGCTGTATTTTTCATATCATCAATTTTTGATGTTGCAAGTTAATAAAATAACTTTGCACAAAATTGATAATTTTTCTACAATTCTGAAAAAGCATATTTATATACCGAAAATTGCCATAATCATTTTATTATTAATTAATAATCAATTGATTATGGCACAAGATACGAAATCAAGCCCAGCGCGAGATTCAATAAGTACGGATTCTACTACCCAAAAAGTAGTCGAAAAAAAGAAGCAAAAAAGTGACATTAGCACAATGGTCAAGTACAATGCCGATGATTCTATCCGATTTGACGCCTCAAATTCTATTGTTCGTCTTTATGGAAATGCAAAAATTGAGTATGGAGCAATAAAACTTACGGCAGAAAGCATTGAAATCAATTGGCTAGAAAATAATGTAATTGCAGAAGGAGTAACTGACAGTTTGGGCAATACCATTGGTACACCAGTTTTTGAAGAAGGAGCAGATAAATACATCGCCAAAAAAATCAAGTATAATTTCAAAACGAAAAAAGGAATTATCAATGGTGTAATTACCCAACAGGGCGAAGGCTATATTCATGGAGAAAAAATCAAGAAAAATGAAGTGAATGAAATGTTCGTGAACCATGCAAGGTACACCACCTGTAATTTAGAACACCCTCATTATTGGATCGATGCCAACAAAATCAAATTGATTCCCGGTAAAAAATTCGTTTCCGGACCTTTTAATTTAATGATTGAAGGAATAAGGACTCCATTGGTTTTCCCTTTGGGATTTTTCCCTATTCCTAAAAGTCGCGCCTCAGGAATTATTATGCCCTCTTATGGTGAATCCAATGCGAGTGGTTTCTTTTTACAACAAGGAGGTTTTTACTGGGCGGTCAATGATTATATGGGCGCGCGTTTTCAGGGAGACTTTTACTCTAACGGAGGATTCAGGGTATATCCTGTGCTTGATTATTTCAAACAATACCGTTACAGAGGAAATTTAAAAATAGAATTCAGCAGGTTAATTCAGGGATTTGGCGCTAGGGAAACCATGCTTCCAAAAAGTGTTTGGTTAAACTGGAGCCACAATCCAATCAGCAAAAAGAACAGTCGGTTCTCAGCCTCTGTCAATGGTGGTTCTTCTGGATTCCTTGCTAACAACACCATTAACTCTTCGCAATTTTTACAAAACACGTTCAATTCAAGTGTCAATTATAACAAAACATTTGGCACTTCTCCCTTCAGTATGGGAGTAGCTTTAAGACAAGATCAAAACGTAAGAACAAACGTCATGAACTTTACCTTACCTAGTTTAACCTTTAATATGAGTCAGGTAAGACCGTTCAAAAAACTAGGCTCCAATCCAAGTAAAATGTCCTGGCTCAAAGAAATGTATGTTTCTTACGCCCTGACTTCAGGCGTACAAATCACCAATGTAGAGACCTCCGTTTCTAAAATCAACAATTTTAACTTGGCGAGTGAATCCAAAAGGGTTGGAGATACCCTTGAATTGAACAATAATGGCATGAATACCATGCTCCAAAATGCACAAATCACAGCGGTACATTCCATTCCTATCGGAACCAGTATCAAACTGTTAAAATACTTCAATTTAAACCCTTCATTCGTTTACAATGAATACTGGAATACCAAACAATTGGATTACAAATTTAAAAATGGAACGGATTCTTTAACCATAGACACGGCTTATGGACTTTCTCGAACCTATGCCTATGCTTTAAATGCCAATTTGACCACGAGGATATACAATACGCTTTACCTCCGAAAATTCGGTCTTGAAGCCATCAGACATGTAATGCTCCCAACTCTTGGCTTTTCTTATAGCCCCGACTTTTCTACCAATGGTTTTACAAAAGTATATACCAATGTAGAACAGACTAAATTTCAAAACCTGTCTATTTACCAAGGACTTGGATCTAGCCCATCCAATTCAAATAAAATTCAGGTGCTGAGCTTTAGTTTGAGTAATACCTTTGAAGCAAAATTCAAAAAACGTACAGACACCGCTGTCACTTATAAAAAAGTGATGCTGTTGGACAACTTTGGCTTGAGTGGAAATTACAACCTCAAAGCCGATTCATTCAAACTTTCTTACCTCAATTTCAATGCACGTACGGTATTGCTCAACAAATTAAACATCAATGGAACAGCGACTTTAGACCCTTATACTTATGACCCTTCCAGTACTTCAGAAGTTGGTGGAAATAAGTTTAAACGTAAGGATAAAATGGCTGATGTAGGGCAAATGAAATGGCTCAATTTTAACATCAGTGCTTCCACGAGCCTTAACCCGACAGCTTTCAAGTCGCAACGAAAAAAGGAACAACAAATGTCTCCGGCACAAATAGCCTATTACAGGGCAAATCCATACATGCAATACGTTGATTTTAACATTCCATGGAACTTAAATATCAGTTACAACGTCAACTGGTCCAACAACCCTCTGACGCATATTAGCAAACAAACTGCACAAAACACCAATTTTAGCGGAGATCTAAGCTTGACTGAAAAATGGAAAGTCACCTTTGGTTCCGGTTTTGATATTTTGACTCAAAAAATAACCGTTGGTGCCACCAATATGTCGGTAATGCGTGATTTGCATTGTTGGCAAATGAATATTGCCTGGTATCCTTTTGCAGCCACGCAAACATTCATTTTCAACATAGCTGTAAAAGCCTCATCCTTACAAGATTTAAAATTAACCAAACGAGGACAAGGAAAAGGGTATTGAGTTGGATAGACTTTCTTTGGAAAATATTTTTTAATGTGGGCGCTTCCTTCGGAACGGGCTTTCACCACTCGCTTTTTGCTTGTTACCAAACATCTAATGCCTCATACCACATTTGTACAACAAGCAAAAGAGCTCAAACAATGGCTCAATCCCTAGCGCAAAAAAATAAAGAACGAACAAATAAGCCCTGCTGAAAATAGTTCAGAAGGGCCTTATTTATTACTTATGCAATAAATATTTTAATGTATCTCATTTATTTTGAATGTTCTTCCTCTAAAGTCAAAACTATCGCCTTTCTTTTTACCTTCCATTACCTGATAAAGAGGGGATTGTGTGGATATTGCTACATAAGTATCGCCTTCAAATTTCACTTGTCCAAGACTTACGCTTACAAATAAATTTTGAACATCAGTCATTACCACCGCACCATACCTCACCGTGTCTGATTCAATAGCACCATTAATTTTTTGTAGTCCTGCTAGAGTTAAAGTTGCTTCACGCAATTTCATCGAATACATGTCCCTATCCATATTGCATTGTTCCCTGAATGAATCTGCATTGTCTTCCGCTGAAGGTTCCATATTGGCACTTTCAATGGCATGTTTCATTGATTCTTTGATGGCAGTAACAAGTTCTTGTTGTAAGTGAATACACTCGTTTAGAAGTCCGTTTTTTAAATCAAAAGTTTGTAATGTTTGAATCATCATCTTAAATTTTAAAATTGTGTATAATTTAGTTGCCCACTTTCTTCTTTGACATAGCCAAATGGTTCGTTTTTTATGATCAAACAACCATCTAAATCTATATAATCAACGTTAGCGCACAAGTTCATAGCCGATGAAATGCCTATGCTTGTTTCTACCATACATCCGATCATGGTTTTCAGCCCATTTGCACGCGCTGCATTCAAAATTTCAATTCCTTTCTGATAGCCTCCAGCCTTCATGAGTTTCATATTGATGCCATGAAACTGTTGTTTTAATTGGCTCATATCAGCACTATTCGTAACCGATTCATCTGCAATAATTTCAACGGATGACTTGGTTTTTAAATAGTTGTAAGCAGCGACTTCATCGGCAGGCATTGGTTGCTCAACAAACAGCAATTGGTTTTTTATGTTTATTTTTTTGATAAAATTCAACACCTCATCAGGATCTTGCCAAGTTTCGTTTCCATCTACCATAATTGGCTGATGAGCCACTTTGCTTATTTCTTCAAATGCTTCAACGGCATTCTGGGCATTCACCTTCAATTTGAGGTGTTTAAACCTTTTCAAATTGTGTTCCTGGTAAAATGAACAAAGTTCATTGCTGGGCATAATCGGCATGCTAAAAGCTGTAAAAATTGATTTGGGTGCCTGAATATTTAAATACTCAAAAACACTTATTCCATCTCTTTTACAACAGTAATGTACAAATGCTGATTCAATACCGAATTTCAAAGAATTACATACTTGAGTTTTGGAAAATAAATTAGCCAATGAGGAAAGGTTTTGTATAGTGCTTAACCCTTTTTGTAGTAAAGTCTCAAACTGTAGTTTGATCAGTTCTTTACTTTCATCGTAGCGAACATTCGGAGCAACTTCTCCTATACCTTCGTGAAGATTGTCAGTGATTCGAATAAAAAAGTTAATTTTTGTATCAGCACTATTTCTGGCAATTTTCCAAGTATACTTAAGCTCCAGTAATTGTTCTTCTAATTTATAGTAAACCATTCTTCATAAGCGATTCTTCTTTAGAGGCTTATTCGGAATAGTGGAATAAAAGGTTTTAAAAAATGGTGCACTTTTAAATATTTTTTTTCTTCGAAGCAAGTGTATTTATCCATGAAATGACAATTTTGTGCGCTGAAATAAAAATTTCGCTATTTTCAAGCGTACAATTCACTTAAAAAATTGTTTTGATAAATTAAGTTTTTAGCTTTGAGAAAGCAAATTATTCACACCAACCTTTCCAAATGTATGGTATTTAAACACCTCAAAGTAATCGAATTAGCTTCTGTACTTGCGGGACCATCAGTGGGACAATTTTTTGCAGAGCTGGGTGCTGAAGTTATCAAAATAGAAAACCCAAAAACCAGGGGAGATGTTACCAGGTCGTGGAAATTATCCACTGAAACAGAAGAATCCGACACTTCAGCGTATTTTACTGCGGTCAATTGGGGCAAAAAATCTGTCTGCTTAGACATTACCATTCCATCACAATTAGGGCAATTGTACGAACTCATTAAAACTACAGATATTGTTATTGCAAGCTACAAACCTGGTGATGCCGAAATTTTAAAAGTCGACTATATTACTTTATCTGCCATCAATCCAAAGCTTATTTATGGCCACATTACCGGTTATGGATCCCATTCGACACGCTTAGGGTATGATGCCATTATTCAGGCCGAAAGTGGATTTATGCATTTGAATGGAGAAAAAGATGGAAATCCTGTTAAAATGCCCGTTGCGTTGATAGATGTTTTGGCCGGACATCAACTGAAAGAAGCCATACTTTTGGCCATCATCAATAAAATGTCCACAGGAAAAGGTGCCTACTTAGAAGTATCTTTATTTGATACTGCAGTTGCTTCTTTGGCCAACCAAGCCAGCAATTATTTGGTCGCAGGAATAAATCCCAAAAGAACTGGCTCTGAGCATCCGAATATTGTTCCTTATGGCACGGTATTCAAAACCAAAGATGCATTTGAAATCGTTTTGGCTGTAGGCAATGAGAAACAATTTTCAAACTTATGTAAGGTGTTAGAATGCGCTCATTTGAGTCAAGATGAAAAATTCAAAACCAATGCTTCAAGGGTAATCAATAGAGCTGCGCTGAATACGTTTTTAGCAAGGCAAATAAAAACTTTTAACCAATCAGGATTATTATCACAACTCGAACAACACCAAGTTCCCGCAGGAGCGATGAATTCTATGAAAGAAGTTTTTGAATTGCCACAGACTAAGCCACTGTTATTTCATGCGAATGGCATTCGTGGACTGAAAACGTTTATCGCAAAAGGCATTGAGACCGAAACTTCACTCACGCCACCACCTCATTTGGATGCAGATACCAATAAAGTTGTAGGATTATATTCAAACCCAAAAAACACAAAATCGAATAGATAGGAAGATTACTGAATATGGTATTACTTTTAGGTTACCAAACCTCACATTCCACAATTTCCCAATCGCGCAGGTAAAGAGGATTACTCCTCCGCCCTATCACACCACCAACACTTACTGTGCATGCTTTCGCACACGGCGGTTTCTTTAGATTGTTGAACTTCTTTCAACATACATGTTATTTACATGCTAGCATTCCTCGTTTAATAAGCAAAGAAGGGGATGTACAAACATTACCGTCAGTACCTTGGTCTAGAGCAAGAAGTAAATTCACTTTACTAGCTGAAACATTTTCAATATTGTTGAATGAAGTGTAGACATATTTCTTTCAATACTTCATTATAGAATTTAAAATTTATAAATAATTGACCGTAAATTATTTAACTATTTTTAAAAGCCAAGAAGCATGGGGCTTACCTAAGGACGACATCAATGAAATTGCTAAACTGTTAGAACCAATTAGTGCAAAAATCAATAAGCTGGATGAGATAGAAAAAAATGTTAATTGCATAAAAAATGACATTACAGACCACAAAAAGGCAATTCAATTTGATGATTTAAGACAAAAAATAGAAATCATTAAAAAGGGTTACTCGTTTCTGAGGAATATCACCTACAATTTTAAAACAGAAAATACTCTTGTGATCAGGTAGTATTTTTTGTTTTATGCCACATCCCACAATTACACCCTCCTTTCCATTTTATTTCCACTAAAAAATCACTATTTTTGAAATTAATAAAATGCGGTGTATTTTTCAATTACCCCACCTTATTACAATAACGTTTATATCAAGTGTTTAAATGATTATAGGACTTCTGACTTGTAGTCACAAAATTATCAACAATGAAGATTTCATTCAATTGGCTTAAAAATTTTATACAGATAAATGAATCACCCGAAGAAGTAGGCGCTTTGCTTACCAAATCAGGGTTAGAGGTAGAAGGAATTGAGGAGTTTGAAACATTGCCTGGTGGTTTAAAAGGTTTGGTAATCGGTGAAGTATTGACTTGTGAACGTCATCCTGGAGCGGATAAATTAAGCATCACCACGGTAGATTTAGGAAACGGTGTGGTTGCTCCAATTGTTTGCGGTGCTCCCAATGTTGCTGCCGGACAAAAAGTGGTGGTTGCCACTGTCGGCGCTACAGTATATCCCTTAACCGGTGAACCATTCAAAATCAGCAAAGCAAAAATTCGTGGGGAAGTTTCTGAAGGAATGATTTGTGCCGAAGACGAAATCGGATTGGGGCAATCTCACGAGGGTATTTTGGTTTTAAGTACAGACTTGCCAAACGGATCTCCGGCTGCAGCTTATTTTAACATAGAAACAGATTACGTTTTAGAAATTGGTTTAACCCCCAACCGCGCTGATGCCACCTCTCACTTGGGTGTAGCAAGGGATTTGAAAGCCTTGTTGAAACGTGATATTCAAATGACTGATGTCGCTGCTTTCAAGACTGACAATACCAAAAGTACTGTAACAGTTAAAGTTGAAAACACAGAAGCTTGTCCTAGGTATGCGGGTTTGACCATGAGTGGTTTGACTGTAAAACCTTCTCCGGAATGGTTGCAAAACAGGTTGAAAGCAATAGGAATCCATCCAATCAACAATGTTGTAGATGCGACCAATTTCATTTTACATGATTTGGGTCAACCTTTGCACGCTTTTGATTTGGCTAAAATAAAAGGGAATACCGTAATTGTAAAAACGGTAGCTGAAGGTACGCCATTTGTTACTTTAGATGGTGTGGAAAGAAAATTGAAAGCCAATGATTTGATGATTTGCGATACAGAAGCACCGATGTGTATTGCGGGTGTATTTGGTGGCGCTGATGCTGGCGTGAGTGAATCTACCACAGCCATCTTTTTAGAAAGTGCTTATTTCTCTGCTGATTTTGTTCGTAAAACATCCATGCAACATGGTTTGAAAACAGACGCTTCTTTCCGATTTGAAAGAGGAACTGATCCAAACATGCCGGCAACTGCGTTGAAAAAAGCAGCCCTGTTGATCAAGGAAATTGCTGGGGGAGAAATCAGTTCGGAGCTGATAGATATTTATCCAACGCCAGTTGAAAACTTTAAAGTTGAAGTTACTTTTCAACATATTGACAGGTTGATTGGTAAAAAAATCGACCACAGTTTGATCAAGGAAATCATAACTTCGGTTGGAATTGCCATTGTTGCCGAAACCACAGAAGGCTTGAGTTTGTCTGTTCCTCCATTTAAAGTGGATGTACAACGTGAAGTGGATATCATCGAAGAGATTATCAGGATTTATGGCTTTGAAAATATTGAAGTAGGAGATTACCTGAACAGTGATTTCCTGGCAAACTTTCCTGAAAAAGATACCGAGAAAATCAAAAGAAGTATTGCCAATTTATTGACTGATAGTGGCTACAATGAAATTTTGTCCAATTCATTGACGAGCCCAAGTTATTATGAAGGTTTGACTGCATTTGATGCGGGTCAACATGTAAATATCCTGAATCGTTTGAGTGAAGATTTGGGGATCATGCGTCGTACCTTATTGTTTTCAGGTTTAGAAGCGTTGACATATAACATTAACCGAAAACAAAATAATTTGAGTGTGTATGAATTTGGGAAATCATACCATTTGGTAGAAGGGAAATACAAAGAAAACAACCACTTGGCGCTTTGGAAATCAGGCAATGCAACAGAAGAAACCTGGATCAATAAATCGTCGTCTGCCACTTTCCATGATTTTGCAGCAACCATTACCAAATTAATCCAAAAGCTGAATTTGTCTAAAGTGACCATTGAGAAATTCTCAGATGATATCTTCAAAGCGGGATTAAAGTATACCAGAAATAATAAAATAATTATTTCCGCAGGAATATTACAAAAAAATATACTGAAAAAAGGAGGTTTAAAACAAGACGTATTTTACGCAGACATAGACCTGGATGCAGTTTTGAAGGGATTTGATAGTAAAATTGTGTTTGCTGAGATTTCAAAATTCCCAGAAGTAAGAAGAGATTTAGCATTAGTGCTTGATAAAAAAGTTTCTTTTGACGAAATTAGCAAACTAGCGAACCGAACTGAACGTAAGTTACTCAAAGAGATCAATGTATTTGATGTATTTGAAGGCGAGCAAATTGGTCAGGATAAAAAATCGTATTCTGTATCATTTCTTTTACAAGACAATGAACAAACATTGACCGACAAACAAATTGACGGAACGATGCAAAAATTAATGTTAAGCTTCGAAAAAGAATTGGGTGCTATAATCAGGAAATAAGCATGAGCCAGGAAAATATTTTAAACCGATTAGATTATCTTGAAATCAAAATCCGCAAACTTGTGGAGGCTCATTTGGTGCTGAAAGAGAGCTACTTGACAGTAGTTGAAGAAAATAATGTGTTAAAAAATAACCTTGCTTCTAAAGATGAAAGTTTAATTAATTTTCAGAATCAAGAGAAAATGAGTACAATTGTATCTTCATTAGCAGAAGATACTCCTAGAGCTTCCGAGTTGAAGTCAAAAATTAATGAGGTAATCAAGGAAATTGATAAATGCATTGCTCAGCTAAGTGAGTAATTGCTAACATGCTAACGATGGGAGAAGTATCTATTAAAATAAAAATAGCTGAACGCGAATACCCAATGAGGGTAGAAGCCAGCGAGGAGAATGTAATTCGTGCTGCCGCTAAATTGGTAGACGATAAGCTAAAAACCTATAAAGATCAGTTTGGCATTAGTGACAAACAAGATCTTTTGGCTATGGTTGCGTTTGATTGTATGATACAACAAACCCGTGCTGAGGAAATTGAAGCAGGCCTAGACAATAAAGTTTCAGAAAGAGTAGCATCATTAGACGCTATTATTGCTGCAGCTCTTAAATAGTAACATTCCTTTTTATACAATACAACAATACTGGTGATTTTTCACCGTCCTCTTGTTAGAAATGTGGCGCGATGCATAATTTTAAGCCTTTTGGCTTTGTCGTACACTAAATATTCAAATTAATGGACCCAATTACTATAGTGATTACCGCGTTAATTTCAGCAGCAGCTGGCGTGGGAGTGAGTAAGTTTTTCATAGAGAAAAACACAGGTAAAGCTGTTGAAACCGCAGAAGAAACCGCAAAATTAATCATCAAAGAAGCTGAAATTACAGCCGAAAACTTAAAGAAAACAAAGATCATGGAAGCCAAAGAAAATTTCTTTGCCCAAAAATCTGAGTTTGATGAAGAGATGAACAAGAAAAAGAACATCATCATCACCAACGAAAACAAAATCAAAGAGCGCGAGCAAAAAGTTCAAAAACAAATTGAACAAAATGCACGTCTTGAAGCTGAATTTGACAGCATGAAAGAAAACCTTGCAGCTCAAATTGACATCACCAACAAACGCAAAGAAGAACTTGAAAAACTGAGGTTGTCTCAAGTATCTAAGTTAGAAAAAATTGCCAACCTTACTGCTGATGAAGCAAGAGATCAATTGGTGGAAACACTAAAAGGGGAAGCGACTTCAAAAGCCAGTTCTTATATCAAAGAAATTGTAGAAGAAGCGAAATTAACAGCAACCAAAGAAGCCAAGAAAATCGTTATTCAAACCATACAGCGTACTGCTACTGAACATGCAGTTGAAAACTGTGTATCGGTATTCAATATTGAAAGCGACGACATTAAAGGTAAAATCATCGGTCGTGAAGGCCGTAACATTCGTGCCCTTGAAGCTGCTACCGGTGTTGAAATTATTGTAGATGACACGCCTGAAGCAATTATCATTTCTGGGTTTGACCCTGTTCGTAGAGAAATCGCAAGGTTATCTTTACACCGTTTGGTACAAGATGGACGTATTCACCCTGCTCGTATTGAGGAGATTGTACTCAAAACCACCAAAAATATTGAAGACGAAATTGTCGAAATTGGTGAGCGTACTGCCATCGATTTAGGCGTTCATGGTTTACACCCTGAATTGATCAAATTGGTTGGTCGTATGAGGTTCCGTTCTTCTTACGCACAAAACTTATTACAACATTCACGCGAAGTAGCCAAGCTTTGTGCTACCATGGCAGCTGAGTTGGGCTTGAATGCTAAAATGGCCAAACGTGCGGGTTTATTACACGATATCGGAAAGGTGTGGCATGAAGAATCTGAAATGCCTCACGCGATTTTGGGTATGGAGTTGGCTAAAAAATACAAGGAACATCCTGAAATTTTGAATGCTATCGGAGCTCACCATGATGAGATTGAAATGACTTCTATGATTTCGCCTATTATACAGGTGTGTGATGCAATTTCTGGTTCCAGGCCTGGTGCACGCAGAGAAATGTCTGAGTCTTATATCAAGCGTTTAAATGACCTTGAAAACTTGGCTTTGTCATTTGATGGGGTTCAGAAATGTTACGCGATTCAGGCAGGCCGTGAACTTCGTATCATGGTAGATGCCGACAATGTTTCAGATGACAAAGCAGGAATGCTATCGTTTGAGATTTCTCAAAAAATAGAAAAAGAAATGCAGTATCCTGGTCAGATTAAAGTAACGGTAATTCGTGAAATGAGGTCAGTAAGTTTTGCGAAGTAAATTAAGATTTAACCCAATTTAAAGATAAGGTTTTTACGAAAGTGGAGGCCTTATTTTTTTGAACTAGATGATTTATGGTGGGTTAATGTAATTGGAGAATATTAAATGTTCCAGTATGCCCGAAAGCAAAAAAGGAATCTCTAGCAAGAGATTCCTTTTTTGCTTCAAACAACAAACAAAATTAGCTATTGCCTTAAAATAAACATTCGCACATATTTATAATAAGGTTGGGACAAAGATATGTTGCATGGTTAGATTTAAAGATGACAAAAATCATGTTTCAGAGATTTTTTATCTTGCGATGAAATTATTTTTTGCTGGCGCTAAATAATTTTTGCTTTTCTTCTTTGGTCAAACTTTCATATCCTGAAACGGATATTTTGTCCAGAATTTTATCAATTTCAGCCTGACTTGGAGAGTTAGCTTTCTCTTTCGGACGGTGGTAAGTAACCCTCATTTTGGGTTTTGGTTTAAAAATACCGGTTATAAAATCAATCACTGCATGTACAGGTTTTCCCCAATCATTGCCGTTTTGAAGTTGTTTGATAAATAAATAGCCTAATAAGGCGCCACCCAAATGGGCAATATTTCCTCCTGCATTTTCACCAACAGTTTGTGCATACGACAATACCAGGTAAAATACAGCAATGTATTTGATTCTTATTGGACCAATAAGGAGTAGATGCAATTGGTAATCGGGTACCAATGTGGCCGCTCCAACCACAATCGCAAAAACAGCTGCCGAAGCACCAAGTAAAATACTGTTTTGTACATTGTTACTGAAAATGGGAAGTATATTATACAGTAATACATAAAATATCCCTCCACCAATGGCACCCCAAATGTACAAACTGGTAACCCTCCTGCTTCCCAATAAATCGGCGATGATGTTACCAAAGGTATATAAAAACAACATGTTAAACAGGATATGGAACAAGCCTTCATGCACAAAAGCATAAGTAATCAAGGTCCATGGTTTCCAAAGTACATCAAACCAATAAGCAGGTAATGCCAAATAGGAAAGTACCAAAGGATAGATTTCATCCAATTGAAACATTGACAACAATACTCTTGGAACCAATAATCCCAAAAAGACCAACACATTGATGATGATAAGTTGGCCTACCGTATTTCCTGATTTTAAAAAGTGGTTCTTTATATCGTCAATGATGGAACTCATGATTTTGGGTTTTTATTGCAATGTATTGGTCAATATAACGAAGCAACAGGTATAAAAATTCATTTCAATGCCATTGCTTCAATACTCCATTTAATAGAAATTTTGACGGTCTTTTCGCCACATCATGATCATGATGAAGGCAAATAGCATTCCTCCTAAATGGGCAACGTGGGCCACGTTATCTCCTGCACTTGGTTTAAGCGTAGCGTAAATTTCATACAAGCCATAAGCACTTACCAAGTATTTGGCTTTGATGGGAAATGGAATGAATAAAAGCATCATTTCTGTATTCGGAAACAACATCCCGAATGCCATCAGTATCCCAAAAATAGCACCTGAAGCACCAACCATACGCGAGTTTTCAACGGTTTGTTCGTATACCTGGTCAATGATTTCCAAGCTTTTTTTGATGTAAGTAGGGTTGTTTTCATTCTTGGCATAGTCATTTTCAAAATCTAGTAATTGGGTTTCAATTTCCGGGACGTGTACATGTACAAGCGCAGCAAACTTATCAGAGCTAGGCGCTGCTTTGTACACGCTAATGTCTGTTCTGAGATGACTTGACTGGTATAAATTGATGGCTGCATAAGTCATCCCTCCACCAAGTCCGCAAACCAGGTAAAATGTCATGAATTTTTTTGGTCCCCAAAACATTTCCAGCATTGGACCAAAGAAAAATAGGGTCAGCATATTTTTAAAAATATGGTTAAAATCAGCATGTAAAAACATGTAAGTGATGAACTGATAGGGTTTGAAATTTTCTGAAAAAACATTGTACAAAGCAAATATGCTATTCAAATGCAAGGCACTCGCAATAAAGAAAATGGCCACATTGGCGATAAGTAAATTGCGAACTATTGGAGTGATTTGAAACATGGTTTATTTTTTTCTTTGAACTGACAATTCTAACTACTTCATTTATTTGCCAAAAATAGAGGCAATTTTATCTAAGCCCCAAATGACTATCGTTACTGCACTCGAAGGAGAATAATTGGGGTTTTTACAGGCAAACAATTGATCAATCAAAGAGGTCATTTCTGTAGTCCCTAATTTGGTGCCTTGTTTGATACAGGTTTTCTTTGCCAAAGCCCTGGCTAAATTTTCTTTGTTATTGATTTTTAATTCGCTTTTATTGCGCTTAAACTGTTCTATCAAACTTTCAAACAACGCTTTTTCATTGCCCGAACTCACATCCGCAGGCACACCGTTAATCACGATGGCATTGTTGCTGAATACATTGTATGAAAATCCTAAAGCCCTCACTTCTTCCTCGATTTCCATCAAAATGGCATAGTCTAAAGGACTTAATTCCATGGTTTGGGGGAATAAAAATTGTTGCGAAGCGGCATGGTGCTGTTCCATATTGGACAAGAACTTTTCGTATAAAATTCTTTCGTGAGCGGCCTGTTGGTCAATAATCATCATCCCCGATTTGACCTGGGTAATGATGTAACTGTTGTGCAACTGAAAAGTGGTACTGACAGTGTCGAACAACATCTCTTTGGTAAATTCTCCCTGGGTAGGTTGTATGCTCGAACTTGAATTGATAGCGCTTTCAAACGTAAACGCTTCCACACCATTGTCCACTTCAGAAGATTCATTTTCAAAATGAGAAATTCTTCTCTCAAAATTATTGTCGTCTTCACCTTGATATAACTTTTCCCAATTTTTCATATTATTAGAAGTGTTAGAGGGTTGGTAATTTCCACTGGTTGGTATCGAACGGTTGTTAGGCGTATTGCTATTTCTAAATGGATCAAAATTTACATTTAATCCAAAATCTATTGAAGGCACTATATTGTGCGTTCCCAAACCTCGTTTTGTGGCGGCCAGCATGGTACCATAAATGGAACGTTCATCTTCAAACTTGATTTCAGTTTTGGTAGGGTGTACGTTGATATCAATTTTTGAGGGATCAATTTCCATAAAAATTACATAAAAAGGATAGCTGTCATCAGGCAACAATCCTTTGTAGGCTTCCATCACTGAATGGTGCAAATAGTTGTGTTTGATATACCTGTTGTTGGTGAAAAAATATTGCTCTCCACGTTTCTTTTTTGCATTTTCAGGTTTGCCCATGTATCCCCAAATTTTGAGGTAATTGGTTTCTTCTTCAATGGTAATCAATTGTTCTTTGTAGGCATTGCCAAACAAGGACACGATGCGCTGGCTCAATTTACCCGCTGGCAAATGGTATACTTCTGCGTCGTTGTGGTAAAAAGAAAATTGTACCGATGGGAATGCCAAAGCAATGCGAATAAATTCCTCGATGATATGAGACAATTCAATTGGATTGGATTTTAAAAAGTTTCTACGCGCTGGAATATTGTAAAATAAATTTTTGACGGAAATAGAAGTGCCAGGTTCTGTGGAAATTGGACTTACTTCTTTGGTTTCAGAGCCTTCAATGCGGAGTAAAACGCCGAGGTCTTCGTTTCTTTTTTGTGTTTTTAATTCTACCTGTGCAACAGCAGCAATGGAGGCCATGGCTTCACCCCTAAAGCCCATTGTTCGGATGGTAAATAAATCGTCTGTTTTGCTGATTTTTGAAGTGGCATGACGCTCAAAGCACATCCTTGCATCATTTTCTGACATACCAATACCGTCATCAATTACTTGAATGAGTATTTTTCCTGCGTCTTTTACAATTAATTTGATGGAGGTTGCTTCGGCATCGATGGCATTTTCCATCAATTCTTTCACTACAGATGCAGGCCGTTGTACTACTTCACCAGCAGCAATTTGATTTGCAAGGGAATCGGGTAACAATCGGATGATATCAGCCACAATAGTATTATTTTTATAGTGTAAAAATAAACAAAAAATTGGTATAGTAATGTGTAATGCAGCTAATCTTCGGGATTAGTTTTGTAAGGTCGCCGAGGTTATAAACCTCATCGCTCTTACTTGCTCAGGATTTTCAATTCTACCCTGCGGTTTAAAGCCCTGTTATTTTCTGTATCATTTTTACCTACAGCTTGTAAACTGCCATAACCTTTGTACTGAATTCTTGTAAGGTCTATGCCCTGAGCAACCAAATAATCGACCACAGACTTGGCCCTGTTTTGAGACAACAATTGGTTATCAGCTTCTTTGCCAACATTGTCGGTATGACCCGAGATTTCTATTTTTACAGTAGCATTGGTTTTTAGAAAATTTACAATTCTTGTCAATTCGGAAGTAGACGAAGGTTTGATGTCATATTTTCTCGTTTCAAAAAACAAGTTATTGAGCCTTATTTTTTGTCCAGCTTCTATAGGAACCAATACCAGGTCTTTTTGAATTTCGGCATAAGTACTGCAAGCACCCAAGTCTAAATTTTGGGTTTCGGCAATGTATCCAGGAGCTGAAGCCATAAAACCATAATTGGTGCCGCAGGGAAGAATAATGGCATAGCTGCCTGTTTTTGGTTCCGCGTTCGCAATGCCCACTTCTTTGCCTTCCAACAAAGTTTCATACTTTACATGGGCAGCCACAGGCAAACCAGTTTTGGCATCCAGAACTTTACCTTTAATTAAAACCACCGGCTTTGGTTTGAGTGCTTCAGGAAGTTTGACCCTGAAAATGTCAGAAGCGCCAATGGTTTCATGCGTCGAAACCATATAGGCATAATCACCGGAAGCGGGTAATGTAAAACTTAAATCTCCTGAAGGAGTATTGATCATTGGGCCAAGGTTTTGTGGTTCCGACCAGTTTTGCCAGGTATCATCCAACCGTTTGCTCATGTAAATATCATCGCTGCCATAAGAACTGTAGCCACTGCTTACAAAATATAAAGTTACCCCGTCGGAAGCTAAAAATGGATATTGGTCATCGCAAGCCGTATTGATTTGTGGTCCAAGGTTTTTGGGTAAAGACCATTTTCCGTCTGATTTTCTGAACGTAACATACACATCCAACACCCCATAGGTATCGTTTCTTTCCACAGCCATAAGCAATGTTTTGCCATCGTTGGCCAAATTGAATTCATTGTACATGCTTTTGTTGTAGTAATTTTCAATGGGTAATTTTTCCGGATAACTCCATCCCATAGGCGTCATGCGAACAAAAGACAACCCATTGATGGGTCTTCCCATGGCGGGTAATTGGTCATCAATCAACAAGGTATTTCCATCGGGACTGATGGCACTTAAGTAGTTGTAGGTAGCGTTGTTTAAAGGTCTTCCCATGTTTTTGGCCAATTTCCATTTGCCATCTTCTCCCATTTGTGAGCACCAAATATCATCTTTTGGTCCTTCAATATTTTCAGGATGGTCTCTTCGGGAATAATACAAGGTTTTGCCATCAGGGGCAATTACAGGTAATAATTCTATGTATTTTGAATTTACATTTTCACCCAGGTTTTCAGGTTTCGACATGTTTTCTAATCCGGGTACGTCATTGGTTTGGATGATAGGCAATACTTCCGAATTGCTAATCCCAATGGCATCAATTTCAACACTGTCAGCAAAGGTTTCCACATGGTTAAAGACCAATTTGATGGAGGTAACTTTAAAAGGAGTTTCAGGAACAATGATGCTGAACAGTCTTTTTCTTTCTTCAATAAATTGAGGGTTGAATTTTTTCAATTCGTATTCTTTGTTCAAACTGTCATACGCAAATGCCGCCACCAATGCTCCCGGCCTTTTGTTTTCAGCTACAATGACCTGTTTGATTTGCATGGGATTTTCAAAACTTACCTGGATAAATTCTGCAGGGGTTTTCATTGCTGGTTTCCATACCGCACGACTTTGTCCGGCTTCTTTTTGCGGAAAACAATTGGGTTTCCCCAATGCCTGGTTGGCCGCACCACCTTTGGTAGTTGATCTTTGTGAAGAAACCTTCACCACTTTATTGGCCCATTGCACTTGTGCATAAGCACCAACAATGTGTAAAAGTAGGAGGAGGGTGATGCTATTTTTCATGAATTATTTTGTTGTTGTTAAATCTTGTGGTGTCTCTTCTTTTCGGTCCGAACAGCATGGTCCTTCATGCACTTGTTTGATCCATTCGGCTAATTCTTCTTCCGTAGGTTTTGTTGGCGAATTGTTTTCAAGAATTTCATCCTTAACAACTGCGCCACACCAATCGCAAGCTTTCCCATTTTCAAGATAACCTGAACCTTCGCATTTCGGACAGAGGTAACCACATGTAGCCATTCGGGAATGAATTATTTGATATTATAAATGTACCACAAGATAATTTAATTTATTAAAAATAGTTAATTTGTAGAAAATGAATTCCCTGGATAATAAATTTATAAAATGTCTCTGTTAAGCTATAACGATTCTGGTGCAGGAATGCCGCTTGTATTGATTCACGGTTTTTGTGAAACCAAAGCCATTTGGGACAACTATGCACCGACACTTTCACTGCAATACAGGGTAATTTGTATTGATTTGCCTGGTTTTGGTGAAAGCGCATTGGACGTAGACCATTGTTCCATAGAATCTATGGCGGATGAAGTGGCTCACTTACTCAATACTTTAAAGATCACACATTGTGTCATGATTGGGCATTCATTGGGAGGTTATGTAAGTTTGGCTTTTGCCGAAAAGTATGCTAAAATGTTATTGGGCTTGGGAATGTTTCATTCAACCGCTTATGCAGACAAGCCTGAAAAACAGGAAAACAGAAACAAAACCATGTTGTACATCCAAGAACATGGCGTACCTGCTTTTATCAAACCATTTGTGCCTGCCTTATTTTTTCATACCTCTAGAAAAAGATTAGAAAAAGAAATAGAAGCAACTATCCAAATAGGATTACAAACAAAATTGGAAACTGTTTTGGCCGTGACCAAAGCCATGCGTGATCGTGTAGACAGAACGCATGTGTTAGAAAACTTAAAAATTCCTGTGTTGTATATTGTAGGCAAACAAGACTCAGCCGTTCCTTTTGAAATGAGTATGTTGCAAATTCAAATTCCTGAAAATTGTATAGTACAAATTTTAAATCATACCGGTCACATGGGCATGTTTGAACGCAAGAAAGAAACCCTTCAAATGATTGATGGATTTTGTAAGATGGTTTAGGTTCATCATATCCTTCACCGCTTGTTAAGGTAATAGCAATTGAAAGGATGTCTATTAGCAAAAGCCTCATAAAATCTATTGCTGCGAAAATTTTCTAAATTGTAAAATAGTCAAATACTGTATCCCTAATAATTATAAAATATGACTGATTATTAGATAAATAAAAACATAAAAACTCAATAATAAATTAATTTCTGTTTTTGTTAGATATTTTGAATGCTTTTTTTGCGGTAACCATATATTTTGGTTTGTATAAATCAACCATAATCCTCTATATTTGTATGTAGTGCTCCTGTATTTCGCAAGTAGGATATTGGTGAGTGGCTAATTAATTTTAAATAAAAATCAAATGAATAAAATAATATGTCGATTTCAAATGATTTTTTTTTCGATAACACTACTATTATTTTTCTCAATCCATTTCAATTCTTATTCACAATCTTTAATAGCAGGAATTCCAAGCGCAGATTTTGTAGCGCATAAAGATGTAGAGCTTACACACGAAACGCAATGGAACTTTTGGAATAGCCCCAATAAATGGAACAGTTTCAATTTTATGTGTTATGGTATTGGAAATAATGCTGAATTGACATTGACAATAAATAATTTAGACAACAAGACATCAAAAGACTTGGCGCTCGGTTTTGGAGCTAAAAAAGTGATTGACATTTTCAAAAAAAAACACCATTTGTGGGAACAAAAAATTGTTTTAGGTACAAATATTTTGTACGCAACACAACCAAATAATTTTGGCATTTGGAGTTATGCACTGTATAGTTTGAGAATACCGCAACTGAAAACTCGGTTGACAGGAGGAATAAGTTATGGAACATCTCAAATATATGGTTTTCGCACAAAATTTATTGATAATGTTAAAATTGAAACACAAACACCTAACAATATAGGAACTGTATTGCTAGGTTTTGAACAACCATTAACGGAGCACCTTAGTTTCATTGCAGACTGGTATTCAGGCACACATGCACTTGCAGCAGTCATTTCTGCTATCCAGTATGACATTGGAAACAGCGTTTTTATTTTAGGGTACAAAATTGCTAACAACAAAGAAAGTGGAAGTAATGCATTAATTTTTGAACTCATGATCAACATTCCAACAAAGAAAAAAAACCACTAAACAACCAATATTTATCCCAAAAAACGAATCCACTTTTTGATTTAGTAGCTAATTATACCTATAACTTAATTTGTATGATAAGTAATTGCTTAAAGAGATTCAAAACTATTGAAACGCTATTGAGCTTTTCAGCAGACCCTATTTAGAGATTGCTGAAAAACAATCAAACTTTTGATATTAAGCAATTTATGTAGTTTTTTTTAATGTTAGGTGCAAGGTTATTTGGATTTTCATCTATTATGCTTTCACTATTTGTATGAAATACTAAAACGGTATATTTTTTTGAGTTTTTAAGCAAGGCCAATTTATTACCCATAACAATTCAATTGAAGCCTGATTTAATTTAAAATTCAAAATTTAAAATTTAAAATTTGTTGCTTTTGAGTTTTTCAGCAGACCCTATTTATTAAATAAATGCATTGGTTTTAATTAATCTCCTACCCTCGTCAAGGTTTCGTCTCTGACAAACCTGACGATGCTGTTTGTTAAGTTACGTAAATGCTATAAAATGTCAGGCGAAACACCTGACATTTTACTTTGTACCTAAGACCTTATACCTCGTACTTATTTAATATACCTGAACTGTTTGTGATTAAGTTATTACGTAAGTGCTACAAAATGTCAGGCGAAACACCTGACATTTTACTTTGTACCTAAGACCTTGTACCTGATACTTATTTAATATACCTGAAATCGTGTCCGGCTTGGAGTTGGATGACGAATTCATACATCAGTTTGATGATATTTTCTACATCGTCTTTGTGTACGGTTTCTACCGTGGTGTGCATGTATTTCAAGGCCAATGAAATCAAGGCTGAAGGAACACCTCCGTTAGAATAGGCGAATGAGTCGGTGTCGGTTCCTGTAGAACGAGACACGGCTGCGCGTTGAAATGGAATTTCCTTTTTCTCGGCCACGTCAAAAATCATGTTCAGTAAATTGTTTTGTACTGCTGGTCCGTAACTCAATACAGGTCCTTTTCCGGCAGACAAATCGCCTTGAGATTTTTTCTCATAAAAGGGCGATTGTGTATCATGACAAACATCCGTGATAATCGCCACATCTGGTTTCAAACGGTGTGCAATCATTTCAGCGCCACGCAATCCTATTTCTTCCTGTACCGCATTGACCACGTAAAGTGTGAATGGCAATTTGATGTTGTTTTCTTTTAACAAACGTGCTACTTCGGCAATCATAAAACCACCAATACGGTTGTCTAATGCCCTGCCAACAAAGTATTTTTCATTAAGGATAAAAAATTCATCCGCAAAAGTGGCTACCGTTCCCACATGAATTCCCAGGTCCAATACTTCTTGTTTTTTGCTACAACCCAGGTCGATACAAATGTTTTTCATGGTTGGAATTGGCTCTTTGTCATTTTCACGAACATGTATTGCCGGCCAGCCAAATACACCTTTTACTGCCCCATTTTTGGTGTGTAAATTTACACGCATCGAAGGTGCAATTTGATGGTCTGAACCTCCATTGCGACGTACGTACACATAACCATCGTCAGAGATATAGTTTACAAACCAAGAAATTTCATCGGCATGTGCTTCGATTACTACTTTAAAAGGTTGTCCCGGATTGATGACACCCACCGCTGTGCCGTAGTTGTCTACAATTTGCTCATCGATATACGGTTTGATATAGTCTAACCAAATTTGTTGTCCTTTCCACTCAAATCCTGTTGGAGAGGCATTGTTGATATATTTTTCTAAGAAAGATAGACTTTTTTCGTTGATCATTTTGTGGCTCAGTTTACGGTTAATCAATCACAGTTTTGAGTTGCTGCATTTTTCAAATGTAAGGATTTATTTGTTTGATGTCAATGAAGAATTTAGGGTATACTGTTTTACTTTCATGCCTCCGACTTTTTTGTGGTAACATGAATAGGATTATGATTTTAGCATTGGTAGGACCTGAAACATCAATGATGGAAAGTACAGAATATCCTTTACTTACAAAATAATTTCCAGATGGCTTAACGCTCATCACTTCCAAATCTTTAAGGCTACTGACAGGAAATGCTGTTACTTTTATCGGAGCGGTTGTGTTAGAAACATCATATTGCCTACTGATA
>Ga0209353_10000269_pt1 | contig 32517 bp, 21 predicted proteins | sample LauGreSpBDMM15SD_2_FD_187561 | JGI IMG/M metagenome (GOLD analysis project Ga0209353, IMG submission 187561) | Freshwater lake microbial communities from Lake Michigan, USA - Sp13.BD.MM15.SD (SPAdes) (version 2) | ecosystem: Environmental > Aquatic > Freshwater > Lake | place: Lake Michigan... | reverse complement strand
CCTGTCAAGGTATACAGTTCAGTGAAGTTATCATTAATTTTTGTAAAGGCAGTGCGTAGCGGATCACCCGCTTTGTCATTTGCCTTGGTACCAACATTTATATTTTGTTTAGCCATTACATTCTTCCTATAGCAACTTCAATGATACCGGCCTCGCCAGTGTCTTTGTCTTCCAATGCTTTGCCAATGATGGAACCCAGTGTTGGATTCAATGCTTTGACAGCATAACCTGGAGTGGCCGCAGTGGTCAGCATGTCGCCTTTCTTAACACGACCCACTACCTTGACTGGCACACGACCTTGCAGTGCAATTAGATTCTTTTCACCAGCACATTCACTGTTCATGCTGTAAGCCGCTGTGTTACTCACAACACCAGCCACACGAGTATCGTTAATTGCATCAGTAGTGGTAACTTCTTTATCGCCACCAAACACCAACACAGTTCCAACTTCGTATTCCCGATCGCCTTCATAGTATTCTGCCAAGTCAGCGTAGGTTGCTTGTAATGTACTGCCACTGGTCAAACTCCAAGCACCTTGGATACTTGCAGTGGTGGCCGCAGTGCCAGCGGCATCTGCTCCAGCAACCAGTGCATTGGTGTACAATGAAACCAGTTGTCCTTGACCACTGGCATTTCTCAACAAGATTCTATCAGCTGTTGCGGCCACGGTGGCTGTTATAGTTGCTGAGTTTGCCTGTCCAGTAATGGTTGCGGCATTTCCAGAACAACTACTTGAACTAGTAGCATTGCCACTTAACGTGGCAGTGATTGTGCCTGCACTAAATTCACCTGTACTACCACGTCTAACAATGTCACTGAAATTATTAGCTGAGCTGGCAGTTATAGTAGCTGAGTTTGCTTGATTTTGTATAGTGGTTGCTACAAATGTGCTACCACTAACAACAGTCCATGCACCCTGCACAGTGCCAGCAGTTCCGTTGGCACCAGTGTTTAAAGTAATAGTTTTTAATGTACCGCCACTGATGTCCAGGGTACCACTGCCCACAGTCAAATTAGATGCACTGCTCAGTGTTAGCGCACCATCAATACTCCAAGCACCTGTAATTGTACCAGCAGTTGTGGTAGCACCCGCAGTCAGTGTTGTACTTTGTAGCGTACCCGATGTGGCATTAATTCTGCTACTTGCTGCCAATGCCCATTGACCAGTTAGTGTTCCACCAGTAGCAGCCGCACCAGTAGTCAAGTTGATTGATTTTAATGTGCCGAGACTTGCATCGATAACACTGCCTGACTGTAGTCTCCAATCGCCTACCAGCGTTCCCTGAGTAGCAGTGGCACCTGTGGTAATTGCTGTGGCTTTTACTGTTCCCAGTGTGGTATCCAACGTACCAGTTGTGGTGATTACAGTATTGCTGGTAGTGTCACCAATTGCTGTTATGAAGTAAACAGGTGTACCTGCACTTGCACCACCAGGAGTACTCAATTGCAAAGTCACACCATCGTTGTTTACGCTGAGTGTTGTGTAAGTTTTGATTTTTAAAGTTTCAACACTAACACTCTTATCGCTGGCAGATTTAATCAAACTGCTGGCAGCGCCACTAGTGGTAATGTTGGTTACACTATAAGCTCTGGTTGACGGTGCAGTGTACGCCAATGTCAACGCACCGCTGTCTGCAAACAATGCATTTTTAACACCATCACCTGCGGTAACAACATCACCTGCGGTGACTTCTTGCACTGTGCTTGCACTGGCAGACAAGTTTCCTAGTATGCTGTTGGCACTTACATAACGTAACTTGTTGTACCCAACGCCAGTTGATATAGAACTTGAACTTGCTAGACTAATCCAACCACTGGACGCTGTAAAATATGCACTGTCAAAACTGGCCAATCCTCTATCAGCTTGTACAATGCTTGTGGCATTGACACGAGTACTGGCAGCAGTCATGGCCAACTTGCTTTGTGCAATTGCCGCCGTTGAGTTAACCATGGTGTTGGTAATCTTATCAGCTTGAATTGCAGTGGTCAATGTGCCACTTATTGCATCATTGTTGCGGTTATAGGTGATGTTCACATCACCTGTTGGCAATGTGATGTTTTTCCATAATCCCTGTGTGGCATCATATATTAAATTGTTGCCACCTGCCAAACTTGTAAATGTAACAGCCAAGTTGCTGGTAGGAGTAGTTCCGGGACTGGTATCCAAAGTAATTACAAAATTACTACCTGCTGTAGTAAATGATGAAATTCTTTGCCCAGTAAAGAACCCGCCACTGCTTGAAACTGTTTGCCCAACTAACAGCGTTCCAAACAATGCAGTCACAGTCAGTGTTGGTCCACTTAGACTCACGTATGTTGCATTGGCTCCAATACCAGTGTCTTTTAATTTAGATAGGCTATTAGTTCCTGCCACACTGTTGTCAACGTAAATTCTGTTGACACCATCAAACGGACTGGTTACACCAGTTTGCATGTACAAGTTATTGATATAGTTTGTACCAAGATTCAAGTTTGACTTCATGGCCAGTGCGCCATTCAGTGGAAGGAAACCTGGACCAATCAGTGTGTTAGACGCAACAGGATTGCCACCATAGTCAAGACCCAAACGCAAGTCAACAAATCCACGAACAGCACTTTGCACTGGCACAATGTCAGGCGCATTTTCTGTCATGGTTGAGTCAGTTGAGAATGAGCTAACAACCACACCGCGTTTGAATCCCAAACCGTCCAAGTTGCTCAACGCAATACTTGCCGCAAATGTCACAGTACCAGTACCTTGGTCAACCTTAAAGAATCGACCCACATTGAAAATACCATTTTCGTCAGTACTCACATAGAACACACGACCCACGGTTTCTTCAACCACTTGACGACTTGAGTTGGACGAAATAGATGCGTTACCAAAAATTTGGTTAGGATAGTTAGAAGTACTAAAACCACCAGTACCAATGTCTAAGAAGTCATGGCCTGTGGCTCGACATGTACTAATACGAACTGTGATCTGTGCGGCTGAACCTGCTGGATAACCTGCACGTAGCGTAGCAGAACCAGTGATTGGGAAAGGCTTACTTAATCCCAAGCTGGTACTGGATCCACTAGTAGATTCACGACTGACGAATGTTGCTGTGACACCAGCCCAAGCGCCAGGATCGTATTGATAACTTAAAATTAATGTAGTGCCAGATCCAGTACTGCTTGTGGTTGCCCAGAAACCGTTGTACAACGGATTGTTGTTTCCACTAACTTGATAGTATGCACCGTTGGTAATTGTTATAGATTTACTTAGAGTAAATGTAACCAAGTAAGGACCAGACCCAGATTTAGTTGGAGTATTACTTACACCAATACTTTCACCGTAACCAAACGCTGGACTGTAAAAATTCATACTGCCGCTGGCAGAAATCAGTGTTAACGGTGCGCCGTACACACTTGCACTGATGCCAATAAAGTTTCCAGTGATATGTGTGATGTAATAAATGGTAGCTACAGAAACATTGTTAATGGTGGTAACAGCAGTGACTCCACCTAACAGCGCAGAACCAGTGAACGAAATTTGTCCATTCACGGTTAATCCACTAGTGCTACTTACTGTGATAATGTTATTTGTAGCAGTGATTGTTCCTGATGCAACCGCACGATTTACACCGTCGGTAGTGGCCGTTTGCCATGTGCTTCCTGCACCTGATCCGCTGATGTTTGCAGTGATGTATGTGTAAACTCTACTGCTGGCAGTACCAACACCACTGACAAAGCTAGTACTGCCGGTAGTTGTATTGGCATAAGTCACTTGAGTTGTGCTTGCTGTTGCAACAGTATATGTTCCGTTGTATCCTTCAGTACCCACACCGCTGATTGTGATCAACTGGCCAACAATGAACGGAACAACACTTTGAGTTGCATATGAGATTGTAGCAGTAGTGCCGCTTCCGCTAACACCTGTAACAGTGATTGATTGATATTGTGCAATGCTGGCACCAGACAACACCATACCAACTGCAATGGTTCCTGACACTGTGCCAACCGTCAACACACCAGTTGTCACAGCAACACTTGATGTGGACAATGTAGCTGACGCATTTGTAGTTGCTGTGGCAGTTCCTGATTTGCCTGGATCAGTGGGATACAACACTTTCATGGTAGTGGTTGAAACACCACCTGTTGTAGTTGCGCTGGTACTTGGAGAATTGGACAATGCCGCTGTAATTGCTGGACATGTTCCAGACCCGCCAGTTACAGTAACTCCAGGTGTGGCACTGTATCCATATCCAGGATCAACAATTGCAATATTAATTGTGCCGTCAATATTGACAGTGGCTGTTGCCACTGCTGGACGCACAGGGGCCACTTGCCCTTGTAAAGTAACAATACTCACTGTGGGTGCTGAGCCAAATGTATAACCGCTACCAATACTCACACTAGGAGATAGACTTGCAAGGGTAGCAACTGTGATAGCACTGACTGTTGCACCACTTGGCACCCAGCAACTAGGACTAACTGTAAAAGTTGTGGGACTATCGATACTTTGAATAATAGTGCCGTTTGGAATAACTGTGCCACTTGAAGCAGAACTAACAACCATGCCTACTGTCAACGCACTAGTTGATGCAACTGTAATCTGTGTTGAATTTGCAACACCAACCACTTGATAAGCACCGTTATATGCTGTAACAGAATTATTTGCAAGTGTTAGTGTACTATCTACAGGAGGAAATATTGCATAGTTACTGGTAGCACTTGTGGCGTTATACGGAATCTTATAAGTTATAATTTTAGATGATGTACTACCTGGCAACAGTTCTTGACTCACATAAGTCATACTGTTAACACTTGTACCAATAGCACCGTTATTATAAACAGGATTTGCATCTATAGTCAAATATGCATTGGCAGGAATACCAAATGTTACTTGTCCACTAGGCGAACTCATAGGAGCCTTTGACAATGTAACAGTTACATCAACTTGTGTGCCAACAGTGACAGTACTTACAATCACGCTGACATATTGAGTGCCATCGAAGCCTGTACCCTGTACCAATTGGCCCACCTTGATAGATCCAGCCACACTGGTAACTTTTAAATTAGTTCCAGTGCTGGACACATCGTAAGTTCCAACAGATGCAGTGACCGACTCAGTATAACTGATAATTCGATGTGTACGCCCGTTCCATGCAGTTACAAATATTCCTTTGTTAAGTTGATTTGTAGAACTGGAGTTGGTAATTTCAACAATACCAATTTTTGTATCACCAACTTTGCTTCCTTGAGAACGAAGCGAGAATGTAACAGGGCCCACTGGCACAGCAGTAGGAAATGCGTTTAGTGTTACAGTTTGTGTGACACCAGTCATTGCCACAGAACCAACTGTTTGACTGCCTGGACTGATGGTGTATGTGCCTGCTAACCCAGCACTACCGGATAACTGTGCAACAACATATGTTCCAGCCGCAGTTGAACCGCCAGTGATTCCCATTCCAACTGTTATGGTCCCAGTCAAGGCACTTACTGTCAGTGTTGATGCGCTAATTACGCCTGTGAATGTTGCGGTATTAGTAGTAACTGCGGACACTGTTTGTGTTGTAAATCCAATGCCGCCTACTATATGTCCCACAGCAATCGTGCCAATTACACCTCTAACAGTTAATATAACACTGTTGGTAGCGTTGCCAGCACCACCGTATGCCACTACGGCATTGGCTGTGAAAACAGGATCACCTTTGGCAATAGATGAAATATCTGTAATCAATTTGTAGTAATTAAAGCTACTGTCAGTTCCTAAGATACTGACTCCTGAACCCAATGCAAACGGTTCGCCTGTTGATTCAATCAAATTGTAAGCAATAATACGATAAATGTCGCCTAAGTTTTCAGAGAATTGTAAAGCTGTGCTTGGACGTACTGGTTTAACGTTGTCAATGTTTACAAACTTGAAATTTTGTAAAACACGTATAGTTACAACTTGTCCGTCATACAACGCATAGTTAAGACCAGTAGTACTGGTTCCATTATTTCCAGCAGTGCTCAATTGCAACTCAAGAACGTTTTGTCCGTTGATAGTAACCACAGTGTGAGTTACTGTGCTAACTTCATAACGCACCACGCCACCGCCGCTGGCAGTGTGGTCAATCTCTAATTCAGACTTGCCCTGAGGAATATATTCCCAACCAATGATATAAACTTTGAGAGCCTGCTGAGTTGCAGACGGAGTCATAGCACTAGAGAATTGTCCTTGTTTGTAGACAATAGCACTTTGCATCATGTTTGATAACATATTAGTTGAATCTGGCAACTCTGTCACATCAAAACCAGTTGCTCGTAATCCATAATTACCATTTGCATTTGAACCAGCAATGCTTCGTAATTGGCCACCGCTCTTGGCCCAATAACCAGTATGGCAATAGTAAGTGAATGTGCTAACTTGTTCAGTTAAGCCAGCATTGGCAACCAAAATACCATATCCCAAATCGTTAACTTGAGTAAAGTCATTGGCCAACATGCTCTTGTTGCCGCCCATTTCTATGTTAATACCAATGCCAGCACCACCGTTCAAATAAGATATTGTGTTAGTTTTAATGGTTGGAACAGCATTAGTAATGGTGGTGTAATCACCATTGGAGAATCCAGTGTAACTGGATATGGTTGGCAAAGTTCTAGCTATTGCTGAAGTACCAGTACCACTCAGTATTGCGTATGTGTTGACTGTTGTTGCAGTTGCAGTCTTGTTCATTACAACACTGCTATATCCCAACGGTATTCCATTTGAACCAGTGCCTGCGGTAACACTGGAAATAGTTGTGGCACTTTGTATCCCAGTGCCGGCAATTGTTGCTCCCACAACCAACGATGGATTATTTGTTGCAAGAACAGTTTGACTACCATTTGTTAACGACACAACAACATCGTTGTTCATCAACCCTTCGCACAAATAGTCAACAATGATGCTGACTAATTCAGTCATTCTAAGCTGTTCTGTTGCAGTTGCCGCAGATAATGTTGTGTTCTGAGTTACTTCGTTGCCGGAACTTGGAGTCACTAGTGTGTTGGTAATAACCTGTTGTAACACAGTGTTTAATCGACCCATGGCTGATGCAAACACAATACTTTGTGTGTTGTAGCTGTTGGTTGCGGCCGCAGTCATAGCCTGCGATCCAACGGTTTGTGTGAAACTCACTGTGTACGTCCCAGCACCACCAGCTGTTCCTGAATCTTGTGATCTAATTGTAGTATTGGTTGTGACACCAACACCGTTGATAATCTGTCCAACTGCCAATGTACCAGTGCTTAAAAGAGTAACAGTCAGTGTTGTTCCACTGATACTGCCTGTAAACGACGCACCAACAGCACTGCTACTGTAAAAGAATGACAATGAGTAGTCCCATACCGCACTGTTTCCACTATACAACAAGTCGTATGTCACTGCATCCACAGCATATCCTGCGTCACGTTGACTTGTTGCTGAACTGTACCCACTTATAGTTTGAGTATTATAATTACTGCTGATCCATGCCGCAATTTCACTTTGTATAAATGTTCTATTGGCTCGAATAATAGTTGCCGCTTTGCCTTTGTTTGAACCGTCATCAATGCCAGGATAGCTTAGTATTGGCAATGCAGACACGCCATTGGTGATAATACTGTTTACCAACGACAAGTTGGTACTCATTTTTGTTTTGTCACCGGCTGAAATACTCAATGCATTGATAGCAGTTTTTGCATTGTTTATACCTTGTAGAACTAATAATTTTCCAAGAGCATTTACTACATTGGCTGGTTGTAAATATGTTAGACCTGCACGAGCTGTTCTATAGTTAGAACCAATAACCATATCCAAGTTTGTTGACTCAATAACATAACCAAGCAAATTAGAAAAAATACTAGTGTTTGAATTATAAGCACCAGTGAGATTAAATGGTGTACTGTTGTCCAATGTTAAAACCACTGTGCCACCAGTTACATTTCCACTGCCGTCGATGGTCTGAGTCCAACTGACCACATCGTTCAATTGATAACGGAAACCTGACACATAGAATGCACAAGGTGTTTGTGGTGGTCGAATATCTAAACCACTAAACACACCGCCGGACACAGTAACAGTTTTACCGCTGTTGGCAATATTTGTAACAACACCAGATAGTCTGCCAGCAAATCCGTCAATGTATTGTCCGCCGGCAAATCGTCTTGCGGAACCAAGACTTCCGCTAAAGCAAGCAGATTCCTGAGCATACGGTGATTTGGTTTTAATTTGACCTTCTGGATCAAGCACCATCATGAATCCGCCGTGGCCCTGAGCGCCAAATAATTTAATGCGAGTTGCATCGTTAACTAAAAACACGTCAATGTCTTTGTTATTCTTAGCAGGGTTGGTGTCTGATTCAACCAACAACGGATTAGTCAAATAGTGTCGTCCGTAATTATCAGTGCCCCATATATACCAGTTGCTTGCGGTATAAGTTGTTATGGCGGTAAATGGATAGATAACTGTGCAGTTTAAAACATTGCTACTGACAGAATCAATGTAGGCCTTGCCGGCAGTTCCAGTTTCACTGGCCGCATCCATAAAGATTTTACCAATCCATGATTGCAATGCTTGAACATTGTTGCCAAGTGTAACTGTGATAGATCCGCTGATAGCACTGATTGTGGCTGTGGCCGCGGTGGTATCGTTGGCATAGTTGGTGCCAAAGTTAATTTTACCAGTTTGTATACCGTCAATAACTGCATCGCGAAAGAAGAATACGTTTCTCCATGGACTTTGACTTATACGATTCAATGGACGCATGATTGTGCGGCGGAAATCGTCACCACTGATGGTGCAGTTGGCTGGCAATCTGATTGGATAGTCTTCAAAGTAAGTGCCGCTTTCAACATAAATGGTTATGTTAAGAGCACTAACAGTTTCACCAAAGTCCAATGTTTCACCCACTGTAAAGAATCCTGGTTGAGTCAATCGTAATGTAATAGCATCGTTTGATTGACCAAGATCGAATCCCGATGCATATGATACAATTTGCCCTAATGCATTTGACGTATTACCTAATAAAATCTTTCCTGGGATAATATCAATACCACTGGTTTCTCCCACAATAATCTTGCCACCTTGGTCAACATATCCCAAACCACCATTGTTGAAAGTAACAGTGTAGATACCAGTACCATATGTGGCAGTTGGAGCAACTCCATATCCTTGACTAATAATGTCAGTGATGATCTTATAGTTTGCTTTGAATGTTGCAACTGCGGCAGAGTCAGCACCGCTATTAATTCCGCTGTCATTTAATGTTTTTGTAAGGTCAATAGTCTGTGTATAAACTGATTGGAAGCGTGATCTGGTGGTGTTGGTTAACACTTGGCGTACTAAGTCTCTTGCAAAATTTATACCATCTAATGTTTCAGTTAGTTGTGTGCTAATAGCAAATCTTGCTGATGCATTCCTATAATAACTTTTACCAGAGTTAACACTTTGATAATTACCACCAGTTAACAAGTCAATAATCTGGCCATCAATGATATATCCTAAATCTCTAAAACAAGTTGCTTCATTGTAGGCAAAACTACCTGTGTATGTTGTGGTCAAATAATTGACTGTGGCGGCTGTAATAGAAACCTTGTTGTCAACAATAACATTGCGAGCTGTTTGTAAACTACTGTCATATGAACTTGTTACTGGATATACAGCAGTTGTTGCTGTATTATTGGCAACTATGTCTTTAATTGTTGCAAATAGTGAATTAACTCTAGTACTGGTTGCAGAACCATCTGCCCAAATGCCATTTCTAACCTGGGCAGTTCCTGAGTAAACGGGACTCACTAGTGTATTTTGAGCAACTTGGACAATGATACTTTGAGCATAGTTAATGGCCGCGCCGCATGCCTGTGTTGATCCGTTAAGTCCTAGAATTGTTGTGATGCCATTGAACCAATACAATTGAGCGGCTCTTACAGATGCAGAATTACCAGTAGTTCCTCCGTATCCAAGATCGTACACCACTGCTTCCATTAGATACTTAAGATCTCGTTTAGATTTATCATTTATTCCTGTAACAGCCGGAAAGTTGATATTCATCCATGCTACTGTTTCGTCTGCAACAAAATTCAAATTAGCAATAATTGCTGCCTGTGCATGTTGATAACTTAATGCAAGACCCGCAGGAGTATTATATGTGGGTACTGATCTAGTAGATACACCGTATATTAACAAGTCTGTGATAACTTTGAACAAGTTACTAATGGTGCTGTTAATTGTTGCATTGTTCAATACAGGACTGTTGAGATTTGTGAATGTCACAGCTAAAGTCTGCATTGATGAAGACAGTGCTAGAACATTTGTTCTTGCAGTCGTTAGAATTACACTGGCATTACCAAATGTTTGTGCAACAACATTTGGATTTCTAGCTGTGTTATTAACAATATTCTTAATTATATTAATATTTGCAGTAATACTTGAAGCTACAGCAACTCCACCACTGTATGTTTCGTTTGTGTATTGTGTTACAGTTGTTTGATAAATTTTAACTGGTGCAGTATTGATAACAATCTTATTAGCTAAAGTACCTATATAGGAAATAAAATCTGCTGTTGGTGCTTGTTCATTTGCAGAAATTTGTAGTACGTTGTTTATCCAATATCTGTTGGCTGTGTAAATGCTTTGTGTGTTTCCGCCATACATAAAATCATAAATTAAACTGTAAACAATATATTTTATATCTTGTTGATATTTGGATTTGTTGTATGATAAATTTGGATAGTTGGCCAACAAGTATGCAACAATTTCAGCTTGTATAAAATCAATATTTTCTAAAAGCAATAATTGCGCACTTGCTTGTCCTGTGCTAGTGGTAGAAAGAGATCCAAAAGTTGGACTTGGATTCAATCCAATTGAAATAATATCTCGTATTAGTTTTGTATTTGTTGTTAATGAAGTAACAGCAGTGGGTGATGTTGGAACACCGTTTGCATTTAAAATATTCTGAATGACATTGTTCTTGACAATATTTCCGCCAGCAACTAATGTGCTAACAAAAGAACTGGCGTAAGTTACAGATTGATTAGTTACTGCAATAACAGTAAATGTGCCGTTGTAGCCAGAAGGCGACATGTTTTCAACAATGATACTGCTACCAACAACATACGGTAATGCGTCTTTCACAGCAAAGTTGAGAGTTATAGCTGATCCAGTGTCAACTAAACTGGTCACAGTAATGGAACTATCGTCCAATAAATCTATAATCTCCGCATCACTCAGCCCAGTGCTTGCACTGTCAAATGCCAGCCCAACTTGCAGACTTTTGTAGTTGGTTCCCAACGCAAGGTCATCCGCAAGAGCAGTTACAACATTGCCAATATAAGTTTGTGTACTTGATGTGCTGTAGGCATAATCTAAAATTTGATCTCTAGCGTAATTAATACCATCGATAATTTGTGTTAGTTGGTTAGCAATGATAGAAGAATTGTAATCATTGTATAACTTGGTTGCTTCTGTGGTAGAGTTGTACGTGGTTAAACTGGTTCCATCTGTGGAACTTAGTAATAAATCGTACCCAACTCCATTAACAATATCTCCAATAATAGTAGTATAAGTTGCGTTGTCAAATATAAAATCGTTTACATATTTTTTATTCAAATAAGCAATAGTTTCATATTGAATAAATTGCTTGTTTGATTGCATCAAACTGGCAACATTCTCGTAACCAGTCACTCCACTGTTGCCTCCACTGAGCACAACACTTTGCACTGTTGATTTGTACTGTGTTGGTCCCACAGTGTAAGCAATAGTCTGTCGATAAGGCCCTGGTTCAGTTGTAGACAATCTGATCAAATTCTCAGCTGCCAGACATGCCGCACCTACACTACGATAAGCATATTGCCATGCGCGACCTTCTCGACCCAATGGACTCTTAGTTTGTAAATCATCGCCTTTTGTTGACACATACAAATTAGTTCCGCTGTAGTATGTACTGTTATCAACATAAAACTTTGTGGCCGCTTGTAAGTCATCAGCACCGTTTGCCTCACCAAATCCTGACATAGGAGCAGGATGATCGTTTAGAGTTAACGCACCAGTCATAGTGTCGCCTTTGCGCAATACTACGTTTTTACGGCTTACCGCTTCTGAACTTAAAAAGTTTCCTTTTAAAGTTGGGTCGTAATCTGTATTAGTTATTTGTGGAACATCGGGTTCTTCTCGAGGTTTCAACGGACCCACCACCACACCATTTGAAACTCGAACATAACTTCTATTTGCGTATCCAACATTGACTGCTAGATGATCAAAGTCTGTAGGATTGCCTGGCCACAATGCATTAAAAGCTGTGACTAAATTTTGATTTGGATCTGCCAAGTTACCAATACCAAATACGTTATTGGCATTGATACTTGCACCCAGTGCTGGTTTTGTATCTCCAATCAAACCAGCATTTGCAGAACTGATAATTAAATCATAATTACTAGTTGTATCAATAGTAATGCCACCGGTGCCTCTGACATTTCTAGCAGTCAATGTCCCGCCAGTAGTACCGGCCATTATAACTTGATTTGGACTGTATTGAGCAGTGGTTCTAACAACACCCGGAGTTGATCCTACAGTAACGGATCCAGTGGTTGCATTGGCAAAACTTACACTTCCAGTATTAGTTCCAGTAATGACATGTGATCCGTTATAACCCCCAGGTGTTACACCACTGATTACAATATTTTGTCCAACCACAAACGGAGTTCCTACAACATGTGCAGGATTAAGAACACGAGCGGCAACGTCCGGATTTGTAAATGTAACTGTGGCTGTGGTGCCGTTACCACTTGTGCCTGTTATGGTAAATGAATTAATAACTGGCGCATCGCTTAGATTGCCAAATCCAATGGTTCCACCACCGCCAAAAATTGCATAAATTTCTGTAAAGTTTTGATTTACTTTATCAAACGATGTTCGGATACTGTCGCCAGTACCGTCGTTACCTTGAATACCAATGTCTACTAGTTGTTGTGCCATTTATTAAACTCCAAAGCTAGAACCGCACCCGCAAGTTGTAGTTGCGTTAGGATTCTTTATGCTGAATGAACTGCCTTGTAAATCGTCTTTATAATCTATTTCTGCACCTGACAGATATTGCATACTCATTGCATCTACAAGTACTCGAAATTCGTCTAGGGGAATTTCAAAATCATCCTCGTTTGTTACTTCGTCAAACGTGAATCCATAGCTAAACCCACTGCATCCACCGCCCTGTACAAATGTACGTAACGCTAGATTAGGATTGTTTTCTTCAAGGAGTAAATCCTTGATTTTTTCTTTTGCTGATATTGAAATTGTAATCATTTTGTGCCCTCTGACAATATTTATCAAAGTCTTTTTATAACCTTAATGTAAATACAGTCATGTATATCAACACTGAATTTATTCAAACACAGCATATACGCACTAGTAAGCGAGGCAAGCACCACACTTACAGTCGTAAAAAAACAGTCATTGTCTTTCGATGTGACTGCTGTCAGGGTATTTTTAAAAGAGATAAGGGAGAAATGGATCCCAAGCGTCTAACAAACAATTATTATCATGTTTGCGGAAGCTGTGACGCTAAGAAGTTTGCCCAGGAAAAAGGCGTAGAAAGTCGCAAAGTTTGGGATATGCCCGTCAGTAGTTTAAAAACTATTGGGCAATTTTAGGTTGATAGAATTCTTTAAGTTTTTTAAGTTCTTCTCGATATGCAGAAGCAAACGGTTCTTTAAAATAACGGTTTTTAGAAACGTCTAAATTATCAATATCAAACTGTATTCGATAACACAATCTGTTTTTAATATCTCCCAAACGTCTATGCAGTGTTATGGAATTATCAAACAACAGTAAATCATTGTCTTGCGGCCACCAATGGTCGTAGATGTATTTTTCAACAAACAAGGTTTTGTTGATATGATCAAATATTTTTTGCGAATCTGCATGGCTCATGCCCTTGATTGAATTAATGGTGTTTACACTGTAGTGCAGTCCTTTTATTCCTCCAGGACTTTGTATGATCAACGGAATCTCCGAAGGTTCAGGACACATGTTTCTATACATCACAAGGTCTTGTTCCATGTTCAAACCTGGATTGATTTTGCCAGGAGTAAACTCATGTTTGATGATCATTTCATCCAGTTCGGATTGAAAGCTACTGGATTGTTCTTCGTACCAATCTGCGGTCGTTACAAATCCAGTAGCAGATCCTACTACATTTTTCACGCCTAACAGTGACACAAACGGTGAAAAACACAAATTGCCGCTTTCGTTACTATGCCATAGTAATTCGCCTTCTGCAAACATGCCTAGCGGATTTCCATCTTTATCCCTTCCACCAGCAACTCTAGCAATCATTGAGTCTGGCCCTACTTCGGAAGCCATGATGTGTTTGGCTTGATTTGTAACAGCCTGGTCTACAGGATCAACTTCTCCACCGTTGGCATATTTTAAACCCAGCTGATAGTCTGCTAAATGTCTTGGTTTGCCCCACTGCGCCATTCTCCGTTCATATTCTGCTGGTGCAATAGTGACATTCCTAAGTATGGTCACCAACGACTCTAGATGTAGTTGTCCAATATGTAGCCATTCTTCATTGGTTATTGTAGCAAAATTCACATCGTCAATGTAGATGCCAAATCTCCCAAGCCCTGGTATTTTTGTGATTTTCATGAAAATATTTATGAACTAGATGCTAAGCCGACCCTAGAACTGATAACATTCCAGTTGATAATTTTCCATTGATTAGCTAGGTAGCTTTTTTTATCAGCTTGGTAATCCAATGCCCACGCATGTTCCCACCAGTCCACTAGTAATACAATGTCCATTCGCACTTCGTGATTTTTAATAGTTTTGATGGTGCCGTTACGTGCTAGGTATGCCCAACCGCTGCCTTGTATCCCCATGGCTTCTTTGGCAAATGCATCCTTGAACTTGTCAAAAGTTTTAAAATGTTTGTTTATAAATTCGCCTGCTGACCCGTCAGGTTCATTGGACCTTGTGGGTTTTTGAAACTGGGTAAACCAAATATCGTGTAAAAACGCACCCGCTTCATTGAAGTTGGCATCGCCTTCGCCTTTGTTAAAACGCTTCACATATCCACCATACAGCTCGCCGTAGTGATAGTCTATGGTATCTTCACTCATGCTGGGTTCTAGGTCATCCTTGGCATAGGGTAACTTGGTGTGAACCAATGTCTTGGGTGTTTTACCTTCATTTAAGCTGACATATCTAATAAAGTTGTACATAACAGTATTTATCGTATAAATATTTCACCAAGGAGGAACATAGAATGTTCAAACAAATTAAAGAGTTTTTCACAGGTAAACCTGCGGAAGTAGTAACAGCAGTACCTTACAAAGTTGAAGTTGAAACAGCAGTTGCGGAAGTTACAAAAGTATCCGAGCAAGCTGTACAAGCAGTAGTTGAGTCTATTGCACCAGCTAAAGCGCCAACAGCTAAGAAAACACCAGCTAAGAAAACACCAGCGGCTAAAAAGCCACGTGCTCCAAAAGCGGTAAAATAATATAAGGGCCTTGCGCCCTTATATCAATTTGTTTAATTGCTCGGAGTAACGAGCCATGTCCTCTTGAATACGAGCTTTACGCTGATCATTCAAATTAAAATTTTCTTCTATCTCTTCTCTAAGAGTTTCCAATCTATGTATCAGTTGGTCTCGAGATAGTTTTGGACTTGATTGACGTGGTGCTGGTCTTTGCGAATTGCGCTGACCCTTTCTACTAGTGTTATTTCCCATGTATTTGTTTCATAATTCCTATACCAATTTGAGCTCTACAGCTCGATTGTATACTTGCTCACTGCTCAAATTCTTGCCTTTGCTTTCGCACATGATGTCAAAGTTATCCCAGAAGCCCAGCGCCCAGTCAGTCACTGGTTGATTCCAGTACCAATCACTGTGTGCCCGCATCTTTTGTTTCTTGTAGCCAGATGCCAGCAGGGACATATGATCTGGTAACACATCAACTGGATGATCTACCAACACATCTTCTCTACTCACGCTGTAATGGCATACTGGCCTTACACCGCGCCATGAATCAATGATGCGTTTGACTCTGTCGTCTGTGGGCTGAATGTACTCACCAGTGCGAATCCAATGATGATGAATATCCAACACCAGCGCACAATGATCTATCAGCTCAATACTGCTGTCTACTCCCCAGCAATTTTCGTCATTCTCAATGGTGATGCAGTTGCGAGCTTCAGGGCTCAATTTCTTTAATGTTTCTTTGATACCCTCTGGACCACGTTTGCCTGAGATATGCACATTGATCTTCATGTCCTGAAATGTTTTACCAAAGCCCATCCAGCGAGCCATGTCCGCATGGTATTCAAACTCTTCAATACTGCGTTCCACAATGCCAGGATTTTCACTGGCTAACACACAGAATTGTCCAGGATGAAAGCTGATACGCACATCATGCTTACGAGCGGCTTCACCTACTGGAGCAAAGATGCGTTCGCAATGCTGTTGTTGATCCGGATGTTGCCACCATTTGATCCAATCTTTTTCAGTGTACCCACTCAGCATTTCAGATCCAATACGCATCATTCTGCGTTCAGCTGGCAGTTGTGCCACCCGCTCAATCATTTTAACTGCGGCACTTGTGTTGTGATTCATCAAGTCATATTGACGTTGTTCAGCTTCGAGTGGATGTTCACGCAACCATCGCATGGTGGTACTGCGACCATTCATTACTCTGTTAGCGGCATTGACCTTCATGCCTCTCACTTCACTAGCATCATCTAACCATTTGCAAGCATAGCCTATACGTTTCATGTGTGCCTTTACCAGTGTCGGATAACACCTAAGATTATAAAAATATTTGTAAGTAAATATGATAACACAATTACTGTACGAATGCAAGCAATTCGATCCGATTCATCGTCCGAACTGCCTGATTTTTCTCCCAATGCTTTGGCCCAAAGACGCCAGTAGTGTTTAACCTTCGTAGATAGCTGAGTTGGCACCATGTTCTGCACATTCCACCCTGACGCAATAACAACGATTATCAGTCTTTTCTCTGATCAATTTATCAGCAAAATTGAAAGCATGTTCCGCAAATTTCTCTGCCCCTACACCATCAAATATTCTGATCTCAGCTAGGTCCAATGCTTCCAGTTCTTGGAACTTGGCTAGATGTGGATCACTTTTATCCAAAGCCAACTTGTGATCAAAGTGATCTTCCAGCCATGCTTTCAGCGGTTTGAGTCCACCAAAGTCCACTGCCCAATTTTTATTGTCTAATGTATCACAACCAAATGTGAATGTAAATGCTAGACTATATCCGTGTAGCAAATGACAGTGACTGTGCTCTGCGTTGGGTTGACGGAATACTGCTGACAGACCAATGTTGTGTCCGTAATGTTTTGTTGAGTAAAATTTTGCCATTGTTTATCTCCTTAAGATTAGCAATGACATGCAGAGTTTATATTGCGGGATGAATGCCTAAGTCCGCATACAGTAATTATACACTAATAAGGCATAAGGTCAAGTTTATTGAGGTTTAATTTCACCAAAAGGTAACCATTGTCCAGGATTACCTGCACTCACACAAACCCAACCAATGTGACCGGATGCTTGGGGATTGGTATTCCAACACATGTCTCCAAGCTCGTAACTGCCTGAAGCAGGAGCAGAAGCGCCGTTGGTAAATCGTTTGTTACCAATACTGACATCACCACTTACACTGAAATTCAAATCAGGATCTGGATTGTTGATGCCAACACTTAATGGCCCAAACACTTTTACAGGTTTTCTAGTGTTAGTCTTGTCACCAATTTCTACCACATTGGCATCACCGTAGAGTACACTGCTTTGTTGAACTGATACCTCATAGCTGGTGTTGGATTTGAATCCAGTATGATCAATTTCTAAACTGCGTCCTGCCTGGTTGAACCATAATCTTTCTGCTTTGATGTAACCATTTTCCACAGTTAGGTTTTTAAGCAAGGTTGTTTCGCCGCCCACAATCAGTGTATTCAATACGCCAACGGTAGTTAAATTACTTTGTGTAATACCAGAACCCAAACTTGTGCTGGAAACAACTGGTTGTCCGTTGATGTAATAGTTTTTATCTTCACCAATATCAAAACCTTCACCAGTCCACAAACGATCAGGGCTGTCTCGCATGATTAGTTGTTTTACTGCGCCTGTGCCATTCCACGATAATCCAAGACCGTAAACACTTCTATCTCTAGTGGCTTGGAATTGTAATGGACTGCTACGATCAACACGAGTATCGGTGACCAAGTTATCCACATATAATGAACCGTAGATACGAACCACACCAGTTTTACTTGCTTCATTACCAACCACAATCTCGCCATTGTTTTTTACAAGTATTCGAGTGATGTTGTCTGTGATAATACCAACATCGTGATTTGAATATGTACCGATAGTTGCCAAATTTGTATCTGGGCTACCGATTGTAATGTTAACATTATTTTCAACAATGTCTATGGCAAGACTAGGATCTTCTGTACCCAATCCAAGTCGTCCATAAGTGCTGTTAAAAAAAGCAAACCCACCAATGTCAGCATCGTCTGCAACTTTTAATTTGTTTAAAGTTCCTACTTTGGTAAGATTACTGCTGATAACTGTTGGGCCTAACTCGTTTAGTGACAGTACCGGAATGTTGTCTACTCTGTAAGTAGATCCGCCCGCAATATCAAAATTTGCATTGGTCCAAATTCTTTTGCCTGTTCTATAAATTAGTTGGGTACTATCATTGCCCCAGGTCCAATCTAATCCAGCACCGTTGAGTTCAGCTTCGGTGTTTACTATCCAGTTATTACTGGAATTTCCCGCACTCGAACTACCACTAGTGATTAAATTTCTAACAGTGATTGTATCAACATTAAGCGATCCGTTTATTGTGGCATCGCCGAACAGACAAAAACTGCCAGTGTGCGAAATATCGCCTATGACAGTTTTTAAAGATACGCTGGCAATTTTAATAATGCCGTCTTGAATTGTTAACAGTTGGTCCATGGAAAATACTCTCTTATGGAGTATTTATCCATGTGTTACACTACTTTGAGTAGTATTATTTCTTCGTTGATACGACCGTTCATTTTGGTGTCTGTAGCGTTGATGTCGTCTAAGAACTTGCGCAACTGCACTTTACCTGCGGCCTTGAACTCCTTGAGTTTTTCCTCGGGCTTTCGAATGGTCTTTTGAACACTTTTAAACTCGTCGAAGTTGGTAATCGTAGTGCCTTTTACACCCAGCGTGTTAAACTCTGTGGCAACGTATTTGCCCAGTTTACGTGTTTTAGTGTTAAAGATCCATAGCTCGCCTGCACCGATGATATCAACGGGGTTGATAGACACAAGTTTGAGCGGCTCGTTAGTTTTCATAAACTTGAGTTTAGCAATTAACTTCTCTTTTGGAACTGTTTTGGTTTTGCGTGGAGCACGATTGACCTTGGCTTCTTGAGCTAGCATGTCGCAAGCCATCATAATCTCTTGATAGAACACAATCAAGTTCTTAATTTGCTTCTTGCTACGATGGCTGTAGCCCTCACGTAGCTGTTCATCGCCCTTACCGGATGCCAACAACTCCAACTCAGCTAAATCTCTGCTGTAGAACCCTTTAATGATCCTTGCGTGAGCGGCTTTGACTTCTTTGCCTTTGAGCAAGTTCAGCATCTTAAATGCTTTTGGATCAAACGCTTCTGGATCAGCATGGAAACCTTCAATAGCATCTTCAATTTCTTCAGTCATTCTGTAAGCGGCTTCTTTAACACGATCCTGGATGCTGGGCTGTGCAACGGTAGGTTTGACATCCACTACAGCATCATCATCTTTGTCATTTTTACCCGCTTCAATCACGCTGATAATCTCACTACGCAACCATGCGGCAGTGTCTCGGCCCTGATTAAAGTCTGCACGAACTGCGGGCATGCCGCGAAGCAAACAACTTGCAATGGCACCCATGGTAACATTTACTCGGTTGTCTTTGGTTCTCTTAAACGCTGTAATGTCTTCTTTGGTGCAGTTAATACTGGTCATCCATTTGAGAACAGCTGGCTTCAAATCTTTGCCGCTAAATTCTAAACGGTAGTAGTTCATGGCATTATGCCAGTGGCGCAAAAATTGAGCGGCATCCATAGCTTCAATACCGTCCCATGTTGGGCTGTAATCTTTGGGCACCTTTGTGCGATGCGCAATCACTTGCTTTTTGGTAATACGGGTCTTTTTTTCCGTTGTTTTAGTAGCCAATTTCTGCTCCTGTTTGTTTAACAATGTATGTATTATAGCAGAGTTTGAGTAGTGTGTCAACGCCTATTTGCGCTCAATATCTGCCTCGTCACAGTCCGAACCAAATTGAATTTCAATAATTTTGCATGGGCTTGCATATGGATTAGAGAGCCTGTGCCACTCATTATCTGGTATATCAATCCTGTCATGGCGATACAAGGTTCTTGCGGGCAAAGCGTAACCACTTGACATTTCAAGGTGTACATCACATATACCGTTAGTAACATGCCAAAATTCTTTTCTAAATTTATGTCGTTGTAGACTTAAACTTTGACCTGGCATGACTGTAAGTTCTTTTACTTTGGTGCCGTCAATTTCGTATAACACACGATAGTGACCCCAGGGTCGTTCTGTTTTAGGTGTTTTCCATTCTTCTAAAATCCAGCTACTGCTATTCTTTTTATCTTTGCCACCTACACCAAATTTGAAAGTTACATCCTTCACTGTCATTTCAGGTATGTTGTTGGCAGTTCGATCACCACCGTTTGCAAAAATTAATTCGCTGCCTGGGTAATGAGCCTGCACCTGTTGTATAAAATGCTTTGCTGAATCATCTTCGTCGTCAAAGGTATAAACTTCATCTACCATGGACAGATTATTGATAACGCATAATCTTTCATTCCAGGGCATAAATGCTTGACCTTTTTTGCGTTCTAACCATTCATCGCTGTTGAGTCCAACAATCAATTTATCACCTAGTGTTCTTGCTTCCTTAAAATAGGCAATATGGCCGCTGTGGATAGGATCAAATCCGCCTGTTACCAACACTATCTTCATCTTGTGTTACCGTAGTGTATAACTGTACAACCTTCTATATTAGGAGTAGTTCTCCAAGGGTCGACGATAATACTGCCAGTCCCGATATCACAGTAAAAATTCTGTTGTTCTTCAAATCCTCTATACTTGTATGTGACTTTTTTGTTGTGTGCTAGTAAGATAATACCTTTGGCCTGTGATACATCGTCACCAGTCAACGGATCGATATATGTAACATCGTGTCCCATTTCTTGAATATAGTGACCAATTAATAAACTATAACTTCCGTCCAAATATTCTACATCAGGTTTGTATGCTTTTCCGTGTATAAAAATATGTAAACCAGACTTGTTTGCCTGGTTAACTAAGAACTTGGCCAAATTTTTAGCTTGTTTTTCTCTAGCATTCATAATAGCATCAAATAAATCGTATCCCAAGTCTAATTCAGAAGCCATATGTCGCAATGCAATATTATCTCTAGGATGACAGGCTCCGCCATCTCCCATGCCTGCTTTCATATATTGTGGACCCATGATACGCATGGTGCTGTTAGCCAACGCATTGGTAACCACATCAACGTTGATGTTACCTTGTTTGATTGCAACATCTTGTATCATGTTTACCAATCCAATCTTAGCACTGATAAACGTATTATAGAACACTTTGATACACTCACATTCGTCCCATGTACCAACTACATAGCGTGGATCATTTTCCATAATAGTTTTATAAAAATCTACAAGTTGTTTTGCATCGCCGTTCTCATTGCCGTCGCTTGTTCCAATCATAATCATCTCTGGATTAACCATGTCCCAACCAACGCTTCCCATGGCAATTAAATATGGATTATACACAAAGCGGGTATGCATGGAAAGATGAGCAAACTCTCTACGGGTAGTTCCAGGTAACACTGTTGATATAAGAACTAACAGTTGATCCTTGTTCATGCTTTCGTTTGCTTTGATCAAACAATCCTTGACGATGTCATAATTAAAATCTTTAGTTGGTAAGTGTGCTGTAGGAACTCTGCCATCGTATTGTTTATCGTGAGGTGTTGGAACAGCAATGAACACAATATCTCTGTCTTTTACCATTTCTCTAATTGATGGTTTAATTGTCACAAGGGATGTAGGTTCTACAAGATTGATGTCGTAACCTGAGACATCGTGTCCTTTTTTTGCAATAGCTTCGGCGCATGGCAGGCCTAGTTTGCCAAGTCCAATAAATCCAATCTTCATACCGGTTCCTTTGTTATTAATGTTTTTCCAAAATTACGTTTTCTTCCAAAATAAATATTTTCTAAAAATCTGTCTAGGCTAATATCTTTGCTTTCATGAAATTCAAAATTATATTTTACGCTAGTTTCTAATGCTGTGTTATCTAAAATGTATCCAAGAAAATCATAATTGAATTCAACAGCATACGGAAATTTTGAAATGTCATCATAATTTATCACATAGTTTTTTTGAAATAACAATAATTGATTTAAACAATTGCTTTCTAATTCAAATTCGTTGGTTACAAATCGTTCTATCAAATCAAAAACATAATCATAACGTCTGTCCTTGTGCATATGCAGAGTAGTTCTATGTATGATATTCCAACCATGGATTTCAATGTTACTAATATTGGGATGGTTGATCTTGCCAACAGTCATCCAATTTCGATAATACATGCGAACAGCATCTTGTTCTGCTATGAACCAAGGATCTTCAATAAGGTATTGCCAGAGCTTGTCATAAAACTCCGAGTAATCTACTCCTGCTTTCTTGTGCAAGAATCTACTAATATAAGTAGTAAGCCCGTTGATATGGAATGTCTGCATAAACCAACTGAATATTTGACTATCTAACATTTCCTCCATAGACATATCTTTGGTGCTTGTTACTACACTTACACATTCTTCTAATTCGTTATAGTTATAGCTACCGCTCATGTAATCGTACACAGGCACACTTGTGATCTTAAAGAGTTTTTCTTGTAACAAATTCATCTCAGCGTTTTCCAACATCTGTGCTTGAAGAATATTAGTGCCCGTGTGATTGCCTGCACGGAATATTTTATAGAAACCTTCCTTCCAACTTGCAACAGTTTCTCCTGGCAAGCCTAGTATAATCTCAGTATATACTGGTACATTATTTTTATCGCACAATGCAAAAATATTTTCAATCTTGTGCTGTGCAAGGTTCTTGCGTTTGATATTTTCTAGTACATCTAGGTCCATGCTCTGTACACTAACAGTCAGCCCTTGATTGAACTTGGGATTCTTGATCAGCTTGAACACAATGTCAAATACTTCTGGCTTTTGATCCTTGGCCCAACTCATGCTAAAACTGTTGGGGCATCCGTATATTTCTTGTACTTCAATTAACTTATCAGCTATGGCATTATCACGCTCTACAAACATGCCAAAGTTGGCATCAGTAATGGTTACAAATCCGCACTTGTTTTGTCCAATCCATTCCAACTCTGCAAATACTTTTTCAAGGCCAAACTTTTTAACTTTGTTGTAGGTTAAACTGCCCCAGTCACAAAATGTGCAAGCATAAGGGCATCCCCGATTAGTTTCCACAGTGGCATTCCACTCTATATCAGTCACCTCTGACATAATCTTATCAAACACTCCTGTGAGATAAGGACTAGGTAAATCTTCTAAATTGCTAATACGGTCACCGTTGCCAGTGTCTACTGCTTGGCTGTCTTTGTTAATTAATAATCCCTTGATATCAAACCAAGATGTATTGTCTGATATTGCATCTAATAATTGTCGTAATATTATTTCACCTTCAGATTTGATAACCACATCAATAAACGGTAACTTTTTAAATATATCACTTTTAGTAATAGGCATTTCTGGCCCACCAAAGAATATCATACAATCTGGATTTAATTCTTTAACTTTACGTGCTAGTGTATAGTTGTAATTCTTGTTCCACACATACGTACTAAATCCCACAATATCGCAACGAGATAATTTGGCAACAGTATCCTCTATATTGTCTCGTCTCCATATTAAATCTTCTAATTGGTAATTAGCTTTGATTGAATCAAATTGATTAACATACGCCCATAATACTCCTACGCTATAAGGCAAGTAGTGTGCATTATATTCTTTTGGGCCTTGTTGAAAATTGGGCTGAACTAAACTAATAAGTTTACGAGACATAGTATAATAACTTCTTTAAGTCACTATTAAAATAACAGTGTTCGGTTGTATAGTTAACCAGTCTATTGTAATTATGCTCAAGGACTGGAGACATTTCTTCCAGCATAATATCCCATTGTTCAAACGATAATTCACTTAATCGTTTGACTTCGTCCGTAATCTTAATTAGACGCTTGTTGTCATCTGTTTCTTCATCATAGCTTTCGTCAAACCATCTTTCAAAAGTTAAAAATCCCATGTTCTTGAGATGAGCTAATGCTCCTGCAAGATTGTGTATAACAAACGGATGACGTGCCAGTATTGGTTTAATTTCTTTTTCTGTAAAGCCCACAGATTTTTCTCTTGTCTGTAACGCACATGTGCTTGATACTAGACTAAAACAACTGGTCTGATAAAATTCAATTGGCAATGAAGTTGTTTGAAATTGATTAATTCGTAAATCAACCATGTCAACTTGTAGAGGTAAATTACTTTTTATTTTATCAAATCCCTCTCTAATGTATTCTGATTTGTGTTGTTTATGTAGCTCGTCAATAGTTTTTTGGGCCTGTGCTACTTCTTCGGGTGCTACTCCGAGACTAACATAACCGTGTTCTAACAAGTTATTGTACGCTAGTCCACACACCAAGAGCAACCGATGATCATGCCATCTGCGATTCAGTGATAGAAACTTCTTCTCTTTTTTAATAGTTCTATTGTAATTGAAAAAGTCCAAAGTGTTTTCATGTTTGAATCGCTTGTACACATGATGAGCATACATTATGGTAATTTCTTGTTCTTTTGGAATACCACGTTCTGTTACAAAATTTTTGTATTCTCTAGATGCATCCGCGGCCGCTACCATATAGATAATTTTACTATAAGGTATGCTAGGAAAGTTTTTTAATTTTTGGTAAAGTACATCAAAGAATGATTCTGTAAAAGATTCGCATTGGTGATTTAATATCAAGTATGCATTACCGTTGTTAAGTTCGGTTAGTATTGTTCCCCCAAACGATGCAAATATGTCTGTCTTGTACCACGGCCAATTCCATCCGTTTATATCCACGTTTATAAACCATGTTTTATCTTTATTAATTTCACTCAATGGAAGTATCTTAATATCTACATTAATTTCGTCAAAGTGTGGTTTAATAAATTCAACCCAATACGGGTCGCTGTCCTTATTAATAGCGGTAACGTTAAACAGCTGATTATCTACTGCAACAGATTTTATATCTAAAATTTGTAAAGATTTATTCATAATCTATGCCTAATCTCTTTGCACCTTGTTGCTTAAAAGTTGTCATAGTAAAATCTTTTGATAGCACTTGTTGGTTAACCTCTGTAACAAAATTCAATGTTTCTTTGCTAAACATTATGTTAGGCATTATTGTTTGTAAATATTCTAAATGTTCACTGGGTGTTGGATGGTTGTCTACATAGTTTTCTTTCTGCCAATGTACTCGATATGATGGTCTAAGGCCACGAGTATTCCAATCTCCATTGAATACTGTATCTAGTACATTTGGTTCAAGGGTTGTTAATATATCGTTATAGAATTTTAACAAGTAATTGATATTAGACATCTTGCTTGAGTCGCTTTGTTTACTGTCAAACGGCACCATTGACATCAGCTTATAATCGCATCCAACGCTATCGAGAGAAAGTTTACAACCAGACACCAGATTTAAATCTCGCATCAAGTATCCGTGATCGCATAGGTATCTTTTTAAAAATTTATCATCGTACTCATTTTGAAAATATAAATTTCCAGGAGTAACCCATCCTTCTTTTTTGATAAATCTATCTTCTCTAGTGACATTACTAAACATGATCATAACCAAGTCGTCTTTGTTAATTTTATGTTTTAGAATTGCTTCCATTAGCGACTGGTATACAAAGAAATTGCCAGCACCAACTCGGCCATAGTTATAAGATTCTTTGAATTCTTTAGAAATTATGTTGGCCCATGTTGGCCAGTAGTAACTGGTAAAGCTACATCCAAACGCAAAGAACCTGTTGTATTTTTTAAAATTCATCTTAAGCTGTGGGATAAATGTACCATTGTTGTAGTTCAGGATGTAATGGCACTGGCCACTTACCTTCTTGGCATTTTTTAATCATGTTAGAAGATACACCTGCTTCGGCCATTTCGGCATAATTGCTTAAACGTGGACCTGTTGTGCGGGGTTGCATAGCACATGCTTGTGGCCATTCACTCCACCATGCATCTGGATTAGTTACCACTTCGGGATAATGTACATCTCTGGTTGGAACACGTTTATAGATAGTCTTTCCTTGATCCGGAGTTAGAAATAATGTATTTTTACCACCACCCCAGATAATTGACATGTCTTCACCTTCCATGACAATTTGCATACGTTGCAAATGATCAAGATATCTGCCATCAGGGCCTAATCCGTTAGGGCAACGATCTGGTCTTTTATATATGGGGTGTGTTATCACTCTATCAGGATCGGGCTGAAACCATCCCACTAGATCTCCGTAGTGTTCACTAATCCAATGACGTTCAGTTTTTAACCATTCTTCTACAGATACTGTATTAGTTGTACCCTTGTGTATTTTGGTAAAAGGCAATGTTCCGCCTTCGTAGGCAATATACTTTAAATCATCGCCAATTTCGCAAAACAAGTTATTATTAGGTACGTCAAATGTCCAGCGAAGAACTAAGTGAGGTTTGTCCATACAAGAGATCCTTTAAAAATATATTTATAGATAATTTTTTCCACCAAAATTTAATTAATAAATATTTTTATGAAAAAATATCAGCTTAATGCTAAGTCAAATCTGTACTATCGAACGTTTCCAGGTTTGGGATTAACACAACTTACAAACATATTTGACACAGTGTCCGACAATAACAAAATATTGCCACGACATTTGACTAGAGGATTAGAGGATGTTTCGTATTTTAGTTTGTTATTGGGATACGGCGGCATTCCTACTCCTACTACTGATTTGTTTGAATTCTTAGATAGTTTAGATCTTAACGAGTTACGCAATAATAAAAACACAATATTAGTATTTGATTGTACATTTGAGGGAATGCCAGGGCAAGATTTGCTTATTGCGCAATCTTTAGAATATAGTTGTATGCGTAATCAGATTAATCCAAAGAAAATATTCTTGTTTACTGGGAATCTAAAACCTCTAGAACATCACACTGCAATTAATGTAATTCCAGTATTCATTTTACATTTGAGTTTTGAAAACTTAAAAGGCATTGAAAACGGCCTAAAGCCGTTTTGGATTCCTGGAATAAATTTAACAAGTTCTTATAATTTATGTAAACAGAATTTTAAAAAGAGTGTATTAAGTTTGTCTCGTCGTAATAGACACCATCGCGTATTGGCACATTTTATGTTAAGTAAATCTGAGATATTTGAAGATAGTATTATAAGCCAAGCACTAATTCATGAAAAAATAGACGGGATGGCATTTAACCATATTGATGCTGATATTTTACGAAAAATAGGTTTGACGTTTGATGATTTTGAAGAATTTAGAAACAAACTTCCGTTTATTGCAGACGGCGACTTCTTTCATAAAAATGTTCCGTTTGATCCGTTAATTGATTTACATTCTACCACAGCATTTAGTATAGTGAATGAAACCCTAGCTGATAATCAAAAAGGCGAATCTTTATTTTATTCTGAGAAATTTTTAAAACCTATTATAAATTTCCAACCCATGTTAATTTATGGGCAACAGGGTATCAATAAAAATATGCATGTGCTTGGATTCAAATCTTACGAGTCTTATTTCAACCTAGACTTTGATGATGAACCTGACGATATATTACGATATAAAAAATTATTAATTAGTGCAACAGAAGCTGTTAAACAGTTACGGGCAATGACTAGAGATCAGCAGATTGAGTGGAGATTTCATCAAACTGAATTGTTAGAATTTAATTTTTATAATGTCGTACATATGAAACATGTACATACACAAATGGAAAAATTCTTAGGATTGGTTAAAGATATTCTTTAAACTCTGGAAATGTTTCTAAGAAATTTGTATTCCTGCGACTATCGTGTTGTTTAAAGAAATTAATAAAATTTTCTTTGTTAATAGCATTAACAGATCGTTGTTTTAAAAACACTAGATTGCGTTCAGCTTTTTCAATTTCAAAATCGTAGAACCCTACAAAATTATCAACATTGATATTGGCCTTCATAAATGTAATAGCATCTTCTAAGTAATGATCTAACTCAGGAGGTAACACTTGTATACTTTGCCACTCTGGACTTCTTAACAGCGGAATGTCAAACCATATACGTTGTCTTGGATGTATTGCATGATCTGGATGTTTGGTGTATGGATCAGTTATTGGAATATACTTAATGCCCTGTGCTTCTCGGCTGTATGCCTGACGCAATTCTAGAATGTATTTTAAGTAATCTTTGAATTTAGGAATACTCAAGATATTAAATGTATTAATAAATGTTAGCGTAGTGTTATTAGTTTCAGCTAATAGTGTGTTGACATTTGTCTTCAACACATTAAAATCCAACCCATCGCGAATATACTCTGCCTGATGACCCACCGAGTCTAAGCTAACAAACACAGCAAAGTTTTTAACTGCCATATTAACATACCAGTGATTGCCTGAGCCCAGGTTAAATCTTTCTGGATCATTCCAGATTTGTATTTCTTCTAATTTCTTTAATTTAGAAATAAATCGTTCCATCAGTTCTTGCTTGGGCGGGCAAAAGTTACTGGTTACGCTAACTTCTAACCAAGTGTTTGGATTTTCATATATGTAGTCGAGTACTTTAAAAAAGTTAGAATCCATTAGAGGCTCTCCGCCTGTTATTCGGAATACTTCTAACTTTTTATACAGTTGCGGCCACCATTGCCAAAATGCTGTTAAGTAAGGGTTATCTTCTTGTTTTACTTTCAACGGCATGTTTAGATACGCTGTATTATTGTGATCAATAATATTTCCATCTTTATCTTTAACTTTAAAGGATCCGTGATGCTTGACTTCATCTTCCCATGCTGTACTCAAATGGGGACTACAATAGCTACATTTAAAATTGCAAGCCTGATTAAAGTTAACCTCGAAGTATCTGGGATCTATATCGCCTGTGTCTAAAGTTCCAACGATATCCTTCCTAGCATTTTGTGCCCAGTATTCTCCTGACCTATAGATGCGGTCACTTCTTCCACCAGCATCCTCTATGCGCCAGCAATAGCTACAGCCGTCTGGGCGTTTGCCTTCAAGCATTAATTTTCGTTCTTCTTTCTTTTCCGCAGTGTTATGTAGTGCAGATGGATTTCTTCGTATTTCATCTACATTAATTTTATGCAATGGAGGATGGTAGCAACTGTGTGTCATTCCGTTGGTAAGATGCATAGACACTTGTGCCCACTTGGCATAACACATTGTGGGACTTAAAAATGCTAATTGTTTTTCTGCTTTGTCCGCATCTGAATTATAATTACTCATGGAGTCCTTTGCACATATTCCAGAAAGATTCCATCTCTGGAAAAGTTTCTAAAAAATTAACATCTCGTCTAACGTCATACTCTTTGAACCACGTGTAGAAATCTTTCCTACCCTCGATGATTTTTTCTTCGCTATACTGCGTATTGGCAAAATAGTCCCGCACCCGTCTGAATCTCTCATACTCTAAATCGCTAAATTTAGTAACATCGGATTCGTCTTGATTGTCTTCTATGAATTTTAAAATACTATCAAAGTAAGGCAAGTATTCTTCTTTTGGAAGTATGTGCATGTCATACTGCAACGGTTCTTTCAAGTGCGGTGTATCAAATCTAATTTTTCTTCGATAGGCATTTATGTGATTATTTGCAATATCAATATTGTTATACTTTTTTCGCCAGTCTAAAACTTTTTGTAAAAACTCAACAAATGAAGTTACACTTAGTATATTAAATGTACACATAAATGTTATGTCACCGTTTGTGCCTTGAACATATTTGTCTAAATTTTCTTCCCATAATTTAATTTCCAAACCAGTGCGTAAGTATTCTGCTCTAGCACCCCATGTGTCCATACTAGAAAACAATTTGAATTTTTTTACTTTCTTGTTTGATACTAAATCATTTACGTTTTCAACTAACCGTTCAACCATGGCAGTTTTGATGCCTAAATTACTATTGATGTTTAGCTCTAAGTGTGGTTTAGGTTCTTGTTGTAATAAATCAAACAGCCGCCATGTACTTTTATGCATCAGCGGCTCTCCGCCAGTTATACGCAGGATGTTAAGAGTTTTACTTAATTCTGGCCACCATTCCCACCATGCATCAATATATGGGTTATTACCTTCTTCAAACGGCTTCAATGTGGTCACAGTTATACTGTGATTCTTAACATTAGGCACAGGCCCAAATTGTTTAACTTCGCTGTAATAACTACTACTGCTGGCAGGGTGGCAATAACCGCATTTAAAATTACACTCATTGCTAAATGCTATCTCCACATACTCCGGATTTACATTTAATTTCCAATCACTACTTTTAATTTCTGCAAGTCGTTCTGGATTATAAATGCTGGCATTTCGTATCATGCGATCTGAAATGTGCGTATCGCCCAGGCTCTCTACATTCCAACAATACTGACATCCTTTGGGTTTTTCACCTATGAGCATTTCTGCACGTTCTTTTTTCTTTTGTAAAGTGTTGTGTAATGCGCTTGGATTATCTTTCAAATCCGCAATAGGGATACTATGCGGTGCTGGATGATAACAACTATGAGTTTGTCCAGTATGCAAGTATAATGTAGTATGGTGCCATTTTGCTAAACAAAATGTTGGACTAATTTCATTTACAATTGGTATAACTTGGTGTATTCTATTAGTCTCGTTACTCATGTAGTTTCTATATTTTTAACAAACAGTCCGTCTATGCTTCTAGTTTTTGAAATACTTTTGCCACATTGTACCCAGCACATGGATATTGATTTATCCTTCCAGGAGTCGCTAAAGATTTTAAAAATTCCATTGTCATAGATTTCTTGTAGACTGTACTTATGCAAGTTATTTTTGTCACCAATAGATTCTTGCAATTTTCTTATTTTCATAATATCTGGACTATTGACTTGTCCTTGCAATGCATTACCTACCCAACAACAAGGTACCACTTGTCCTTGTGAGTTAATGTATATCTCTTGAATTGTGATTTTGTGGAAAGGAGGATTACCTGTTCTAAAAGAATGGCAGTCAATGCAACCTTCAGCTTGCACAGGTCCTGCTATTTCAGGAATCCAATTAAGGCTACTTGGCTCCCATGGTTCATGTCCGTGATCAGTTGAATGTTCAATCACATAGTCTAACTTATAATCTTTATCAAGTACTGACATTCCTTGTTTATCAACACCAAAGGGATTTTTTAATGTAAATCTAATTCTATGATCGTTTGCAATTTGTCGAGCTTTATCTACTTGGTACAAATTGTGTCCAAATACCAAATAATCCCACTGGGCCACAGCACCAGTTGAAACGTATGCCATTAAATTTTCCCATACTTTTTCCCATACTACATTTCTACGATATATATGGTTAGTTGTTTTTAAACCGTCTATGGAAAAAATAACAAATCTATCAGCATAATCTAATTTGTAATGATTGAGCAAGTTTCCAATTTTTTTAAAATATTCAGGATTGCGTAAGCCACCGTTGGTGTTTACTTGGATACTTCCGGGGCTATGTTGGCAGATATATTGTAAAATTTCGTATAGATCTTTACAAGCAAATGGGTCGCCGTGTGTTCCGCAGACTATCCAACTTTTTATGTTTCGTAAAACATCTATGGGAAACCATTTTTTAAAGTTTTCAAATGTTATACTAGTTTCAATTAAAGTAGGATCTACGTTTGTGCTGTTGCGTAAAAATCTAGGACATACTGGACATGCGGCTTGACACTTAGATGATAACTCTATATGTACCGCTGATAAGTTTTCATGCAACCACATGTTGTTCATATCAAGTCCATAGGCTATCACGAGCTTTGATCAGTCGGATCATCATGGCTTCATCTTCAGCTTCGTAAGCTGATTCAATTTCTTGTAGTAGTGCATGGGACTTGTCACTCATAGCTTTGAGTTCAGGACTCTTATCACTGCTAAAACTTAACTTGCCACCATTGGCAATACGACTTGCTTCGCAGTATTCAGTCCAGCCGCTGGCTTCATATGGATCAGGTCGATTGCGATAAGTCACAGTCCACCATGTGTACAGCTCTTTGATTTCTTTTGCACGGATAGCTTGCCCAGTTGGACGACCGTAGTTTTCGTCACCTTCTTCCACACCCATATCGTTACCAAGTGTAAGAGTCATTGCCCAGTCAAGATGATCGATACCTGCTTGAGGGCAACGCCAAGTGCGCCAACGCCACC
>Ga0209353_10000267_pt1 | contig 32627 bp, 56 predicted proteins | sample LauGreSpBDMM15SD_2_FD_187561 | JGI IMG/M metagenome (GOLD analysis project Ga0209353, IMG submission 187561) | Freshwater lake microbial communities from Lake Michigan, USA - Sp13.BD.MM15.SD (SPAdes) (version 2) | ecosystem: Environmental > Aquatic > Freshwater > Lake | place: Lake Michigan... | reverse complement strand
GTTTATTTAGACGTAGAGCCAGCAGATTTTGATACTTTCAATAATGCAGAATCTCAAGGGATTGCTCTTAATGAAGTTATCAAACCTAAATATCAATTTAATAAGCTTTCAGCTGATGGTACTCCTGTACCAACTAGTACACCTTTAGCCGAGGATCCACAAAATTAAATTAATAATATATGGAACAAACAATTGCATTTGTTTTAGGTGTATTGTTAGTGGCAATTCCGGTTGTTGTTTACAGTATGTTTAGGACTAGTAAAAAAGTAAGAGTGCTCGGTAATGATATTGAATATCTTACAGAAGTTATTGAAGACTTAGAAAGAAGTCTTGAGAATAGAAATGAATTGGTTGATCGTAGAATTGATCAAGAAATTGATAGATTAAATGTAACATCTGACAAAATCTATAAATACATAGATTCAAGGACAGATAAAATAGAATCAAGAACAGTAGCTACTATCGATGATCTAGAAAATAAAATATATTCTGATATGAATGCCAGATTTAATGATAATACTGGTTTCGTTGATAAAATATTTCATCAAATTGCAGATCTAGGTAAAAGCAAAAAACAAAAATAAATAATATTCTTGGCTAAAGGATAATGGAAGATTGGCAGAGTGGTCGATCGCGGCAGTCTTGAAAACTGTTGTACCGCAAGGTACCGTAGGTTCGAATCCTACATCTTCCGCAAAAATGCAATCAGAAATGGTTGCATTTTTTTTGAAACAAACCCAGTGAATATACATATAATTTATAAATTAACAAAACATGAAACATATTATTATTGAAAGACTTTTAGATCAAGGTCATATTACGATTAAAATCGCAGATGTTATCATAAATAACAAAACTGGTAAAGCAGATCACATTTCTGATTTAAAAGGTGATGGCATTATTTCAAATAGTGAAGCTATTACTTTATTGAGAGATAGCGATGCTCCTTCATTTCCATTCAGTGTTCCTAATATTCCCAATCAACCAGTCATGCCATTGACATATCCTTATAATCCGTTCAATACACCGGGTACTAATGATCCTATGAGTCCACCTTGGACAGTTACATGTACATGTAATAAAAACTTTACTGATAAGTAAAATCATGGATGATAGTGAATTTATTAGAAAACACATCGAGAGCATATTAGATGTTCCTGGAGACATTGCATCTGGTATCAATGGTTGTATACTCAAATCTGCATACAAGAGAGCCTGTAAGATACTAGAAGCTAATGGAGCACCAAAACCAACTATAATACAGATCATTGCAGATCCCGAAGTAGAAACAACATATATTGTAGAAAATGGACAATAAATTTATATTTTGGGATGAGATGTGGAATGAACCTAAACCCAAACCTGAAGATAATGAATCTGTTGCAAAATGTTGCGGAGATTGGGACGAAAAAGGCAATTGTCAATGTAAAACAAAACAAGATGAAAATAAAAACCAAGAATAGAGATTATAATTTTAACTTTTCGTTTCCAACCATATTATTTGCGTTGCCAACTGCATTCATAGGACATCATATCCATGGTAGTATTTTTTGGGCTATTATGGATTTAATATTTTGGCCATTCGCATGGATCAAATGGTTCATATATCATGAAGTAACTCTTACAGTTATCAAAGAAACCTTTAGTTGGTTTTTTGCTTAAATTGTTAATAACTTTTTGCATAAACATTTTTTTATGTCATTTATTTGTAGTATATTAGCTTTATAAAATTAAGAACATGAAAAAATTACTTTGGTTAGACGATATGAGAGACCCTCAAACTGGCACTTGGTTAATGTCTTATGCACCTGATTTTGATGAAGATAGAGATAACGTTATTTGGGTAAAAAACTATGAGGATTTTGTTGCTTGGATTACAGAAAATGGATTGCCTTATAAAATTGCATTTGACCATGATTTAGGTCAAGATGAAGCCAATATGAAAGTTGCAAATGGCATGAGCAAAAGAAAATCTAGAATCGAAAAGAAAGGAATCAAAGATGGTAAGGATGCTGCAAATTGGTTGGTAGACTATTGCTTAGATAATGGTTTAAACATTCCATTGTTTACAATTCAAAGTGCTAATCCAACTGGAGCTGATAATATCAAAGGCCTTTTATTAGGTGCAATAAAACATATTAATAAAAACTAGTATAACCGTTATGAAAATAATATTTCTAGATAATGACGGAGTAATTTGCCTTTCTAATAATTGGGGTGGCAGAACTAAGAAATGGAATAAGTACATAAAACTTAATCCTGGTCAAAATAGTTTAGCCTTAGCTCCTGTTGAGGTTAGATTTGATGATTTTGACAAAAAAGCAATTACAATATTAAATCAAATATTGGAAGAAACCGGAGCTGAATTAGTAGTTTCATCAGATTGGAAATTACATGCTACATTAGAAGAACTTGGAGAATATTATAAATCTAAGGGAATTATCAAAAAACCAATTGCACTTACCAAAAGATATATTGGTTGTGATAAGCCTGATGAATTTACATGGAACCGAGGTACAATGTACGAACAACAAAGGTGTATTGAAATTAGACAATATCTAATTGACCATCCTGAAATAACAAACTGGGTTGCTATTGATGATTTACAACTTGGAGAAAAAGATTCTGGTGGACGTCAACAAATATGGGGTTTATCTAATTTCGTACACACTCCAAGAATGAATGAAGGTATCAAGCAATCTGGTACTAAAGATAAAATATTAGAATTTTTAAAATAATAAAATATGAAAAATTACGAAAGAGTATTATTAGTATTATCGGGTATAACTTTAGGGTATTTAATGTTTGCAAATATTTAAACTATGGACAGATTTATTAATCACAAAGATCTAGGAAAAGTAGAAGTTTTAATGAGCTACCAAAGAACTGAAGATGGTAAAGATTTACCAAAAGTAATTGCATTGGCATCATGTGCAATGCGACCAGTTGTTTCAGAGAAATGGAGTAATTTAGGTGAAGTCTCTTTTAAAAGAGCATACAATAATCAAGGTAATGTAGTTAAACATCATTATTTGATTTGGGGAACTGATGATAATTTTAGAGAATCTGGATTTCAACACTTAACTACAAAAACTGGCAGAAAAACAAGTTTTAAAAGTGCATTGAAAACATTTAATGAAGCTAGAAAAGCAACAGAATTTGTAAACTTTTCAAAGATCTAAGATATAACTTAAAATAAGATAATTATGCCATTTTATACAGGAACAAAACCAGACTTTTCCGATATTAGAGAAATCGGAGGTATGTATATCTCAGAAGATGGAAATGAGTGGTCAAATCAACCATATCCAATCCATCGAGAATTATATCGTCATTTAAGATTTGTTAATTTAAGTTTTAAAGAAGCACATGAAGCAATGTTAAATGGAACTTCAAAAGCATCTAAGAGAGTCCAAAAATATGTATTGGCTAATTATGAATCAATGAACCCACAAAATAGATAAGATTATGGAACCATTTTTCATAGGATTGTTAATAGGTTTTGTATTAGGAGCTATTGTAGTGGGTTTATTATGGAATGAAACTCTATGTGATGAAAACGATCAAAAAATTAAAAATAAATAAATATGAAATACATTTCGATTGATATCGAGACAGCAGGATTGGATGCAGAATTTAATCCAATTCTTTCAATTGGTGCTGTAATTGAGGATACTATAAATCCTCTTCCATTTGAAAAACTACCAAAGTTCCATGCTGTTATTAAACGCGAAAATATCTATGGAAGTATTTTTGCATTAAACTTGAATAGAAATTTGATTCAAGCGATGAAGGATTATTCTGAAGCAAGAACTCAAGAACTTAAAGATGAAATTGAAGAGAGTTTTGGTGCTAAATTTTACGAAGAAGATGAAGTTGTCGAAGCACTATTCCAATTTTGTTTTAGACATGGATTAGTTCCATTAGATCCAGATTTCTTAAACAAACATGTAAAAGTAATTGACGGTGTTGCATATCCTGTACTAACCTCAAATATGCCTAAAGTTTATTTGAACTGTGCTGGAAAGAACTTTGCAGGATTTGATAAGAAATTCCTAGAGAAGTTACCAAGATGGAAACAAGTATTTTCAATTCGTAGCAGAGTATTAGATCCAGGAATCTTATTTGTTGATTGGGCAAATGATGAATCTATTCCAAGTTTAGATCAATGTAAACAACGCGCAGGAATCGATGGTGCTGTAACGCATAATGCACTTGAAGATGCAATGGATGTTGTACAATTATTAAGAACAATCTATAAAAAATAATTATGGGTTTACTAGAAAAAATAAGTTGGCAAACTCGTAAATGGAATCTTAAATTCAATTTACTTGATGTCTATATTCATGATGGAGATCAATGTTGGGGCTTTTCATTCTGTGAAGTAATTAAAGACTACGTGCCATATTCATTATTGGCAATTGAGTTTAGATTACCAAATGGAGCTGAAAGAACTAAAGTACAGTGGACTAATTGGGATATTTTATTTTTAAGTACACCGTTATTTGAATGGGCAAGTGATCTAGAAGAATCTATGTTATGGGGATATGAACCGACTAGATTACAAAGAACGGCATTTAATTTAGTAAATCGATTATTTAAATAAACAAAAGCAATAACAAACATATAAACTATATGAAATTAATACTTGTAGGAAAGGCAGCTTCTGGTAAAGATCACTTAAAACAGAAATTACAAAAGAAAGGATTTAAAATTGGTATAAGTCATACCACAAGATCTCCGAGAATTAATGAACAAAACGGCGTAGATTATCATTTTGTAAGTGAAGCTCAATTTTCAGAAATGTTAGAGAATGGTGCTTTCATCGAATACATGAAATTCAACGGTTGGTATTATGGCCAAACTGAAGAAGATTTTAATGGAGCAGATGTAATGATTATGAGCAAAGACGGTCTAGACATACTACCTGAACAATACAGAAAACAATGCGCAGTCATTTATTTAGACATCGATAGATTAACTAGGATTGAAAGACTTAATCACAGAGATGATAAAAACGATACTATTCAAAGACGAATGGACACTGATGATGAACAATTCGAAAACTTTACAGATTTCGAAATTAGAATAAAAAACGCAGATTTTTAAGCAAGATAAATAATAAAACAATTAATTTAAAACAACAAATATGAACGCAAAATTAAAAACACGTCAAACAGAATTGGCTACCGAAATTGATGCAATGCAAACAGAAGCATCTCAAAAAAGATTTGAGATTAAATTCGATAGCATCAAATCAATTAAAACAGTACAAGAGCACCTTAATAAAGGATATACTTGGAAAACTCAAAATGCTGCAGTAGTTGTATCTTTATATGATCAATTCAAAACGCAATCTAAGGGTTTAACTGTAGATGCAGAGCCTGTTATTTCATTAAGAGGTCATGAATTGAATGCACTTTACCAAGCATTATTAAATGTTGAAGGTACAGGAATTGAAAATGCTCGTAGATTTATCACAATGTTAACTCAAGTTGGTGAAGCTGTAGGTATTGCAATGCAAGAATTAAGCGCATTAAATGTTACGCTTAACCAATTGCACGCAGAATTAGGAGAAGTTGATGCTCAGCTAGACGCTGAACAAAAAGTTGAGGTGGTTACACCTGAACTAGAAACTACAACGAATGAATCGAGCAAGTAAGAGTCAAAAACGTATTGATTTTATTGATTTAGTATCTGAAGCAATAACTCACGACGATATATTTGACACTATTGATTATAAAAACAGGAGTGAGGATCAGATAAAGCAATTTATCTACCCTCACCTTGTTGAATCATTGACTCAATATATTGTTGATCAAGAAGGTAAAGAAAAACAGGTAGCAAAGGATTACGTTAAGAAAAACCTTAAATGGGAAGGTAACGTAAACACTACTGTACACCATATATTATTTATGGGTACACAAAACAGACCTGACATGATCTTAGAAATGAATGGTCTTAAAATAGCCATTGAATTTAAAAGAGGTCAATCAGGCAGTGATCTTAGATCTGGCATTGGTCAATCTATGATATACTCAACTCATTATGATTTTGTCTTATTTCTTTTTGTTGATACATCAGATGATAAGAGAATCAAGAATGCCCAAGGTGGTGTAAACGAAACTGAATTCGTTTCTCTATTATGGGATCAATATAACATAAAATTTATAGTAGCTTAATACATGAAAATATTTGTAACATCTAATCTTCAATTGGGAAGACCTGGTTCTATTAAAAAATATAAGAGATCGCATACTGATGTAGATCAAATGACGAATGATCTTATATTAAAATGGAATACAGTTGTAAAGCAAGAGGATACAGTGTATCACCTTGGTAATTTTGCACATGACCCAAAAACTGCACAAGATAGTATCACAAGATTAAATGGTACTATTAAATTCATTGAAGGTGATATGGATCAAGCACTTATAACTCTACGTGATAGAGGTCTATTATCATCAAGATGTTCTATAATTAATTGCTTAAGTTTTATCGAAGAACTTAATTGTGCAGTATCTTATTGGCCTTTGGGTGCATGGCCTAAGAAATCATCAAAATCATGGTCTATTGTTGGATACCCTGATAAAAAATTTAAATCAGATCCTAAGAATAAGATTATTAATGTTTCTACTGATTTATGGGGAAACACACCACAAGAACTAGAAAAACTATTAGGTATATTTTCAGATTTCTAATTGTTCGTAACTTTTTTAAAAATACTTGACATAATGCTTTTTTATGTCAAGTTTTTCACGTATATTTACATTATAATTAAAACAGTTAAACTATGCAGATCAAAATTAACAAGGACCAAGAACAAGTTTTAAAGGACGCTATTGAACTTTATATCAAAAATCTAGTAGGTAAAGGTAAAAAGTACAATAATGCAGTTGAGATCTTAAATACCATTAATTCTACAGGATTGGTGACAGAAGAAACTAGAATTCCTAAGGTATTCATAGAAAAGCAATATATGTTTACATTTAGTGAAGGTGGTTGGAATACAGTTTGGGCTAAAACCAAACGAGGAGCTATTAGAGCTGCTATGTCAGAGTACAAGGATTCAACTCTTAATCCTGTTCCCAGCTCATTCCACGTAGCCACAGAAGCTGGTTTGAAGTCAGCATTGAGTTTATTTTACTAATTGTTCGTAACTTTTAGAAAATAAATTTTTTATTGTCAAATATTATTAGTATATTAGCTTTATAATTAAAAACAAATAAGATGTCAACAACAGAAATTAGAGCAGAACTTGTAGAATTAATCAACAGCGGTATGTTAAACGTTCCTAAACTAGTTAAATTCTTTAAGACGCATCGACCAATGGCTAACATAACTACAGTCACAGAAGAAGCAAAAGAGCTTGTTACTGAAGTAAAAATGGTAATCAAAAGAGGATATTAAAATTGTTAATAACTTTTAGCAAATAAATTTTTTATTGTCAAATATTTGTTGTATATTAGCCTTATAATTAAAAACTTAAAAAAATAAAACGTATGTCAAAACAATCAAAACAACTTAGTTACAGAGAATTATCAGAAAACTTTATTCGTACTAAATCAGAAAAGGACTATAACGCTCTTTATACACGAGTAAAACCAGGACTTAAGAACTATATTGCAAATGTAGTTAAAGATTCTGAAGCTACTGATGATATTCTTACTAATACTCTAACAAAAATGTGGACTAAGATTGATCAATATGATCCATCATACCAAATTACAACTTGGTTATATCGTATTGCATTTAATGAGTGTCTAGGTTGGATTCGTCAACGTAACTCTAAATATAGTATTGATACTATGAAAGAGTATGGTATTGAAATCTCTGAACAGTTTAGTCATACGTCTGCTAAAGACTTGTTGATCGAATCAGAATTCAAGACAGAAGCTGATTGGTTATTAGAAGATCAAGATCTTACAAATCGTTATGAATTGGCTTTGAATAACATCAATGATTTGAAACCAATGTATAAAGAAATCATCGAAGATCGATTACTTAATGACATGAAATATGAAGATATTGCTGAAAAGTACAATCTTCCATTACAGACTATTAAAAACCGAATTCGTAGAGGTAAGTCTATCATTGCAGAAAATATGGGATATTAATTCGATATTTTTTTCAAAAAAGAGATGAAACAAAAAATAAAGGGGATATATAAATCACATGATGACAACATTTACATATAATTTAGACACTGACAGGTTACAGGAATGTAGCTCAAAGGCTCTCTTTATGTAAAGTTAACACAACATTATCATGAAAAAGAGTCTCCGAAAGAGACTCTTTTTTTTGAAACAAACTCAACGCTATCGGTATAAAGATAGTAAATAACAAAACGAGTTCATTGACATATTGGTAAGAAAGAAAATTAAACTTCCTAAAAATTGGTAGACATGTGGATATATATAATAAACATATACCAAATTTATGAAGTATAATACAAAACATAGCGTTATATCTAAAGAAGCATTAGAAATTGTAATAGCAGAATCATCCACTATGGCTGAAGCTGCTGATAAAATCAATCTAGCGTTTTCTACATTTAAAAGACATGTATTATTACATGGAATAGAATGGAACACTAATCAATCTGGTAAAGGCGGAACTAAAGTAAAGAAGAAATTAGAAGATGTTTTCTCAGGAAAGCAGCATTTAGTTACTTCTGCACTTAGATTACGCCTAATAAGAGAAGGTTATAAAGAAGCTAAATGTGAAGAATGTGGCATATCAGAATGGAATAAAAGACCTATTAGTCTAGAACTTGATCATGTATCAGGTGATAGAACAGATAACTCTTTAGAGAATTTAAGAATTCTTTGTCCAAACTGTCATAGTCAAACTTCTACATTTAGAGGTAAAAATATAAAGATATAATGTTTGACACTCGGGTGGCGAAATTGGTAAACGCGTTGGTCTTAAACACCAATGGAGCATTCCTTGCGGGTTCGATTCCCGCCCCGAGTACAACAAAAAAATGATTCGATAGCTCAACTGGATAGAGCAACGCCCTTCTAAGGCGTAGGTTGAAGGTTCGACTCCTTCTCGAATCACAATCTAAACATGGTGTTTAGAGGTTAAAACAAAAACAAAAAGATGAAAAAAGTATTTTTCGCAGCAGTTTTCGCAGTGTTGGCTTTGGCCTCATGCAAGAACACGTCAACTTCAGGTGAAGCAACTTCAACTGATTCAACAACAGTTGTAGTAGATTCTACAACAGCAACAGTAGATAGCGTAACAGTTGATACTACTGCAGCTCAAGTAAAGTAAGAAGCTTTAAAAAGCTGACTCAAATCCTATTGCATTATAGGTAAAATAGAGAGAACCAGTAATTTGCGGGTAAACCATAAGATTAGAATACGTCATACTCTATTTTAATTGCCTCCATAGCTCAGTTGGTAGAGCAGCTGATTTGTAATCAGCAGGTCGTTGGTTCGAGCCCGACTGGAGGCTCAAAATATAAAGGATGGTTACAGCAAAAAATACTGAATAGACTGTTAATCTCGTGGTCGTCGGTTCGAATCCGGCTTTGTGTATCGTAAGAAAAGCAAATAGCTCAGTTGGTAGAGCACGTATCAAAAAAGCTATCCTGTTATTTTAATTTAAAAAGTGTAGCTCAGTGACATTAATGAGAGCAATCTTCAGTACTTCGCATTTTGCAAGGAACATAGACGTGACGGTAGGTTGGATTCCTCCCACTCTTTTTTATTTAGACAGTGTCTCGGTACGCTCTGCTGTTGTGGCAACGACGAGGTCTCGGTAGGCAAAAGGCCTTTGATCCTACCCAAATTTGGTCCTGTAGTTAAACGGCTATAATGCAGCCCTGTCACGGCTGAGTTCGGGGTTCGATTCCCCGTGGGACCGCTAATTAATATTTGTATAATGATAAACGGGTATCACACCTTTTATAAATTTGAAAATGATTTTTGGAAGAATAATCCAGAAGAATGGGACGCGATTGATGTTTTAGCTCAATTAACTTCTATTTTGTTTTGGAAGAAGAATTATGGTCCTATTAAATTGTATGCAAATACAGATCATTTGAACCTTATTAAGAAATATGGTATTGAACAAGAATATGATTTTATTGACACTGATTTATTAGATGCTGTACCACATAAAGATAAGGCATCTAGATATTGGAGTTTTTCTAAGATTCATGCTGCCAAAGAAATAGCCAAACATGATACTGAATTTTGCATCATCGATACAGACTTATGGTTAAAAGAACCTGGTCTTCTTAAGACTGACTGTGATTTTACGGCATTTCACGAAGAACGATTTGATATAAATAAAGGATTTAATAATTATCATGATGCTATAAATTGGATGGATCAACATGAAGTTGATAAATTTGATTGGTCTTGTTGGCCTGTAAATTGTGCAATCATGTATTTTAAGAACAGAACTCAAGAATTAATTAACACATGGTATGACGAAGTTACTAATGTAATATTATTAGATAAGAATCCTGAATGTCAAAAAAACATAAGTAATAGTGCGATTTTTGTAGAACAGAGAATGTTGCCAACAATTGCAAATAAACTAGGAGTGTCTTATAATAATATTAAACCAAATGCTTTTTTAGTTAGTTCATTTAAAGATAATGTGGAATGGAATAATTCTTGGATACCAACCTTATCTTCTTCGGAAGAGAGTATTAGAATAGAAAAATCAATTGTTCATATATGGGGTAAGAGAGTAAAATATAGAAATGATGAATTTAGAAGAAGAATTCTTTATAGTATTATAATGGATATTTCAACTGCATTTCCTGGAATTCATACTAAATATGAAACCTTATTTAAAGAATGTCATGATCTATTAAATTAATCGAGGAGCTGAACAAGAAAGTAGGCAATAAGGAGTGATATAGTTACGAATAGTCACTATGGAAAATGGGATTATAAGTCAAGCGTAAATAGCTTATAGTCGGTAGATTAATATTATTAAGCTTAAAACCAGTTCGCGTTAAGGTATCAAGTAGTGACGTGCGGGACTATGTAAAGTAGTTGAGTCTTTTTAGAACAAGACATTAAAGAATTCAAAACCTTGGAATAGATAAGTATTCCTAAAGCTACCGCGGAAGGTGCAGTTGGTGACCTTCCATATTTGCTGCCATCGTCTAACGGTTAGGACATTAGGTTTTCATCCTAAAAATCGGAGTTCGATTCTCCGTGGCAGTACGAATGCTAATGTGTATGGTCAATACATTAAATGTGATATAACAGACCCGTAAAAAAATGAAGCAATCACGGAAGGAAAGTTTTCGCAAACCTACTTACACTTTGAAATGTAAAGTGATCTGGGACTATAGTACAAAAGGATAGTATAAAGCGACTGAAGTTGCGAGAACATGGGTTCGAGTCCCATTATTTCCACGATTAATTCTTTCTTACCAATAGGTTAATTGAACTATTTTAAAATAAATTAGAAAAAAACGCATAAATCGTGAAACTTTTTAAAAGTTAATGATATATACTATAATAATACAAAAAACAACAACGATGAAACGCAACAACTTACATATAAAATATTGTCTACAGATGATTAGCTGGATATTTAATCCGGGGGTTAATCATGGGCGTGTCTTATCTATAAGTTGATAGTATAATTATTTCAACATTTAGTTAAACCAAGCCCATCAAAAAGCTTGGTTTTTTTTTGTTTAAAATTTTAACACGTTTGGTTGGCCGATCGGTTAGGCGCAGGATTGCAAACTCTGTAAGGTTGGTTCGATTCCAACACTAAACTCAGAACAAAGAGTTCTTTGACATCTTGGTGAAAACGATGGAGCAGTGGCAGATGAGGTCATTGCGCTGGACTGAAAATCCAGAGGAGTTGGATCGATACCAACCTGCTCCACAATATTGTCCTTTGGTCTAATGGCAGGACACCTGGTTTTGATCCAGGCGGTCGAGGTTCGAATCCTCGAGGGACAACAATACGGGATATAGTCTTGGGGTGAGACGCTTGCTTTGGGAGCAAGAGGCGGCAGGTTCGACACCTGCTATCCCGACAAAAATGTTCGTAACTTTTGAAAAATAATTACGAAAACTGTTTCCGGATTAAAAAACTTTGTGTATATTTACATATAATTAATAACGAAAGTTCTTTGACATGTTGGAAATAACAAACAAGCAGATGTCGTATAATGGTCATTACTTCAGACTTCCAATCTGAAGATGAGAGTTCGATTCTCTCCATCTGCTCAATTTAATAATTACTCCAGTATGATTGGTAAGCGTCAGAAAGTAACATCTGAGTGGCAGTGTAATTATTAAGAGGTAAGGAAAAGACTAAAAATGATTATGAGGCCATTGGTTGGCGGCACCTCACAAAGGTTGAGTTGAAATATACTCTTTATTGTAAAGCTGAAATTGGTTCGAATCCAATCATAATTACCCAGACGAGACTGTTATTAATTCATAGAGCTACATATTGCGAGCGTAGAATTAAAGGTGTTGGCTTCAAAGACGCTAGTAGGGAAGTACACTTAAATAAAACGTGCAACGGGGAAAGTGTCGACTTAAGAAACGGCAAGTACCAACGAAGCGTAGCGGTATCATTCAAACGCCTCCACGTGGCGATACTGGAAATTGGTTGTGATCTGAGCGCAAGGTGAACGACTAAAACCAAGTTTGAAAAAGCATAGGTAACAGAAATAATGTGGTTCGAGTCCGCATCCGTAATAGCCAAAGGGAAAGCATTTAGAGGTTGATGCATAAGTTATAACAGAGCTGCAGCTCTCGGATAGGTCTGGTTAAAGTAGGCAGTGCCAATACAAAAGGTTCGAATCCTTTCTATCCACAAAGAAGATGCCTGATCAGCAATATCTTCCTAACGATTAAGATTACACATAGCTTAAAGAGATTTGACGTCACTAATTTCTGTAATTTTAATTGATTGCTTTACGTAGTTTAATATGGCTAGGAACGCCGGTTTTCTCCGGAAGAATATGGGTTCGAATCCCATGTAAAGACACTAATATTGCGGGGTAGAGCAGAGGTAGCTCAGCGGGCTCATAACCCGAAGGTCGCAGGTTCGAATCCTGCCCCCGCTACAAATCTTAAGAAGTAATTAATCTTAAGACTGATGGGTTCGAAACCATCGGAATGGTTATAGTGTATGGTGCACAGTAGAAGTTAGTAAGCATGTAAGTGACTAAGGGCGGACACAAGATTAAGGTTCAAATCCTTTTTAATCAGCAATAAATTCCTCGGTAGCTCAGTTGGTTAGAGCACCTGACTGTTAATCAGGGGGTCGTAAGTTCGAGTCTTACCCGGGGAGCAAACAAGGAAATCGTTCCCAGAATTGATGTGGCCACATCCGGATTCAAGAAAAGTAAAGTTACAGATGGATGCGTAACGCCTTGGGTTATTATGACTTAACAATGATACGAGCCTCCCAAAGTTCGCAAAATAACATAATAACCAAATTTGGGAGTGTTGAGCAACGGTTGCTTAGCGGACTGTAAATCCGTGGCCTTACGGCGTTGGGGGTTCGAATCCCTCCACTCCCACTATAATATACATATATGGTGCAATGGTAGCATGACGGTCTCCAAAACCGTTGATGGGAGTTCGAATCTCTCTATGTGTGCAAATAATAAGTTGATATGCTGTGAACATTAATGTAGGCATACATTGATTAGGTGGGTTCGAATCCTGTTCAATAATTCCTATGTGGTGGAGCCAAGTAACAGATAACATATCATAGCCGTTTGTGGGTTGTGCACCTCGTCCGAGAAACCCTAATAGTTCCTAATAGTTCGGTATGGAACAACTTATTATTAATGGACTTGTAGCTCAGTTGGTTAGAGCACCGCACTCATAATGCGTAGGTCGTTGGTTCGAGCCCATCCTGGTCCACAGAATATGGAATAACATCGATCCCGTAATGCCATGGCTCGTGCACGAGTAACGGGATGCAATAGTCGATTAGTTCAATGGATAGAACACTGGGCTACGGACTCAGGAATAAGGGTTCGAATCCTTTATTGACTACAAATATATTGCGGGTTAAAGTTCTGGTGAACTTATCGGTCTCATAAGCCGAATGAAGGGTAGTTCGATTCTGCCACCCGCTACTAAATTGCGATATGGTAGAGTTGGTTTCTTACGATGCTCTCATAAGGCATAGACTCTGGTTCGAGTCCAGATATCGCAACATATGATTGTACTTGTGCAGGGAAGCACAGCCCACCGGTAAATTGGGTGCCTTTTTAGGCTAGGTTAATTTAAAGATGATGAAGTATCGATCAAGTAATCATCAGGGTTCGAATCCCCTTACAGTCACAAAGAGAAAAGCGAATAGTAATAATATTTGCGGCGATTAGTGGAGTGGTGACCACGCTGGCCATACGGGCCGGAGAAGCAGGTTCGATTCCTGTATTGTCGTTATAAAATACTGGCCGCAATAAAAGAAACCGGAAGTGTAGTAACGTGACAAACATTTAAGTTGCAACTAAAGTGTTTGGTGTAGTTAAGTCTTACATGGATTCGCGGTCTTAGGTAAGATGTTTCTTTTATACTCTTTTTAAAAGTTTTTAGGGTGGTTCTGGTTCTTCAAAAACGCTATCACCTCCACCAGATCTCGTAGCTCAGTTGGCTAGAGCACCTCACTTTTAATGAGGGAGTCGTTGGTTCGAGCCCAACCGGGATCACTTGCTTCATACACAATTCTGTAATCTCTCAGTTAAAAGCTGTTGCAGACGTAAATGAATAATCCGATATGGTTATTAGTTGTGAATACTATGAAGCTCTATGCTTTCTTAGCTCAGTTGGTTCAGAGCGCCTCGTTTACACCGAGGAGGTCACAGGTTCGAACCCTGTAGAAAGTACGACGGTGCACAAAGGGTACATGTCCTGGTCGGAGATTTATTCTCGCAAACTCAATACCTTAAGTTGAGCGGCCGATCTACGGGATCGGCTTTATGCTCGAGTGGTGGAATTGGTAGACACACTAGATTTAGGATCTAGCGCCGAAGGGTTTGAGGGTTCGAGTCCCTCCTTGAGTACAAAGTGTTCATTATAAATGAATGTTCATTGCCAATGAACACGTGAAAATAATGAACATATATATGGTGGTTATAGTGTTAGTGGTTAGCACGCCAGTTTGTGGTACTGATAGCATGGGTTCGAATCCCATTAATCACCCCATTGGAAGATTGTCAGAGTGGTCTATTGTGCAACTTTGCTAAAGTTGTGGACTTCACGGTCCCGAAGGTTCGAATCCTTCATCTTCCGCGTTTTGAATTGTTGTTGGTAGGTGGTGAAATTGGCAGACACGACCTCCGGTCTCGAGGTTGAAGACAAGAAATAAAGCGAAAGCCTAATCCCTTCGTACTAGTTCGAATCTAGTCTTACCAGCAGTGATTAAATATTTAATAATAACTTGAAACTTTTACGATTGATCAAGTATAATTATCAAATTAACAAGTTCTTTAAAATATTAAAGGTTTCTTACAGCAATAAAAAAGCAATCAGAACCGGTACATTGTAGGTTCGAGTCCTACCTCTCCAACGAATTAACTATGAAAAATTGGAGAGTGGTGAAATTGGTAAACACACTGGTAAGCAAAAACAGAAACCTGACCACATTGGAATACATACAGCAAATTTACAAACTTTGACTTTTACTCAAACAAACTGTATTCCGTATTTTTAAAATATAAAGGATGCTTCCAGCAAATTTAAAAACTTTTATTGGAAAAAGCAAATCAGCATCCTGTTATTTTATTCATTTAGCAAACCAGCTTTATTAGATACATATATAAATATTACAACAAATGAAAACACATATAATTTATCTAAGAGGCAATGAATTCTCAGAGACTATGGTAAAAGATACCATAAAGTCTTTAAATAAATTTGATATTGAGTATGAATTATTTGATGGAGTTGTAGGAAGAAAGGGTATTGAAGTTTTAAATTCTTATAATGTAAAACCTTCAGCTTATGTTAATACATCAGATTGGACTGATGGTACTTTAGGTTGTTTAGCGAGTCATTATTTATTATGGGACGAGTGTTCTAAGCAAGATCAACCATTTTTAATTCTCGAACAAGATGCAGTCATAATTAGAGATCCTAGAGAAATATTGCATTTGGTAGAAACAGCATGTCATTTAGATGCATATTTACCCTTTAATAATTCCGGTGCTATTACAGAACAAGAACATTTTAAAGCTTATAATGATGCTATCAAACTATATAAAAGTGGAGTTAAAAAACACCCTATTAGTAAATTTTATGGAGATAAATCTGTAACTGGAAGTACTTTTAGAGGTGCATATGGATATATCATAACACCTAAAGGTGCAAAAGAAGTATTAGATTTTATAAGTAAAAAAGGTATATTTCCAGCAGATGCATGTTTATGTTCAAATGCTACAGATATTCAAAGAACAAATAGTACATATGTTAGATTAAATCCATTTTTCGAAACATTGGACTTACAAAGAAAATTTTCATCAAGATAACCATAGTCATTTAGCTCAGTTGGTTAGAGCGCCTCGCTGATACCGAGGAGGTCACTGGTTCGAGTCCAGTATTGACTACATAAAAAAAGCCGCTTTCGCGGCTTTTTTATTGTCTTAAAAATAATTTTAATTAATTCCAGTAGATCCAGTCATTTTCAATTCTACTAGTATTAGAAGTCGATGTCATAACTGAATTACTAAATGTAGGTGTAATCATAAACCATGTATATGTGCCATCACCATTATTATGTCTAGTCATAAATCTATCTTTAACTCCTCTTGAACTAAAACTAAAGTTAGTTTTATCAGTTAATATAGAATTAAGTAGAGTTAAATTAAAATCATATAAATTGATTTGCATATTTCCACTATTTGGATCTTCAAAAATATACATAAAACTATTTTTACCCATTCTAATATTATAATTGTTAGAATTAACAGGTAAAGTACCAGTAACATATGTCGTTGGTTTTAGAATTATAGCTTCATACGTAAACGAGTTAAATAATAATGTAGTATTTGTCTTTCTTTGTAATGAATCCGCTTCATAATAACTAGAAGCCGTAAAATCATTATCACCTTCCCATGGCCCGATAGTAACGATAGTATCTGTTGTAGTATTAATATGATATAAAATATTTTCATGTTTTATACCAAAAATATTCCATGCATTGAATGTTTGTATACTCCATTGTGATGTACCAATAATAGTCAATGAGTCTTTTACTGTAGCAGTATTTCCAAAATATTTAAGTATCATTCCAGTACCATCATTTGCGGTATAAGCTACAAGACATGTTTTATTTCCAAAACTACGTAGATAAGGATTATGAAAATCTGTTAATAAGCCAATTGTTGTAATGTTAAGTCCGTCAGCTTCAGTGATAGACAATACTTGAAGATCTATATTATTTGTAGTACAAATCGTATAATAGTTATTTGTAAAACCATCATAACCGAATGAAATGCCAGTTTCATTTTCAATTCCATTATTTGTAAATACATATTCGTTTAAGTTAGTTTGCCATGACATTTGATAAACAATATCGAAGTATGCATAAGTATTCATAGAACCATTCCATCCAGAATTACTAGAAAAAGATACAAGAGCAGAATCTCTACCAATATCACTCATTCCACTGTTACTATTTGCAATCATATTAAAATTTGGATAATTAACACCTTTTACATGTGATGTAGAATTAAGTACATTAGTAGTACCATTATATGTGTAAATTTTATAATCTACATCTAAATCATCCCAGTTATGCATAACCATGATAAATTTATTAATACCATAATTATTAAAATTAAAATGCTTATATTCCATTACAGACTCATCTGCTTTAAAGAATCCAGTTAAGTCAACTAAATGTAAAAGACTATTATCAGAGATTTTTCTAATTTCGAATTTTTCATATACATTGCTCAATGATAATTTAGATATTACATAATAATCAGCTTGATCATAAAGTTTAATCTCATAATTTTCAATAAGATTATTATATTCTGCAACAGTCAAAGCTGTTCCAGCATGTAGCATTTCAATAACTGTAAAACCATCGTTAAAAGCAACTTTGTACATAAATGTACCATTAGATGAAGTTGCATCATTATTCCATAAAACTTCGGTATAATTTAAGTTTTCTGTTGGATGTGTGTATTGATAAATATTTAAACCATCGAAATACCAAATTACACCATCATATTTTACAAATGCTATTTTACCGTGAAGTACATCATAATTAATATTTCCTGAAACATTTATAGTTTGAATGACATTACTTGCAGCATCTAAAAATAATACTTTAATTTCACCAGTATTATTACTTGCAAATGCACGCATATAACCAGATTCATTTAATGGATAACTACCATCATGATTCCATTCATTAGATGAAAGGCCAAGAGGGTTTAACGTTAATGTATTATTTGTATGGTCTAAATTAATGATTCCCCATTGTGAAGTTTCATCTTCCATATTATAAAGAATAGAATATGTTTGGATACCAGTGACAAAATTTATATCTAAACCATAACTAGTCCAATGTCCGTTTGCAGTTAACCAACTTTTTGCACTATTACCATCTATGAAAGTTTCATTAAATACATTGTTAACTAATTCTATAAAAGAAGCTTCAGTTTTAAACTCAGATCTATTAAATCCCACAGAAGCTGTTACACCTGAAACTGGTGTTGGTTGACTATCATTTGAAATACTTTTAGCTATTATATAACCTAATTCTTCATCTGGTCCATTCCACCATTCAAATTCTGATCCTTCAAAGCCTGAAGTTGGATGTCCATAGGAAATATCTCCTACTTTATCTGTTCCAGGCACGTTAGATCCTGGTGTATACGCGAAAGGTCTTGCATTCATATGTTAAACTTATTTTATTATTATATATTTAAAGGAATATATAGATTATACTCAAAAAATTAAAAACAATATGAAGATTAAAAGTTATGAGGGATTCGTTGCTAATAAAAGATTAGTAGAATCTAGAAGACAAGTAATAATTAATGTACTTGAACAGTTCGAAGAAATTAAACCAATTATGAATGAAGCTCTACTTATAGTTGAGTTTGGTATATTTGATGAAGGTTTTGATAATCTTAACGAAGAGAACTTAATTAATAAAATGAAGGCTAAATTTGATGCTGCAGTTCAAGTTGCAAAAGAAAAAGGTAAACAAGCATTAACAACATCACAAGAAGTTATCATTAAATTAGGTGGTAAAATTGCTTCTATTATTAAACTTATTGTTGAGAAATTAAAAGAATGGGTTGACGCTGCATGGACAACTGCAAAAGCAGCATATGCATCTGGAGCACAATCTAAGATTAAAGAAATAACTGCAGCAATTGAAAAGAAATCAGAAGAAAGTAAAAATCTTTTATTAAAAGAAGTTAAGCAAGGTAAACAAGTTGTATCTGCAACAGTTGGTTGGATTACTAGTGGATTTGTTAAAGATACTGCAAAAGCAGCTCAAGAAGCCGCAAGTGAAGATGTTAAAGAAGCTTTTGAAATTGCAATATTAGATTCTATAAATGAAGCTGTTATTAATGGAGATATTGATTTCACTGATCTAGTAAAAGAAAGTGATGACCATGGACATGGACCAAGTATTCCATTTGTTTCAGCGATAGCACATAAAATGCATCACATTCCACCATTTAATTTATTAGACAAAGTTAAACAAGCTGCTGAAAAAGTTGCAAAAGGAACTCTAGGTAAATTATCATATTATGCAACTGAATTAGCAGGAGCACCAGGACCATTTGAATTTATTGCACTAGCAGGTATTATTGGTATTATTGCTGAAGTTCAAGTTAAAGGAATTGCAAAACATGCTTTATTAAATGCAGTACCAGGTTTAGGCACAATAGCATCTATCATATCAAACGTTGCAATGTTATTAGCAGTAATTGGTATTATTGAAGCTGTAATGTCTAAAGATTCTGAAGAAGGCGAAAAAGCACACTAATTTCCAGCTACCGATTTGATATATATTGTATAACGCTATAATGCGTAAAAATATATACGATATTATGAAATTTATAAATTGGTTAGCGAAATTATTTCAAGATGAACATGGAAATCCATCATCAAAAAGATTTGTTGGAATTATCTGTGCATTATCATTATGTGTTACTTTATTTCTTCCAGTAGATTTACAACACTCTGGCACTTTAATTAACGCAGTGGCTTTATTAGCATTTGGTGGTTTAGGATTGTCTTCAGTAGACAAATTCACAGCTGTTAAAAAACAAATTGCTGAAGCTACATCAAACGATATTGAAAAAATAGAAAATTAATTATGTACACTAGAGAGCAAATAGAAAAAGCTGTAAAAGCAAAAAAATATGTTTGGTTTGAAGGTGCTAAAGATTTTGATGTTAATATAGTTGGAGTTAGAAGTAACGCAGCAGCAATTGCAGATAAAGTAACTAATGTGTTTGATGATTATATGACACTCTCTTTTAAAGAAGATTGTGTTTGGAAATTCTATCAATGGAACATTACAACAGATCCTGGAACAAAAGCTGTAAAAGAATTTCACAATCCAAATGGAGTTGCAAGAGTAGTACCTGGACAATATAGAGGAATGTGGGCTGTTGGTCTACATCAAGGTAAATATGAAGCAATGCGTCAAGTTAAACCTGTTAAAGTTTATCGTGACAAAAATAAGGACATGACTTTTAATGAAACTATTATTCAAGAAGGTTTATTCGGAATTAATGGACACAGATCTAATCCTAAAACAGAATCAGCTTATGTAGAAAACTGGTCAGAAGGTTGTCAAGTATTTAAAAGAGTAAAAGATTTTAATGAATTTATGGCACTTATTAATAAAGCCAAAGCAATTCATGGAAACTCATTTACTTATACATTATTAGAGTCCACTGACATAGCATAAATTGTTCGTAACTTTTCTAAAAATAATTAGCCAAACATTTTTTTGTTTGGCTTTTTTTGTGTATATTAGCTCTATAATTAAAAGATAAAGAAATGACAGAACAAGATATAACTTTTAAACCTATTATTTGGCTTTTTGTACAACAATATGATTCTTCTAAAGATTCTTATACAAAAAGAAAGTTAAAAGAAGCTTTAAAAGAAGCTCTTAAAAAAATGACAGATCAAAAAGTGAATATGGTTTCAGAAGCTGTTTTCATAGCATGTCAAGAAATTAATCAAGATCCATTTGAATTATTATGGCCAAAGAGAAATATTCTAGGTAAAGATGAAAATGGTAAATCGCTTCTTTTATGGGAACATTCAACACCATTAGAAGAATATTTTGAATCATTAATTAAATGCAAGTCTGAAACTGAAGTTGGGGAAGCAATTGAAAATTACAGCGGTGTGTGTTGGCTAATGAGACATGAAGATAATTTATTAAATAAATCTGGATTCAGAGCTAAGAGACCGGGTGGCTGGGAAGAAACATACAATAAGTGTGGTATTAAAATAATTAGAAAATAAACATTATAACAAATCAAACATATAATATGAAAGTAATTTACATGGAGCCTACGATTCAAATGTTGGCATTTTTAAACAAAGAAAATCCTAATTACGTTAAAACACTTATTGAAAGTGGTACAGTTAAAGAATTAGAAGGTGGTCAAAAATATTTAGTAATCGAAGATAAAACAGAAGCATAATGCAAGATTTAAATAAAATTCAAGAGTTCGTAGATGCTCAAAATTCTACAAATAGTAATACTGATAAATTGAATGTGTTAAAAGAGTATGCAAACGATCCGATAATTCGCAAAGTACTCGAGTATACATATAATACTTTTAAACAATATTATGTTACTTCAGAAACTTGTAAAAAACGTAGCGACTTGGTTGCTTCAAAAAACGTGTATAACGATCTTTTTAGTTTGTTGGATGACCTTAGTATTCGTTATATTACTGGTCACACCGCCATTCAAGCAGTCAATGCGTTTGTTGGCGCATATCCTGAATCCGAGGAATTAATCTTTAATATCATTGATCGTAATCTTAAGACGAGAGCTACAGCATCTATGATTAATACTGTAATTCCAGATCTAATACCAACATTTGATGTTGCATTAGCAAAAGCATATGATGAGAAAACTCAAAAGAAAGTTAAATGGTCAGATGGTTGGTTTGTTAGTCGTAAATTAGATGGATGTAGATGTGTCTGTATTATTGATGGTCAAGGTGAACCTAGATTTTATTCACGTGTAGGAAATGAATTCTTAACACTTGATAATCTTAAACCTTCTATTAGACAACTTGGTCTTATTAATACGGTTTTAGATGGTGAAATTTGTATGATTGATGAGAAAGGAAACGAGGATTTCACAAGTATCATGAAAGAAATCAAACGTAAAGATCACACAATCGAACAACCTCATTATTATATCTTTGACCATTTGACAATTAAAGAGTTTGAATCTAAAGTTTCAACTACAAAATTTGGTCAACGTATTGCAAACATTGAAAGCATTGTACCTAATGATTTAAAAGGTGTTTCAGTTCTTGATCAATTCATATGTGCAGACGATATGTTTGTTAGTTTATTAGAGCACTCTAAAAATGAAGGTTGGGAAGGACTTATGTTACGTAAGAATACAACTTACAAAGGTAAGAGATCTGATGAGGTTCTTAAAGTAAAATCATTCATAGATGCAGAATACTATGTACTTGATGTTGAGAATGATGTTAACAGAGTTATTGTAGATGGTGCAGAAGTTTCAGAATTAATGTTAAAAAATATTATTATCGAACATAAAGGAAATAGAGTTCAAGTTGGTAGTGGTTTTAGTCATGAACAACGTAGACATTATTTTAATAATCCTGATCAAATTATTGGTAAGCAAGTAACTATCCAATATTTTGAGGAAACAACAAATCAAAATGGTACAAATTCACTAAGATTTCCAGTGATCAAAGCTATTTATGAAACTGAAAGAGATTTTTAAGTATAATTAATATGGAAGAACAAGGTTTAATTTTAGAAGAAGCAACTTTTAGATTCTCACAAGATGCACATTGTTTAGATGGTAATAATGATTATGAATTCTTAGAAGTTAAAGCACAATCAAGTCTTGGTATTGACCGAGATGGTGGATGTTTCTTTACACTAAGTACTGAGCAATGGTCATTTGATTCTGAAGAAGATTTAAAGAAAATATTTGACAGAATTAGACAAGTGATCTTAAAAAAATAAAAGGGTTTGAAAGTATTTGTTGCACCGCCAAAAGGTGAGATAGAAGAAAGGACATATATTGATTGGATTATATCAAAGGGTTTTGAACCAGTTATGATAGATCTTAGGTATAAAAAGATAGATGCTCCTTTAATGTTATGTGGAGGTGCAGATATTGGTAAAAATATCGAAAGAGATCGACGAGAACTTAGTTGGATAAAAATGGCTCTAGAAGCAAAACAACCAATAATAGGTGTTTGTCGAGGTATGCAAATATTGAATCATTATTTTGGCGGTAAGGTAGAAGACCTAAAAGACAGAATAGTAGAGTATCATCAAAGTGATGAATTCTCAGACGATGAGGATCATAGTGAAAGAGAATCACAATTTCATTATATCAAAAATCTAGATGATATAATGTTTGAAGTTAATTCTCGACATCATCAATGGTGCTCAACGATTGCAGATAATTTTACAGTGACGCATATGTCTTTTGATGGTGGTTGGATTCCAGAAGCCATAGAAGATGAAGCACTTAAAATCATTGCGGTGCAATGGCACCCAGAAAGATTTGAGTGCCCAGAGGTTTTAAACCTATTTAAATATATAAAATAATTATGAGCGGATATTATGTAAGCGATGAGTTTAGAACAAACGGTTTAAGTCTAACTCCAGGTGGTTCAACAGTAATTGTAGAATTGTCTAATGGTGAAACCAAAGCATATGACAAAGTTAAAAATTGGAAAGCATATGTTAATGCAATCTTAGATAAAAATCCTAATGTTACAAATGTACAAGTGGATGGAAAATTAGTTTGGACTAAAAATAAATAAAAATCAATGGCAGGAAATAAAATACCTAAGAAGTTGCATCAAGTGTGGATAGGATTTAAAGAAGTACCGGAGTGGTGTAAAAGATTTGGAGAAGAGATGCAAGCGATGCATCCAGATTGGGAATATAAGTTATGGAGTCATGATGAAATATTCAATGATCTTTATAAAGATGATCCATTTTTGCAAAACTATGTAAAAGAACCAGAAGTTTATAAATGGGCATTTATTGCCGATAGAGTTAGACTTCTTTTACTTAGAGATTTTGGTGGTGTTTATTGTGATATTGATGCTAAACCAATTAGACCATTTGATTTGATATTGGATGAACTTTCAGAACAGCACACATTTTTTGCTGGTATGAAACCTACTCAAGAACATAATACACTAATTGATTGTACAGTATATGGATCTACACCTCAAAGTAGAATCATTAATGAATGTCTTAGTGTATATGATAGAATAACATGGGCACATGGTTGTAAAACATTCAACAATAAGATTATTGAAAAAATGGATCTAGATGTTGCTTTATTTAATTATGAATATTTTTATAATGATAAGATAACTGATAAGACTATTATTTTACATGACGTTGAAGAGACTCGTTTATTCTCATGGGTCGATGATGTGAATTACAAGAAAAATTGGTAGAGTATGAGAAACAGAGGTAAAGCTATAGAAAATAGTTTTGAAATCATAAGTGGCAATGTAACACTTATGCAAATATTAACATGTATATGTTTTATTACTGTACACCAAGGTGGTGATTTTCCAGAAGATTTAATCCCTGAATTTTTTATAGAAACTGACAAAGAACCTACAGAAGATCAAATAGATGAAATGATTAAATACTTTGAAAAACAAGAAGAGTACGAAAAATGTCAATATTTAAAGGAATTTAAACTTAAGATGTAAATTGTTCGTAACTTTATGAAAATAATTAAGCCCAAATTTTTTAGTTTGGGCTTTTTTTTGTATATTAGCTCTGTAATTAAAAGATAAACAAAATGATCAGAGAAAAACAAGAGAAAAACGGACCAATTATTATAGATTTAACAGGACCTGATGGTAATGCATTTGCTCTTATGGCTTATGCTAAACGATTTGCAACTCAATTGGGTTGGAAAGACAAAGGTGCTGCACTTATTACTGATATGATGTCAAGTGATTATGAACATCTTTTACAAGTGTTTGATAATGCTTTTGGTGAATTTGTAATCTTAGAACGATAATTATGAAAATCTATACATTTCCACAGAGTGCTTTTTATGGTGATGTTTTTGGCATAGTTAAAACACTGTCAGGTACTTATGTATGTCCAGGTTGGCACTCAGTGCCAGATGGTACTACTAGAGATCAAATTAAGTTTGAGGAAGCAGTTAATGTACCTAAAAAAGTAGCTTCCCCAGAGTCACCTAAAAGAGAATGGCAAGTAAATGGTTCTAAAGCTGGAGTAACTTATACTGTTTCAACTGTCAATGGATCTTGGAATTGTTCATGTCCTGCTAAAAGTTTCAATAGAGGTGATTGTAAACACATTAAAGTAAAAAAAGATGAATTGTTAACAACTTTATCTTAATATATTTTTTTATGTCAAATATTAGTAGTATATTAGCCTTATAATTAAAAACAAACAAGATGTCAGAAAGCAATTATTTAGCAGAACAAGAGTATAAACAGTATCAAGAAATCATGAATACCAAAGTGTATTTAACTCAAGAAGAGTATGATTTTTGTTTTAATTGGGATCACGAAGAAACTCGTACCTCAACTAGTAAGCTTTCAGAAGGCCGATACTTAAATCTTAATGTTTATTCTGAAGCTGAAAAAGAAGATTACGATTTTAGAAGAGAAACTGGACTTTAATATAAATTTAAAAATAAAAAACATGAATAAATTAGCAACACTTAAAGTGATCGAAGTAACAAGTCAACGACAAGCTGATAATGGTACAATTTGTTTTCATGATCCAATTACTAACTGCGATTATATGAGTTATGAAAGTGGTTATATTCGACGTAAGACAACAACTAAATGTTGGAGAAATGGTAAAACAATATTTTCAATTTACCAATTAAATCCAGTTAAAAAAGAAAATGTATGGGTTGAATGGGCTGATAGAGATTTTAAAATCAACAAACGCATTTTAATCCACAATCCAAAATATCGTCTAGAGCTTCTTGCTCGTGCCGTAGTAAATTACAGAAACACTGTAAAATCTTATCAACTTTCTTAAACCAAAATCATCATGTCAAACAACGAAAAAAATCTAACACCGAACGAACGCGAACTTCTTAAAAACCTAAATATTAAAGCTAATCTTATTTTAGAATTTGAAACTTTAATGCAAGGACTTAAATTACCATATGATAAAACATATATTTATAGTCTTGACGAAAAAGTTTTGAGAGATTTCATAAATTCATGGACTCCAGAAAATCAAGAAGAGTTGAAGAAAAAATTCTATGTTGAAACTAAAAAGCAAAAGGAGCATATAAAAAATGTCTCAAACCAAAGGTAAGATAGGATGAAAAAGCCAATAACAGTTTATTATTTACATTACTATGATGAGGAGCAGAAAAATCCTGCATTTAGTAAATATAAAGACTTTGTTACATGTGTAATGGCCGAAGACACACAAGAGGCTATTGAAAAAACTAAGATCATCGCAGGCAATCAAAATATTAAAATTATGGGTATTGCTTCAGGTAGAGAAGAAGACGTTAACGAAAAACATCCATTAGGAACTCACGAAGAAATAATGCCATTAGGTGGCTGGAAAAACAAAACTATATGAAAATAATAATTGTAATGATGGCTGTGTTATTCATCTCATGTAAACCAGCTGAATTTAGAATCAAAGACTACAGTTACACTAAAGAGTGGTATCATGAAGGTGGTCAAAGATACCAAGTATATCAAACTAAAAGAGGTACGAAATACATATTCGTCTTAAATAAAAGAGAATCCAAGTTTATTAGAAAGTATTTAAAGTAAAATTGTTCGTAACTTTTTGCTAAAATATTTTTATATGTCATTTATTGTGTGTATATTAGCTCTATAATTAAAAACAACGATTATGACACATTTAGAAATGTTAATGTTAGAAAACCAAATAGTGACGATGCAAGCACTATTTGAAATGTCAGAACTTTCCCACTCGAAGATGGAAGAACTGAGACAACAGATTAAAAAATCAAAAGAACTATTAGTATTTTATAAAAAATAAGAATATGAATTGGGAAGAAAGAAAAGCTGCATATGCTGCAAAAGCAAAAACACTAAATGATGTACCTAAAGATCTAAAATACTTTTCAAAGTTTAATACTTTGAAAATGGCAGCAATGGAGAAAGTTGAAGCTGATATTAAATCTGGTAAGATCAATAAAGAGGACGCAAGTGAATTGTATACAATTAGAGACGCTAAAGATACTTTTGGTTTTACTGAAAGATATGTTAATGTAATGATGGAATATGCATATCAAGAAGGTGTAATAAACACTGCTAAAGATTTTGCAAGACGAACAAAAGAAATGAATGATGCCTATGAAAAGATCGTTGATATTATGGATGGACTGGATATGATACCAGTAAATTGTAACTGTGATTATTAAAGATATGAGTAAGTATTATAGAGTTTGTAATATCAATACACTACAAGGACTTTGGTATAACTATAGCGGAGAATTTACTGGATTGATTCATAATACATTTGATTTTTGTGAAAACAGTTCATTAGAAATGGAATTTGATGAAACCATAGTAGGTTGGTTATCAGCAACAGATAGTTTGGAATCTTTATGGAAATGGTTTCCAAAAGATGATATAAAAGAACTACAAGAGCATGGATGGTACATTCATGAATTTGAAGCAGAAGATGTTAGATTCTATGAAAGATTTCAACATTTAATAATTAAGCAAGACACATCAAAAGTAACTAAATTAATTTTACTATAATTGTTCGTAACTTTTAAATAAAATGCTTTACTAGATCAAATATTATGTGTATATTTACTTATAATTAAAAACAAACAATATGTTATCAGCAGCAAAATACGTAATTATTGATGGATGTGCCATCATATTCTCGGCAGCAATCCAACACAAAGATATGGTTGGTTATAATGAAAAGGCAACTGGAGCAGGTTTCGTAAGATTTATCTTTGATGAAAAAGACGATCAAATCAAAGCAATAGCTTATGGTAAATCTATATCATTAGGAATAGAATCTCAAGAAGACGACTCAAGAATATTAACAATGCAAATTACTAATACTTATTAATATGAAAAGAAGTGAACAACTAAAATGGGTTTTAGACCAACATGCAGGTACAAACCACATGTATGATACTTATCTTCCATATGAATTCCATTTAAGAATGGTAGTTGGAATTGCAAATAATTACTTATACTTGCTCCCAGATTTAAACGATGGTGAAGAATCTTTTAGAGATGGAGTTATCTTAGGAGCATGGGGTCATGACCTTATTGAAGATACTCGAGTTTCTTATAATGATGTAAAAGAAGTTCTTGGATTTACAGCCGCAGAAATTATTTATGCAGTTTCTAATGAGAAAGGTAAAACACGTAAAGAACGTGCAAACACAACTTATTACAAAGGAATTCGTCAAACTCCAGGTGCAACATTTGTAAAACTATGTGACCGTATTGCAAACGTTCAATATTCAAAAATGACTGGAAGTAGAATGTTTGAAATGTACAAGAAAGAAAACTCAAACTTCATTCAAGAACTTGGATGGTTTGGCGATGTTACAGATCAATTATATCCAATGTTTTGTGACTTACAAGAATTATTTATTGAACCTAAAAAAGAAAAATAAAATGAAAAAACATTATTTTGAATTAGACAAAGTCGATTCGATTACATTAAACGGTGAAAGAGAAACAGCGTATAGATGGTGTCCTTCTATTCCACCAAGTCCTAAAACATTCTTAGGAATTAAATATGGTATGAATCCCGGAATCATTGCCGGTTGGAATGATAATTTTGATGATAATGGCAATGAAAAATGGCCATGGAGAAGACATCAAGCATCTTACTTCGACGATTATTCATGGTATAAAGTAACTCCATTTAGAATTTATAACAAAGCACATGTTGAAATCCGCTTAGGATACAAACAATCCTTTGGAATAAATTTCGAATCAACAGAAGAAGCGCAAACATATGTAGATGATTTAATCTTAGGTTCAGACAAAAAATTCACAGTAATCATTAACAAATAAAAATTATGAAATTAAATATCAATTCAATTAGTGCTAGATTATATAGATGGTTCTATGCAACACAGCAAATGCCAGAATCATTATGTCCATACTTTTGGAAATTAGTCCTAATGTGGGTCTTTATTGTACCTTACACAATCATTTCATTGCCTGTTATTTTAATGGATCAAAAAGAACCTGAACGTAGATCTACTGGTGAAAGAGCTGGAATGGGATTCATAATTTACTTCATCTTATTTATGTTAATCACAATGTTATCTTGGATAGGTTTATTCTTTGTGACTCCAATCAAAGACAGTCCATATATGAATATCTTAGTTACAGGTGGAATTGGATGGTTTTTCTCTATTGTAATCGGTGGAATTGAAGGATATAAAGCGCTTAAAGATTGGAACTATAGACGTAAGATAAAATACAATGAAGATGGTTATAGAATTTGGGATGAACCTAAAGAGAAACAACCTTCTATTATTGCAGAGTTTGTAAAGGCAAAATATAATAAATATTGTCCTAAAATTGATTGGAATTATAACAAATAAAACTATGAGCACTACAGATGCATTAGGAAATCCAATCATTATTGGCCAACAATATGGGTATTCACAACAAAGTAATGGACATGTTACAATAATTGTAGGAATCGTTGAAAAAATAAACGAACTAAAAGTAACCTTAACAAATGTACAAGAACGTAGAGGACTTTGGGGACAAATAACTGAATCATTTAAACAGGAAACAAGAAGACGCTCAGTCAATGGATGTCATTTATTTAAAATATAAATTATGAGTACTGAAACTAAAAGTTTAGCACAAAGATTAAAGGAACATTTGGAAAGTCCAGAAGGTCAAAAGTCAATGGAGGAATATTTCCATAAATTATATGAAAAGGACAGAATCCAAATAGAAAGAGCCAATAAGTTATTACAGTGGTATGGTGTTTGTGATGATTCAACATTTGATTATTTGATGATTGATATTTTTGTTAAACAAGAAAGATCTGATCAACAACACTATGATACGTATACTGATAGACCTTTACACATTATGAATTTAATGTGGGAATTGGCATCTTTGAATGGTACTGAAATCGAGCCAATCGATGATTTTACTGAGAACTTTCCATCAGCAGTTTATGACTATTATGGTTATCAATTTGCAATTACACATGGACAAGGATCTGTGTTAAGTGTTTATCGTCAAAATGAATTAAGATATAGAAGCTAATGAAAAGATTTAACGAATGGTCCGACAGAATGGACGAGAAATTAAAGAATATTGACTGGAAAGAAATATTGTATTTTCTTTGGCCAGTTTCAATGTTATTTAAAAGAAAACCTAAAAATGAAACTGGCAAGGCATTTAGATATGATGTCAAATTAGGTAATCCTATACAGATTAGAAGTACTAAAAACATGTCTAATATGGAAATGTTGTATGGTAATGATTTTTCTACTAGTGGATCTGGTAATGCATCTACCAGTGGTAACTTTGCAATGGATATGTATAAAGCTGGAATTGCAAGAGAAATCTGTGATGAAATTATGAAAGGTGATCTGATTGATTGGGCAACTGAAGATACTCAACATGGAACCCAGATCACAGGTCGTATAATTGTTAACAAGTTTTAAAAATAAAGCTACAAAAGCTTTCCCAAGTTAAAACTTTTGTGTATATTTACATATAATTAAAAACAACTTAAAGATGATAACATTAGACTTAGTTAATCCAGAAAAATCAGACATTAAATACAAAATTAGTCAATTTCCAGATGGTCAACAAACAGTAGACCTTATTGATTGGAATGACTTAATTATATACGAAGATGCTGTAAAAATCAGTTCACGTTTAAATAGTTTTAAGGACTTAGAATTAATTATTTGTGCAACATCAGCAATCAGAAATATCAAACCAAATCGAGAAATCGCACTTTATGTTCCATATTTCATGGGAGCTCGTTCAGATCGTAAATTTGTTGATGGAGGTGTTAACTATTTGAAACAAGTTATTTGTCCAATCATTAACTCTTTAAACTTCATAACGGTAATTACATTGGATCCACATTCAGATGTTTTAGAAGCATGTTTAAATAACTACGAGAAAACAGATAATCATACAGTAGTTAAATATGCACTTACAGATATTGATAACAAGAGAGATGCTCAAGAAAGAATTTGTTTAGTAAGCCCAGATGCTGGTGCGTATAAGAAAATCTTTGATGTTGCTAAGAAGTTTCAAATTCAAAATATTGTTACGGCAAATAAAGTTAGAGATATGAGAACTGGTAACATTCTTAAAACAGAAGTACCAAACTTACCAGGATCTGTTGGGGACCCTAACTCAGTTAATGATGATATGAAATATGTAATCATCGATGATATTTGTGATGGTGGTAGAACTTTTATTGAATTAGCTAAAGCTATTAAAGGAAGCAGACCAAGTGCTAAAATTTATTTAGTAGTTACTCATGGAATATTCAGCGCTGGTTTTGCAGAGCTAAACAAATATTTCGAACGTATTTACACAACAAATTCTCATAGAGATATTGCTGATAATGAATATGATGTAAAAACAAACACAACTGCATTTAAAGTAATATAATGTATACAATTGATTCTTTATTCACACAGCACGGTTACGTTATAGAAATAGAAGTAGACCGCACAAGTGCTCCAAAGTTTGCATTTGACATATATAAATATGAACACTTTGGAAATTACGAAAAGATCGAAGTAAGAGATTGGTATTTATACCGAACGTGGCAAGAAGCATTTGATGCAGCCATTGAAGAACTAACAAATTTAAATTTAATATAAGATGGCTAAAAAAGAAAAAGCAGTAGAAAAGGAAATACAAGAAGTTATTGTATTAGTCCATGATCCAATCTTGGGTTCAAGATATGAATTAAGAGAAGTTGAAGTAGAAGAATCTGAAAACGAGGAAACAGAGTAATGGAATCTATTTACAATAGAGAATATCGAATGTATGGATTGGTGCCTTATAATTTAAGCCCAATCCAACAAGGTATCCAATTTGGGCATGCTGTAGTTGAATATGGACTTGACTTTTTTGCAACTTCAGAATATCAAGAATGGGCACGAAGAGATAAAACTTTTATTATCTTAAACGGTGGTACAACTAATGATAATAACATGAGATTAGGTACACTTCAACAGAACTATTTTGAATTAACTGATCGGGGTATTCAAGTTGGAGAATTTCATGAGCCAGATTTGGGAGACCAAATGACAGCCGTAGTTTTCTTAGTTGATGATAGAGTTTTTGATAAAATTAATTGGCCAGATTATAATGGACCCTATTATATTGATGGAACATCACCAATTGAAAAAGATTACTATGAATGGAA
>Ga0209353_10000261_pt1 | contig 33013 bp, 55 predicted proteins | sample LauGreSpBDMM15SD_2_FD_187561 | JGI IMG/M metagenome (GOLD analysis project Ga0209353, IMG submission 187561) | Freshwater lake microbial communities from Lake Michigan, USA - Sp13.BD.MM15.SD (SPAdes) (version 2) | ecosystem: Environmental > Aquatic > Freshwater > Lake | place: Lake Michigan... | reverse complement strand
TTCTTTCAAAAGGGCGCAGCAGGGAGCTGCTCTTGTTTCTGCTGCTGGTAGTCCTTCTCTTGTTGTTTAGTCCAAGGGACGGCTCCTGTAGCAGGTGGGAAAGGCCAAGTCATAGTTCTTCCAATACGTTAAGAGGTTTCTCTTCTAAAATCCCTGTAGCTCTATTATACCATATTCCAAACTTCTCACCAGTAGCACTTCCAGCAAAGCGGTCTTTCAGCACCCTAAATGTCGTGGTCTGTCGCACAATGGGGTCTTCTGCCTGTTTATTGCGTTCGAGACCAAACATATAATGGCTCCACCGAGCAATGGCTCGTGAGCCTGTAAAGTGCTTCTCCAACACCCTGCCACCTTCCTCATGTGCCTTCCCCTCCGGTGTAGTGAGGTGAGACACAAAGTGGATGATTAGCCCATCGCTCTGTGCAAGGGAGGCCATGTCTGCCATGATGCCATCCAAAGCTCTCCGTTCGTCCTGCTCATTCGCTGCTAATGCTGTCAGGTGGTCTAAATAAATCATCTTAATGTCATACGCCTTAGCGAAGTAACGAATAATTTTCTTTACACTAGCCCAATCCATAGCACCAAAGTGTTCCATCATGTAGAGCTGCCCTCGTTTATCCAAGCTCTCAATGCTCTGCTCATATTGCTCACGAGTCCAGCCAGCATCAGGGATGTGATATAGACGTTTATCTAGCTTACCCGCTACTCGCTGTGCAGTTTCTACGACATTCTGCTCTAGGTAAATAACCCCTACTTTCTCATTCAAGACATCAATATCATAGGCAATCTGTTGGGTAAACACGTCTGTCTTACCTACACCGACACCCGCCCCGAAGCCATAAAGCTCCCCTTTCCGGCGACCATAGGTAAGCGTTGTCAATGACGGAAACGCCCAAGGCACACCTTCTACTGGAGGAGCCAACAACCTGTCCATAATGTCATGTACGCTTACAATTCCCTCTGGCCTATGTTCTTCTGCCTTCCACCAAGCATTGATAAATTCCTTGGTTTTACCTGCCACCAAGTAGTCGCAAGCATCCTTGAAGCCATCTAAATGCTTCATAATTTTGCTCTTACCTGCGAACAGGTCTGCCACTTCCCGTGCAGCCTTAATGCCGGGTTCATCCCCATCAAAGCACACCACCACTAGGTCGAAGGTGTCTAGCCATTCAAAAGCCTGTTTACAGGCCTTTAAAGCCCCTGCTGCGCCATTTGGCACGGAGACAGTAGGGTAGAGGCTTCCTTGCATTTGAAAGGCTGCTAGAGCGTCCAGCTCACCTTCTGTAATGGTGACAGTTTTACCTCCGGCTGGAAATAGCTCTTGTCCGAAAAGTGTATCCAATTTCCCGACACTAAAGAATTCTTTAGTAGCGACCACTCGGGTTTTTAGACCGTTCTTATAGCTGTAAATTTGTTTCCCGTTCGGGCTATAAACCTTATAACGCTCACACGTTGAACGTGTAATGCCCCGTTCGGGAATGCCTTTAATCTCGCCTTCCGGCTGTAAATTTTCCATTTGTTTCTCTTTTGGTTTGCTGTGACTAGTAATGCCTTCCCCTATGCCTGAGAACGTTCTGCTACAGGCAAAGCAATGGCGATGACCATCATCGTACGTACAACAAGCATCGGACGATTGACAAGCAGGACATGGGCCTTTAGATAATAGTTTACTTTGGTTCATATGCTATTCGACTATGATGTTAATGACACAAACAATAATAATGATAGACAACAGCATTTAGACCTCTTTAATGTCTTTTAATGCTAAATAAGCATCTATTTCCGCTATTACAGCGTCTTTTCCATGTTTTACGACCAAATAGGCAACATTGTTCAATGTCGTCTTGTAGTGCATTTCAGCGAGAGCTTCTTCTTCTTCAATTGTTGTGTCAAACCCAGTGTAAAAAGCGTCTTTAACTTTCATATTTTCCTCGTTTTGTTAATTTTTAGCACGTTAATACTAAATGTTGGCATGGTTCTTGCTCTTTAAAGACTATAAAGGCTTTAAAGGTTCTATATATATTATATCAATAGTAGTATATTACTATAAAGGCTTTATAGAGCCTGTTCATCTTCGACAATGTTTTTAACATTGCTCCAAGGGTGGTCGTCATCGTCAATGGCTACTGGTTCGTCATAGTCTTCACCCTCATGGTCTAGGTCTATCCGGTCTTTAGTCGCCAAGGGCGAGAGCCTTTGCACTTCGCTAAGGCAGCTTTTACACATATCCAAAAAGTCATTGGTAATGGCATGGCGGCGAGTAGCCTCGAAGTCGCTCAGGTTTTTGTTGCAGCATACGCATTTCATATTTGTCCTTGTTTTAAGGGGTTTTAAGGCATTCAAGCCACATACCCCTTGGTTTGTTAATAAGTCCTCATAAATAGCCCTTTAAGGCCGTTTAAACGCTATCCATGGTCGCTTTCAGCTCCCTGCTTTTCCATAACCGCCAATAAGCGACTAAAAAACAGGCAAAGCCGATACCTGTAAGTATTGATAAAAAGATAGTGAATGTCATTCTATGACTAGCCTCGACATGGTAATTCTAGGCTTGCGTTTATCTTCCCAATGCTGGATAAAGCACACCCAACCGTCTGCATCCTTGGCAGCATAGCGGGTTTTTGATTCCGTGCTACTGCATTGGCCTTTAGCTTGTGAATAGTCTAGCTCTGTTTGTATCCTTTCCCACCCAATGCCAAGGGCAAAGACAAAACCAAAAGCTGCACCAATAGCAACCGCTTGTAATATTTCTCTAAAACAAGACGCAAGTCTATTCCTCATGTGAAGCCTCTATATCGCTTTCTAAAGCGTGTAACGTGTGAGCGTCAATAAAATCTATTAGGTCAACGGTGCATAGCTCGCCATCATCCCTTACATATAAGTGAAATATTGTGGCAATGCCGGGAATAGCCGGGTCAGTGTCGTCCGCCTTTTGAGGCGGGTCATATTCGTATTCACAACTCCACACAATGCCCTTATATTCAATTTCAGCGAGTTCCATATGCCAATCCTTTTTCCAATCCTTAAGGTTTAAAATAGCAGTCATATCATTCCTTTTCTATGATAAATAAACCAATTGCAAGCGTAAAATCTTCATTGTTCAAAATAAAGTCTTTAGCGTCAATTCGGTGCAAAAACCGTGCAGCTACAATGCCGCTGGAGGCATATTTTACTAAGTACATTATAAGCCCTTAAATTGTGTAATAAATAGCACTATTGTTCGCAGTGATGCCCATTAGGAATAAATCCCCTTTTTTAACGTCATAAACCGATTCTAGGGCTTCTTTTTCAGTGACTAGGTAAGGCCAAGCCACTTCGTATTGCTGCCCTGAATGTAGGTCTCTTACGGTGTAACGTGTTTTATCCCTATCGGTAGGTTTACGCTGGATAACTTGATAGCCTTGAATCATGGTGTCATTCTCCCTAAATATAAGACAAAAGGCAGAGCCAAAAGGCAAGCCATTATAGCTGAAGCCATAGCGTTTTTAAAGCTCATTATTTAACCCCTACAATTAAGCCATTCGCCATAGTGACATTCGCAAAGAACTCCCGGCCCTTATGCGTTATATGTGGGCGATTTGCCCCGGTTAACGTGCCATTGTCTTTGTACTCCGGCCCGAACATTGACGTTTCAATGTAACGCAATGGCTTGCCAATATTTTCTTTCAACGCTTTTTTACTCTCGTAATTAAATACCAACATAAAATACCCCTAAGAAATAAGCCCTTCGGCATAGTACGATAGTGTACTCCAAAGCTCTCACAACGAGAGCTTCAAGCTACATTATAGCATCAAGCTGACATAATCCGGATAACCTTCAGCATTTTGCGCCCATGTGCTGGATATGCGATAACGGGAACTTCTTTGCTCCAGCAAGCCCGGCATCCGTTACAGTTTCCACCATGTGCATAGGCTTCGCACAATTGTACACCTTCACGGGCTTGGAAGGTTTCAGCATCCGGCCCGATAACGCTCCCGTGCAAGCCTTCGATGTATTCGCCTACAATGCTATCGCTGGAAAAGCGTACCATAACGTTATCAAGAGCTTGCATTTCAGCAAGCACCATAGCGAACTTAGGAAACTTGTGCATACGGGTTGGGAGCCAGTGCTTACACCAAGGTGTTTGTATCATTACTTCTAAAATTTTCTCAGCCAAGCCAAGCGAATAAACGTCACCACTATCAAACCAACGGAAAAATCTATCGTTCTCAAGCTCTGCAACCATATCGGAAACCCATCCCAAGCGTTGCCAGTCGGTTTTGTTCTCTGCCCTTGGAGCTTTCACGTTAGGATAATTGTAATTGCCCGTGGTTGCATAGCATCCCTTGCAAGCGTCAACCAATACACCGGGAGAAGCCAAGCTGCCCGGACACGTTTCCAAGGCTTGCAAGCTCCACGAACGGGCATTGAGTTTAGAAGTGTTTGATATGCGTATCATTGTTTAGGTTCCTAAGTAGTTAGCCCTTCGGCTTCTTGGCAAAATCGCCCCCAATGCGCCCTACTAATAAGACGCATTAAGAGAACATTACTCCCCTAAGTCACTCACAGAGACACTCAAAATACTGTGTGATTGCTGATTCATGTTCGAAGTTGCCTGTATCAGCTTGAATCTGTTCGGCATCTTGGTCTTGAAACCATAGAGATTCTCCGGATTCGTTATGAGTGACATCATAAGCCCAGCCATTACCGTGGACTGTAACCGAGTATATGTTATTGATTGTGTCGAATGTCATAATGTTTTCCTTCAGATTGTGTGAGGGATTTCGTCAGCGTCTAATTCTAAGCCCGCATATTCCATGTTGTAGCCCATGCTTGCTAAATGCTCTACTACCTCTTTAGGTAGGCTAAAAACCCCGTCATAGTCTACCAATTCTTTTCCCTCAAACCACAAACCTCCCGCAGAATCTTCACCTAGTCTATTGTGCTCAAAATACAATTGTGAGCTGCTAGCCTCTGAGGTAGAGATAGTGTAGTTTTTCAGTGTTGCAATTTTCATGATGCTATTTCCTTTTAAGTTTTAAAGTGCTTTAAGTATGCTAACGATTTCTTCAAGATGTGTCAATGATGTAGGCACGCACCGCTTATTTATCAAAGCATTGCTAGACGCCTCTTCAATCTGCTCTTTAGTGAACAGAGCAATAAATGCGTCTGCGTCTGCAAAGCGTTTGTCAAATGAATTAAAGACCGATGTCATATTTATAGTGTTGCTCATGATGCTTTCCTTTGTTAGCTGCCTTGCTGAATTGCTTGGCATGACTAAATTATAGCGATTTTCTCATTGTTGTCAAGCTAAATTTTTCTATTACTTAGACCAAATCCATAGACAAAACCTATGCTGTCGGCTGCGCCTTTTGTTAGCAACAACCATGCCAACAATGCCCATAACATTTCACATTGTGCAGAATGCTCTATCTTTATTTGTCCATACCAATACCTATGGTGTAGCCTCTTTTGCGTTATAGGCCGTTCTATGGCTTGGCACGATTCTTGATTGGCATGGATATTGCCTATGTTGTTTGCTATGCTGCACTGCAACAATGCACTGGTGTATGGAGGTCTTAGGGAAAACCCCTAGATAGGTAAAAGCTATCGGCTTAGTCCCCTTCATAGGCAGCATCATAGCCTCCCACTCCTACTAAGTTCTACTCTGTCCCCAATTGTTTACTGACTCACCAGTCATTAGTGACTCATCAGTCTACATTGTGACTCGTCAGTCTATAAAGTTACTAACAGGTTATACACAGGGGGGAGGGCTATGTAGGCTATGAAACTTTTACAGGGCCTTAATAGTCTTACAAAAAGCTAAAAAGGAGGAGGTATCTCCGATTATTAGGGACACATTAAAGACTTCTAAGTCCTTGATACCATTAAAGAATAGACCAAAAGAACCATAAAGGACAAAATGCACTCCCAAAGGGGAACTCTAAAGGCTAGAACATCGCTACAAAGTAAGTTATTTACAACTATTTGTAACAAACAGCTTGACATTTAGACAAAAGTGTGCTATAATATATGCTATAGTAAAAACTAAAGAGCAACTAAGACGTTTAAAGCCACTATAGAGGCTTTAAAGCAATGGTTTTTATAATTTATTAATAACAATAACTTTAAAGTCTCTATAGTCTAATAGACTCTATAGAGCAAAACGTCTCCTAAAAGGATAAAGACAGATGGAACAAACAAAGGTGATAGTCCCTAAAACAAGGGGCAAGGGAAGACCCCCTAAAGCTGACCTAATAGCGGTTAAAGAAAGAAACAAGGGGAAGGTTGGTCGTCCTATTGGTGATGCTGGTCGTATTGAAGAATTCAAACAGAGGCTTCTGGCTACAGGCGGCACACGAATATTAGACACAATGATACGAATAGCTCTAGATGACAATCATCCGGGGCAGATGGCTGCAATCAAAATGTCGGTGGATAGAATGCTCCCGATGTCGTCCTTTGAGGCTGCTAAGAATGGTGGCAGCGTTCCGCAGATAAGTATTAATATAACTGGTCTCACATCTCCAACAGTGAATACACAGGATGTGATAGACGTATGACAGCTATGACCTTTGAATTGCTGAAATGGCAGCAAGAGGTGTTCAAGAGCACCATCCGGTTTAAAATTGTAGCTGCTGGTCGTAGGTGTGGCAAGAGCCGCTTGTCGGCGATAACATTGCTCATTGAAGGCTTAAACTGCCCGGAAGGGAGTGCAGTGATGTACATTGCCCCCACCATCGGGCAAGCTCGTACCATTATCTGGGACTTGCTACATGACCTTGGTCGGCAGGTCATCAAGAGCAGCCACGTAAACAACCTAGAAATTACACTAATCAATGGTCGGAAGATACTTGTTAGAGGAGCAGACAACCCTGACTCCCTGCGTGGTGTCTCCCTAACTTACGCAGTCTTAGACGAATGTGCGTTTATTAAACAAGATGTGTGGGAGAAAATTGTTCGAGCCTCTTTGTCTGACAAAAAAGGACGAGCCTTGTTCATCTCTACACCAAGCGGACGCAATTGGTTCTACGATGTTTATAAGCTAGGAAAAGACGAGATTGATGAAGAATGGAAAAGCTGGCACTTCACCACACAGGACAATGAAACCATTGACCCAAAGGAAATTGAAGCAGCCAAGCGTACACTAAGCTCCTTTGCTTTCAAGCAGGAGTATATGAGTTCCTTCGATACAGCCGGAAGTGACGTATTCAAGGAGAACTGGTTTAAGACAGCCCCTGAGCCTAAAGAAGGTGCTTATGTCATGGCCTTTGACTTGGCTGGTTTCGAGGCTGTTGGTGCTTCCGTTAAGAAGCATTTAGACAGTACTGCCATCGCAATCGTCAAGGTGACGGACGATGGTGAATGGTGGGTACGCAAGATTGAGAGTGGTCGTTGGGACATCAAGGACACGGCTACAAGGCTCCTAAAGAACATTAAGGAGTATCAACCCATAGCTGTAGGCTGTGAGCGTGGAATGGCTAGAAACGCTGTTCTGCCCTACCTAACAGACTTCATGCGGAAGTACAACACCTACGCACACATCCATGAACTAACCCACGGAAACAAGAAGAAAACAGACAGGGTGGTCTGGGCCTTACAAGGGCGCATGGAGCACGGCAAGGTGTCTTTCAATGAAGACGAAGATTGGGAAGAATTCAAAGACCAGCTCGTTATGTTCCCCACTTCAGGCGTACATGATGACTTGGTTGATGCCTTGTCATATGTTGACCAACTCGCCATTAGCACTTACAACTCAGACTATGAGGAAGAAGAATATGAAACTTACGATGTTACAGCTGGATATTAAATAAGGAGAAAATAATGTCTACATTTCAACTTGACCAAAATAACGTATCACTTGGCATTCCTAGTTTGGGAACATCACAAGTATTTACTGTTACCAACTCTAGTGTGCAATCAACTGCATTTGGGGAAAACACCACAATGGTTCGCTTGTCTTGTTCTTTGGGCCACTGCCACTTTCAAGTTGGCACAAACCCAACTGCGAGCATCACAACATCACCAATGATGCCTAATAATTTTTCAGAGATTATTCGTGTGAGTCCCGGTCAAAAGATTGCCGTTATCAAGGATTCGGGAGTGACAGCTTCCACCTTCTCAGTTACGGAATTAGTATGAAACAGGGTCTTTACAGCAATATTAACGCAAAGCAAGCTCGTATCAAGGCTGGCAGCGGAGAGAAGATGAATAAGGTGGGCAGCAAAGCAGCACCAAGCGCAGCTGACTTCAAGCAAGCAGCTAAAACAGCTAAGAAGAAACCTGCTAAGAAGAGTATGTACTAATGCCTAAAGACCCCAGACTTGATAAAGTAGGTGTCAGTGGTTTTAACGCACCCAAGAGAACACCCGGTCATCCAACTAAAAGCCACGTTGTTGTAGCTAAAGAAGGTGACCAAGTAAAAACTATTAGGTTTGGGCAGCAAGGTGTGTCTGGTAGTCCTGATGGTTCAGCTCGTAACGAGGCTTTTAAAGCACGTCACGCTGCAAACATTGCCAAAGGTAAGATGTCAGCAGCTTATTGGGCTAACAAAGTTAAATGGTGAAGAATATGCAATGCCCTATTGAAACACATGACGTTAAAGCCAACCTGAAGAATAGGGATTGGGCTTTTAAGAACGTAGGCTACGGCCCTGCTAATCCAGAGGCTCCTAATGATACTTTCTGGAATGACAAAGCAAATGAATGGCAAACTGACCTAAAACAGGCTAAAGGAATGAGATGTGGCAATTGTGCTGCTTTCATCCAAACTCCAGATATGCTTGAGTGTATTCGCTCTGGCATTGATATGGAAAAAGAGAGCTTTGCTAAGGATGTTATGGAAACAGCAGACCTTGGCTTCTGTGAACTATTCGATTTTAAATGTGCAGCGACACGAACCTGCAATGCTTGGCTCATTGGTGGGCCTATCACTAAGAGCAAACAACGCATAGACATTATGCTAGACACAACGAAAGACTAACACATGGCGACTAAACCAGAAATGCCTGAATGGGAAGAACCCTCAGACAACGACAAGGAACTCACCGAATGGGTGGTCTCTCATTGTGAAAGGTGGCGTGACTACCGTGATACCAATTTCATGCGTGATTGGGAGGAGTATGAGCGTATCTTCCGTGGTCAATGGGCTGCTGAAGACAAGACACGAGACAGCGAACGCAGTCGTATCATCTCCCCTGCAACGCAACAAGCCGTTGAAACACGCCATGCTGAAATTGTAGAAGCCATCTTCGGTCAAGGAGAGTTCTTTGACATTCAGGACGACCTGAAGGATGTGGACGGTAATCCAATGGACGTAGAGGCTCTGAAGGCTCTCCTGATGGAAGACTTCAAGCGGGACAAGATTAAGAAAAGCATTGACCACATCGAGTTGATGGCAGAGATTTATGGTACAGGTATTGGTGAAATTGTCATTAAAGAGACAAAACAGCTAAAGCCTTCCACTCAGCCAATCCCCGGTGCTATGGGAACTGCTGCTATTGGTGTCATTGAAGGAACACGCATGAGCGTGGCTCTGAAGCCAGTAAACCCCAAGAACTTCCTTATCGACCCTAACGCTGAAACCATTGAAGACGCAATGGGCTGTGCAATTGAGAAATATGTCTCTATTCACAAGATTGTCGAAGGCATGGAAAAAGGTATCTACCGTAAGGTGGACATTGGAACCACCTATGACGACACAGAGCTAGAGCCAACACAAGAGATGGTTCAGTTTCAGGACGACAAGGTGAAGGTGCTCACCTATTACGGTCTTGTCCCTAAAGAATACTTGCTGAAGCTAGAAGAAGGTGAAGCAGAGGTAGTGGACTTGTTCCCTGAAGACTCTGTAGCCGATGACTACTCAGAGCTGGTAGAAGCCATTATTGTCATTGCTAATGACTCGATGCTCCTGAAGGCTGAAGAAAACCCCTACATGATGAAGGATAGGCCGCTAGTAGCTTATCAGGACGATACAGTGCCGGGACGCTTCTATGGGCGTGGAACGGTTGAAAAAGCCTACAATATGCAGAAGGCTATTGACGGGCAGCTCCGTGCTCATATGGACTCTGTAGCCCTTACAACAGCCCCTATGATGGGTATGGATGCTACACGGCTTCCACGAGGTGCTAAGTTTGAAATTAAGCCCGGTAAGAGCTTCCTGACAAACGGCCCTCCTGCCGACATCTTGTTCCCCTTCCACTTCGGTCAAAGCACACAGGATGCTCCAGCAGCAGCTCAGAACTTTGAGAGAATGTTGCTTCAGGCAACAGGAACAGTGGATAGTGCAGGTCTTCCCTCCAATGTGCCTCGTGAAGGCGGCTCTCAGGGAATGTCGATGGCGATGGCTGGAATTATCAAGAAGTACAAGCGTACCTTGGTGAACTTCCAAGAAGACTTTATGATGCCTTTCATCTATAAAGCTGCCTACCGCTATATGCAGTTTGACCCAGAGCGTTATCCGTCAGTTGATGTCACATTCATTCCAACTGCCACCCTTGGCATCTTGGCTCGTGAGTTTGAACAACAGCAGATGATTGGTCTCTTGCAAACGCTTGGCCCTAACACTCCTGTTCTCCCTGTCTTGCTTAAAGGCATCCTTGCTAACAGCAGCTTGTCGAACCGAGCAGAGCTTATGTCTACGCTTGAGCAGATGAGTCAACCTGACCCCAATGCAGCCCAAGCAGCACAGCAACAGCAAGAGGCAGCAGCAGCCCTCGCAGCAGCTCAAGTAGCTGACCTACAGGCAAGTGCAGCGTCTAAAGCAGCTGATGCTCAGAAGACACAGGTAGAGACACAACTTCTACCTGCCGAGCAGCAAGTGAAACTGGTAACAGCAGCTTCTACAAACCTAGATAACGATGCTGACTTTGCAAAGCGTCTGAAGCTAGCAGACATGATGCTGAAAGAAAAACAAGTTAATCTGAAGGAAGCCGACATTCTATCTAACGAACGAATTGCTCAGTTACAGATGATTAGAAAATAACAGAAAGGACGCTCCTACATGGACAAAGCGTTACAAACATATTACGAAGAAACATTCTCAATGATGGCTACCGAAGGGTGGAAAGCTCTCATTGAGGACTTTGAAAAGATTAAAACCTCTCTCAATGATGTTTATACGGTGAAGGACGAACAACAACTAAAGTTTCGCCAAGGCCAGTTGGACATACTTGATTTAGTTTTAAACCGCAAAGCGATGTGTGAAGAAGTGTATGAGGACATTGTAAATGAAACGAATATTTGAATTTCTTTGCGACAACTCACACATCACTGAACGGTATGTAGATGAAGCCATCCGAACTGACAGGTGTTCTACCTGCGGCAAGGATGCTTTACGGATTGTTTCTAAGCCACGTATTGCCCTCGAAGGCATTACAGGTGCTTTCCCCGGAGCAGCAGATGCTTGGGTAAGAAAGCGAGCAGAGAAACTTAAACAAGAACAGAAGACAGCCGCTGAATAGGCACAAGCTGGATTCATATTTAAATGTCCTAAAACCCATACGGGCAGGATGAAAGGTATACATGGCACTGATTGAACAAGAAGAACTGTCTAATGAGCAGTTTGATGATATTACGAAAACTGACTCTCAGAATGTAGAGGAAGTAGTAGCTGAAAAGCCGAAGATTCCCGATAAGTATTCGGGCAAGAGTCTGGAGGACATTGTGACGATGCACCAAGAAGCTGAAAAGCTCATTGGACGACAGGCACAAGAAGTAGGTGAAGTTCGCAAACTCGCAGATGAACTCATTAAACAACAACTCGCTCCGAAGCAACAAGAACCTGTACAAGAAAACGAATACGACTTCTTTGAAGACCCCCAGAAGGCGGTTCGCAATGCAGTAGATAAACACCCCGATGTGCTTGCCGCTAAACAAGCAGCACTCGAAATGAAACAGATGCGTACTCAGGAAATGCTTAACAAAAAGCACCCTGACATGGCAGAAGTAATTAAAGACGGAGAGTTTATTGAGTGGGTTAAGGCTTCGCCTGTGCGCTTAAATTTATATGCACAAGCTGATGCTCAATATGACCTGCAAGCTGCTGACGAGCTTCTTTCAACATTCAAACAGATTCGCTCTGTTAAAAGCCAACAAACTCGTGATGACGGACAACAAGTCCTAAAGCAGAACTTAAGAGCAGTTGGTGTAGACACAGGCGGTTCTGGAGAAACTTCACAGAAAGTGTATAGACGTGCTGACCTCATTCGGCTACGCATGACTGACCCCCGGAGGTATGAAGCCTTGTCTGACGACATTCTTGCTGCATACAACGAAGGAAGGGTTAAATAGTCGCCTACGGCTCCCTGCCGCTGGTGACATAATTAATTTTAAGGAAATTTAAATATGGCTCTCGGTACTGATAATGTCACAAAGACAACAGCAGCAAAGTTTATCCCCCAAATCTGGTCGGATGAAATTGTTGCTTCTTACCAGAAAAATCTGGTTCTCGCTAACCTCATCAAGAAGATGAGTTTCAAAGGCAAGAAAGGTGACACCGTTCACATTCCTGCTCCCATCCGTGGTTCTGCTTCTGCTAAAGCTGCTTCTACTCAGGTAACTCTGATTGCTGCAACTGAATTGGAAGTAATTGTCACTATCGACAAGCACTATGAATATAGCCGCTTGATTGAAGACATTGTGGAAACACAAGCATTGTCTTCCCTCCGTGCTTTCTACACTGAAGATGCTGGCTATGCCTTGGCTCGTCAAGTAGATAGCGACTTGGTTGCTTTGGGACGTGGTGTTCAAGGTGGTGGCGGTACTACTGCTTACTCCGGTGCTTTCTCCGGTGCTGACGGTACAACTGCTTATGTTGCTGCTGCTAACACTGGCTTGGCTGCAATCACTGATGCTGCTATCCGCCGTAGTATTCAACGTCTTGATGACGCTGATGTTCCTATGGACGGTCGCTTCCTCATTGTTCCTCCTTCCAGCCGTAACACCTTGATGGGTATTGCTCGTTTTACTGAGCAAGCCTTTGTTGGTGAAATGGGTTCTAGCAACACCATCCGTAACGGTGAAATCGGTAATGTTTATGGCGTTCCTGTGTTCGTCACCAACAACGCTGATACCACTTCCGGTAGCACTGCTTGCCGTATTGCATTGATGGGTCATAAAGACTTCGCTGTGCTTGCAGAGCAAATGGCTGTCCGTTCACAGACTCAGTACAAACAAGAATACCTCGGTACTCTGTTCACTGCTGATACCTTGTACGGTGTTAAAGAGTTGCGTGATGGCGCAGCTGTTGCATTGGCTGTACCAGCCTAAGCGACAAGAGGGGAGAGTCTCAAAAGGACTCTCTCCTTTTTAGAGGGCTTTTACTAAAAGCGTTCCATAAAGGAGAACCTATGAAATTTAAATGTAAACACACCGGACAGATTTACGAATATTCTTCAGAACAAGACATTATCGAGATGCTAAAGCATGACGAATATTCTGCTGTAACAGAAGAACCTGTTGTTGAAAAACCTGTAAAACAAGCCAAAAAGAAGGAAACAGCTCTTGAAACTTTGTTATAAATGTAAAGAGTTAAAAGAATTCGCTGCATACGGGAAAAACAAAAGTAGAAAAGACGGATGTGCTGACGAGTGCAAAGAGTGCAAGAGAACAATGGATAATGCGTATGCTGTTAAAAATAGAGATAAAGTAAAACAACGTGCATCTATTTGGTATTACGCAAACTTAGATAAAGCAAGAGCGTCCAATAAAACATATAACAGTTTATGGGTAAGAATAAATAAAGGTAAGAACTGTGCAAAAGCAAGTAACTATCGAACACGTAAGTTAAATGCTTCTCCTCCTTGGTTAACTGAGGAAGACTATAAAAACATTCAGACAGAATATTTATTAGCTCAGTGGACTTCAAGTGTAATGAACTCGCAGTATCATGTAGACCATATTGTTCCACTTCAAGGAAAGAAAGTATGCGGTTTACACGTTCCGTGGAACTTGCAGGTAATTCCTGCTATAACAAACATACAAAAGGGGAATAGAATTGTTCTGTGATTTTCCAAAACACAAGCATCTAAAATGCACAATCTATCGTGGTGTCGGTGGTGGAGGAGATGCCACATCAGATATTGAAGTGAGTACCATTGCTGGTTACACAGCAGCGGCTACAGTTCAAGCAGGGCTTGCAGAGACATCTGCCACTAATGCAAACACTAGTGCAACAAACGCAGCTACTAGCGCAGCAGCTGCGAGCACCTCTGCAACAGGTGCAGCGTCTTCTGCTGCGTCAGCAACTAGTTCAGCTAGTGCTGCCTCATCCAGTGCTTCAGCGGCCTCTACAAGTGCCTCTAATGCCTCCACAAGTGCATCGGCAGCATCTACTAGTGCTACAGCTGCTGCTGCATCAGCTTCTACAGCTACAACACAAGCATCTAATGCTTCGACAAGTGCAACCAACGCTGCAACATCAGCTTCAACAGCTACCACACAAGCAGGGATAGCAACAACTCAAGCAACCAATGCTGCTACAAGCGCATCTGGAGCTTCTACATCGGCTACTAACGCTTCTAACAGCGCAACTAGTGCTTCTGGGTCAGCTTCTACAGCTACAACACAAGCATCTAACGCTTCAACAAGTGCATCAGCAGCCTCGACCAGTGCTTCTAACGCAGCGACATCAGCCACCAATGCTGCTAACAGCGCAACATTAGCTGCAAGCTACACACCGTCACAGACAGGCAACTCAGGTAAGTTTCTAACTACTGACGGAACAGCAACCTCTTGGGGCGTTGTAACAAGTAACCCCGGCACAGTGACATCAGTTGCTGCAACAGTTCCTTCTTTCCTGTCAGTGGCAGGAAGCCCAATAACAAGCTCAGGAACCCTTGCTATTACGTTGTCAGGCACGGCTTTGCCAGTGGCTAATGGAGGTACAGGAGCTACAACAGCAACTACAGCCTTTAATGCTCTTGCTCCTTCTCAGGCTACAAACTCAGGTAAATATTTAACTACTGACGGAACTAACAGCAGTTGGGCAACAGTTGTTTCAGGTGCTTCAATTAGCAACGACACAACAACGTCTACAAACCTGTTTCCCATCTTTGCAAGCGTTACAACAGGTGTCCCAACAACTGTATATACAGGAAATACAAAGCTCCTTTATAAGCCTTCAACTGGTGAGCTTCAAAGCACAGCAATGGTGTCCTCTAACGGCATCACAGTGAATGCAAATACGGTGGCAGAAAACTACACCATTGCAGCAACCAACAACGGCATGAGTGCTGGCCCCGTAACGGTAAATTCTGGAATCACAGTGACAGTCTCAAGTGGCAGCACTTGGGTGGTCGTATAAGGAACAAACATGACAATCACAATTAACGGCTCAGGAACTATTACAGGCATTACTGCTGGCGGGCTTCCTGATGCCATCATTACTCAGCCTGAATTGGCTGCTAACGTAGTAGGTAACGGCCCTGCGTTTAGTGCATACCTAAATTCTACACAATCGTTTACTGGTGGTGTTTGGACAAAAGTTCAACTTAACGCCGAAGAATGGGACACTAACAGTAATTTTGATTCATCTACTAACTATCGTTTTACTCCAACAGTGGCTGGATATTATCAAGTTAACTGTCAAGCACAACCTGTTAGTACTTTTTCTGGTGCTAATTTAGTATCAATTTATAAAAACGGGTCGCAATATAAAAGTGCGTATTTGAGTACATTCGGAATACCTACTTTATCAGCAATGGTTTATTTAAACGGCTCTACAGATTACATTGAGTTATACACAAACCTTGGGACATCTCAAAGCATGACCGCTAGTAGCGTAGTTGTCTATATGTCTGGTTTTTTAGCTAGGGCAGCATAATGACAATTTACGAAAAAATCAAAGCACTTTACCCAGAACTCACAGATCGTGATTTTTTGACTGTAATCACGCTTCAGAACGATAGCGATGGCAAAGGCGACTACATAGCCAAGTGGGAACACCCAACCTATGCACGACCAACACAGGAGCAATTAAATGGGAGTTAAACTCGCAGCGGCAAGCGGTGGAAGCATCGAACTTGTCCCAACAAACACAGCAAGCACCTTTACGGTGACTGTTCCTGCGGTGACGGGAACTATGCTGACAACGGCTTCGGCTGGTACTGTTTTGCAAGTGGTTAATGCTACTTATGCAACTTATGGGTCAACTACATCAACATCGTATGCTGACACAGGATTAACTGCATCGATTACACCAACAAGTTCATCTAACAAGATTTTGGTTATTGTCTCATTAAGTGGTGTAGGTAAAAGCGGATTTAATACAGGCCCTAAATATCAATTAGTTAGGGGTGCTACTGCAATACTTGGTATTGATAATGGAGCGGGGTTTACTAATTCAACTGCATTTAGTATTTGTTCTGCTACAGCAAATTATTTAGATAGTCCAGCAACTACATCCGCTACTACATACAAAGTGCAATATGGCATTGATGTTTCAGGTGGGACGGCTTACATAAACTATAGTTTAAATAATGTTACTACTTCAACAATTACCCTCATGGAGATAGCAGCATGAATAAGCACCAAGCAATTTACGCTGTTGTTCCTACGGCTGTTGTTATCCGTGGCGATGAAGCCTTTGACGCTGCTGGCAACCCTGTCCAATACAGCGAGGCTGCTGTGCAAGCCTACATAGATGCCAACGCATATAAAGACAAACGTGCAGCGGCATACCCATCAATTGCAGACCAACTTGACCTACTGTACCACGGTGGCATGGACACTTGGAAGGCAGCAATCACAGCGGTAAAAGAGGAGTTTCCAAAATGACCACATCAATATCTGGAACTGGCGGTGTTACGTTTCCTGATGCTTCTGTACAAGCAAGTTCCCAAGTTGGAATGAAAAACCGGATTATTGATGGTGGGTTTATTATTAACCAGCGTGGTTATACATCCGGCACATCTTTGGCATCAGGTACTTATGGGCATGACCGCTGGAAGGGTGGAGCATCCGCAGGTACTTACACATTTACCCAAGGCGCATTAGGTGTAAACACAACCATTACCATCACGGCAGGAAGCATCATTCAAGTGGTTGAGGGCTGTAACCTACCTGAAGGCGGTACTTATGTGCTGTCTTGGACAGGCACTGCACAAGGGCGTTTGAATGGCGGCACTTATGGTTCTAGTGGAACTGTAACGGTTACAGGTTGGGTTGCTGGCACTAATTTAAACGTGGAATTCAATACAGGCACTTGCGGAAATGTTCAGCTTGAAAAAGGCAGCACAGCCACATCGTTTGACTATCGGCCTTATGGGACGGAGTTGATGTTGTGTCAGCGGTATTATGAAAAGTCGGATTTTCTAAACATCTGGTCTGGTTATGTAATAAATGGTAGTGCATTTTTTTCTAATGTTTTTTATAAAGTAACAAAAAGAACGGCAGGTACGATTACACCTACAGCAGCTACAACATTAAATTTCGGAGGTTCAGCAGCAACAAATGGCTCAGGTGTTGATGGAGTAGAGATTTATATGATTGCTAACAATACAGCATACGGATATTTTCAATTTAGTTGGGTAGTTTCTTCGGAGTTATAAAATGTATAAATTACTATTAAACCCTCTTACTGGCAATCCCAATGACATTGTTAAGCGTATTGCTGACAATGCTTTTATTCCATTTGCTGAAGGCAACACAGACTACCAAGCCTATCTAGCTTGGCTTGCTGAAGGCAACACACCACTACCTGCGGACGAGAGTTCGCCTTCGGCTCCTGAGGTCTCCCCATGACAGCAGATGAACGTTCAGAACTAATAGCAGACCTAACAGCAGCCTTAAAGAACTCAGCCCACCTCTCTGATGAAGAACAGCAATGGGTGAGACTAGCCATTAAGAAAGAAGCTCAGAGCATTAAGCTAAGAGAAGCCATCATTGAGAAATCACTTGTTGGTTTAGTATGGATGGGGCTGGTAGGTATACTGTATATACTAAAAGAGTTTTTATTCGCACACGGAATTAAATAAAGGAAACATATGAAAGCAATGCCCATGCGTGGTCAACGTACCGCTACAAACAACAAACGTAAGAAACCAGCTCCTGCTCCAAAGCCTGTAGCACCTAAGAAGAAATACTAATGGCACTCCCAACTTTCCTATCACTAGTGAATGATGTTCTTGTTCGCTTGCGTGAGCCAGAAGTTACCACTGTCAACGAGAATGTTCTGTCCAAGCTGGTCGGTAAGTTTGTAAACGATGCTAAACGACAAGTTGAAGACAGCTATGATTGGAACGCTCTCACAACAACGCTGACAGCTAACACCTCTGATGGCATCTTCAACTACGCCCTCGTAGGTACAGGGTCTCGCTTTAAAGTTATTGAGATTTATAACAATACAAATCGCTATCACTTAGAAAGCCGTGACGCTATTAGCATGACTCAGAGCTTCTTAAGCTCTCCAAACCCTCAAAAGGGTGCTCCTAACTATTTCAACTTTAACGGTGTAGATAGTAACGGAGACACACAGGTTGATTTGTTCCCTATTCCTGACGGTGTATATCAAATCTTCTTTAACATCTATCAGCCACAGAATGAGCTGACAACTGACGCAGCTACAATGATTGTTCCTAAAGAACCTGTCATTCTGTTAGCCCTTGCTCGGTCGTTAGTGGAACGTGGTGAAGACGGTGGCTTAACCAATAGCGAAGCATACGGAATGTTTAAGAGTGCATTGGCAGACTACATTGCAATTGAGAACAGTCGTTATAACGAGCTAGACAGCTGGAATTGGGCATGACACAGCAAATACAAACTTATAGCATTACAGCTCCCGGCTTCTTTGGACTAAACACACAAGACAGCAGCTTAGACCTAGCTTCTGGTTTTGCTCTTGTTGCTAATAATGCAGTGATTGATAAGTTTGGTCGTATTGGTGCTCGTAAGGGCTGGTCTCCCCAGAACACAGCTTCAGGGGCTTTAGGCACAGCTGTTATTCGGACAATTTCTGAACACATTGACGATGCTGGTGTTTCTTATACACTAGCCTTCGGTAATAACAAGCTGTTTAAACTTGATGCTGGTGCTCTTGTAGAAATGACCTATGGAGGCGGTGGTACGGCTCCAACCATTACAGGAGACAATTGGAGCGTGTGTCATCTAGGAGGAGCAGCATACGCCTTCCAACGAGGACATGACCCATTAGTCTTTGATTCTGCATTCTCAACCACAACCTATCGCCGTATTAGCGAAGTTTCAGGGTATAATGGGGCAGTACAGCAAGCCAACTTCGCTATAGCTGCTTTTGGTCGTGTATGGAATGTAGACACAAACACAGATAAGAGCCTTATTCAGTGGAGCGATGTCGTACACCCTGAGAAATATGCAACAGGAAGTGCTGGAACATTAGATACAACAACTGTGTGGCCTAACGGTAATGACACGGTGGTAGCTCTTGCTACGCACAATGACTTCTTATTCATTCTAGGCACTGAGAATATATTAGTATATTCAGGAGCTTCTAATCCATCAACAATGGTGCTGTCTGATACAGTTACAGGCATTGGCTGTATTGCTAGGGATAGTGTCCAGAATACAGGTACTGATGTCATCTTCTTGTCTAAAACAGGTGTACGAAGCATTCTCCGAACCATACAGGAAAAGAGTGCTCCATTTAGAGACCTCAGCAAGAATGTCCGTGACGATTTGATGCGAGCTTTAGATGGTGCTGATTTAAGCCTCGTAAAGAGCGTATACAGCCCCTTAGAGAGCTTTTATCTGCTGTCTGTACCCTCCCTAAGCATTGTCTATTGTTTCGACCTAAAACAGAGCTTACAGGACGGTAGCGCACGGGTTACAACATGGGACTCAATGACTCCTGCTTGTTTCTGTAGTCGTAGGGACGGAAGTCTCTTAATCGGTAAGGCTGGCTTTATTGGTAAGTACACAGGCTACTTCGACAACACAACTAGTTATCGGTTTCAATACTTTACTAACCACACCGACCTTGGTGCTCCTTCTGTAACTACCATTCTGAAGAAACTATCGACAGTGGTTATTGGCGGTAGCGACCAGTTTGTGACAATTAAATGGGGCTACGATTTCACAGGTAATTATTACGCACAGAACGTAAAGATTGCTTCTCAGCAAGTTTATAACTATGGAGTAGCTGAATACAACATTGCTGAATATTCTGACGGTGTAGCTCTACAAACTCTTGTAGCCTACCCAACAGGAGGAGGCAAGGTAGTTCAAACAGGGTATGAGGCTGACATCCAAGGAAGCCCCCTGAGTATACAGAAGATTGAGATACACGCCAAAAATGGCAAGATTGTTTAATGTCTTTATTTCTAAAACTTGTCGAGCAAGGTAAACAATGCAATGCTTGTTTGCAACATCTTTCTTTATCTGAGTTTTCTAAAAACTTAGCTTCTAAAGACGGTCTTCAGTATAAATGCCGTTCATGCGATATTGCATATCAAAAAGTACGGAGAGAAGCAAATAAAGATACTGTGTTAAATTACAGCAGGGCATATCAAAAGAATAAGCGTAAAAACTTTGAATATAGATTGCAGATGCTTTTAAATGCTTCTAAACAACGTGCAAAACTTAAAGACAGGGAACATTCTATAACTCTTGACGATATTAAAGAGCTATATCCAGTAGACGGAAAATGTCCTGTTTTTGGTTTTGATTTAGAATTTAATACCGCAGGATTTAGAGAAACAAGTCCAAGTATCGATAGGATTGATTCAGATAGAGGCTATACAAAAGATAACATACAAATTATCTCTTGGAAAGCAAATAGATTAAAAGCATACGCTACTGTTGAAGATTTAGAAATCTTAGTAGCTTTCTTAAAACAAGGAGAATAAGATTGACAAATTACACAAAGAGCACTAATTTTGCATCTAAGGACAGTTTAGCCACTGGCAATGCCCTAAAGATTGTCAAAGGCACTGAGATTGATGCAGAGTTTAATAACATTGCAACGGCTGTAGCTACAAAGGCTGATAGCTTGTCTCCCACCTTTACAGGTACTCCTGCTGCTCCTACAGCTGCTGTAGGTACAAACACAACACAACTAGCGACAACAGCTTTTGTTATTGCTAGCGTTGCTCCGGCAGGAACCGTTATGATGTGGGCCTTAGGAACAGCTCCTACAGGCTTCTTGATGGCTAACGGGTCAGCTGTTAGTCGTTCAACATATGCAGCTCTATATGCTACTATTGGAAATACGTTTGGAGCTGGTGATGGAAGTACAACCTTCAACCTACCAAACTTTGTCAATAGGTCTCCTATTGGTGCAGGTAACTTATACAATGCAAATAGTCAATTAGGCTCTAAAGATGCTGTAGTAGTCTCACATACTCACACAGCCTCTGATTCAGGCCATTCGCACACCTACGTTAACACAGGTTCTCGCCTAATTAACCAAGGCGGAGGAGACCTAGCCTCTGTAGCCACTCCGGGCAGCACAGTATCTACAGGGGCAGCATCCGCTGTGGTTTCTATCTCCACAGTAGGCTCATCAGGCACAGATGCAAACCTACACCCTTCTCTTGGCATCTACTTCATCATTAAAACTTAAGCGCAAGGACATATAAATGTTACCATTACTTTTAGGAGCAGGTGCTAGTCTTCTTGGCGGTTATCTGCAAGGGGAAAGCAACAAGAGCGCAGCTAACACACAAGCTAACGCACAGCTAGAGGCTGCCCGTATAGCAGCAGATGCCCAACGCTTTCGACCTGTAGGGGTTACAACAGCCTTTGGTAAGAGCAACTTCGGTACAGATGCTCAAGGGAATTTAACCTCAGCAGGTTACACCCTTAGTCCTGAACTAGCAGCACAGCGAGATGCTTTCTTAGCACAAGCTGGTGGGTCTGGCATGGACATGATTCAGCAGGGGCAGCAAGCAGGTCAAGGACTATTTAACCTTGGTCAAGGCTATCTAGCCACCTCTCCAGAGCAAGCAGCTCAGAGATATATGCAGAATCAACAAGCCTTGCTTGCTCCTAGCAACGACATGGCATATGCACGGCTACAGCAGAACTTACAGAATACAGGCCGTGGAGGTTTATCCATTGCTCAGGGTGGTATGCTTGGAGCAGCTAACCCAGAGGCTCAAGCCTATTATAACGCCTTGGCACAGCAGAACCTTGGTCTTGCAGCAAACGCACAGGCAGAAGGACGTGCAGCTACTCAGTTTGGACAAGGACTGTTAGGTGCTGGTATCGACTTAACCTCTCAAGCATATAACCCCTATAAGACACAGTTTGGCTTGGCTCAGAGCCTTGAAACAGCTGGTCAAGGAGCTTTGGACATTGGTAGTGCCTTGGGTGGTCGTGCTGCTCAGGCAGGGGCTAATGTTGGTCAGACATTATATTCAGGTGGAACAGCGGCAGCAGCTTCAATGGCAGCAGCTAATAAGGCTAACCCTTGGGCAGATGCCATCTCAGGTGCAGCAGGGAATAAACAGCTAATGTCAGGTGTTAAGAACCTGTTTGGCGGAGGGAGTACTGGTACTTTTACAGCTGACCCCGGTGCTTATGCATTTGGCACAAACTATTGGGACTAAGGAATAAATATGACTGATATTGTAAAAGGACTATTCGGATATACCCCAGAAGAACTAACACAGCAACGAGCAGACCAGCTTAATACACAAGCTAGTGCCTTTGCTCAGATGTCTCCAGAGGCTAGAGCTTCTTATTCCCTCTATCGTGGTGGAAACCAGCTTGCAGGAGCTGTTGGTGGTATGCTTGGTGGGCAAGACCCTCAGATGAAGAAGTCTGCTGACTTACAGGGCATCCTACAAGGCGGTGACTATAACACGGTTGAAGGTGCAACAGCTATGGCTAAACAAGCAGCAGCTCTTGGCTATGGCGCTGAAGCACAGCAGATGTATGCTAAAGCAGCTGAATTGCAGAAAGCAGCATCAGAAGCGAAACTCAAAGAAGCACAGGCTGGCTACTACACCAACAGAGGTGAAGCAGCTATGAAGAAGGCTAAAGAAGGCGGTGCAGGTGGTATTGGTAAGGTTAATCCCGGTTTATATACAGCAGAAAGCGTACAAGCCTACGCTGATTCTATAGACTCAGGAACACCTGATTATTCACTATTAGTTCCTCGTAACCCTATTGCTAAAGCACAGGCACTATCTCCAGCAGGTAAGCAAGCAAGTGAAGAAGGTCTTGCTCCCGGCTCTCCTGAGTTTATTGCTCGTATTAAAGTAATTAACGAAGCTAAAGGAGACAAGCCTCTTGCTCCTGCTCTTGTCAAAGATGCAGCAGATACAGCACAAAAGATAGCCTCTTTACAGGCTTCAGGTGCTAAACTTGATGTGCTTATACCAACTATTCAACAGATGGATTTAGGTCTTGTATCTAATTTCTTCCGTAGCGGAGCAGCTGCTCTTGGTATTAATACAGAAGACAGAAATAAGTTTGATGCGCTTAAGCGTACAGTGTTGGGTGAAGCTAATAAACTTTTGTTACTGGCTAAAGGAACTCAAACTGAAGGCGATGCACAACGTGCTTATGACCAGATTGTTTCTTCTGATACATGGAAAAATGCAGATGCTCTAACATATGCTTTAACAGACTTACAGAATACACATAAAGCTGCTATTACTGAGCTGCAAGCACGACAAAGTGTTGTTACGCAAGGAAACAAACCAGCAAGTCAGCTTAAAACTACTCCAGCACCTGCTGCTCAACCAGCAGCTACAAAGGACTACGCAGCAGCTTTTGAACGAGCTAAAGCAGCAAATCCAGCATGGAGAGGATTCACTCTTGAACAGTTTATAGCCAAAGCTAAAGCAGACGCAGCTAAAGCTAAGGGTCAATAAAGGAAATACATGGCTACTACATACTCAACAAGAGAACAAGCTCTTGCTGGCTTAACAAAGCAAAAAGACGAAGCTCGTATTGCCTTGAATAAAGCCATTAAAGAAAAGGGCCTTACTGATAGTCGTGATATTATTAAACTTCCTGAATTTAAAAAGATGGAAGAAATAGATATACAGCTACGTGGTGTAGGGACATTAGGTGAAATTGGTACAGGACTAATGAGCACTGTTATCGGAGGACTTACAGGAATTCCTGACCTAGTGTCTCCAGCTCTTAACTTTGCAAAGAACAGGTTGTTCTCTACAGGTTCCCAGTATCCAGACATTCCACAGCTATACCCTAAAGCTATGGCAGCAGCGGGTGTTCCTTCAGAGCCTACCTCTAAACAAGCTGCACCAGCCTTCTATGGCCCTGATGTGGCATTGGGTGCTTATGGTATTGCTTCGTTGTTAAAGAGTGGTTTTCAAGGTGCTAAGAGCTTTTTAAAAGACCGTAAACTAAAAGCATTTGAAGCCACATTACCACCTGATGAAGCTAATTTTTTCAGAGAGTTTATGCTAAAAGGTCAGGGAAGTTCTGACCCTCGGATAGCTGCTATTTTACAGAAACTTGCTGGAAACCCTGAGTTTGCTGAGACATTCTCTGTATTACAAGCAGGAGCAGCTAAAGCAGCAACAGCTGGTATGGCTCCACGACCAAGCAGATTGTCTCCAGAAGAAGCTACTAAAGGGCTTATTACAGGGGTACAGGATAAACTAGCTGCTCTTAAAAAGGCACGAGCTGATGCAGGTGAAGCAGCTTTCTCTAAAATTGCTCAAAGAGAACTTGAACTAGGAGGAGACAGGGGAATTGTAGACACTACAAATACATTGAAACAAGTAAGAGAATTAAAAGCAAGGTTTGCTGATGGTCTAACTGAAAGCTCTAAGAAAGCTGTAAATTTCTTACAGACTATTGAAGATACTCTCACATCTAATAACAAACTTACAGTACAGCAGACACAATCTATTTTACATGAGTTTGGAGTTCGAGCAGCAAAGGGTGAGAGTCTTGTAAATGACCTAGCTATCTCTGACCAGAAAGTCATTGCAGCTACTATCTTTGGTGGGATGAAAGATGACCTAAGAGCATCAGCAGCCTTAACTAAGGATGTTAATGACCAAAAGTCTATTGGTAATTTAATTAGTGCTCGGAAGCAAATTAAAGATGCTTCAGAAGCATATACAACTGCTATTTCACAGGGTATGCCTTCATTCCTTCAGAATAAGTCACTTGCTGAAATTTCACCAGAAGAATTGAGTAAAGTATATTCGTCTCTAACACCAACTCAACAGAATGTTTTTAGAAGCTATGTCGGAGATACAAAGAAAGAAGCATTACAGTTTTTAGATAGAAATACGTATACTTCCTTTATTGAAAAAGCAACTAAACAACTACCAGACGGAACTCGTGGTGTAGATTTAGGAGAAATGGCAAAGAACTGGGCTACATTGAGTCCTTCTGATAAGAACGCACTGGCTGCTGCTTTAGGGCAAAATGTCAATGAGTTTAGTTCACGAATGAAAGATGCTCTTATTTTTAGTCGTAGAATGAGTGTAAGTCAACCTGTAGCAGAATCAGTAGCAGGTATTGAAACAGTTGGTAAAGACCTTGCTAGGGCAGGTGGTGTTGCAGCTGGTTATTCTGTGTATCAGGGTATTCAACTGACTAAAGATGCTATTAAGGCATTAGCTAAAACAGGACTTAGTGAAGAAGAAACACTACGTATTCTTTTGACACCTGAAGGAGCTTCTTTCCTGAAGAATGCAGCTATGTCTCCAGCTTCTACAAAAACATTAGAAGCTCTAACAGCAGTTAAGGCAGTTGATGTTCCGGCAGCATGGAAAGGGTTTCCTTTACAAGCAGCAGCAGTAGGAATGGCTACTAAAGGGCCAGAACCTGGCCCTCCAGTGCCTGAGATTCCTGAAGGAACCTTCCCTGAAATTCCAGCAGGTACTTTTGAGACTACACCAGCAGAAGCAGCTCCACCAGCAGACGGTATGCCTGAGATTCCGGAAGGAGTGTTTGGTGCTCCTGTTAGTAAGTTTGCATCAACTCCTTCTGAAAAGGACAGGGCTTTCATTCTAAACAGTGAGCTTCAAAAGGCTAATGCTCGTCTACAGGCTGCAACAACTCCTGAAGAACAAGCACGAGCACAGGGAGACATTGATGCTTTGAATAGAGAAATTGGGGGATTGAAATGAACTTTGGTACTAAAAGCGAGGCTTTCTTAGCCTGTGTGCATGAAGACCTACAGAAGGTGATGCACAAGGCCATAGAAGCCCCTCCTTACGACTTCAGCATTACAGACGGGCTACGCACCCTAGAACGCCAGAAAGAGCTTGTAGCGGCTGGAAAGAGCAAGACCATGAACAGCAGACATTTAACAGGGAAGGCTGTGGATGTCTGTGTGCTCATTGATGGGAAGGCTTCATGGGAGTTTCACAAGTATGAGGAGCTTGCACAGCACATTCTTGGTGTAGCTAAGGAGCTTGGTGTTGACCTAGAGTGGGGAGGACTATTTCCCGGCTTTAAGGACGGGCCTCATTTCCAGCTCTCTAAGGCTAAATACGGGTGATAGTTCCTGTCTCAGCAGAAGCTCCTTGGCCTCATACACAGCAGCAGCTAGTGTTGATATGTCGAAAAATAGAACCTAAATCGACATATGGGGCTAATGAGTTTATAAAGGACGGGAAAATATGTCAGTGGACTATTATAGTAAAGAAAACATAAGGCATATATGATAGACCCAATAACCGCTTTTGCTGTAGCACAGGGGGCTATAAAAGGGATACAAGCTGCTATAAAGATGGGGAAGGACATTCAAGGCATAACGCATGACGTTATGAAGTTCTTTGATGCTAAGGACGCTGTGGCTAAGGAGGCCATTAAAGACCCCAAGAAGAAGTACTCCTCCGACACTAGTCAAGCCATGAGCACAGTGATGCAGCTCCATGAGCTTAACAAGGCTGAGGAGGAGCTTAAATGGCACTTCATCCACCAAGGCCATAGTGCCTTATGGACGCAGATAGTGCTAGAGCGTAACAGCATTGTCCAAAGACGCAGGACACAGGAGATATTAGACGCTAGAGCAGCAGCTAATAGGAAGAAAGAGATAGATGAGGCAATAACAATAGGTCTTTGTATCCTTGTTGCTGCCGCTATATTCACCCTAGTTGGTTGGGGCATACTAGAAATGAAAGGACATTAATGTTTGATATTACAGGACTTTTGGCTGTTGGTGGCAAGCTCATCGACAAGCTCATTCCAGACCCAGAAGCTAAGGCTAAGGCACAGCTAGACCTAGCCGTTCTTGCCCAAAGTGGTGAGCTGGCTAAGATGGCTAACGAAACCGACCTCTACAAGACCGAACAGGCAGGGGTGTCTGAGCGTTGGGACGCTGACATGGCTTCTGACAGCTGGTTGTCTAAGAACATACGACCTATGGCTCTTGTAGCCATCTTCGTGGGCTACTTCCTCTTTGCCATGATGTCTGCCTTTGGCTATAACGCCCAAGCAAGCTATGTTGAGCTTCTAGGCCAATGGGGGATGCTGGTGATGTCTGCCTATTTCGGTGGTCGTACCTTAGAGAAAATCATGGAGATTCGTAGCAAAAACTAGCCTACGCTGTTTGCGTATAGAAAACAATAGTTTCCTCCTAAGAAACAACAAAGCCGCTAAAGGGAAATCCCCTCTAGCGGCTTTTTGCTGTTTGCGAATAGCAAATGTTATGCCTGTTTCTCTTTCAACGGAATACCTCCGTCATCTCCGTCTAGGTATATTTCAATACGAAAGACACCTAATGAAATAGTGATGGTGGCTGAGGCAGCTCCGTCAGGAGGGATGTTGCCATCATCGTCCATCTCATAGGCAACTCCGCTTTCAATGCCAAACACTAGGCCAGAAATCCAATCTACGTCAATTTGCATTTATTTTCTCCTTTTCCTCTGTCCAAAGAACAGCATATATGTGTATCAATTCCGCTGCTTCTACATAGCGGTCTAAAGAAGCGTTTACAAAAGTTTTAAAGGTTTGTCTGTCAATATGTTCTTCATCGAGAAGTTCAAACATATATGAAAGGCTGTAGGGGCCGTAAGAAAGATAGTCCAAAGCCCTTTCAACTTCCTTGTTTGTTTTGATGTCTCTCTTGTTTAACATTCCCTTCAGTTCGTTGAGAAAGAAAGAAGCAACCATTTGAGGTTTTGTTTTCTTTACTCTTTCTTCTTTCACTTCTTGCTCCCGTTAAACTGATGTAAGAAGACACCAAAACAATCAACAAACACCTCATCATGTTCATTACGACCCATAGTGAACATAATCGCATGAACAAGCTCATGGAAGAAGGTTTGCTCTGCATAGGTTTTATGCAGCCCTTCTTTGATATAAATAGTATAGGTAGACGAATCGCACCTCCCCAAGTCGGTCATTTCAGGAACTATTTTAACAGTCCATTCACTTCCAGCCAATGAGAAGGTGCTTGGTATTGCTGGTTTAGCAGCAGCCATTAGACACCACAGGAACCGCCCTTGCCAGTGATTTCGCACACATCAACTTCTTCATATACAACATCCTTATGCTTCAGGGCTTCCTCGTAAGGCACAGAGGTCAGAGGCTGACCACCACGGCTTCCATCAGGATAGCAGGTAAAACCACGCAAACGAGGGGCATACTTTGCAAGCACACTAGTGAACTTGTCCACTTCTCCCTCATTGTTAAACTTAGTTCCCCAAGATGGGAGGTTGATAGTCGAGGAGATTGACATATCAACGTAGTCTTGGATGTCAGCTTGGAATTTGATTCGTTTTTCATAGTTTTCACTTAGGTCAATAGCACTTTCAATCTTGCTTGGGTCAACTCCATACTGGTCAATAAGCGTTTGAGCTGTTCCGTCAATGACATACTGATACTTCCACTTTGTTCCTTCTGTGAGAAACCTTCGTTTATATGCCACAGCAAAGAGTGGTTCGATTCCTGTAGTAGTACCTGCAAGAATGCCAATGCTGCCTGTAGGCGCAATAGCTCTGTAAGCTGCTGGTCGACTAATGAAGAATCGGTCACAATGTTCGTCTGCTGCTCGTTTGCTTTCATCTCGGTATACCTCTAACCATTTACGAAGCTCAGGGGTCACTTCGTATGAATATCGTTTCTTAAGGAGCCATTCGTGGATTCCCATAAGTCCAAGTCCAAGTCGTCTATTTTTCTCACGAACTGTATATACTTTTTGGTAGGGTAAATCAGCCCGGAGTGTACCACAGACCAAGAACTTAGAGGCAAGTTCCACAACGTGCTTGAACTCCTCCAAATTCTTGATGTTGCCCATATTAATTGACCCCAAATTGCAAACGTCACTATCGTCTTCTGACGTAACCTCAGTGCAAGCGTTTCTAAGCGTTTCATTCTGCTTATCCCCAAAGTTAAAGCTAAAGCCCGGTTCTGCTGTCTCCATAGCTTGTCGTACATTCTGCTTAAACACAGCATTGTTCTCAAGACCACCTACTAACGAGGCATCATCATAATTCACTGAAATGTTAGTCATGTCCAAGGGGGCAGAAGCATTAAAATCTTTTAGCTTCATGGCCTTGATGTCTTCATTCCAGTTCTTCATGGTCAGAAACTTCTGAATGTCATCATGCTGCCAATTAAGACTAGCATAGATAGCAGACCTACGGCTTCCTCCCTGCATTACATTACGTCCAATCTCATTGATAGCGTTCATCAATGGAATAGGGCCGCTGGCAGTGCCTCCTGTACGGCTCAGAGCCTTCCCTGAAGGGCGTAGGCGGCTGTAGTCAATACCAATGCCTCCACCTGTCATTAAACAGCTCATTGCTCGCCATGTAACGTTGCTCCACTCCTCTCGTGTGTCTTCTTCAGCACGAAGCAGGAAACAGTTGTTATATGCCTTGAACGGACGACCTGCGTAGTACAGGTAACGGCCTCCGGGCAGAAACTTCATTTCCTTGATATATTGTGTCAGATGTTTACGGTCAGTTTCTGACATAAGAGTGGACATTGTACCTTCACGGCTTCCACATACGTCTTCAACTAAACGCTCTGACAACTTAGCCCATGTGTCTCCCGGCCCTTGGGCATACTTGAAACGAAACACATTCTCTGCAAAACTATTACGAAATTCGGTCATTCAACTTCCTTTAAAAACTTGTCCATATTATCTTCTATAATCTCCGCAAATGCGGTGATTAAGTCCTTGCTAGAAACATTCAACAGCTCCAGCAAGGACACCTCATCAAGCCTTTCTAGCTTCTCTTTCAGTTCTTCAAGCAACACTGTCATCTTCTTCGTCTTCATCAAAAGCCAACAGGAACAGCAAGCAACACACAGCGTGTGCTAAATGGCTCTTATGGCTTTCAGCATCAAATTGCTCTCCTTGTCGCCATGCCCAAATGTGACGCATAGCAGCATTAAAATAGCGAGTGTCAGGGTCATCAACGTGCTGCCAATTGTCAGGGCTGTATTTGTTAGCTCCATAGGTGAGCACCTCTACAACTTCTTCCATTGGCCCCGGAGGAACTAACGACCACATAGGCTTGTTTCGGTCAAACTTAACACCTAATGTTGGCTTCTCAATCTCTTGAGTAAAACTACTCATAGGCTGCTCCAATATGCTACGGATATAGTCTCGTGATTTTTCATAATAGTCTTCATCAAAGTAAGGCACTCCTAGTTTAGAGCAGCTCTCTTTATATTCGTTTTTAGTCATTAATAAGCTCCACTTCGGTTAATTGTCTATTTGTAAATGTAAGTTTAAGATTATGGTATCCATATTTTTCCCTATCATACATCCAGTTGTCATCTTTTGGATATGTGCATGAAGCATAGAGAATTTCAATACTGTCTTTATATTCTTCTTCACTCAGTTCCATATTTGCGTTCTAAGTATTCTATAGATAAGAGCATTTCATCAAACCCGCCATCATGCACATCGTTAAGGACAACTAGTCCTCGCCAATGCCTGTTAGAAAGATTGTCCATATAATCTTCGTCATGTAGATAATAGCTACCAGCAACAATAGCACAAATAGGCTTACCATCAGCTCGTTTTCCATATGCTATTTGCTTTCCTTGTTGATGTCCAGCCACGCACGACATATGTAGCTTACTAATAATTGCAGCAGGAGAAGCGGCAGGACGACCCATTGCACCCACAGGCCAATAATGAGAAAACCCAACACCAGCAATAAACACTGGCTTGAGAAAGTCATGTACTTCCCAATCTTTTGTATTGCAATGGTCATACGTCATCAGTCCTTCTAGCATCGGGTTGTTATTAATGGCTCGTACAATGCGGTTCTCATGGTTTCCCCTTAAGAACACCATACGAGGCTTATACACCTTGTGCTTGCTCTCTTTCTGTGTCTTCTGCATGGCCTTTAAAGGGGCTAGGAGGGCTTCCATGCCCACATTACCAGCCTCTATGTCTGCTAGGTAGCGTTTCCCTTCAAAATACTTGCTACCTGCCTTGTCATGGCTTGAGAGGCTTGGCATATCCCAATGGTCTCCAAGGTGTATAACAATGTCTGGTTTGTAGTCACAGATAGCCTTACCAGCCCATGTCAGGTGCTTGGTAGGCGTATCTGGCTTGCACTGGGTGTCAGGGATGCATAAAATTCTCATTCGTCATTCTCTCCCCATCCTGTAGCACGTCCTGCAATTTCCTCCTCGCTGTCGTAATATTCACCAAACCATCCCTCGCTCTCACGGAAGGGGGAATATTCAATTCGTACCTTCTCACGTACACCCATATAGCCTGTGCTCTCTAAGAAGAACAAGAAGTCTTGTAGGACAACAGGCCATGATGTTCCGTCACCATATTTAATAACAAAGGTGATGTCTTTGTCTTCAATGCTGTCTTCTTCTCGAAATGTAAACTTATTTGTCATTTGGTTTCCTTTATGGAACAACGTAAAGCTGTCCCGTTTATTACACTTTTCATCAGCTCTGCATTAGCAATGCTATATGCAGGTTCGTCATAGAAGCTATTGTAATATGCAGGGTCTTGTCCTACACGTACAGAGTTTCTTGCTATAACACCTTGTATGTCTTCTAAGGAAGCTCCCCAAGGTACTTTCTCATACGTCATGCTGCTTCCTTTGGTTTTTCATAAAACATATGACATTGCTGTAGGTTGTGGTTATAGGGAACCCCTACGAAATAGCTCTTCATCTCCTCTGTTGGCCTATAAGGGAGATACCTCTCGCACTGCTCTGCAATAGGGCAGTGTAAGCCATCACACAAAGTTATGTCATTCATTTTATTTTCTTCCCTGTGCTAAGATAGTACAAATAGCAACATCTCCTGTATTGGTTAGACCATCTATAGCACAAGCTACAACCATTGGGTCAGCACCGTTACTAACAGCTTTTTCCCATTTATCACGTTTACCATAGGCATTAATTGTAATGCAGATAGTCAGCGTCATAAAAAATACTAAAACCATGCCCCATATGCCTAGCCAAAACTTTGATTCATTCATGTTTTCTTCCTTTGTTCCTTTTCCTTAGCACTCTTGATGACATGGCAGGGCTTACATAGAACTTGCAGGTTTGGTTCCTCACAGAACAGCCTGTCAATGAATGTGTCCCACCCTTGCCATCCCTTCTTTGGGTCTACTGCTGGCTTCTTGTGGTCAACCTGCACCTCTTTAGCTACGAATTCCTGTTTACATTCGTTGCATTGAAAGTGTTTAGCAAGTTTCCCTGTCTTTACATTGGTCTTTCTCTCTGTAAAGGCAGCATCAAGCACAGCATATTTAGGAGGCCACCTCTGAGTTGCTGTTCGTAATGCCGACACAACAAAGCTCTTGAACCTAGCCTCCGTCCATTCCCCTCCGTTGTAGCTACGCATTCCAATACATTGTTTCAGGAGATGCTATTTCTTTTGCTTTTGCAGAAATCCATTCTTCAGTTTGCTCATGTGCGTCGAAACTTCCTATTTTAACCCACCGCCACAACACTTTCCTATATACCTCATAAAAAGAAAAATAATGAGGCACTTTAACAACTTTGTACTGTTTCATAAATATTCCTTTATAAAGGAGGTTGCCATAGCTGCCCTTCTGTTCGTCTAAGCCACAACAAGCATCCGTTCTCTAACACACGCTCTGGAGCCTCTCCAGCAGCCTTATAAGCCTCTACAACAGCCTCATACATCTCCTTGTCCCCTGTCAGCCCCTTTAGGAGCT